>ENA-UAOZ01001447-UAOZ01001447.1-human-gut-metagenome-genome-assembly--contig:-NODE-1447-length-10843-cov-4.161198_pt1 | contig 10843 bp, 10 predicted proteins | sample MGYA00243474_ERZ654565 | MGnify/ENA primary metagenome ERZ654565 (study PRJEB26926, sample SAMN06164854) | human gut metagenome | biome: ENVO:00009003; feature: ENVO:2100002; material: ENVO:00002003...
GCTCCCGAAAGGACAGTTCCTCCGAAAAAACCGGAGTTTTCAACCGTTGACGTTGAAAAAACATCGGTTGTGACGGAGAAAAGTTTTATTCCTAAATGCGTAAGCAATGCGGTGATAGATCCTTGCAAAATTCTGCAAAAGAAAAATAACATTTTGTTAACCTTAATATCTCCAAGTGCCGAGAAAATCTGAAAATGTACGCAAAGTCCGCCGAATCCTGCCGAAAATGCAACAACCTCAATCGGCAAATCTTTCGATACCGCAGTAACCGCATTGCAAACTTCCGTGAGTATCAAAAACGGTTTTTGAATATTTTCATCCGTAATGTGTGAGCAGAAAATCTCAGTAAATGCCGAAAACAGCACCACAAATGCACAGATTGCAAACATTCCCCTTGCACCTTCAAGAACAGACTTTACAAGTGCGTCGCCTTTTTGCGGAGTGCTTATTAATGTTTCTGAATTGGAATTATCATCAAGTTTGTTTCTGCAAATGAATTTTAAAGCAAATCCGAGTGCTAAAACCGAGATGCATTGGGCGGCAAATATAATAAACCCGACTTCAATGCTCGAATAAAGCTGTGCGCCTATAAAATTCACAAGAAATCCGGGACCCGAACACACCAAAAACAGACCTGCCCGTTTACACTCACTTTCACTTGCCGCACCTTTTCTATAAAGTGAATTTACCGTCTTTGCACCAACGGGATAACCTCCGACAAGGGAGAGAATTATTGCCGATGCAAAGCAACCGTCAAGTCCGAAAAGCGGTTTTGTCAGCCATGAAAGATGTCTGCCGATTTTTTCTGCAAGACCGCTATCTGTAATATATGAGGCAAGCACCATGAAAGGGAAAAGTGACGGTACAAGCGTTGAAAGGCACAAGCCTATGCCGTTTTCAGCTCCCTTTGAACATTCCTCCGAAAAACGCAAGGCGACAACGCACAACAGAAAAATCCCTGTTGCCTTAAAAATGTTCACCGTCCTTGCGGCATTTTTACTCATAAACAAAACAATCACCAATTATATATATGAGCTGTATTGCATAAAAATAAATAAGAAACAAAAATAGGGGAGATTTTTTTGCCAAAGAACAAACGAACTGCCGATAAAAACGAAAGATTGCCTTCTCCTATGTTTGACATGGGAACAATGCCGTACATAGAAATGCTCGGAAACCGCAGGATAACAGTTGAGGGTTCAACCGGAGTTCTGCTCTATGACAGCGAAAGCATAAAAATAAACACCTGCAAAACCGTAATTTCATTTTGCGGGAGAGGAATGAAATTGAAGTGCATTTCAAGCTCCTGTGTTGAAATTGAAGGCTTTGTAACCGACATCAATTTTCTCTCGTGAGGTGAAACTATGCTCCTTAAAATGATACGCTTTCTCAGAGGAAGTGTGGACTTTACCGCAAGCGGAAAATTTCCCGAAAGGTTTATGAACATAACCTCAAAAAACGGTGTGAATCTCTGGAATCCCGTTCCGAAAAAGAACGCAATATCAGCCTCAATGTATCTTTCCGACTACAAAAAAATCAGAATTCTTGCGCGCAAATCAAGGGTTAAAACAAGAGTAACCGCAAAACACGGACTGCCGTTTATTATTAACCGCTATAAGGCAAGGACAGGACTTTTTGCAGGTGCGGTATGTGGAATTATTCTCTGTATTTTTCTTTCAAATTTTATCTGGTCGGTCAAAATTTCAGGAACAGAGGAAATCAGCAATACATATCTTGAATTGTTGCTTGAAGATAACGGAATTTCTGTAGGTATGTGGAAAAACAATTCCGATGTTGACCAGATAGAACGCAATATTCAGAGAAAATGCGGTGATATCCGTTGGATGAGCATAAACATAACAGGCAGTCTTGTCACGGTTGAAGTAAAGGAAACCTACAAAAAGCCGAAGCTTGACACCTCAAAAAATCCTTGCAATGTAAAAGCGGTTAAAGACGGAGTCATAACACGGATTCAGGCATATAACGGCAGACCTGTTGTTACAAAGGGCAGCGGAGTTGTGAACGGTCAGATTCTTGTCAGTGGGCTTGACGAAACCAAACAGGGCGATATGCGTTACTTGAGAGCAAACGCAAAGGTCTTTGCCGATGTTTCAGAGCAGAGAACGCTTTCACTTCCTAAAAAAATAACTTACAGTACCGTTACCGATAATTATGTTGACAGGAAAAATTTCAGATTTTTATGGCTTGATTTTCCCTGTAACCTTGCCTTTGAAAACTACGACAATTTTGTAAGCACAGTTCACGGAGAAAATCTGTTTATAAATGATGTTGTTCTGCCGGTAGGACTTAAAATCAGAACCGACCGTGAACTTGTAACAACCGAAAACTCTGTAAGTAAAAACAAGGCTGAGGAGATTGCAAAGGCTGATTGTATTCTCTATGAGATTTTTACAAAGAATAAAAGCGAAGTTATTTCAAAACAAATTTCCGTTAAAGAAAATAAAGACGGCTACAGGGTGACAACAGATTATATTTTTAACGAAAATATTGCAGATCAGGTTGATTTTGATGTGACAGAATAGAAAAGTTGTGTTATAATCAACTTGTATGTTTTGCTTTGAACGGCTGAAATTTTGCAGTCGGACACAAACGGAGGGATAACTATGAGAATTTTATGTATAGGTGATGTCGTAGGCAGTATCGGTTGTGAATTTCTTCGCAACAATCTTCCCACGCTCAAAAAGGTGAAAGGCATTGATTTTGTAATCTGCAACGGTGAAAATTCCGCTGACGGCAACGGATTGACTCCCGTGTCTGCAAAACACCTTTTTGACAGCGGAGTTGATGCAATTACTCTTGGAAACCATTCGTTTCGCAGAAAAGAAGTCTATGACTGCCTTGACTCAAATCCCTTCATTGTCAGACCCGCCAATTTTCCCGAAAATTCAACACCCGGTAAAGGTATAATTAATGTTGACACAGGACGAAGAATTGTGTCGATTATAAATATTATGGGTAATTCCTATATGGATAACAACCTGAATTGCGCTTTTGAATGTGTAGATAAAATGATTAAACAGGCTGAAAGCAAAATCATAATTGTTGATTTTCACGCAGAGGCAACGGGTGAAAAAAGGGCAATGGGTTATTACCTTGACGGCAGAGTTTCCGCAATGTTCGGAACACACACCCATGTTCAGACCTCTGATGCACAGGTTCTTCCGAAGGGAACCGGCTACATAACCGACACGGGAATGACGGGTACAATCCATTCCGTTCTCGGTGTAAAGAGCGAAATTATAATTGCAAAGCTGAAAAACAAGCTTCCGCAGCGTTTTGACCTTGCAAGCGGAGAATGCAAAATGGAATGTACGCTTTTTGATGTTGATGACAAAAACGGAAAGTGCGTTTCAGTCGAGTCAATGCGTATTGAATAACACAAATCAGCATAAAGTAAATTGTTTCCAATTGTCAAAAAATATGAAACAATCCCGATTAAGTCGGCTTTTTTTGCAGATAATTAGTGTATTATACTATTGCAAAAAACAAGCTGATAATGTATAATGTTATAATGTGAATTATTGTAAAACTGCGTTTGTCGGTGTAAAATCGGCTCATGCAGTTGATTAAGAAATGTACATTAAAAGGATGTGCCTAAATGATAAACGGACAAATTCTCAAACAGGCTGTTATTTCTGGTGCGAATAATATTTCAAACCAAAAAAACAGTATAAATGATCTTAATATTTTTCCTGTACCCGACGGTGACACGGGTACAAATATGTCAATGACAGTCAATGCGGCTGTCGCAGCACTTGAAGATTTTGACGGCACCTGTGCAGGTGATGCCGCAGGTATCACAGCGTCTGCAATGCTCCGTGGAGCAAGAGGCAACTCGGGTGTTATCACTTCACTGATATTCCGTGGCTTTGCCCAGGGACTTAAAGACATTGAAGAGGTTGACGGCAAAAATCTTGCCGCAGCACTCGGAATCGGTGTTGACGCCGCTTATAAGGCTGTTATGAAACCGACAGAGGGAACAATTCTCACGGTTGCAAGAATGGCTTATGAGGCAGGTATTGAAGCCGCTAAGTATGACAGAGATGTTGTGTCTGTATGGCAGACAATCGTTGACAAGGCTAACGAGGCGCTTGCAATCACTCCTCAGCTTTTGCCTGTGCTTAAAAAGGCAGGCGTTGTTGACGCAGGCGGTAAGGGCCTTTGTGTAATCTTTGAGGGTATGCTCTCTGTAATTAAGAACGGCATTATGATTGAAGCTGACGATGACACAGCTCCTGCAACCGTCAGCACATTTGAAAGTGCCGCCGCTGAATTTGACGATGACATCAGATTCACATATTGCACAGAGTTTATCGTTGGCAGAAATGCCGAGATTGAAACCGAAATCGGCGAGCTTCGCAGTTATCTTGAATCAATCGGTGATTGCGTAGTTGTTGTAAATGATGATGAGATTATCAAGGTTCATGTTCATACGGAACAGCCGGGCAACGCTCTTTCAAAAGGACTTGAGTTCGGTCAGCTTCTCACGGTTAAGGTTGAGAATATGAAGGAACAGCACAAGAATGTCAAGTCAACAAAGAAAAAGGCTGAAAAGGAAAAGTTTGTTCCCGCAGAACCTGAAAACGATTTCGGCTTTGTTGCAGTTGCCGCAGGAAACGGTCTTAAAGACCTTTTTAAAGACCTCGGTTGTGACAATGTTGTTTCGGGCGGTCAGAGTATGAACCCCAGTACAGATGATATATATGAGGCAATTATGGCAACGCCTGCCAAGAATGTCCTTGTTCTTCCGAATAACAAAAATATAATTCTTGCCGCAGAACAGACAATCCCGATGGTAAAAGACAGAAATGTCGTTATTGTTCCGACAAGAACAATTCCGCAGGGTATGACGGCAATGCTCAACTTTGATCCCGAGATTTCTGCCGAAAGCAACGCACAGCTTATGACTGACGCACTTGCATCGGTGGGAACAGGTCTTGTAACCTTTGCCGCAAGAAGCAGTGAATTTGGCGGTAAGAAAATCAAAGAGGGCGACATTATCGCTCTTGAAAACGGCAAGCTGACAATTACGGAAAAGAGCACCGTTAAGGCTCTTGTTAAGCTTGCAAAGAATATGGTCAGCCGCGACACTTCATTTATCACTCTCATATACGGCGAGGATGTTACCGAAGAAGAGGCGGAAAAGGCTTATGAAGAGCTTCGTGAAAAATTCGGTTCAAAAACCGATATTACACTTGTCAAGGGCGACCAGCCTGTTTACTATTTCATTTTAAGCGTAGAATAAGCATTAAATCAGTTTTTTCAGGGAGCATAATTTTTTCGGTTATGCTCCCGATTTTGTAATGACAGGCTGTCCTGCGAATACGGATAGGCTGTTCTGAAATAAATAAAAACGGAGGTGCGGTAATGACATCACTTTATAAAACTCCTGTTTCAAGCCTGAACGGAATAGGTGAAAAGCGTGCCGCACTTTTTGCAAGACTCGGAATAAAAAGCGTTGGAGATTTGATAAATTTTTATCCTCGAACATACGAGGACTGGAGCAATATCAAGCATATCAATGAACTTGAATACGGTGAAACCGCCTGTATAAAGGCGATTGTTGCAACCTCGGTAAATGACACACGCATAAGCGGCGGAAGAATTATTTCAAAAACCGCAGTCTATGATGACACGGGTTCAATCCAGCTTGTGTTTTTTAACAATAAATACATAAGCTCAATGCTCAGACAGGGCGGAGAATATTTCTTTTACGGAAAAACTTCATCCGACAGCTACGGAATGCAGATGCTGTCTCCGACCTTTGCGCCTGCAATTAAAGGAACGCAAATCCGCCCGATTTACAGGCAGACAGCAGGACTTCCGAGCAAATCGGTTGAATCGGCCGTGCGACAGGCACTTTCAATGCTGCCGTCAAAAATCAATGACCCTTTGCCGGATGCCGTAAGAGAAAGATTTGACCTTTGCCCGCTCAGACAGGCATTGTTTGATATTCACTTTCCAAAAAATTGCCAACAGCTTGAAACAGCCCGAAAAAGGCTTGTTACCGAAGAGCTTGTTGTGCTGAACCTCGGAATGAGAAATCTGCGTGACCACAGCAGGGGAGTAACCTCGCTTAAAATTACAAAGGATTATTCAGAAGAATTTGAATCGCTTTTGCCGTTCACAATGACAAATGCCCAAAAACGGGCGGTGTCGGACTGCATAAACGATATAATCAACAAATCATCTCCAATGAACCGACTTGTTCAGGGCGATGTAGGTTCGGGTAAAACGGCGGTTGCCGCCTCGGTCTGCTACACGGTTGCCAAAAACGGATTTCAGACCGCGTTTATGGCACCTACGGAAATCCTTGCCCGACAGCATTACAAAACATTTCAAAGGCTTTTTGAAAATACGGATATCAAGGTTGGTCTGCTGACAGGCGCACTCAAGGAGTCCGAAAAAAAACAAATCAGAAAATCGCTTGCAGACGGTTCAATTGATATGGTAATAGGAACACACGCTCTTATTACCGATAAAACCGAGTTTAAAAATCTTGCACTTGCCGTAACCGACGAACAGCACAGATTCGGCGTTGCACAAAGAGCAAAGCTTCTCGGCAAGGGCAACAATCCGCATCTGCTTGTAATGAGTGCCACCCCGATTCCGAGAACCCTCGGACTTATTATTTTCGGCGACCTCGACATTTCAATAATTGATGAGCTTCCGCCGTCAAGAAAACCCGTGAAAACCGTGTTGCGAACTTCTGCGATGCGCGGCGGAGTGTATGATTTTATCCGCAGTGAGGTAAAACACGGCAGACAGGCGTACATAGTCTGTCCCCTTGTTGAAGAAGGCGAGCTTGACGATGTTGCGTCAGCCGAAGAATATGCCGCAGATTTGATGCTGAGGGAATTTCCTGACATAGCAGTCGGCATTGTTCACGGACAGATGAAGCCCGACGAAAAAGACGAGGTTATGCGTAAGTTTGCCGAGAATGAATATTCCGTTCTCGTTGCCACAACGGTAATAGAAGTCGGCGTTGATGTTCCTAATGCTACGGTTATTGTGATTGAAAACGCCGAAAGATTCGGACTTTCACAGCTTCATCAGCTGAGGGGAAGAGTAGGCAGAGGTAGTTCGCAGTCCTATTGTATTCTCATCAGTGACAAAGGCAGCAGAACAACAAGAGAACGGCTTGAGGTCATGTGTTCAACGAACAACGGTTTTGTCATTGCCGATGAGGATTTGAAAATGAGAGGTCCGGGCGACTTTTTCGGTCACAGACAGCACGGTCTGCCGCAGATGTCAATTGCCGATTTTGCCGACACAAAAAGCCTTGAGCTTTCGCAAAAAATTGCAGATTATATAATGAACCGTTACGGTGATATCCGAAACGATGAAATACGACTTTTAAAAGCAGAGATTGACCGCCTGTTTGATCGCGGCGGACAAAATGCTTTAAACTGACAAACTATAAATGGGAGAATTAAGTAAATGAGAAAAACAGCAATCAAAACACTTTCACTTCTCTGTATGCTTTGCATCATTATCTGTTCCGCCTTTACAACAGCGGGTGCTGCGTCCTATCCCAATGATGTAAAAACACAGTCGGATTCAATATTGCTTGTGAATATGGATTCAGGTCAGACCGTGTATGAAAAAGATGCAGATTCAAAGCGTTATCCTGCATCCACAACAAAGATTATGACCTACATAATTGCGGTTGAAAACATTGCCGACCTTGACAACACAAAAATTCCGATTAAACAGTCGGTTCTTGATGTTCTCAAAAACACAGGCAGTTCCCTTGCGAATGTTGAAAATCATGTCGGCAAGAGTATGACAGCAATCGACCTGCTCTACAGCATGATGGTTCCCTCGGGTAACGATGCCGCAATGGTTCTTGCCGATTATATCGGCGACGGAAATGTTGACAATTTTGTTGAGATGATGAACGAAAAGGCAAAGGAGCTTGGCTGCAAAAATACCCATTTTGCAAATCCTGATGGACTTCACGACCCTAACCACTATACAACTGCCCGTGATATGTACAAAATCACTACATATGCGCTCACGCTCCCTCGTTTTGAAGAAATCACAAACACCTGCACATACACTTGTGACGGTGACGATACACCCCTTGTTACCACTAACTACCTCATTGACGCTAACCGAGGCGGCGAGTATTATTATATGTATGCAAAGGGCATCAAAACAGGTACAACCAACGAGGCAGGCAGATGCCTTGTAACAACAGCGTCGGCTGACGGCTATTCATATATGGCAATTCTTCTTCACGCTCCTTATGAAGAGGGTGTGACCGAGGATTACGCAACAATGACCGATGCCGCTGACCTTTTTCGATGGGCATTGACAAGTCTTGAAATGAACACGGTAGCAACATCGTCAAAGCCGCTTTGCGAAGTAAAGGTTAACCTTGCTTGGGGTAAAAACAGTACATTGCTTTATCCCGAAACCGACCTCAGCGCAATTGTTCCTAAAGACTGCACAGATGAGAATATAATTATTGAACAGGATGTTCCTGAAAGTATTGACGCTCCAATCGACAAAGGCACGGTAGTCGGCAAGGCTACAATTTACTATAAGGCAGACGAAAACAGCAAAAAGCAAAAGCTTGCCGAGGTTAATGTTGTTGCAGGCGAAAAAATAGAACTCAGCGGAATCCTTTATGTGTTCAATGTTATCGGCACAGTGTTCCAATCATACTGGTTCATTGTGGTTATCGCACTCATTGTTCTTATCCTGATTATTTACCTTATTATTTCAAAAATCAGCTCGAAACGCAAAAAGAAGAAGAGAAATGTCAAGCATTACCGCAATCTCTGATGAAATAAAAGTGTAATTAAATTGTAAATTTTCTATACTTGAAATTTGAAAACGGTATGTTATAATTATTTTAGGGAATAATTATTCGGAGGTTTTCATATGAAGTGTCCATATTGCAGTTATGAAGAAAGCAAGGTTATCGACTCTCGTTCTGCCGATGACGGCGAAAGAATCCGCAGAAGAAGAGAGTGCCTGAGATGCGGCAAACGCTTTACCACACATGAGGTGATTGAAACTGTTCCGATAATTGTTGTTAAGCGTGACAAATCCCGTGAGGTTTTTGACCGCAACAAGCTTACAGGCGGAATTCTCCGTGCCTGCGAGAAGCGTCCCGTTTCAATTGAACAGATTGAAAATATGGTCAATGATATTGAGGCTCAGCTTCAGTCAAGCCTTGACCGTGAAATCACTTCAAAGCAAATCGGTGAGCTTGCAATGGATCAGCTCAAGAATATTGACGAGGTTTCATATGTCCGTTTTGCGTCTGTTTATCGCCAGTTCAAGGATATTAACACCTTTATGGACGAACTCAATAAGCTTCTTACTGAAAAGAAATAGTTTCTTATAAAGAATAATTCCGATACTGTACAGCCTTTCTCGGTTGTACAGTATTTTTTTGCGGTGTACCGCAACTCTCCGTTCGTGCAGATAGTTTGCAATATCAAAAACATACTATGCCCGAGCGTAAGTATAGCGATTGCTTTTGCAATTTTAAATAGAGGAGTTCATCGGATGCCCACAAGTAACAGCAGAATATTTAAGCTAAGAGTGTTGTACGGAAAGCAACCTATGCAGTTAATTAAAAATTATACGAAAAAATCAAAAATGCCTCTTGACTTAAAGTCAACTTCAGGGTGTAATATATTCCTGTAAAGTAAAAAACAAACTGAAAAATAGTAAAAATTCTGAAACAAAGGAGATTTACAATGGCAAAGTTAATTGCATTTTATTCACGAGCAGATGAAAATTATTTCGGCGGTCAGTACCGTTATGTAAAAGTCGGCAACACCGAAAAGGTTGCAAAAATGATTTCAGACCTCACAGGAGCCGATATGTTTAAAATTGAGCAGAAAGTTCCGTATTCCGCAAACTACAAGGAATGTGTTGCTCAGTCGGTTAAAGACCTTAAATCAAAGGCAAGACCCGAACTTGTTTCATTGCCGAATCTTGACGATTACGATGAAATTTATCTCGGCTATCCAAACTACTGCGGAACAATGCCTATGGCGGTTTATACTTTCCTTGAAGCATTTGATTTTACGGGCAAAACAATTCATCCGTTCTGCACTCACGAGGGAAGCGGACTTTCAAACACAGTCAATGATATTAAAAATACTGCCAAAGGTGCAACCGTAACAAACGGACTTCCCTTGTTCGGAAGTGATGCCGATAAGGCAGAAGGCATTGTTAATGATTGGATTAAAAAATTTTAATTACACAAGGAGATAATATTATGAAAATTGCAGACAAGGATGAATTTGAAAAGCAGAATGTATTCGGCACAGGCACTACAAACACAGCTTATGCAAAATATTTTATCGGAGAGTCATACCTAAATTCACTCACAAAGCCCGAGGACGGACTTCACCTTTTAAATGTAACATTTGAACCTGGTTGCCGTAACAACTGGCACATTCACCACGCGAAGAGCGGCGGCGGTCAGCTCCTCATCTGCACAGCAGGTGAGGGTTGGTATCAGGAAGAAGGCAAAGAGCCTGTAAGCCTTACACCGGGTAAGGTAATCTTAATTCCAGCCGAGGTTAAACATTGGCACGGTGCTAAAAAGGACAGCTGGTTCTCACACATCGCAACTGAAATGCCGGGCGAAGAATGTTCAAACGAGTGGTGCGAACCCGTAACCGATGAAGAATATAATAAACTCGGTTAATCGAAAGGCGGCTTCTGAATATGAAAAAAGTTATCGTTTATTATTCTTATCGTGGCAACACAAAAAGCATTGCCGAGATGATTCAGAAAAGCACGGGTGCTGACCTGTCTCTTATACACATCTGACGCTGCCGACGAAGCT
>ENA-UAOZ01001453-UAOZ01001453.1-human-gut-metagenome-genome-assembly--contig:-NODE-1453-length-10796-cov-6.839400_pt1 | contig 10796 bp, 8 predicted proteins | sample MGYA00243474_ERZ654565 | MGnify/ENA primary metagenome ERZ654565 (study PRJEB26926, sample SAMN06164854) | human gut metagenome | biome: ENVO:00009003; feature: ENVO:2100002; material: ENVO:00002003...
GTCAGATGTGTATAAGAGACAGGATAAAGCAGAAGAAGCAGTTGAAGCAATGATAACAGAAAGAAAAACGTTCCCGGAATTTCCAGATGATGTATATGGACAAATGCGTAAGAATGATTTGAAGAGGGTAACAAAAGAAATTTTTAAATTGGAGCCACTAATTTTTCATAAATTAAAACAAATTCAAGAAAAATCGTTATTAGGTTTTTTGAATTTGCTTTTGAGCTCTGAAGAGAGAGAAAATGTTTTAACTATAATAGAGCAGGTTGTGGAATTATCACCTCAGCAGAGAACTGATTTTTCAATGATATTAAAAAAGACATCCTTGGAGAATATCATTGATACTATCAAGTTTATTGAGGATAGGTATAAAGTAATAGAATTATTAAAAAGTATTGTGTATGATTTGACAAAGTTTGCAAATGAACGTGATCATGTGCAGAAGATTGTAGAACGACATTTTTGGCTTTTTGGTGAACAGTACAATTTGGCAAGCGCTGATCAGAGAATGCAAAAGGCATTGGAGCAGTATAGGAATATTTTGTATGGAGAAGAGGATGTTACAGCAAAATTAAATTCAGATGCGGAAAATGAACGACGTATGGACATTTTTTTGTGTAATACGCGAAATATCGAAACAACATTTGAAACAACGCTGGAAGAAAATATTGTTGTTGAATTGAAAGCACCGAGAGTTCTGTTAACGAAAAAAGTATTACGCCAAGTAGAAGACTATATGGATTACGTTAGAAGACAGCCTCAATTCAATAGTGAATTACGGAAATGGAAGTTTATTGCCGTATGTAAAGAAGTAGATGATTATGTTAAAAGCCAATATAAAGCATTTGAAGATAAAGGAAAAGTTGGGTTAGTATTCCAAGTTGATAATTGTGAAGTATATGCACTTACTTGGGATGATATATTTAAGAGTTTTGAAATAAAGCATAAGCCGATGTTAGAACGATTGAAGTATGATAGAGAGCGGGTGGCAAATGAATTAATGGCGGAAGTAAGTGATACTGAAGGGCGAGAAAAAGCGGATACTCTTACGAAAATTGCTGTTGCAAAAGTGTTGTAAAATATTAGTTGATAATTGAAAAAGGAGAGCTAATAAATAATCTGTAAATGAAAGGATGGAGTTGATAAGATGAATGCATCTTTTTATAACGAAATCAAAAAAATTTTAATCTCGGCGAGAAATAAAGTTTATCAAACAGCCAATTTTGCAATGGTTGAAGCCTACTGGAATATAGGAAAATCAATCATTGAAGAACAGGGTGGCAATGAAAAGGCGGAGTATGGTACAGGTTTGTTAAAAGAGTTGTCAAAGCAAATGACGCAGGATTTTGGCAAAGGATTTACCGTTGCCAATTTGAAAAATATGCGGCAGTTTTATTTGACATTTCCAAATGGCTACGCACTGCGTAGCGAATTAAGTTGGACGCATTATCGGCTCTTGATGCGAGTGGAGAATGAAAATGCACGAGAATTTTATATGCAGGAAGCTGTAAAATCCCAATGGAGTACCAGACAACTTGAGCGTCAGATAAATTCTTTCTTTTATGAAAGGCTATTGTCCAGTAAAAATAAAGAGCAAGTTGCAGAGGAAATACAGACATTAGAACCGGCGAAAAAACCAGAAGATGTCATCCGCGACCCATATGTGTTGGAGTTTCTTGGACTGAAATCTAATGATGATTTTTATGAAAGCGATTTAGAACAAGCGTTAATTACACATTTGCAGAAATTTCTTTTGGAACTTGGTAGAGGGTTTTCATTTGTCGCACGGCAGAAAAGAATAACCTTTGATGGACGTCATTTTAGAATTGACCTTGTATTTTATAATTATATTTTAAAATGTTTTGTATTGATTGATCTGAAAACAACCAGAATTACCCATCAGGATGTAGGGCAGATGGATATGTACATTCGCATGTATGATGAATTAAAAAAGTCACCGGATGACAACCCTACGTTAGGCATTGTTTTGTGTTCGGAAACAGATGAGGATATTGCAAGGTATTCTATACTGCATGGAAATGAACAGCTATTTGCCAGCAAATATAAATTATATCTGCCTACGGAAGAAGAACTGCGTGAAGAAATAGAAGCACAAAAGGCGGTTTTTTATTTACAGCAGAAAGAAACGGAAAAGCAAAACAAGGAGGAAAATCCTCTGCTTCTGCAAGAGGCACATGCTATGTAAAAGCAACATAGCAGACATTTTGCTCCGCAAAACAAGGAGGAAAATCCTCTGCTCCTGCATGGGCAGTCGCATTTTGCTCCGCAAAACAAGGAGGATTAAAATGCTTCCACAAGCGTTTTTAAACAGAATGGAATCAATGCTCGGAAATGAATATCCGGCATTTTTAGAAAGTTATGACAAGGATAAATATCAGGCATTACGGTTAAATAGTATCAAGGGAGATACTGCGCAGATGAAGGAAAAAGTACCTTTTTCCCTGCAGCCGATAGCCTGGGCGAAAGATGGATTTTACTATGAAAAAGATGACACTCCGGGCAAGCATCCGCTTCATGAGGCGGGCGTGTATTATATCCAGGAGCCGAGTGCCATGGCGCCGGTTTCCTATCTGATGGAAGATTATGATGTGGTGCAAAAAGAGCCAGCAGCCTGTCAGGAGCGGATCTTAGATCTGTGCGCAGCTCCGGGCGGAAAGAGCACGCAGATCGCAGCAAGAATGCATGAAATGTATACATCCGGGAAATGGAAAGAGCCGGGAATGCTTATCTGTAATGAAATCCATCCGGCACGCGCGAAGATTTTATCTGAGAACGTGGAGCGGATGGGGATTGCAAATGCAATGGTGACGAACGAGACGCCACAGCGTTTAGCGGAGATGTTCGAGGATTATTTTACCCGTATTCTGGTGGATGCGCCGTGTTCCGGGGAAGGCATGTTCCGCAAAAATGAGGCGGCATGTGAAGAGTGGAACCCTGAAAATGTCAGCCTTTGTGCCGAAAGGCAGGATGGAATTTTAGACTGTGCGGCTTCAATGCTTGCACCGGGCGGCAGGATCGTGTATTCGACCTGTACCTTTGCGCCTGCGGAGAATGAGGGCAGTATGACACGCTTTTTGCTGCGTCACCCGGAGTTTCATATTGTGGAAGTGAAAAAGGCAGAGGGTATGTCGGCAGGAGTACCGGAATGGGCTTATTTCGGGGAAAAAATGGGACAGGTATTGCCTGAGATTGCACAGACGATCCGTCTCTGGCCACAGCATCTGAAAGGAGAGGGCCACTATCTGGCTGTCCTTGAAAAAGAGGGAACACTAAGACAGGGTTATTGCCGGAATGGGGAAGAAAAAGGAATCCCTGCAAAAGATCTGAAAGTACCGGGCAAAGGAATCGTGGAATTTCTGGATTTTGCGAAAGATACATTCGATCCACAGACATTAGCCGGACTGGAGAAAAATGGTACATATCTGAAATTTGGAGATCAGCTTTACCTTGCACCGAAAGGTATGCCTTCTGTAAAAGGTCTTAAAGTCCTGCGACCGGGACTGCATCTTGGAACGGTAAAAAAGAACCGCATGGAGCCGTCACATGCGCTTGCACTGGCACTAAAAAAAGAACAGGTGCGCTATACGGCAGATCTGGCTTCGGACGGAGAGGTGATTCGTGGTTATTTAAATGGCGGAACTTTTTCTTATGAGGGAGAAAAGGGATGGTATCTGATCATGGCAGACGGATTTAGCAGCGGCTGGGGAAAACTGGCGGGTGGAATCATGAAAAACCACTATCCGAAAGGACTTCGAAAAATGTGGTAGTGTGAAAATGAGATTTTTGTCGGGGCAGAATGCCATTGTGCAGGGTGGAACGCTGATCGTACTGCTTATGGATCAAAAATCAATGAAATGGCATTATGGCGAGAAATATTAAATGTAATCATTACAATTACATCGGCTTTCTGATATGATTACTGCCAGAGAGAGGTGTTTAAGCAGTTTCAATAAAGAAAAAAATAATGCAGAGATGTATATTCATTTACGGATACACATCTCTGCATTTTGTTTACGATTATAGCTATGCCTGCGCAGGATACAATCTATGATTCTGAACTTTGACTTGCAATTCTAAAAAGAATCCACTATCAGATTTTACCCATCAGGCACGTTCCTTCGCACCTGATTTTACTGTGAAAAATCCAAACTGCGCCGCAATCTTTTTCGCATAAGTCAGTGCAAAGAACAGGATAAAGCTGTCAATTGGCAGCATGATCACGTTTTTGATGACACGCGGACCAAGCAGTGCAATAAAGCCTTTTCCGTAAAGCATGGAGATCCAGAGCGTATTCAGACCGCAGTTGATGACCAGCTTTACAAAAAACTCGGCGATCACGATACGCTTGATTGAGACCGGACGGCGGTAGAGCAGGGTGCCGTAGATCAGACCGGAAAGCATGGCATTAAAGGTGAATCCAAAGAAAAACGGACCATCCGGTTTTAAGACATACTTTAAGAGGTCGAGTGCACCGCCAAAGAGACATCCGACCGCCGGACCGAATAAAAATTCAACGATGCGGTTTGGCAGCCCGGAAAAGCCGATCTTGATGTAAGGACCGAGCTGGATGCTTGCGACCATACTTAAGACGATGGCGAGTGCAGCTAAGAGTCCGCAGAGCACGACCGTCTTTGTGTGGCACAGTTCCTGAAGTGATTGTTGATACAGTTCCTTTAATTTTTTCATAAAAAAAGCCTCCTTCCTTAGCAGTTTCCTAAAACCACATAGAGGAGACATAAATACCTTTATGCAGCAGCGGGATGCGAATTCTGTACCGCAAACAAAAGCAGCGCCTTTGTTTTTCGTCCGTGTGACAACTCCCTGTTCACATGGCACTTAACGCACAGAGTTCTACTCTGCTAATATGAAATATTAGTTTTGACAAGTTTTGTTATAGCATACTGATAAGGCTTTGTAAAGAAGAACTTATATTTTGTGATGTATTTTTAAATATTTCTGATAAAACAGATTCCTGTAAAGGCTGATGACGGATCAGGATTTCAGTGTTAGAATAAAAGGTATCATGAGCGTAAGCAAACGGCGAATTGGATCATGTGACGATTTTGCACATGATATGAATGAAAATAATGTGGGAGGAAGCATATGAAGCTGACCGGTATCCATATAAAAAATTTTAAAGCGATCCACGAGATGAAAATCGACAGCATCGAAAATGCATTGATTCTGGTAGGACAGAACAATACAGGAAAGACAACGATCTTAGAGGCGATCCGTGCGGCTTTTGGAGATTATCATATTTCTGCGGAAGATTTTGACGGTGACTGTGCCAACATTGAGATGGATCTGTCATTAGAATTTTCCATTGAAGATTTAAAATGGCTGCATCAGAACGGCATAGTCAGCCAGTATAAAAGATATGAGACGTGGCTTGAGGATTTCTGTAAAAAGCTGCCATCATTTTCCGTGAACGAAGGAGAGTCAGGCGGTGTACTGCAGTTTACCTTTATCGCACACCGGGATGGCTGGGTGCGCTATCAGGATGGGGAGCACAAAAATAATTCCTGTATCCCGCAGGTGTTTCCGAAGATCTACTATCTGGATGCGGAACGTGATCTAAACCAGCTGCAGGGCGACCTTTTAATGCTGCAGGAGGATGAACTGTTAAAACGGATGCGTGCGGACACCTGTATGTTCAATCAGGCAAAAAAATGCGGGCACTGCTTTTCGTGTATCGGTCTGATCGAGAAGAAAACACCGGCAGAGCTGGATGCATTTGAGACAGCGAAACTTTTGGACTACAAGTTATACCAGTTAAATCTGGACGAGTTTGCGAGAAAAGTAAATCAGAATTATAAAAAGAACGGCGGACAGGATGAGATCTTATACTCGATGAACCGGGATGTGGAGCGGATGTTAAAAGTTACGACCGAGATCCACAATCCGGCGCAGAACCTGACCAGACCGGTGGCAAAGATGGGAAAAGGCATGCGCAGTATTTACATGTTGTCGCTGCTTGAAACATATACGGGAACGGAAAGTCGGATCCCGAGCATTCTTATGATCGAGGATCCGGAGATATTTCTGCATCCGAAATTACAGAAAGTTTCCGGGGAGATTTTATACCGCCTGTCCAGAAAGAACCAGGTGATCTTTTCCACGCACTCGCCAAATCTATTGGCGAACTTTAACAGCAGGCAGATCAGACAGATTGTTTTAGACGGCGAAGGATATTCGAAGATGTGTGAAAAGACGGATGTGAGTGCGATCCTCGAAGATCTCGGTTACACGGCAAGTGATCTGATGAATGTGAACTTTGTATTTATTGTGGAGGGGAAACAGGACAAGAGCCGCCTGCCGCTTCTGATCCGGAAATATTATTCGGAGACTTACGATGAGAGTGGAAAACTCTCAAGAATTGCGATCATCACGACAAACAGCTGTACCAACATCAAGACTTACGCAAACCTGAAATATATGAACCAGATCTACCTGCGGGATCAGTTTCTGATGATACGCGACGGGGATGGAAAAGACCGTATGGAATTAGGGCGGCAGCTCTGCCGTTACTATGAGCAGCGGAATTTGGAGGATGTTGACACTCTGCCAAAGGTCCGGCCGGAAAATGTCCTGATTTTAAAATACTACTCATTTGAAAACTATTTTTTCAACCCCAAAGTGATGACCGAACTTGGTGTGGTCGAATCTGAGGAGACATTTTATGAGACGCTGTTTGAAAAATGGAAGGAGTATTTACACCGTCTTAGCAGCGGGAAACATCTGACGGAGGTGCTTGGATTTGAGATGCAGAGCATTTCTGATATCAAAGCACATATGGAAGAAATAAAAATCTATTTGCGTGGACACAATCTGTATGATATTTTTTATGGAAGATACAAAGATCAGGAAGAGGAACTCTTAAAACGCTATATCGATCTTGCACCGCGGGAAGATTTTTCCGATATTTTAGATGCAATCGATCATTTTATTTATTTTGAGAGCAGAAAACGAGAAAGGGATACAAAGTGAAATGAAACGAAATGGTGCAAATCTGACAGAAGGAAAGCCGGTCAAACTGATCCTGCAGTTTGCAATCCCGGTATTTTTGGGAAATCTGTTCCAGCTTTTTTATGGGCTGATTGACACAAAGATTGTAGGCAGTACCCTTGGTGAGGGAGCGCTTGCGGCAGTCGGTTCCGTCTCGATCCTTTATAATCTGCTGACGGGATTTTTTAACGGTTTAACGCTTGGTTTTTCGGTCGTGACGGCAAGATATTTTGGGGCAGGGGACACGGAAAAATTAAAAAAGAGTGTTGCGGGAACGATTCTTTTAGGATTTGTGACGGCGGCGATACTGGTGACCGGCGTATTTGTATTTTTACGTCCACTCCTTAGCATCATGCATGTGCCGGCAGAACAGAAAGAGATGGCATATACCTATATCAGCATCCTGGTGCTTGGGATGTTTGTGACACTTGCATATAATATGTGTGCAAATGTATTGCGTGCGATCGGAGATTCCATGACACCGCTTATTTTTCTGATCCTTGCGGCGGTGTTAAATGTCATTCTGGACTATGTCTGTATTCTGGTATTTTCCATGGGTGTTGGCGGAGCCGCAGCGGCAACTGTGATCTCACAGGTGGTATCCGTGGTGCTCTGTGTGATCCATATCAAAAGACATTTCCCGATCCTTCAGGTGGAACGCAGACATTTTAAACTGGAAAAATCAGAAGTGCGTACGATGTTGTCCGGCGGACTTTCCATGGGAATGATGTCGAGTCTTGTAAATCTTGGTACACTGATCTTACAGACCGGAATCAATACACTTGGAACTTCCGTGATCGTGGCACATACTGCAGCACGAAAGGTTTTTGAAATATGGGGACTGCCGGTCACGGTGCTGGGAGCGACCATGGCAACCTACAGCGGACAGAATTATGGCGCTGGTAAATATGACAGGATTACTTCCGGCTTAAAGGCGGCGCTGATGCTTGGCTGTGGCTGGGCGGTGATGGTCATGATCATGGCATATACGATTTCTACCTGTCTGGTTGGCTTTATAGCGAGTACGCAAAATGCAGAAATTCTATACTGGGGAACAACGTATCTGCGGGTTGATATGTTGTTTGAGATGGTCTGTGTGTGGATCGTGATCCTGCGCAATACGATGCAGGGAGTCGGAGATTATAAGACACCGATCTTTTCCAGCTTTCTGGAACTGGCATGTAAGATCGTGTTCACGGCGGTATTCGTCCGGTATTTCGGTTACTGGGGCGTCATCTGGACAGAGCCGGTTACATGGATCATTATGGTGATACCGTTAATTGTCATGCTGAAAAAAAATCCTGTATTTCACCAAAAGAAGACAGCTTAGAAAACATCAGTAGAATCGAAAAAACAGCAATTCGCATGGGAATATATCTCAGCAGCAAGTTGCTCAGAAACGAGGAATATTATGAAAAAACAAGTGAACTATATAGAGATTGCGAAAGAAACCGTGATACTGACGGCAGCGGTGGCAGTCATTGCGGCTGCAGTGTATTTCTTTTTGGTGCCAAGCCATGCGTCAGTCAGCAGTATTTCCGGTCTTGGAATCGTGCTTTCTAATTTTATTCCACTGCCGTTATCGGCAATCACTATGATTTTAAATGTGGTGCTTCTGGTCATCGGATTTTTTACCTGTGGAAGGGAATTTGGGGTAAAGACCGTTTATACCAGCATTATGCTCCCCGTGTTTTTAGGGATATTTGAAATGGTTTTCACGAATCTTGGATCACTGACGGACAGCCAGGAGTTAGATGTGCTGTGTTATATTTTAGTGGTCAGTGTAGGACTCAGTATTTTATTTAACCGCAATGCATCCTCCGGCGGACTTGATATCGTTGCGAAGATCATGAATAAATATCTGCATATGGATCTTGGGCGTGCAATGTCCTTATCGGGGATGTGTGTTGCACTTTCAGCAGCTTTCGTTTATGATAAAAAAACAGTGGTACTCAGTATTTTGGGAACCTATTTTAATGGGATCGTTTTAGATCATTTTATTTTTGATCATAATATCAAACGCCGTGTGTGTATCATTACGGAAAAAGAGGAGGAACTCCGCAATTTTATCCTCAATGATCTTCATAGCGGGGCGACGATCTATGAATCCATCGGTGCTTATAATATGCAGAAAAGAAACGAGATCATTACCATCGTGGACAAGAACGAGTATCAGAAATTGATGAATTATATGAATCATGAAGATCCGAAAGCATTTATTACAGTGTATCATGTGTCGGATATCAGGTATCAGCCAAAAGGGTAAGGTGCAGTCAGTGGAAAAATGGAGTATGACCATACGCAGGTTATTCAGTAAAGATCCAAACGATGAAGAGGAGAACGTGACGCAAAATATTTATGTATTCCGGTTTATACTGTTTTGCATTATCGTTTACTCATTTGAGATGCTGTTAAACAGTGTTGATATTTTTATCGTTGACAAGACGATTTTTACAAGAGGGTATGTTACAGGATGTCTGTTTGCAGCTGTATATGTTTTGATTTTACTGCATCTTGGACTGGAGCATCCGCTGACGAAGTATGTCAGTATTACGGCGGTCAGCCTTATCATCATGGCTGCGAGTGTGTCCTTAACCTATCATATGATCATTATTATTATGATGCCGATCATCATAGCCGGTATGTACACGTCAAAGCAACTGTCCATATATACGTTTGTACTTACAGTGCTTTCCATTATTATCAGTACCTATGCAGGATATTATTATGGTGTGTGCGATGCCAATATGGTGCTTCTGACAACTACTTCTATGAATCATCTGGTTGAAAATGGAATTTTTTTACTGAATCAGGTAAATGAAAATCCGGGAGTCACGCTTGCACTGTATTATGTGCTGCCGCGCTGTCTGATGGCAATGTCGTTTGTCTATGTATCCAACATTGTAAATCAGGTAATCCGAAAATCACTGAAAAATGCGATGAAGATGGAAGAGAAGGCAGCGACGGATGAGATGACAGGGCTATACAATAAAAACAAGCTGCTTGCGACCATTGAGAAAAGAACATATGATTACCAGCAGGTTGCCATCGTTTAATGGGACATTAACCGTTTGAAATATGTAAACGATACATACGGACATTTTGCCGGAGATCAGATGATCGTAAAAGTGGCACAGTCAATACGGATTGCTTTAGGAGATGCAGGGATGGCATTCCGGTATGGTGGAGATGAAATGCTTGCGCTCATTCCGGGAGGAACCGGCGAAACTGCGGAAAAGATGATAAAAACCTGGAAACAGACACTTGCAGCGGTACAGGTGGACTGTGAGATACCGATCTCAGCGGCGGTTGGATATGCCATCGGCGAGCATGAAAAGTTAAAAAATGTGATTGCAGAGGCGGACAGAAATATGTATGCATGCAAACATGCAGGCAGAAATTCAACTGAAAAATAAAAATTTAAAAAATTCTTGACTTGAAGTCCACTTCATGGACTATACTCTTCGAAAAAAGGAGGTAATGTTCATGATGACAGAAAAAATGATAACATTAAATAATGGTGTGGAAATCCCACAGCTTGCACTTGGAACATGGATTGTTGATGATAACAAGGTTGCGGAACCGGTGAAGACAGCGATCCGTTTAGGATACCGTCATGTCGACACGGCACAGGCATATGCAAATGAAGTGATATGTTGTATTAAGAAGGTGATACTCTTTTAATCGAAACTGTAAACATTTAGCACAAAGGAAGGAGCAGCGTATGGAGTTAACATATCATTGGGAAGGCGATGTATTGATTCCAGATT
>ENA-UAOZ01001454-UAOZ01001454.1-human-gut-metagenome-genome-assembly--contig:-NODE-1454-length-10790-cov-42.023195_pt1 | contig 10790 bp, 7 predicted proteins | sample MGYA00243474_ERZ654565 | MGnify/ENA primary metagenome ERZ654565 (study PRJEB26926, sample SAMN06164854) | human gut metagenome | biome: ENVO:00009003; feature: ENVO:2100002; material: ENVO:00002003...
GAATATTCCAACTGAAGAGAATAGGACAGATAGATATCAGATTGGCGAGGAAAGGAATTTTATGAGAGATAAAGACAAAGAATATTTAATCAAAAAAAGATGATGTAATAGAGTGCTCTGGAGTGCTTGAGAAATTCAAGTTGAGATTGAAAAAATATCAGTATGCATGATATAATATTATATTATGAGAAGTTAAGTGAATATTGTGGTGGATAGGAGAATATTACATTGACAGTAAATTATGATAAGCTGTGGAAGCTGTTAATAGATAAAAAAATCAGCAAAACGCAATTGGTACATAAGAGCGGTATAAGTACAAATGCTATGGCTAAAATGGGAAAAAATCAATTTGTCAGATTGGAAGTGTTAATTAGGATATGTGATATTCTCCATTGCCGGATAGATGATATTATTGATTATTCTATGGATGTAGAAACAGAACGAGGAGGTAACTCTTATGAAATCTAATTTTGACTTTTTACAAACAGAGTTTCCTGTTTTATCAACGTTTGGTTGTCAGGCTGAAAAGTATTGCTTTTCTGATCCTAATTCATGCCTTATGAAATTGGGAATGATAGGGGAGAGCATTGTTAATTTAATGTTTACTTATGACAGAATCCAATTGCCATATGATAATACGGCAGTTACAAGAATAGATACTCTTCAAAGAGAGGGATTGCTAACAAGAGATTTAACGGATATTTTACATGCTCTTAGAAAAGCCAGAAATAAAGCTGTGCATGAGAATTATGATTCTGAATCAGAATGTAAAATTCTGCTTCAAATGGCTTATAGTCTTTGCGAATGGTTTATGCAGACTTATGGAGATTGGAATTATCAGCATCATGATTTTATTATGCCTGAATTAGAAAATAAGAGAGTTTCGGTTACACAGGAAGAGAAAGCTGCAGAAGAGAGACAGGCAGAAGAACTTACAAAACAGGCAGAACAAAAAGCAAGTACAGCAGAAGCTATTTCTAAATCAGAGCGTCAGAAGCAGGCTGGTAAAATGGCAAGTCAGCGCCCTAAATCAGAAGCTGAAACTAGATATATTATTGATGAACAATTGCGTCAAGTAGGCTGGGAGGCAGATACAGAAAATCTTCGTTATTCTAAAGGAACTCGTCCAGCAAAAGGACATAATATGGCTATTGCTGAATGGCCGACAAATTCTTCAGTAGGACAGAGCGGACGTGTAGACTATGCATTATTTGTTGACACTAAGTTGATAGGTGTCATCGAGGCAAAAGCAATACATAAGGATATTCCGTCTGTTATTGATTATCAGGGAAAAGAATATCCGCGTAATATTCGTAAGGAAGATTCAGAGTATCAGATTGGAGAATGGGGTGAATATAAAGTACCATTTACTTTTGCTACCAACGGAAGACCATATCTAAAGCAGCTTGAAACAAAGTCAGGAATATGGTTTTTAGATTTGAGAAGCCCTGCAAATAATCCGACAGCTCTTCATGGGTGGATTAGTCCTATGGGAATGGTAGAATTGCTGGAGAAAAATCCTCAAGAGGGTAATTCAGCATTGAAGGCATTGCCATATGATTTTCTTACAGATCCTAATGGGTTAAATCTGCGTGAATATCAGTTAAATGCGATAAAAGCGGCAGAACAGTCAGTTATTGAAGGAAAAAAGAATATCCTTTTAGCTATGGCAACAGGAACAGGAAAAACACGTACTGTACTAGGTATGATTTATCGCTTTTTAAAGACGAACCGATTCAAACGTATATTGTTTCTTGTTGACCGTACTTCTCTTGGGGAACAGGCATCAGATGTATTCAAAGAAATAAAGTTGGAAGACTTAATGACACTTGATGAGATATATAATATCAAGGGACTTGAAGATAAAAATATTGATAAAGAAACCAGAATACAGGTGGCAACTGTTCAGAGCATGGTTAAGCGTATTCTATATAATGATGGAGAAACTATGCCGGCGGTTACAGACTATGATCTTATTATCATAGATGAAGCACACCGCGGATATATTCTTGACAAGGAAATGGGCGACACCGAAATTTTGTATCGTGACCAAAGAGATTATCAAAGCAAATATCGAAGTGTGATTGAATATTTCGATGCGGTGAAGATTGCACTTACGGCAACACCTGCACTTCAGACGACAGAAATTTTTGGACAACCAGTGTTTAAATATACATATAGAGAAGCTGTCATAGAAGGATATTTAGTAGATCATGATGCTCCTCATCATTTGGAAACAAAACTCAGTACAGGTGGAATTCACTACAAATCGGGTGATACAGTTATGATTTATGATCCTGTGACAGGTGAAATTACAAATAGTGAGTTGTTGGATGATGAATTAGATTTTGATGTTGAACAATTTAATCGGCAGGTTATTACAGAGAATTTCAATAAGACCGTTTTAGGCGAGATTGCTAGAGATATAGATCCTGAGAATCCAGAAGAACAGGGAAAAACTCTAATATATGCAGTTGATGACCAACATGCAGATATGATTGTATCAATTTTGAGAGATATTTATTCGGAATATGGGGTCTCTAATGAGGCTATTATGAAGATAACAGGTAGCGTTGGAGGCGGCAATCCTAAGAAAGTGCAGGAGGCTATAAAACGTTTCAAGAATGAGAGTTACCCAAGCATTGCAGTAACAGTGGATTTGTTGACTACAGGAATTGATGTGCCGGAAATTACAACATTAGTGTTTATGCGTCGTGTGAAATCACGTATTTTATTTGAGCAGATGTTGGGGCGTGCTACTAGATTATGTCCGAAAATACATAAGACGCATTTTGAAATATACGATCCTGTAGGGGTATATGATTCTTTGAATGATGTGAATACGATGAAACCAGTAGTGGTTAATCCAACAACAAGCTTTACTCAGTTATTAGATGGTCTGTCTGAAATAAATGATGATAAACAGGTAGAGCAGCAGATTAATCAGATAATTGCCAAATTGCAGAGAAAGAAACGAAATATGTCGCCTAAAATGATGGACTATTTCATTAGCATGACTGATGGAAAAGACCCATCACAGCTTATTATGGAAATTGAAAAGTCAGATGTGCAGGAGGCTAAGAATCGTCTGCTTAAATATCGTGATGTATTCAAAATGCTACAAGAAACGAAAGCAAATGGTTCTCGTCCTGTTGTAGTTTCAGATGCAGAGGATGTATTGACAGAACATTCACGTGGATATGGAAATGCAGAAAAACCAGAAGATTACCTGAATGCATTTTCACGATATATTCAGAGCAATCGAAATGAAATTGCAGCATTGAATATTATTTGTACCAGACCTAAGGATTTGACAAGAAAAGATTTGAAGGATTTAAGATTAACACTTGACAGAGAAGGATTTACTACACAGCAGTTGAATACTGCACTTTATGAATTGACTAATGAAGAGATAATGGCAGATATTATAAGCTTGATTCGACGCTATGCAATTGGATCAACGCTTATTAGTCATGAAGCACGTATTCACAGAGCTGTTGAGAAACTTAGAAAAAAACATAATTTCTCAAAGCAGGAACAGAGCTGGATATCCCGCATTGAAAAATATCTGCTGGGGGAATCTGTAATGAATATCAAGGTATTTGATGAAGACAGCAGATTCGCAAGCTATGGAGGCTTCAAAAAGATAAATAAAGTATTTCAGAATAACCTTGAAAGCATTGTGCTTGAATTAAATGAATATTTGTATGATGACGGAGGAAATGTTGCATGACAACACAAGAAATTGTATCAAAATTATGGAATTTATGTAATGTATTAAGAGATGATGGCATCACATATCATCAGTATGTTACAGAATTAACATATATTTTGTTTTTGAAAATGGCGAAGGAAACTGGAACAGAAGAACAGATTCCAGAGAAATATCGTTGGGATGAATTGAAGGCTAAAAGCGGGGTAGAATTAAAAAAATTTTATAAGGAACTGTTATCAGAACTAGGGGATAATGGTACAGGCAGAATTCGTGAAATATATCAGGGTGCAGCGACAAATATTGATGAGCCTAAGAATCTTGAGAAAATTATAGCTACGATAGACAGTCTTGATTGGTATTCTGCGAGAGAAGAAGGACTTGGAAATTTATATGAAGGATTACTTGAGAAAAATGCTAATGAAAAGAAATCGGGTGCAGGTCAGTATTTTACTCCACGTGTTTTGATTGATGTTATGACAAAACTTATGAAACCCCAAGTAGGAGAGAGATGTAACGACCCTGCCTGTGGAACATTTGGTTTTATGATTGCTGCTCACCAATATGTTGCAGAGCATACAGATAATTTTTTTGATATTGAAGATGCAGATATGGCGAGATTTGAGAGGGAGGAAGCATTTACAGGCTGTGAGCTTGTACATGATACACACCGGTTGGCATTGATGAATGCTATGCTCCATGATATCGAAGCTCCTATTACATTAGGCGATACGCTTTCAAATATAGGAAAATCAATGCATGATTACGATTTGGTTCTGACAAATCCACCATTTGGAACTAAGAAAGGCGGAGAACGTGCTACACGTGATGATTTTACTTATCCTACAAGTAACAAACAGTTAAACTTTTTACAGCATATTTATCGAAGTCTTAAAAACAACGGAAAAGCAAGAGCTGCTGTTGTATTGCCGGATAATGTGTTATTTGCGGATGGTGATGGCGAGAAAATTAGACGGGATTTATTAGATAAATGTAATCTACATACAATTCTGCGTCTTCCTACCGGAATATTCTATGCACAGGGTGTTAAGACAAATGTACTTTTCTTTACTCGTGGAAAAACAGACAAGGGAAATACAAAAGAAGTCTGGATTTATGATCTTAGAAATGATATGCCATCATTTGGAAAAACTAATCCTTTAAAGCCAGAGCACTTTGATGACTTTATAGCATGCTATGCAGATGGAGACTTAAGCAAACGAAAAGAAACATATAGTGAAGAAAATCCAAATGGAAGATGGCGTAAATTCTCAATTCAGGATATTCTTGCAAGAGATAAAACAAGTCTTGATATTACATGGATGAAGACAGAATCTGATACAGATAATTATACACTTGCGGAATTATTAGATCAGATTAAAGAAAAATCTCAGAATATTGCCAAGGCAGTTTCAGAATTGGAACAACTGATTGGAGAAGTGGAGGAGTAATGGATACAAAAGCATTAAGACAAAAAATACTTGATCTTGCTATCCGTGGCAAACTTGTTCCGCAGGATCCAAATGATGAACCAGCAGAGGTATTGTTGGAACGCATCAGAGAGCAAAAGCAGCAGATGTTCAAGGAAGGTAAGCTCAAGAAAAAGGATATTAAGAATGATACAATTATCTTTAAAGGTGAGGATAATTTGCATTATGAGAAGTTCGCCGATGGAACCGTAAAATGTATGGAAGATGAAATACCGTTTGAAGTGCCGGAAGGGTGGGCTTGGTGTAAGTTGAACGATATATATAATTTTATTGATTATCGAGGTGCAACACCAACTAAAATAACAAATGGAATACCTTTGGTTACTGCAAAAAATGTCAAATCTGGATATATTGATTATACAATTGATGATTATATATCAGAAGAAGAGTTTAAAGAACGGCAGCAACGTGGCATTTCAAAAAAAGGTGATATTTTATTTACAACGGAAGCTCCTTTGGGCAATGCAGCTTTAGCTGATATGGAAAAATTTAGTGCAGGGCAAAGATTAATTACGTTTCAACAATATGGTTCAAAGAATGAATTGATAAATTATGTTATGTTAATGTTTATATTGAGTGATTTTTTTCAGCAACAATTATATGTTAATAAAACTGGAAGCACTGTAGCTGGTATCAAAGCCGCAATATTAAAAACTTTATGGATACCTGTACCACCATATAACGAACAACTTAGAATTAGTAATACTTTGAAGTCTGCTATAAATTTGATTGATAGTATTTCAAAAAATAAAGAAATACTTAGCACAAGTATAAGTAATACAAAATCTAAAATTCTCGACCTTGCCATCCGTGGTAAAATTGTCCCACAAGACCCGAATGACGAGCCGGCTTCTGTTCTTCTTGAGCGTATCCGTGCTGAAAAAGAAGAACTTATTAAACAAGGTAAAATCAAGCGAGATAAGAAGGAATCTGTTATCTTTAAAGGTGATGATAACTCTTATTATGAGAAGATTGGCAATAAAGTAAATTGCATTGATGAAGAAATTCCGTTTGAATTGTCAGAAGGTTGGGCTTTTATTCGTCTAAAGACTGCATGGGAACTCATATCTGGAAGAGATTTGTCTCCATCAGAATATAACGATAAAAATGATGGAATTCCATATATTACAGGTGCAAGCAATTTTAGAAATGGGCATATTAGCTTAGTTCGTTGGACTACCGTTCCGCAAGTTATTACTCGGAGGGGAGACTTACTTCTGACTTGCAAAGGAACTATCGGCGAAATCGCACATAATAACTTTGGGGAAGCTCACATTGCGCGTCAAATTATGGCTATTCGCAATATCTATAGCCTTAATGTTGATTTTCTGGCATTATGCATTGAATATTCAATGACGAAAATCAAACAAGCTGCCAATGGACTTATTCCGGGAATATCTCGTGAAGATATTCTTAACTTGGTTATACCTATTCCACCAACCAAAGAGCAAGAAAATATTTGCAACAAGCTCAAAGCAACTTTTTCAGCAATAGAGCATATTGAGAAGAGTCTCAATTGAGGCACTTTTCGATTATAGCTAGGTGGCTAAATGCAACATTTATAGATTTATTAATGCGTTTCTGTTCAGATATCGGAGGAACTGCGATGAGCATTTCTTTTAATGTAAGTGGCTTTAATTCCTTTTGATTTGTTGATCCTTCACCTTTCTTTTCAAGTTCGGTTTGATGTGCCTTCATGAAAGCATATAGGTAATATGAGCTGATGCAACTAAAGCTACGAATTACCGTAACATGGGAATCAGGAACAATTAAGAGACCTGTAGTATTATCGGTATTTCTATAAATTCCGACTCGTCCAAGAGTACCTGTTCCGGTTGAGTTAATTACTATATCTCCATCTTGCATATGTTCATCAGTCGGATAACGTTTTATTGTGGTCTTGTCAAGATATTGAGCCAAACTAATATCTATGCCGTTGTATTTGGTGTTGCATTTCTGAGCAAATACAATAACATTGCTGATTTCTGCATATTTTGGAGATTTCCCTCGACGAATTTCTTTAACACAGCAATTTTCTAAACGCATCCATGTCCAAGTATCTGGAATATCATATGGTATTTCTTCATCAATGCAAGACACCTCACCATCAATCTTCTCATAATAAGAGGAGTGTAAACATCTTCGATATAATATTAGAGCGAATTTCTCGCAAAATTATTATATCGGAGGTGTCTTTTTATGGAGACAAAAATAACATTTGAAGAATACTTGAGAAAGGAAAATTTATCAGAAAATACGATAACATCGTATCTATGGACAGTGAATTATTTCAATGTGAATTACGATGTTGTTAGCAAAGAAAATCTGCTTGCCTACAAAGGGTATTTGATGGAATTTTTTAAACCTAAAACGGTAAATCTACGTATACAAGCAATAAACAAATATTTGGAGTATTTAGAAGAACAGCAATTACAGTTGAAAGCTGTAAAGGTGCAGCAAAAAAACTTCTTAGAGAATGTTATCAGCAATGCAGATTACAATTTTCTTAAGAAGCAGCTCAAAAAGGATAGTAATATGGAATGGTATTTTGTAGTTTGGTATTTAGCAGCTACGGGAGCAAGAGTAAGCGAACTTATCCAAATAAAGATTGAACATATTGAAATCGGATATTTTGACCTATATACAAAAGGTGGAAAGCTTCGCCGATTATACATACCCCAAAAATTAAAGAAAGAAACTCTTGAATGGCTGAAGGAAAAACATCGTTCCTCCGGTTATTTGTTTCTTAACAGATATGGCGAAAGAATTACCACAAGAGGAATTTCACAACAGCTGAAAAACTACGCCGAGAAATATGGTCTTGATAAAAAGGTGGTTTATCCTCATTCATTCCGCCACAGATACGCAAAGAACTTCCTTGAAAAGTACAATGATATTGCTCTACTTGCCGACCTTATGGGGCATGAGAGCATTGAAACAACACGCATTTACCTTCGCCGTACTGCCAGCGAACAACAGGAACTTGTAGATAAAATAGTAACCTGGTAAAAATATTAAGCCGTCCTTGAATGAGGGCGGCTGTTTTCTAAAGTAATGCATTTGAAATCAAATCAAGCTGTTTATATGCAATATGAATAAGCTCGACAATTCTTGCTTGCTCTGCTAATGGAGGGATTGGAATAATCATAAGAGAAAGTGCATTAAGATATATTCCTTTTTGAGCTGTCCCTTTACTATTGTCAGTGAGCCATTTTTGAATTTGAGGAGATTGGACAATGTGCATCAAATATAAAGGATTAATTAAGCATGGTTTAATAACTGCAACGCTCCTTTGTAATGCAAAATGATTGTTGTTCTGAACTACTGCACTTCGACCAATACTGCCAACAATAGTAAGCAATACATCGCCAACTTCAATATTAGTACGTTGATTTTCAATTTTCCATTCTTCGTTTGTAATCCATCGTGATATTTCGTTCATTAAAATAGAATTATCATTTATATTTGCAGCACTTAACAAAGGGATGCCACTACCATTATTTGGTGGTGGATTATGAGAACCATCACTAATTGAAAGTGCGATTTCTCTCAGAGATGCCCAATTCCAACTATCTGGCAAATGTATTCCATAATAAGAGTTATCATCACCTTTAAAGATAACAGATTCCTTCTTATCACGCTTGATTTTGCCTTGTTTAATCAGTTCTTCTTTCTCTGTACGAATACGCTCCAATATCACAGATGCTGGTTCGTCATTCGGGTCTTGTGGAACAAGTTTACCACGGATGGCGAGGTCAAGGATTTTGTACTTACTTAAAGATACTATTTTTTGAAGTTCTTCTTTTTCAGTATCAATAGTAGATAAGAAATTGTCACAGATTTGAAATCTATCAACAATTTGTAGCTGCTGTACATATGGACATATAGGAATCAAAGTTGAAAGAATTCTTTCTAATGCCAACTTTGGCATCGCCACTTGGTGGGTTTTATCTTGAAACTGCTGTTGAACAAAATCCGTTTGCAATATTATGCAAAGGAATGACTTATTTATGGCTATATTTGTTATTTTTACAGCATTTTCGGTGAGATTCATTCCGTCCAACTTGTCTGGAATTTCTCCAACAACACCAATTGTTCCAGCTATTGTTACATACAAATCATCTTTTGCAATTGTGTAATTCTTGATTGCTGAAAATATTTCATCAGAAATATACCTCAAATTAGAAATATTGACAGAATGATTTTTCATATCAGTTACTCTGATATATGCATGGGTAGTAATCTCTTCTGAAAAACTTGCTCCTTTAGGTAACCTCTTTCCACCTTTAACCATTGCAATATCTCTAACTCGTGCCCAGCACCACCCCTCCGGCACTTCAAACGGTATCTCATCTTCAATACATTTTACAGTTCCATCCTGAAACTTCTCATAATGCAAATTATTGACACAAGTAGTAAGGTTAAGGTACCTTCGGGGAAAATAAAAAAGTGGAGCCCACGCATGGAACTCCACCGGCTACGGGCATCGCAAGTTTCCGTAGCGCAACCATATGTACATTAACATTACAGGATGCGTATGTCAATAAACTCAGGATAGATATTAAATTATATTTTCCTGTATCGGCTGATTTTATCCCAGTTAGCAGGAAACCCCATATTATCAAGCAATTGTTTCTCTGTAAGATGAGGACACTGCTTAATTACAGTTTTTATAAGTTTTGAAAGAGCAGTTTTAAAGAGTCTGAATTCATCATTATTTATCAGGTAGCGTAGGGCAATTACAACTGCGAATAAATCCTGCTTGCCGTATACATAGTGATTATTGTTTTGAGTTATTTGAAGCTTTTTGTGTAGCAGAGTATCAGGAATCGTCTCGTTTATTCTGAATGAGAACAGACGCTCTCCATGAGCACATACATTACGGCATTTGCCTATAATGTTGATAAACTGATGCAATTGTTTTTCTGAAACATTCTGAAAGTTTTTGCTGATTTTGGTTCTAATATCAGTAGTTGCATATTGATACATTTTGGAAATCTGCCCAAATGTTAAAGCATTTGTTGTAACCCATAATGGTACATTGTGATATGTATTGACTGAATGCTCAATATAGGCATATTTGCTAGGTGTAGCAATAACTTTTTGTAATGAATGAGTCAGGCGAAGCAGTTCACGATGGTTCTTTCTGGTGTGATTATAATTATTTATATCAAGATACATGGACTGCTGTTCACCATATTTTTCACAGAAGTGATAGGAAAACATGGATTTTATATGGCGTTCTACATGAAGAATGTATTTCAGAAACAAAGTGCGTAGCTCTTCATCAAAGTAGTAGAAAGAAACTAATTCATCAAAAGTAACGCCATGAATATATTTATTTGACGGAGCGTGTTTGAAAAGAGATTTGTATCCACCTATTAGAGAATAGTAGCTGAGTTCTTCCAGTTTTTTAGTGGCATATTCGTGATTAGGAATAGCAAGTTGCTTGTCATATTCAAGAATATGTAGCTGCTGCTCATAGGTGAGAAAGTTTTTTGCCATATAGTATTTCCTTTCTGAAACAGGCATAAAAAAAGTGGAGCCCACGCATGGAACTCCACCGGCTACGGGCATCGCAAGTTTCC
>ENA-UAOZ01001457-UAOZ01001457.1-human-gut-metagenome-genome-assembly--contig:-NODE-1457-length-10770-cov-4.545964_pt1 | contig 10770 bp, 6 predicted proteins | sample MGYA00243474_ERZ654565 | MGnify/ENA primary metagenome ERZ654565 (study PRJEB26926, sample SAMN06164854) | human gut metagenome | biome: ENVO:00009003; feature: ENVO:2100002; material: ENVO:00002003...
GGACAGCCTGCAGGAACAGCCGTGGAAGTTTGTTGCGGACATCCCGGCAGACCACCGGGTCACAGCACCGGGCGGCGGGCGTGAGCTATACTGCATCTTTGCAGTGCGCAGGCAGGATACGCTTTTTGTCTATGAAAAGCAGGACCCCCAGTACCCGCACCAGACGGGCCGGGAGCTTTATTGCAAGCAGGATGGCCAGCCCATTCTGCTGCTGTGCAACGGCACCCCTGACACCCCCGACATCACGGCGGTGGTCTACTGCACCACCGGCCGCGCGCTGGACTGGTCGCCCCGGCTTTCTGCCGGGACCAGCAGCCCGGAGCCGGTGGAGGGCGTAGACGATTTTTCCCAACACCCAACGCCCGGCGCTGCCCTCTGAGGCGCGCCCCGGCAGGGCATGAGAAAGGAGAACCTATGAAAAACCTGAAGCTTCTGGCCGCCCTGCTGGCGCTGGCCATCGGTCTGGCGGGCTGCGGCAAAGGCGGCAACCCGGCCAGTTCTGCATCCAAAAATAAGCTGGACGGTGACGGCATGACCGCACCCAGCACCCAAGAGCAGGATTACGAAGAGCCGGAGGACGTGACCTACATGCGCCTTCTGGCAGGGGAGGACGAATACCGCGCCTGTGTGCTGTATCTGGGCGGCTCCTACGAGGTGACCACCGATGTGCAGAAGGTGCTGGACAGCCAGACCGATCTGCGGGATCTGTGGGGCTTCGTCTACGACATCCCGCAGGATCACTGGGTCGTGGCACCGGATGGCGGGTGCGATTTGTACTGCATCTTCCCGCAGGACTCGGATTCTACCCTCTTCGTCTACGAGGCGACCCTGACAGACGATGCCGAAAAACCGCTCCAGCGCGGTAAACAGCTCTATTACAGTGAGGACGGCCAGCCCATCCTGCTGCTGTGCAACATCAGCGACATCGTGCCCAACACCGAGGTGGAGCTGTACCCTCGCGCCGGCGAAGAGCTGGTATTCAGCCCCTTCCTTTCCGGCGAGAACGGCCATGTGGTGGAAGCCGAGGGCGTGTGCGATTTTACCATCTACCCGGAAGGGGACGACTGGGAGACCGACACCAGCCCGTGGTCGTTGGAAGGCAACTGGCTAGAGACCGCCCGCGACACCGACGAGGGCTATTTTGAGACCGCCCCGGAGGATGCCGACCGGATGTGCTTTTTGCCCACAGACGCCGACACCGAGGGCAGCCAGCTGCCCCTGACCGCCAGCTACATCACCCCTTACCCGGAGCTGAACGTGGAGGAAGCCGACCTGTTCTATCAGGAAGGCACCCCGGAGGTGCCCTTCCAGACCAATCAGGAGTGGTACGCTACCTTTACCGGGGAGGACGGCTCCCGCTACGCTGTCACGCTGGAGGACGAGGACACCCTTGCCCTGAAGTTTTATCTGGACGGCGGGGAGAGCTACCTGAGCCTTGTCAACACTGTCTACTTTGCACGGCAAGAGGCCATGGGCTGACCGGCGCGCACCCCAACACCGGGAGGAATGCACCATGAAACAAACCAAAAAGATCACCATCCTCCACTCCAATGATCTGCACGGAGACTTTCTGGCAGAGCAGGTGGACGAAAAACTGGTGGGCGGCGTTTCCATGCTGTCCGGCTACATCGAAAAGGTGCGGGCAGAACAGCCCAACACCATCTACGTCATTGCAGGTGATATGTTCCGGGGCTCGGTCATTGATTCCGAATACAAGGGGCTTTCCACCATCGAGATCATGAACGCCCTTGCCCCGGACGTGGTTACCATAGGCAACCACGAGGTGGACTACGGCATCGCGCATCTGCTGTTCATCGAAAAATGCGCCCGCTTCCCCATCATCAACGCAAACCTCTACATCAAAAACACCTCCACCCGGCTGTTTACCCCCTACAAGATCCTGCGGATGGACGGCATGAACATCCTGTTCATCGGCATCATCACGCAGGACGTGATCAACCAGACCAAATCCGAATCTCTGGTAGGCTCCTTTGTGGACACCGCCGCAGCAGCCGCCGAGGTGGGCAAGATCTGCAACGCCCACAACAGCATCGATATTGATTTTACCGTGCTGCTGACCCACATCGGCTTTGAGGAGGACCGCCATCTGGCGCGCCAGCTGGACCCGGCGTGGGGAGTGGATCTGATCATCGGCGGGCACAGCCACACCCTGCCGGAGCACGCGGTGGAGGAAAACGGCGTGGTCATTGCGCAGGCGGGCACCGGCACCGACCAGATCGGGCGCTTTGACATCATCGTGGACACGGACAACAACTGCATCGATTCCTACACATGGCGCACCGTGCCCATCTGCGCCGAGACCTGCCCCCGCAACCCCGCCATGGAGCAGGTGCTGCACCGCTTCACCAGTCAGGTGGACGAAAAGTACAGCCACATCGTAGGGCGCTTCCGCCGGGAGCTTACCCACCCGGAGCGCACCCAGGAGACTGAGCTTGGCAACCTGTTTGCGGACATCTTCACCCGCAGCCTTGGCATTGATGTCATGCTCATCGGCTCCGGCAGCATCCGGGCCGAAAAGCTGGGGCCCATTGTCACCTACGGCGACCTCATCGAGGGCTTCCCCTACGATGACGGGGTGTATATGTTCAAGGTGACGGGGCGGCAGCTGCGCCAGATGCTCCACTACATGCTGAGGGAGGAGGCCTACACCGGCCACACCGAGTTCTACCAGCTGCCCTCCACCCTGCGGCTGCGCTACGACCGCGCCAAGGGCGATTTTGATTACTTTACCTACTGCGGCAAGGAGGTGGGCAAGGAGATCAGCGACGATGCCCTGTTCACCGTGGGGCTGCAGAACTACCACTTCAAAAACATCGAGAGCTTTTTCAACATCTCCTACGACACCCTTTGCAAGCTCCAGAAACCCCGCAGCGTGGCAACCTCCTGTCAGGATATCCTGATGGAATACTTCCGGGAGCACGAGATGCTGGATGCCGCCGTGGACGGCAGAATGACCATCCTGCCCCCGGCCGCTCCGGCAGGCTGAACCCCTTTACCGCACAGCAATAACAACACAAAAAACGAAAGGAGCGCCCCATGAAACAGCGATTCTCAAAACGAACGCGCCTTGTCAGCGCCCTGTTGACGCTGGCCATGGTATTCACCTTCCTGCCCTTCAGCGCGTTTGCGGCGAGCACGGCGAGCACAGAAATTGATTTTAGTTCGCCGGATTTTAAGCTTAATTTCCCGGATGAGGAATTTCGGAACTTTCTCAGAGGATATTGTGACACAAACAACGATGGCAAGCTCGATGTGGATATCAAGAGTATGAAGATTCCAAACAGTTATGCAATCAAAAGTCTTAAGGGAATCGAGTTCTTTGAAGATCTCGAAACGCTGGATTGCCAGGGTATTGGCTTGACAACACTTAATGTTACCAAGAATTTCAATCTGAAGGAGCTGAATTGTTCCGACAATCAACTGAAAGATTATCTTTATATTCTTTCAAGCGGACTGAAAAAACTGGATTGCTCCAATAATAAACTGACCTACATGAATCTGGGCATTCTCCTTGGGCTGAATCTTGAGGAGGTGAATTGCTCCAATAACAAAATAACGAATATCGTAATGGATAGCGTGGGGGAACTGGTCAAATTTGATTGTTCCAACAACGATCTGATGACGTTGGATGTCAGCCAATGCTTCAAGCTGAAAGAACTGAATTGCTCTGGAAATCAACTGATGGAGTTGGATGTCGGGAACCAGACGCAGCTGACACAGCTGGATTGTAGCAATAATAAATTGACAGAACTGAACGTGAAACAGAATGGCGGCTTGACATCTCTGATATGCAATGATAATCAACTGAAATCGCTGGACCTGAGCAAAAACAACAGTTTGAGCAATCTGAATTGTGCAAAGAATCGGTTGGCTTGTGTGGACTTTTCCCATATGATCGGAAGCACTATAAATGCTGATGGCAACAGGCGTCCCATTGCTGTCCGTACAGACGGAACGTTTGACTTGACCACACTGCCCGACTTTGACGTGAGCAAGGCAACCTTCTTGAACGGCGGCTCTGTTTCCGGCACGATGCTAAATGTGGATGCGGGCGCAAACGAGGTGAGCTACCAATACAATTGCGGCAATGGAGTAAACCCCACATTCATCTTTGAAACCAGTCTGCCCATCAATGAGGATAATTTCCCCGACGATAGCTTTAGAAATTACATCAAAACCCACAAAGCAGGTGGCAGAGATGTCCTCACGGTGGAAGAACGAAGCAAAGTCGAAACAATCGAAGTCGAAGGAAAGAACATCAGCAGGTTAGAAGGCATTGAGGCGTTCCCCAACCTGAAAGTGTTGAATTGCGGAAACAATTCTATCCAGAAATTGGACCTGAGACAGAATCCAAAGCTGGAAACGTTGAAATGCAATAAGAATCAACTGACCCAGCTGGAACTGAGCAAGAACCCGGCTATCAACTATCTGTATTGTTCCGAGAACCCGTTGGAACAGCTGGATGTGTCGCATCTGGAGTTGGAGTATCTCTATTGCTCGAACAATGATCTGGAGCAACTGGATGTCAAAAATAGTAAGTGGCTGAGAGAACTCGACTGTTCCTGGAATCGGTTGACAGGGCTGGACGTAGATGTGACCCATAAACCCAATCTGATAAGGGTAGAATGCCAAAACAACAAGCTGACATCGCTGATTCTGGGCGAAAATAAAGGGCTGGAGAAACTGAATTGCGCCAACAACAAGCTGACCCAGCTGAATTTGAACAATATGAGTGCCTTAAAGGAACTGAACTGCGCCAACAACCAGTTGACCCAGCTGAATTTGAAGAATATGATTTCCTTGAAGGAGCTGAGGTGCCAAAACAACCAGCTGACCGCGTTGGACGTCAGCAGCAGTCCAGACTTGACTACATTGGTGCTTAAGAATAACCATCTCACCAGCCTGAATTTGGACAACAACCCGAATCTCAATTTCAGTATTACGGATATTTACCATTCCGATTTTAATAATGTTTACACCGTTACCCTGAACCCTGACCGTACGTTTGACCTGAGCTCTCTGCCCGGGAACTTTGATGTAAACCGAGTTATAGGATGGGTGAATGGCGACGCCGACGGAAAGATTCTGACAGTCGATGAAGGCACAAACGTAGTGTACTACGCTTATAAGTGCAGAAGCGGTATGTTGGAAGTAAGTTTCAAACTGGATGTGGCTGGCACCGGCGGTTCCACTGGTGGCGGCTCTACCGGCGGTGGTTCCACCGGCGGCACCGTTCCCCCGGTGACGCCTCCCTCCGGCGGCGGTTCTACTGGTGGCGGCTCTACCGGCGGCGGTGACGGCGGAGCAGGCATCGCGGTGCTGGCTTGGCGGCGTAGCGGTGGCGGGCCTTGTGGGCTACGGCGTGTACAGCTATGTGTCCGAGCAGCAGCTGAAAGCCCTGCTGCCGGAAGGCGTGGCTGTACCCGAAAACCGCGCCCAGACCGCGCTACTGCTTTGGAACACCGCAGGCCGTCCCGAGCCTGCAGCCCAGCCCGCTTTCCCCGATGTGGCGGACCCGGATACCGCCAAGGCAGCCCAGTGGTGCGTGGAGCAGGGGCTGATGAATCTGAAGTTCCGCGGCCGCTTCGCACCCGATGGCTCCTCCCCCGCCTATAAGACCCTCAATGCCTATCGGCAGCTGGTGGGATAAAACCTCTCAGTCTCGCTTTGCTCGACAGTTGCTCTACAAAGGGGAGCCAGGAACGCAGGCGTGTTCCGAAAAATGACATCAAAACGCAGCCGATACCCTGACTCTCCCATCAGGAGAGAGGGCGCGGCATAAAAAATAAGCATCCGCAGTGCACTGCGGATGCTTTTGTTGTGCGGCGGGGCACGCCGCCAAAAACAAAAAATCCGAACCCTTCTCTTTCGAGAAAAGGCTTGGATCTTCCTTGTCTGGTGCGGGTAGTGATACAAAAGAAAAGCAGCAGCGTTAAAATTACGCTGCTGCTAAAAGTGGACCTAGAGGGATTCGAACCCTTGACCTCTCGGATGCGAACCGAACGCTCTCCCAACTGAGCTATAGGCCCATGTAATGACCCTGTAAGTGTAACTCTGTTCGGGAAATTTGTCAAGTATTTTGGGCAGGGCCCAAAAGCATCGCTCAGCGGTTGCCTAGCTGCCAGAAAGCAACAGCGCTGGCAGCGGCAACGTTCAGGGAATCCACGCCGTGGGACATAGGGATTTTTACGGTGTAGTCACAGGCGGCAATGGTGCTGTGGGCAAGGCCGTCACCCTCTGTGCCCAGCACGATGGCGAGCTTCGGCTCGGCGGAAAGAGCGCTGTCGTCAATGCTTACGGAGCGGTCGCTCAGGGCCATGGCAGCGGTCTTGAAGCCCAGAGCGTGCAGCTGTGCCATGCCATGTTCCGGCCAGTCGGCGGGAGTGGTGCCGATCTGCGCCCAGGGCACCTGGAACACGGTGCCCATGCTCACACGCACGGCACGGCGGCACAGCGGGTCGCAGCAGGAAGGAGTAACGAGCACGGCATCCATGTTCAGTGCAGCGGCGCTGCGGAAGATCGCTCCCACATTGGTGGAGTCCACAATGCCCTCCAGAACGGCCACCCGGCGGGCATTGCGGCAGACCTCTTCCACGCTGCGCGGCAGCGGGCGGCGGAAGGCGCACAGCACGCCGCGGGTCAGCTCGAAGCCTGTCAGGCTGGCAAGGGTCTCGCGGTCGGCTGTGTACACCGGGGCATCACCGCACCGGGTCAGGATATCGGCAGCCGGGCCGGTGATCTGTTTGCGCTCCATGAGCAGGGAGAGCGGTGTGTATCCGGCATCCAGCGCGCGGGCGATCACCTTGGGGCTTTCGGCAATAAAGATGCCTTTTTCCGGTTCCAGACGATTGCGCAGCTGCGCCTGCGTCAGGCGGGCATAGACAGCCAGCTCCGGTGCGGAAAGGTCTGTGATCTCGACAATATTCGGCATAAGGAAGTTCTCCTTTGGAAAAGCTTTTTTCTTATTCTAACACAACCTGTGAGGGAATGCAAAGTGCGGGCTGTATTTTTGGCGCTGGCAGAGCGCAAGGATACACATGCCGGATATGTAAAACTGATATGGACCAAGCTGTAAAAATATATTATAATAGGGTACGAAAAGAGGGGAAAAGGTAATATGAAAACAAAACATCATGGGCAGATGTCAGAGTCCTTCCTGACGGCGGTGTTCCTTTCGCTTTCGGGCGGGCTGCAGGATGCCTATACGTATCTGTTTCGCGGTAAGGTGTTTGCAAATGCACAGACCGGCAACATCGTGCTGCTGAGTTCCAACATCATGGATGGTCAGTGGGATCGGGTGCTGCACTATCTGGTTCCTCTGTGTGCTTTTGCGCTGGGCGTACTGGTGGCAGAAAAGATGCGGGAGAGCTTTTGCAACATGCAGCGGCTTCACTGGCGGCAGCTGGTGGTGCTGGGCGAAGTGCTTCTGCTGTTCATTGTGGGCTTTCTGCCACAGGAGCAAAACCTGCTGGCAAACGCCATCGTTTCCTTCTCCTGCGCAATGCAGGTGCAGGCGTTCCGCAAGGTGAACGGCTATGCATTTGCCAGCACCATGTGCATTGGTGACCTGCGCAGCGGTGTGGAAGCATTCTGCATCTGGAGCAAGACCCATGAACCGAAAGTTAAGGACCGGATGATGCGTTATTTTGGCATCATTCTGTTGTTCGCGGTGGGTGCCGGTATTGGAAGCATGGGCGCAGCGCGGCTGGCAGGAAAGACCATCTGGATCTCCTGCGGGCTGCTGCTGGTAAGCTTTGCGCTCATGTTCATTCGGGAAGAAATCGAAGAAAACCCTGCGATCGAAAAGGATCTGGCTGAGATCCGGCAGGAGACACGGGAGATCGACCGGACTCTCAAGCAGGAACTGAAGGAAGAGCGCGAGGAACTGCATGAGGAATTACACGAGAAATTGAGATAAAGCACCGGACATCAAAAAAGGAGCCGCTGCGTGATGCAGCGACTCCTTTTGCTTGTCGAGAAAGGAAATTACTCAGAACGCAGGGCGGTGACGGGGTTGCACTTGGCTGCGCTGCGGGCGGGAATCAGACCGCCAAGGATCGTGAGCAGGGTAGCCAGAACGATCAGGACCAGTGCAGCCTTGGGCGGCAGCACAGCGGTGACGCTGGTGGTTCCTGCAATGGAGTGGATGAGCATGTTGCCAGGGATCAGCAGCAGCAGGCACAGGCCCACGCCGATCACGCCGGAGCACATTCCGATAATGAAGGTCTCGGCATTGAACACCTCGGAGACATTGTGCTTGGATGCACCGATGGCACGCAGAATACCGATCTCCTTGCGGCGTTCCAGCACGCTGATATAGGTGATGACACCGATCATGATGGAAGAAACCGCCAGCGAGATGGCAACAAAGGCCACCAGCACATTGCTGACCATATCCACGATCTTGGTCACGGCGCTCATCAGGGTGCCGACCGTATCCGAGAATACGATCACCTTGTCCTCTTCGCCCTGCGCACGCATGGCGGCGTTGTAGGCGTTCAGGCTGTCCACGATACGATTCTTGGCCTCAAAGCTCTTGGGGTAGATCCAGATGCTGCCGGGCTTTGCATAATCCGAATAGCCCAGTGCACCAAGAACACTGCTGTAGGAGGTGGTGCTGGACTGCAGGTTCATCTTGACCAGATCCACAAGGTCGTCGGTGCTCATGTTCACCTGCACGGCACTCTGGAACACGGTGGGGTCGATCTTCAGGGCATCTTCCACCTGACTGCTGAGCTGAGCGATGTTGTTCTGGATGGCGGACTGGATCTGCTGGCTGAACTGAGTGGTCAGCTGGGTCATCAGCTGCTGCATCACGGTGCTCATCTGGGTCTGAATGGCAGCGGTGAGTTTGGTCTGCAGAGCTTCGCCCAGCTTCTGGCTCAGCTGTTCCGAGTAGCTTTGCAGATAGCTCGTCATGATGCCCTGCAGGTTCTGCTGAAGCGAAGCGGTGAACTGCTCCTGCAGGCCGGTGGTGTCCAGCAGGTCGCCCATAGATTCGGACAGAAGCTGCTTGAACTGGTCGCTCTCCATATAGGAAGAGAAACCGATCTTATCCAGATTCAAGATGCCGTTGCCGATGATATAGCGCTTATAGCCATTCATGATCTTCTTCATCAGGCTCTGCAGCGCATCCTCCGAGACGGACAGGTCCATATCGGCAAACAACTGGCTCAGATCCAGCGCGTCCATGTCCGGAAGCTCCACATCGCTCATGTCGATGTCGCTCAGGTCCAGATCGCTCAGATCCAGCTGGAATGCGGACGGATCAAGGATGGAGGAAAAGTCAAAGCTGCCATCCTGCAGATCAAATGCACCGCTCAGGTCGAACTGCAGCTTGCTTGCATCGAACTGGAAGGCATCCTTCAGCATATCGGTATCCACCGAGAACAGGGAAGAAATGTCAAGATCGGGTTCGCGCTGGTCGGCATCAAAGCGCTCGCCGGTCAGCACGTTCACTTCCGGGTCGGCAAGCTGCTGCTTTACCACTTCACTTTCGGCTGCATGGTCGATGGCGTAGTAGGTGAGTGCATGGGTATAGGCAACGCCTATGGGCAGAATGGTGGAGCTGGCATCTGCGCGGGGCTGCACCACGCCCACGATGGTCAGATCCGGACTGTTTTCCACAAGCTGCTCCACATACGCTTCATCGTCGGAGCGGTTGCGCCAGATCTGGCGTTCTTCGTCATAAACGTAATAGTCCGAGCTGGTAACGATCTTATATTTCAGGCCCACAAAGGTATCGTAGGGGTAGGTGCCGTAGCCGGTGGGAGCCTGTGTGTTCTTGTTTTTTGCGTACTCCTGCAGAAAACGCATCATCACGCTGTCGTCCTCAATGCCCAGAATATAAAGAGCGTAATCGCTGATGCTACCATCCGAATTCAGCACAAGAACGGCCTCGTTGTAGCTTTCCGGCCAGCGGCCTGCCTTGACATCGTACTGATCTTCGTACAGCGAAGGCTCTTCGGCCATCTCGGTAAACACGCTCTGATTGGTCATGGAAGAGACGATGCCGGCGGCAGAGGTGGTGTTGTTCAGCGCAGAAAGGCTGCTGTCCGGGAAGATCTGGCGCACGGTGCCGTCCTTGTTTTGGCGGTAGATCAGCGGTGCGATGCCGTAGGAATACTCGATGGAAGCAGCATCCTCCGAGATGGTGCACTCGTCGCTGTCCAGATATTTTTTCAGGGAGGCAAGGTCATTGACGGAGGAATTATCCTCGGTCAGCTGGCTCAGCAGTTCGCGCACTGTGACCATGCCCTCCGGGGTGGAAGAAGCGCTGGTGGCGCCCACATTGGTGTTGTTGGCAACGGCGCTGGTGTAGCTTCCCGGGTCCAGCAGGGCGGCAAGGTCTACGCCGGTGGTCGAGATCTGCAGCGGATATTCCGAAAGGGTGGAGCGTTCCATCTCCTGGATATAATTGCTCACACCGGCCGAGAGCGAAAGGATGAGCGCAATGCCGATGATGCCGATGGAACCCGCAAATGCGGTGAGCAGGGTGCGGGTCTTTTTGGTGAGCAGGTTGTTGAAGCTCAGCGCGAGAGCGGTGAGCGGCGACATGGAAGAATGGCCCAGATTTTTGTGCACCGGCGGCACCTGAGCGGAATCATCCGGCGCAAACGGTGCGGTGTCCGATTGGATCACGCCGTCCCGCAGGCGGACGATGCGGGTAGCATACTGCTCTGCAAGCTCCGGGTTATGGGCTGTCTCTTATACACATCTCCGAGCCCACGAGACCTCTCTACATCTCGT
>ENA-UAOZ01001467-UAOZ01001467.1-human-gut-metagenome-genome-assembly--contig:-NODE-1467-length-10696-cov-4.241801_pt1 | contig 10696 bp, 10 predicted proteins | sample MGYA00243474_ERZ654565 | MGnify/ENA primary metagenome ERZ654565 (study PRJEB26926, sample SAMN06164854) | human gut metagenome | biome: ENVO:00009003; feature: ENVO:2100002; material: ENVO:00002003...
CATACGGGATGTAGAGAGGTCTCGTGGGCTCGGAGATGTGTATAAGAGACAGGATGTAGGCGGCATACTATACGAGATTCTCCGTGATGTCGTCTTTGATAAAAACAGAGGTATAGGCGGTCCGACGATCGGACCACCCCGCATGCATATACCTATACGGTAAAATCGCTATCGCCAACTTATTTCAGATAATCATTCACATCCAGCAATTTATATTCGGGCGAACATTCAAACAAGTAGTTCAAAAGATTCATATGTGCCGCACCAAAGATCACAAGTATCCGCCTGGCTGATTTTGGCGTACGCTGGATATTCCGGAATATTCTCAGGTTGCGGTTGAACCATCTTCCTGATTCAAAATCGGTTCCTGTATAATCTCCCTTGTCAGATTCATACTTAAAGTGTCCGATAAGATAGTTACCCAAGTCCTTTTTAATATGTTCGGGGTCATTAAGATGTATCAGTTGGGGAAGTATTCCTTTTTGCTTGAATATGGGCTGGTCTTCGAAATATAAAGAAGAGTCGGGAGAATGCACAAAACTCTCTTCAAAATCCTGATATTGTTTCGTGCTATCGTCTTCCAGTAATTCTTCGATACGAGCAGTCTGTGTTCCCCGTGCATCTGCACAATAAATCTTTGCATGACACAATTTTGCTATCCTGAAACCAAGCTGTTGCACTTCACTTTTCGAAAGTTTATGTTTTCCGGCAAGGTATGCCTTAAAAAGATTATCAACCTTTGGCTGTCCGGTTACAGGATGCTCAATGACAATTGCATCCGGCCTGAACTTCGCCAGTTTATTCGCTATTAACTCTATTTCTTTCTGATAAACAGGCGATAATACATCAATCTGATCCTCTTCGGATATTTGCTGCATATCGAGGTTCGGAAAGTCAAAGTGAAAGACTCCCAGTGTCAGAACTTCTGTTTGCTGAGCATATCCTTTCAGGTAAAATATGCACGCCATGATAAAAAACAATGTAACTTTATTCATTGTATTTGTTTATATGTTTGATGCTCAAAGTTAATAAACTTTTTTCAAACAACAGACATTAAGCTAATTTAAGTATAATCATTGCAGTCATTTTCATTTTATGTCGTCAAAAAGAAAAAGAAGCAGCATGATAAAAGAATACGCAAAACAAATGGTAAGCCTTCTCTTTCTATTGTCAGGGATTGCATTATCAAGTTCGGCACAAAAGCAGCAAGTATGGAAGCCGTTTTATGACAAATGCCGGCGGGAAAAAAGTATCATTGATGCCATTCCCACTGAGCTGGAAAAAGCCTTGCATTGGTCGCCTACTATAAATAAGGAACAAAAAGCCGTCATACGCTATATTTTATGGAATATGATCTATGTAGAAGGAAACAGCATAAATATGGGAGAAAATAACGACGTTCCTGTTACTGTAGGCTCTTTCTTTATCAATCGATATGAGGTCAGCCAAGATGAATGGTATGTGATTATGGGAAACAACCCTTCCAATCAGCACAAACGCGATTTTCCGGTAGACCAGATCAACTGGTATGATGCCCGTCGCTTCACTCAAAGGCTATCCGAACTGAGCGGGTTACCCTTCCGGCTACCCTTCGAAGCGGAATGGGAATATGCGGCACGTGGCGGCACGGAAACACCTTATTTCTTTACGGGTAATCCAAAAGACTTCTCCGATCAAGGCTTTTGGCGTAAATTTTTCGACGCTAAGACTGATAGTATAGGTTCTTATGTGATTTATAGCAAGAACAGCAAAAACAAGACGCAAGAACCGGATTTAGTAAAAGCCAATCCCTTTGGTTTAAAGAATATGTTGGGTAATGTAATGGAATATTGTGCCGACAAGTATGATCCTGAAGCTTACGCTAAAAGCGGAAGTAGCGCCACAGATCCATTGGTTACTGAAGGTACAGAATGGGTAGTGAGAGGCGGTAATTACACCTCCGATGCGGCAGATCTTCGCTGCGCTTCCCGTGATTATACCAAACATGAAGCTTGGTTAAAAACCGATCCGCAACAGCCGAAGAGTATCTGGTGGTACTCCGATATCAGAGGAATCGGTTTCCGTGTAGTATGTGAACCTAATAAATAGTGTCTAAAAAATAATATCATGAAAAAAGAGAACAGCATTAGCAGAAGATCATTTCTGAAAAGTTCAGCCCTAGCAGGTGCGCTTGGAGCAATTGGAACAGGTAGTACTGTTGGTGTATTAACTTCTTGTGGTGGAGGTGAAAGTGCGAACGCAATAAAGCCTTTGAAAGAACCCGGTACTTATTACGTGCCCGAATTACCAGATCTGGCGACTGATGGAAAAGAACTAAAAGCTGGTGTAATCGGTTGTGGCGGACGTGGTTCCGGAGCCGCTTTTAACTTCTTGAACGCTGCGAACGGCGTTACGATCGTGGCTTTAGGCGATACATTCCAAGAACGTGTCGATGATTTGGCAAAGAAATTAAAAGATGAGAAAGGAATTGATGTTCCGGCTGATAAACGTTTCGTCGGCTTGGATGCGTACAAACAAGTGATTGATAGCGGCGTAGATGTAGTGATCGTCGCCACTCCTCCCGTATTCCGTCCAGTTCATTTCCAATACGCCACAGAAAAGGGCAAACATTCCTTCTTAGAGAAACCTATCTGTGTTGATCCGGTTGGTTACCGTACCATTATGGCTACCGCAAAACAAGCTGCGGCAAAGAACTTATGTGTCGTAACCGGTACTCAACGCCATCACCAACGCAGTTATGTCGAGTCTTACAAGAAGATCATGGAAGGATTGATCGGTGAGATCACGGGCGGTACGGTTTACTGGAACCAGAATATGCTTTGGTATCGGGATCGTCAACCGGGATGGAACGATTGCGAATATATGATCAAGGACTGGGTAAACTGGAAATGGCTTTCCGGCGACCATATCGTAGAGCAACACGTACATAATATAGATGTATTCACTTGGTTCAGCGGATTGAAACCAGTCAAGGCTGTAGGTTTCGGTTCTCGCCACCGTCGTATCACTGGCGACCAATATGATAACTTCAGCGTTGATTTCACAATGGAAAATGGTATCCATATGCATAGTATGTGCCGCCAGATAGATGGTTGTGCAAATAATGTAAGCGAATTCATCCAAGGAACCAAGGGATCATGGAGCAGTGACACGATGGAGATCAAGGATTTGGCAGGAAACGTTATCTGGAAATATGATAGCGAGGCCGAAAAAGCGAACTTCAAGCAAACTGACCCGTATACATTAGAGCATGTAAACTGGATCAACTGCATCCGTGGTGGTAAACAAATCGAGCAAGCTTCTGAGACTGCTATCTCCAATATGGCCGCAATCATGGGTCGTGAGTCCGCTTACACGGGTGCCGAGACCACTTGGGATGCCATAACTGCCTCTGCATTGGATTATACTCCGAAAGATTTGAACTTAGGAAAGATGGATATGAGCGGCTTCGTCGTTCCTGTTCCGGGTAAACCAATCGACAAGAAATAATCCAGACTGTTTATGACATTAAATAGAAGAAACTTTTTAAGAACCTCCTTATCCGGCGCTGCTTTAGCGGTAGGAAGTACGGCCTTGGCCTCCTGCTCTTCCAAGCCGGCAAACACTGCCAAAGGAGAAAAAGGGAGCGACAAGCCCGGCAAGGACCTTGAATTAAAGCTTTCTTTCCAAGAGGGAATCGCCCCGGGTGAAAGTTTGAACGAGAAACTTGATTTTATGGAGAAGTTGGGCGTTGTAGGTTTTGAGCCGGGTGGCGGAGGATTAGCCGGCCGGGTAAACGAGATCAAGCAGGCCTTAAACGGACGTAATATCAAAGTGAGTGCCATTTGCGCCGGCTTCAAAGGCTTTATTCTTTCTACCGATCCAGCCATCCGCAAGGAATGCATGGACACGATGAAAGAGATCATCGCCGCAGCCGGTGAATTAGGTTCTACGGGCGTGATTATCGTTCCTGCCTTTAATGGTCAAGTCCCCGCCTTGCCTCATACGATGGAGACACGGGATTTCCTTTGCGAGCAATTCAACGAGATGGGAACTTTCGCCGCCCAGCATGGGACTAGCGTCATCTTTGAACCTTTGAACCGAAAAGAGTGTTTTTATCTACGTCAAGTAGCCGACGCCGCCTCTTTATGCCGGGATATCAATAATCCGGGTGTACGTTGCATGGGCGACTTCTGGCATATGACATGGGAAGAGACCTCTGATATGGGAGCCTTTATCTCCGGTGGAGAGTATCTCCAACACGTACACGTGGCCAGCCGCAAACGTCGCAGCATGCCGGGTGAGGATGGAGATGCCGATAACTATATCAATGGCTTCAAGGGACTGAAAATGATTGGTTATAACAACTACGTAAGTTTCGAGTGCGGATGTCAGGGAGACCGTAACGTGGTAGTCCCCGCCGCCGTCAAGTTATTACGTGAACAATGGGAACAAGCTTGATAAGATGCCTTTAGTATATCCAAATATGCAATTGAGTGAGGTGGTGGAAGAACACCCCTCACTCATTCCCGTAATCAACCGGTTTGGGATTCGTCTCGGGCTTGGCGACAAATCGGTGAAGACGCTCTGTGAAGAACATTCGCTGGATACGGACTTTTTATTGACAGTGATCAATACCTTCCTCAACGAGGAGTATTTTCCGGAGAAGAAGTTACAAACTTTCCATACATCGCAGATCATTGATTACCTGACAAAGACGAACCAATACTATTTACGTTATCAGCTCCCCAATATAGAACGCCATCTAGGTTCCTTTATCTCGATGAGTACGCCCGGCAATCCTACTCTTGGATTGATAGGACGCTTCTTCTCCTCGTTCAAGGAAGAACTCATCGCCCGCATTGAGAAAGATGATAAGATATGGTTTCCCTACTGCATGTCGTTAAGTAAAAAGCTGGGAAAAGAACCGGCGGGAACGATCGATGGATTGCAAATCACCTCCGAGCAACGTACGGAAGATACCATCGAGGCCCTTTTAGCCGACTTAAAAAGTATCATGGTCAAGCATCTTTCGGGAGATTACGACGAGAATTTATGTTATGCCGTCCTCTTCTCCATCTGTAGTCTGGAGAAAGATATCAAACAACACAACCGGATCCGGTATCGAATCCTTACCCCCATGGTCTCGGCCATGGAAAAATTATGTATCTAACGATCTGAAATGCATCGAAACAAACAAATAGCGATCATACTGTCTGATACCCTAAGAAGTATTGGGCTGCAAAGCTTGCTGACCGACTACTTCCCCCCGGTAGAGGTTTGCTATTTTCCAAATTTCGAGATGCTTTCCTCCACAGGAAGCGACACCTACGATTACTATTTCACCGATTCAGATACTCTTGTACTCAACGCAGATTTCTTCCTCCCGAGAAGGAACAAGACCGCCCTCCTCATCGACAGCACCGAAGAACACGGGGCGCTCTCGTCTACGAACCGTATCACGTTACGTTCCTCCCAAGAGACCATTATCGAGCAATTGCAACAATTATTTACGAGCGACAGCTCCGGCAACACCACTACCGAAAACAACAAGGACCTATCCAGCCGTGAGGTAGACGTACTTCAACTGATCGTAAAAGGCATCACGAATAAAGAGATCGCCGATAAGCTGAACATCAGCCTGAACACCGTCCTCACCCATCGTAAGAACATCACCGCCAAGCTGGGCATCAAGACCGTATCCGGCCTCACCTTCTACGCCATCATGAACGGGATCATCTCCGGCGACGATATCGAACTATAGCGAAGCCAACAAACCAGCTTTCAAAATCACTACATCTAGTGATTGACCATCCTGTTTCTTTACCGTTTCTTCGCGATTGAAAAAATATACTAACAAAAGAAATTCGATGAAGAGACACTACTTAGGTATCATCGCCCTAGGTGCGTTGGGGCTGCAAAATGTATACGCCGAGGACATCAAGGCTAACGAGAACGACACGATAAAAACCTATAACATGGGTGAGGTAATCGTGACCTCATCCACGAAGGAGACAAATAACCTCCGCACGTTACCCGGTTCCGTATCGATCCTTTCCCCACAAATGATCTCCGGCAGGCAGATCGACGCATTAAAGGATATAAGTTCTTTCGTCCCGAACCTATACATGCCGGATTATGGGGCAAAACTAACCTCGGCCATCTATATCCGCGGTATCGGAGCCAGAAGTAGCGGACAATCCGTGGGTTTATATGTAGACAACGTGCCTTATCTGGATAAAAGCACCTTCGATTTCGAGCTGACCGATATCCAACGCATCGAGGTATTACGAGGGCCGCAAGGAACCTTGTATGGTCGTAACGCCATGGGGGGCATCGTAAATATCTATACCATCTCCCCGTTCGATTACCAAGGAAAGAAACTCTCCCTATCGGCCGGAAGCTACGGGCAATATAAAGTCAAGGCCTCTCATTATGCTAAGTTGAGCGAGACCATCGGATTCACCGCCGCCGCTTACTATGACCATAGCGACGGTTTCTACACCAATGCCTACGATGGGAAAAAGATCGATAAGGAAGACAACGTTGGCGGCCGATTCAAGTTAGAAGGTCGCTTCAATCCGAACTTCCGTGCCTCCTACTCCCTTTCCGTAGATTATACGGATCAAGGAGCGTTTCCATATGGTATGTTCATCGGAACCGGAAATACCGATCACAAGTATGTAAATCCTATCAATATCAACGATCCCAGCTCTTATAAACGGACGGTCATCGCCAATAACCTGTCCCTCGAATACCGGAATGAGCACGTGATACTGAGCAGCATCACCGGTCATCAATATTTCAAGGATGACATGAAGATGGATCAAGACTTCTCCCCTCTCTCGATCTTTACCCTCAACCAAAAGCAAAAGCAAAACGCTTTCAGCGAGGAATTGGCGATCAAGAGCAACACGAGGAATAATTACCAATGGTCCTTCGGACTCTACGGTTTCTACGATGATCTACATACGGACGGTCCGGTCGATTTCAAGGAAGACGGAATTAAGACCGTTCTCCAGCCCGTATTCGATCAATTGAAGAAAGATCACCCTAAGATGCCCTATCTAAAAATACTGGACGATCATCTTTATATTCCGGGTTCTTTCGACACCCCTTCTTATGGCCTTGCTTTGTATCACCAATCCACTTATAACAATCTGTTCACGGAAGGCCTGTCAATTACCGCCGGTATCCGCTTGGATTACGAGAAGCAAAAGATGGATTACAATTCCGAGGCTAAGATGAGAATGGGTTTCGGCTTCGTAGAAAACGGACCGGTTATCGACATCGAGAAACTTTTCCCGATCCCAACCACCGTGATGGACGCCAGTGTCTCCCAAGACTTCTGGCAAGTACTTCCGAAAGTCTCTTTAAAGTACGAATGCTCGTCAAACACGTTCACCTATGTATCGGTAGCGAAAGGTTATAAGACCGGGGGCTACAACGTACAAATGTCGGCAGACGTGATGCAAAGCCAGATGCAATACGATATGATGAGCGCTTTCAAGGACATGATGCCGATCGAGGTCAAAGAACCTACCCCCATCGAGGAAGTAGCCTCCTACAAACCGGAGAAAAGCTGGAACTACGAGATCGGTATCCGTAGCGAGTTGCTATTCCAACGCCTAAGCGCAGAATTAACAGGTTTCTATATGGACATTCAAGACGTGCAGTTGACCAAGTTCGTGAACAGCGGCAACGGCCGTATCCTCACCAACGCCGGGAAAGCCAAAAGCTACGGTATAGAGGCCTCCTTGCGTGCCCGCATCATCGATGGGCTAACCGCCGACGTTAATTACGGTTTCACCCATGCTACGTTCCGGGATTACAACAATGGGAAAGAGGATTTCAAGAACAACTTCATCCCATATACCCCACGTCATACCTTCAACGTAGGACTGCAATACACCCGCCTGTTCCGTAACGCATGGATAGACCAATTCTCCGCCTCCGCCCAATTCAGCGGTGTCGGAAAGATCTTCTGGACCGAGCGAAACGACATCTACCAGAAATTCTACGGAACGGTGAACGCAAAGGTAGGCGTACGCAAAGGTATCGTCAACGTAAACCTATGGAGCCGTAATATAACGAACACCCATTACTCTGCATTTTATTTCGAGTCATTCGGGAATCCGTTTATCCAACTAGGTAAGCCTTTCCAGATCGGTGCGGAGGTGGCGATCGCCTTTTAAGCGCAAGCGTTCAATAGAAATAAAAAACGGGAGAGCCGGTTCTTACACCAACTCTCCCGATTACTTTATTCCGACTTTCCTATATTCGGTAACTTACTTCAAAAACTATAATCCTTCGATCTTCTCTTCCGGTAAACCGGTGCTCTGGGCAATCAAAGATTTAGATACCCCCGACTCTTTTAAATTCTTGGCGATAGCATATTTCTCTGATAGGCGACCTTTCTCCAGACCTTCCCTCAAGCCTTCCTCCAGGCCTTCCTTCATCCCATTCGCCTTTGCTTCCGCTATCGCTTTCTCTTTTGCTTCCTCTACTTCCTGCAAGAAAGTCTCTTCCGCAAGACGGTTGACATTGTAGCGATCCACGGCACGGTCATAGGCGAGACGATTCTCCGGAGAGAGATTCGCCACGGCGGCCAAACGAGATAGATGAGCGAACACCTGTTCTTTCAAGGCATCCGGCATTCGAATCCAATGTTCCATATTCTTTAACGCATAAAAAAGTCTTTCTAATAAAGTTTCGCACTCATCCAGTTCCTTCGTAAAATAAGGGAACTGCAAATAGATCTGCCGGAAATGAGGGTTCAGCGTCTCATGACTTTCTAGATCCAGAATTCCAGAATCCACACGGAAACGATCCGGTAAATCCGGCTCCTTGAAATTCATGAAAAAAACACCATACACCGTATGTAGCTTATAGATTGCGCCATACGACATCGAAGGTTCCCGCACCTCCAGCCCTTCCTCCCCGTCATCCGGTGAGTGTACTTCCACCGCTAGCGGGGCCTCAATCTGACGGCTCACCGCACGACACATATAATATAATGTTCGGTCCACGAAATTCAGATGCTTGCGGTTCTGCATCTCCACGATGATATATTCTCCCGTGGAGGTACGGCAATAGAGGTCGTAAATGATCCCCTTGTCACGTACATGCTCTGCATGATCCTCCTTGTCGAGAAACATCAGATCCTCAATCCGATGCTCACCAGCCAACAACTCGTTCAATAACGTGATCAAGAACGGCTTGCTAGCTGGCTGACCGAAAATAATCTTAAAACCAATATCCGTAAACGGATTCACGAACTTTCCCATAGCTAATTATTTTTAGTTAAACCTATTGTTTATTCTAGACCGCAAACATACGGAATTTTTATCAAAGAATAAAACGCAAGCATTCAATTCTTTTCAACATAAACCTATGGAGCCACAATATAACGAAATCGGGAGAGCCGGCTATTACACCAACTCTCCCGATAACATTTCACATAAAAACAAAATCGATCTTTTTTATCTAGCTATTTTAAAAATCGTAAGAAATATCAGCTTAAAGTACTCAAACAATGTAGGATGGTTAATATATCTCATATTGAGTTCAATTTTCGCCGGCATAATATCCTCAACATAAGTTTTGTCGGGATTTGAAGACTGTCCAAGTAACCTATTTTCATCCATATACACTATAGATGCGTAATCTGTAATACCCGGCCTGACAGCCAACACACGCCTTTGTTCAGTCGTATACATATCGACATACTTACGCACCTCGGGCCGAGGACCTACCAAACTCATATCCCCTTTAAGTACATTGATCAATTGAGGAAACTCATCCAATTTATACTTACGGATATAATAACCAGACCGTGTAATCCGTGGATCACGCCCTCCTACGGTAATAAGTCCCTTCTTATCAGAACCTACACGCATACTTCGAAATTTAAGCAACTGAAAATCTCGATTGTTACGTCCTACACGAATTTGCCTATAAAAAACAGGTCCGGTAGAATCACACTTAATCCAAATTGCCAGAATAACAAACAAAGGACTTAGCAAGATAAGACCTATCCCGCTGGCTACAACATCAAAAAAACGTTTCAAATCGATTGATTATTTTATTGGGTAATAATATCAACAAAATTAGAAATCACATACTCTACGTCCTCATTCGTAAGACTGGTATGCAAAGGAAGAGTAATCTCGTTATGGTATTGGTTGTAAGCATTCGGATAATCTACGATATCAAAACCTAAATTTTTATAGGCCGTCATCATTGGTAAAGGCTTATAATGTACGTTACAAGCGATTCCACGTTCAGCCATCCGCTCTATCACAGCATTTCGATATTCCACATCCTCACCAAGCAAACGTACTAGATACAAATGCCCACTCGAAGAATGGTCATCACCAAAATGATCCAAGACCTGCACATCGCACCCCCTCAGTCCTTCATTATACCTCTCAATAATCTGACGACGACGATACAGCATTTCCGGATAACGCTTCAACTGCGCAAGACCAATACCCGCCATTACATCCGTCATATTACACTTATAATACGGAGCGACAATATCATACTCCCATGCTCCCAACCTCGTCTTAGCTAGTGCGTCCTTGTTCTGCCCATGAAGGGAAAGCAATTGAAACTGTTTATAAAGAGACTCGTTGTCAACCCCATCATGATTTCTCCAAGTCAACGCACCTCCCCTGTCTCTTATACACATCTGACGCTGCCGACGAAGCTAGAA
>ENA-UAOZ01001490-UAOZ01001490.1-human-gut-metagenome-genome-assembly--contig:-NODE-1490-length-10569-cov-4.937417_pt1 | contig 10569 bp, 7 predicted proteins | sample MGYA00243474_ERZ654565 | MGnify/ENA primary metagenome ERZ654565 (study PRJEB26926, sample SAMN06164854) | human gut metagenome | biome: ENVO:00009003; feature: ENVO:2100002; material: ENVO:00002003...
TGTAGAGAGGTCTCGTGGGCTCGGAGATGTGTATAAGAGACAGACGCGGAAGTGCTTGACGGCCTCCTCGATCCAGCCGTCGCTTGTGGGCGACAGCGGACGCGGGCTCTCGCCGCCGGGGCCGCCCTGCAAAAACAGGAGCAGCGGCAGATCGTCGTTGATGCGGTCGGGCGCGCAAACCACGCGGTAGAAGAGCTTGATGCTCTCGGGCGCGCCGGCGATTGGTGCCGGCATGGCGCCGCGGCGCATGGTGCTGCCGACGGCCAGGAGCATCGGCTCCAGGCCGCGCCAGTCAAGGGGGACGTCGATGCTGTGGTCCTCGACGTAAAGGCTGGGGACGTGGTACGAAGTGATGAGGGCCATGTGAGTCTTCCGTTCGTTGCGGTGTTTCGGGTTGACCAATTCTACCGCCGCGGGCGAGGCCATGCGCAAATCGGCTACCATGGTTGCAAACTTCTAGGAGAAAGGGCCGCCCATGTCGGTCGATATAGCCACGTATGTCCACGATCTTGCCGTTGCCGCCAAGGCAGCGTCGGCCTCGCTTGCCACGGCGAGCGATGAGCAGCGTCAGGAGGCCGTGCGCGCCATGGCCGCAGCACTGCGCAACGGTGTCGACTCCATCGTCGCCGCTAACGAGCTCGATATGTCCGCCGCGTGCGATGCGGGCACTTCAGCCGGTCTGCTCGACCGTCTGCTGCTGACGCCTGAGCGCGTCGAGGGCATGGCCGCCGGTTTGGAGAAGCTCGCCGAGCTGCCCGATCCCGTCGGCCGCGTGCTCGACCACCGCGTGCTTGCGAGCGGTGTGGACCTGACCCGCGTGAGCGTGCCGTTGGGCCTGGTCGCCATGGTCTACGAGGCGCGCCCCAACGTGACGGCCGACGCCGCAGGCATCTGCATCCGTACCGGCAACGCCTGCATTCTACGCGGCGGCTCGCTGGCCTATCACTCGTGTGCCATGATCGCCGAGCTGCTGGCCGATGCGCTCGAGGCCAAGGGCTTCCCGCGCGAGGCCGTGTCGATGATCGAGTCCACCGACCGCGAGGCCACCGGCGAGCTCATGAAGCTCCGCGGTATTGTCGACGTACTCATTCCGCGCGGAGGTGCAGGCCTGATCCAGCGCTGCGTGCGCGAGTCGCTTGTGCCGGTGATCGAGACGGGCACGGGCAACTGCCACATCTACGTGCATGAATCCGCCGACTTTGATAAGGCGCTCAACATTATCGTTAATGCCAAGACCCAGCGCGTAGGCGTGTGCAATGCCGCCGAGTCGCTGCTGGTCGACCGTGCTGTGGCCGATGCGTTTTTGCCTGCGGTCGTTGCTGTATTGCACGACCACGGCGTGCTCATTCACGGCGACGAGGCCACGTGCGCCGCATGCGCCGACGCCGGGCTTGCCGAGGGCGACAACTACGTCGCCGCGACTGAGGAGGACTGGGGTCGCGAGTACCTGGCGCTCGAGATGAGCGTGAAGGTCGTGGCAAACGAGGACGAGGCCATCGCACACATCAACCGCTACGGCACGATGCACTCCGAGGCCATCGTTGCCGAGGATACGGATGCTTGCGAGCGCTTCCTGGATGCGGTCGATGCCTCGGCCGTGTACTCCAACGCCAGCACTCGCTTCACTGACGGCGGCGAGTTTGGCCTGGGCGCCGAGATCGGCATCTCGACCCAAAAGCTCCACGCCCGTGGCCCCTTTGCCGCCGAGGCCCTCACCACCTACAAATACAAGCTCCGCGGCACCGGCCAGGTCCGCCCCTAAACCCCTCGTAAACGAAAACCACCACAAAGGTGCCTGTCCCCTTCGTGGTGGTTTTAGGTGGCGTGGGCGGTTAGGCCTGGAAGGTATCGCGGTCGGGGGCGAAGGACTGCATGGCCGCGATGGTGCGGTCAAAGAGCTCGGGGAGCTCCCAGCCCAACATCTCGGCGCCCTGCGAAATCACGTCGCGCGAGCAGCCGGCGGCAAAGCGCTTGTCCTTGAACTTCTTCTTGAGCGACTTGGTCGTAAAGTCCATAACGCTCTTGCTCGGGCGCATGATGACTGCAGCGCCGATCAGGCCGGTGAGCTCATCGCAGGCAAACAGGATCTTTTCCATCTGCAGCTCGGGTTTGGGCAGCGAGGTATTAAAGTCGGACGTGTGCGTCTGGATGGCGCGAATGAGCTCGGGAGACGCACCTTCGCCCTTAAGAATCTCGGCAGCATAGATGGTGTGGTTCATGGGGTCGTCCTCATGCTCCTCCCAATCCAGGTCGTGCAGCAGGCCGACGATGCCCCAAAACTCCTCGTTCTCGGGGTCGAACTCGCGCGCAAAGTAGCGCATAGTGCCCTCGACTGTCTCGCCATGGGTGATGTGGAACGGGTCCTTGTTGTGCTCGTTGAGCAGTTCGAACGCGCGGTCGCGGGTGATTCCGGCGGTAAGCGGCTCTGCCATAGGAGACTCCTTGTGCTCGTGGGTATCGATAAGAATGAATACTACTAGAACAAGAAAACCACCACAAAGGTGCCTGTCCCCTTTGTGGTGGTTTTTGGCGCGGATGGGTTAGTTGAGGGCGGCTTGGGCTAGGCGGGCTTCAGCGTCCTCCTCGGTGACGCCAAGGGCCACGGCGAACTCCTCGATGGAGCGGCGCTTGGCTTCCTTGAGTACGCGCATGTAGTAGGAGCTGGGCTTTTTATCAGCTTTCTCGGCCTGGCGAATGCGGTGCATCATGGTTTTTGCCACGCGGACCGTCTCGGGCGCGCCCAGCTTGAGCTGCTGTTTAAAGTGCGTCTCCTCAAGTGAGCTGTTGCGCTCGGTAAAGGTGTCGCACTCCAGCTCGTCGTAGTGGCTCAGCAGGTGCTCGGCATCTTGTTGAGAGATGGCGGCGTGCAAACGGTCGGCCTGCGCTACGGGGTACATGAGGATCGTCTGCGCATGTCCCTGCTTGGTCTCGAGCAGCAGCATGGGCTGCGGCGTGTCGTCCCTAAAACCGACGACGGTGCAGACTCCCTGGCCCGGATGAATGACGTGTTGACCGATTGAGAACATGCTACCTCCAACTTATACGAATTTACGTATGACTAGAATAACACGCTGACGTGCGCAAACCCTTACTTTATGCAGGAAAAGCACACAACTCCGATAGGTAAGAGTATTCGATAACAGACGCAGCTCATTCACACCTTTATGCATTTTCAACGCTTGCATAATCTGCAGGCAGACCGGCATCTTTGAGTGACTCCATACAAGCTGTAGTCAATTTTGTGCATATGCAATATCTATTAGCTTTACCCTGCGACAGTGCCCGTCGCTTGTGATAGAGTGCTACAAACTCTGGCTTTTGCCCTACGAGTGACCAAGAGCTCGGGGGCTTTAACACAAGGAGGATCTATGCCCGAGAAGATTGAAGAGCTGGTACGCGCTGCGCTTGCTGCGGCCCAGGAGGCCGGCGACCTTTCCGCATTTGAACTTGACGATTGCGCTATCGAGCGACCGGCTGACACTTCTCATGGCGAGTGGACCTCTACCATGGCCCTGAAGTCCGCCAAGCTGGCCCACTGCGCCCCGCGCAAGATCGCCGAGGCCATCGTTGCCCATATGCCCGAGGACCCCGCGATCGAGAAGGTCGAGATCGCAGGCCCCGGCTTCATCAACTTCTACCTCTCCGTTGCCGTCAAGAATGCCATCTTTGGCGAGGCTCGCGAGAAGGGCATGGACTTCGCTAAGTCCAACGTCGGTGGTGGCCTGAAGACCCAGGTCGAGTTCGTTTCCGCCAACCCCGTCGGCCCCATGCACATCGGCCACGGCCGCTGGGCCGCGCTGGGCGACTCGCTCTGCCGTGTGATGGACCACGCCGGTTACGACATCCAGCGTGAGTTCTACATCAACGACCACGGCTCTCAGATGAACACCTTCGGCAACTCCATCAGCACGCGCTATATGCAGCTTGCCGACATCATCGCCAAGCAGGGCGTGGATATCGACGAGGCTCACAAGCTACTGATCGCCGACCGTGACGCCTTTGTTGCCGACGAGAACGACGAGCACCCCGAGACCCATCCGTATCAGGACAACTTTGCCGAGACCCTGGGCAAGGACTCCTATGGCGGCGACTACATCATCGACGAGGCTGCCGAGTTCTGGCGCACCGACGGCGATAAGTGGGTCGACGCCGACCCGCAGGAGCGTATGGAGAGCTTCCGCGAGCGCGGCTATGTGAAGATGGTCGACAACATGCGCGACCTCTGCCACGCCGTCAATTGCGACTTCGATCGTTGGTACTCCGAGCGTTCGCTGTATGTGAAGGACACCGAGGGTGAGACCGCCGGCACCTCCGCCGTCGACCGCGCTTTTGAGAAGCTCGACAAGATGGGCTACCTCTACACCAAGGACGGCGCCCTGTGGTTCCGCTCCACCGACCTGGGCGATGACAAGGACCGCGTCCTGATCAAGTCCGACGGCGAGTACACCTACTTCGCCTCCGACGTTGCCTATCACTGGGATAAGTTCCAGCGCGTCGACCACGTCATCGACATCTGGGGTGCCGACCACCACGGCTACATCGAGCGCGTCCGCTGCGTCTGCGACGCCCTTGGCTATCCCGGCAAGTTTGAGGTTCTGCTGGGCCAGCTCGTCAACCTGCTGCGTAACGGCAAGCCCGTCCGAATGTCCAAGCGCAAGGGCACCATGGTGACCCTGCAGGAGCTCGTCGACGAGGTCGGCTCCGATGCCGCTCGCTACACGCTCATCTCCAAGAGCTCCAACCAGATGGTCGACTTCGATATTGAGGCCGTTAAGAAGCGCGACAACTCCAACCCGGTCTATTACGTGCAGTATGCTCACGCCCGCGTGTGCTCCATCCTGCGCCGTGCCGCCGACGTTACGCCCGAGCAGGCTGACGAGATGGGCATGAAGGCCGTCGCCGAGAAGGCCATCGGCGAGAACGTCGATTACTCGCTGCTGACCGACCCGACCGAGCTTGCCCTTTCGCGTAAGCTCAACGAGCTCACCGACCTCATCGCCAGCTGCGCTCGCGACCGCGCCCCGTTCCGTCTGACGCACTTTGCCGAGGAGCTTGCCGGCGACTTCCACAGCTTCTACGCTGCCTGCCAGGTGCTGCCGAGCGAGGGCCGTCCCGTCGACCCCGAGCTTTCGCGTGCCCGTCTGGCCGCTTGCGATGCCGTCCGCGTGACGCTCGCCCTGGTGCTCACCCTTGTTGGTGTCTCCGCTCCCGAGCAGATGTAAGCTGCGGGTCATTTAACCGTGTAGGTTCGGCTTTGCTGAGCCCTATAAGCCCGATCTCCATGCGGAGGTCGGGCTTTTTGCAAACGCCGACGTATTGACGAATTTGGAACTGCTGGAAATACGAAACTATGCCGGTTTACTACGATGAATATGAGAAATTCCAACCACGCCGGCTTTTCGCAAAAAAGTGCAGGGCATCTACCTGCGGTTTTAGTTCAACAAGTTTCGGAGTGGTCGCGGTTGAGCGATTCATCGTAGTAAACCGCCATAGTTTTGGCGGAGGCAGTCAGATTTGTGGGCGGTAAACCAAAGAGTGCCCCTTTTGACTAGTCGTTTAAGAGCGTTCCCAATGACTAAGTTGCAGGTGGTTGCGGTTGTGTTACACTAACGCTGCGTATATGACGCAATCATCTCGATACAGATCAATGATGTCCGTCGTTTTGAACGGAACTAGACTGTTTAGCCGCCCTGAAGGTTTATGCAGGGAGCATGTGATCACAGGGCTTGAAAAGAAAGTTGAGCAAACACTGTGTCTGATCAACAGCAAGAAAACGAAATAACGACGACGCAAGCCGCTCCCGCTGCACCGGTTGCGTCGGACCAGGTCGCGGCGCCCGCGCATGCCTCGGCTCCTGAGACGCCTAAGGCTGCTTCGACGCCTACGCCTGCAACGGCTGAGAAGGCCGTGCCTGCAACTGGTGAGGAGGCTGCTCCGGCAAAGCCCAAGCGTACGCGCCGCACGGCCAAGCCTGCTGCTGACGGCGAGGAGGTCACCAAGCCCAAGCGCCGTACCACGCGCACGACGCGCGTCAAGCGCACCGTTGCAGCTGACTCCTCGGCGCCGATTTCCGATGAGGTCGCGCAGGCACGTGCGTTGGCGCAGATTAGCGAGGCTCAGGTGGTGCGCGCCCGCCGTCGTGCTGCCGAGCGCGAGGCCGCGGCTCTGACCGAGCTTGCAGCTCCGTCTGTGCCCGAGACGCCTGCCGCCACCGAGACCCCTGTCGCCGACCAGCCGACCGAGAAGCCGGTACCGCGCACACGCCGTCGCACGGCTGCTAAGGCCGAGCAGGTTGCCGATCAGGTAACCCCCGAGCTCACTGAGGCTTCGGTCCGTTCCGCGGCAGGGGAGGGCACATCGCCTGTTGAGCCCGCTGCGCCTGTCGAGGCCAGCGAAGTTCCCGTTGTCGATCCGGCTTTGCGCCCGCACCGTCGCGGTCGCAAGCCCAAGGCCTTCGTCGAGGCAGAGAAGGCCGCAGCCGCAGCTGCAGCCGCTCGTGCTGCTGCGGCGACCGCCGAGTCTGCAACCGCCGCCGACGCGCCCGTCCAGGATGCTACGACTTCCGAGGCCGCTCCCGCCGATGTCCGTCCTGGTCGCAGCCATCGTACTGCTGCTAAGCGCACGTCCAAGGCCAAGGCTGCCAAGAAGGGTGCGTCCGAGGATTCCGGCGAGACGACCGCCGATGCATCGATTGATGCCGCCGAGCCCCAGGACGTCGAACGGCCTGCGTCCGAGAAGCCCAAGCGCGGTCGTAAGAAGTCCGCTAAGGCCAAGGCGTCCGAGCAGCAGGCTGATGTCGAAGCGCAAGTCGATTCCGGCACCGAGGGCAATGACGCCGCTGCGGCCAATGCCGACGCCGCCGCAACCGATGGCGCCGCGCCCGCCGAGGCCGAAGACGGCGCTCGCCCCAACCGTCGCCAGCACAAGCGCAACGACGAGCGCAATGAGCGCAAGGACGAGCGCAACAACGACCGTCGCAACCGCCAGCGCGATCGCAAACAGCGCAACAAGGAGCGCAACGCCGCCCCCACCGAGCCCACGCTTTCGCGTGAGGAGCTCGCTGCCATGAAGGTCGCCGAACTGCGCGAGAAGGCCAAAGAGTTCGAGATCGAGACGACCGGCAAGAAGAAAGCCGAGCTCGTCGAGGAAATCTACGTCACCGCCGCGAAGGCCGAGGGCTTCCGCGACATCAAGGGCATCCTGCAGATTCGTCCGGACAGCTCCGGTATCATCCATGCCCACGGTTACATGAAGTCCAACGACGACGCCTTCGTCCCCGCCTACCTCATCCGCTCCGCGCGTCTGCGCACGGGCGACGTCATCGAGGGCTCGCTTCGTCCTTCGCGCGGCGGCGACAAGCGCGCCGGCCTCGCCAAAATCACGACCGTCAACGGTCTAGACCCCGAGCAGATTCGCAACCGCCCCAAGTTCGGTGACCTCACCCCGGTCTATCCCAACGAGCCGCTGCGCATGGAGCATGGCAAGGACTCCATTACCGGTCGCGCCATCGACATCGTGTCGCCGATCGGCAAGGGTCAGCGTGGCCTGATCGTGTCCCCGCCCAAGGCCGGCAAGACCACAATCCTCAAGAAGATCTGCCAGTCTATCTCGATTAACAACCCCGAGGTGCACCTCATCTGCCTGCTCGTCGACGAGCGCCCCGAAGAGGTTACCGATATGCAGCGTTCCATCAAGGGCGAGGTTGTGGCGTCGACCTTCGATATGCCCGCCGACAACCACACTCGTGTGGCAGAGCTCGTCATCGAGCGCGCCAAGCGCATCGTGGAGCTGGGCGGCGATGTCGTGGTGGTGCTCGACTCCATCACGCGTCTTGCCCGCGCCTACAACTTGGCGGCGCCCGCCTCAGGCCGCATCCTTTCGGGCGGCGTCGATTCGGCGGCCCTGTATCCGCCCAAGCGCTTCCTGGGCGCAGCCCGTAATATCGAGAACGGTGGCTCGCTCACCATCCTGGCCTCTGCCCTCATCGACACCGGTTCCAAGATGGACGAGGTCATCTTTGAGGAGTTCAAGGGCACCGGCAACATGGAGCTTAAGCTCGACCGCGACCTAGCCGATCGCCGCATCTTCCCGGCTATCGACCCCGTTGCCTCCGGTACGCGTAACGAGGACCTGTTGGTCGACGAGCAGATGCGTCCGTTTGTCTTTGGTCTACGTCGCATTCTTGCCGGCATGAACAACACCGAGCGCGCGGCCGCATCGTTTATCAAGGGTCTCAAGGGCACCAACACCAACCAGGAGTTCCTGGTGCGTTCGGCCAAAAAGCACAGCGACTACGAGCAGACGTTCTAGGTTGTAATCCACACGCAGCGTTAATCATCAATGCGATAAAGGGTCGGGGCTTTGAGCCTCGGCCCTTTTCTATATCGCCGCTTCGCACTTATTTTTGACCATAAGACTTGCAAGCAGCAGGTTTCCCGTTTCAATCCGACATCGTCGCTTGCAATCGACAGGGCGGTTTCGCATAATAGCTTTTAAGCTTCGCGACGGAAAACGCAGATGAAACGAACCATATACCGTTGCTTTGGGGCATAGCCCCGCTTCATCTTCTCTCGCGCAGCCAACTGAATGATGCGATTTGGGTGCTGGAAGATGGGGAGAGCTCATGGCTTCTTCTGATGCAACACAACGAGCAGTCCTTGCCGGACTTTCGTGCGGGATCGGCCTTGCCGCTCCCGTGGTTATGTATGCCGCGACGCTGCCGTTTTCGTCGGTGAACGAGACGGTCGTGGCGGGTGCGGTTCCCTTCGCCGTGGGCGCAGTGGCGGGCGTGGGTATCTATGCCGCCTCGCTGGGTATCTCCGAGTATCGTGCGCAGCGTGAAGAGCGTCTGTTCCAGCCCGATGCCATGGGCGGTGCCGCCAATCTCAATCAGCATCAAAGCGAGTTCAAGACCGCCTCGATTCCAGCTCAGCAGCAGGATGCGACTCCTTACGCTGCGGCTTCTGCTTCTCAGGCTCAGGCGGAGCAGTCTACCTCGGCATTCCTTTCCGGCCTGACTGGTGCGTTCCAGCGCCGTCATGCCGATGATGGTGTCCCTACCATCGCTCGAGCTGCAGATGCTATGGACGAGGACGAGGCTTGGTCCATGATCGACAGTATGCTCGACGACGATTCGCCGGTGAGCTGCGACCCTGCACACTCGCGCGACGTCTATCAAGTCGCCATCGACGAGCTCACCAACGGCGGGCAGACCGACTCCTTCAATCGCGACGACATCGCCGCCGCGGCACGCGCCGTGTCTGGCTCCCAGGCCGCCCCTGCGGGCAGCACGGCGGCTTTCGTGGCGCTCGTCGCCAACGCGGCAGCCAATAACGCCTACAGCGCTACCTCGGCGGACGCGAGCGCTTCTGCCGACAATTCGTACGTTGATGAAGCCATGGCCGCGGACGAGGAGGCCGTTGCCGCCCGCCGTGCCGCCGAAAGCTCGCTTTGGGGCGCTCCTGCCCAGCAGCAGGCGGCTGAGGCTGCGCCGTACAACGCAAACCTCGCCAGCATGCCTATCATCTCCGGTGCCGCGGACATCGATCTCGATGACCTCGATGAGCCTGCAGCCATCACCGCATCGATTGATGCCCAAGATCGCATCGACACCGGCGACCTTCCGGACGCCTCGCTCGAGGTTGATGTCCCCATGGCCGATTACTCGGGCCACGAGGACATGTGGGCCGCCGCCACCGCGATTCTGGATGAGATTGACGAGCCTGCTCCTGTTGCAGTCCCCGCTCCCGTCGCTGCCCCTCAGCCTGCTGCCCCCGCCTATGTCGGCCGTCACAGCGCTGTGTTCCCCGAGGATACTGCCCGCATCTCGCGCGAGAGCATCGAGCGGGCCGAGGCTATTGCCGCCGGCATTATGGAAAATCGTCGTCACGAGCGCGTCAATCAGATCCTCGAGGAAGAGATCGAGCGCCTGCAGTCCTCTACCGCCAAGCGTACGGGCCGTGCCTATTTGAGCGTTATCGAGGGCGGTACCGCCAGCTTCGCGCCGCTCCGCGCGGAGGCATAACTTCTGCATGGTTAAGATCAATCGAAAATGGGCGGTTGTAACCTGCCTGATGGCGCTCTTGATCTGGGGCAATTCGCTGGTTCCCGGCTCGGGGTCGGGCTCGCTGAGCCTGACGGTCATGGAAGCTATCCGCGGTTTCCTGCACGGCGTGGGACTTCCATATGAATGGGTGACCAACTTTGTTGTTCGCAAGTGCGCGCATTTTACCGAGTATATGGTGCTCGGCATCTTGGCAACGCACGCCTTTGATTTTGAGGGCCGGCGCACCTTTGACGTGCTGCTGCCCACGGCGGTGTTCCTGCTGCTGATTCCCTCGATCGACGAAACGATTCAGCTCTTTGTGCCGGGACGCGCCGGCATGATCACCGATGTGATGATCGACTGCTGTGGAGCTGCAACGGGCGTTGTGCTCCGATATCTCTTACGGTCGCTGATGTACGCCAAAAAAGCCGCCTAGGACGTATTGTTTGGTCCTAGGCGGCCTTTTTTAGGCTTATAGGACAAAATGTGTGTCCACGTTGGGGGCATCGGCGCAGGTCGATGCC
>ENA-UAOZ01001506-UAOZ01001506.1-human-gut-metagenome-genome-assembly--contig:-NODE-1506-length-10491-cov-20.309506_pt1 | contig 10491 bp, 9 predicted proteins | sample MGYA00243474_ERZ654565 | MGnify/ENA primary metagenome ERZ654565 (study PRJEB26926, sample SAMN06164854) | human gut metagenome | biome: ENVO:00009003; feature: ENVO:2100002; material: ENVO:00002003...
TAATACTGCTGTATATTTATGGGGTGGGGGATTTATATCCTTTTTGCGTTTGTCGGAAGGATGGTGGTTTGATATTGAAGTCCTAACCACGACCGGCAAATCAATCTTTTCCGGTTAAACCTTCTGTCATCTCCGGTGTGTCCGCTGTCGGAGGAAGTAAATAGCGGACAATTAAAAAATGGAGGAACTGTTATGAAGAAAAAACTATTTGCAATCCTATTCAGCATTGCAATGGTAGCTGGACTCCTGCCTGCCACAGCACTGGCAGCGGAACCCACAGTCTACGACATCTGGGTAGACGGCGTACAGGTCACGTCTGAGAATAAGGATAATCTTTGCAGCGGAACAGTAAGCTATGACCCGACCACTCACACCTTGTCTTTGAACAATGCTACCCTTGACAGCGACACCATGTCAGACTACGGTATTAAAACGACTATCCCCAGTACGTTGAAGATACGGTTGACCGGGACAAATAGTATTACCCGAACCTATTCCGGCGGAGGAATAGCAATAGCCCCCAATTCCGGCAATTCTGTCGAGATTACCGGTGATGGAACACTGGTAATCAATGTTAACGGAAGTACCTACGATGGAATTAGCGCAGGGGCTGACGTCAAGATTTCCGATAAAGCAAAGGTCGTAATAAACGCTGAAGGCGGATTGGGCATAGTCGGAAGATCGGTCGAAATTGACGGGGCAAAAGTGGATTCCACCGGCTTGTATGCCGGAATCGATGCCCATAGGCTGAAGATTGTAAACGACGCCGATGTTACGCTTAAGGCAACCCAGGACGGACGCAACGGAGCATATATCTGGAAAGATCAAGAAGGGAACGGCGGCGATATTGAACTTGCTGCATCTAAAGTTAAAGCAACAAGCTATTATCCCGGTCTGTATGCTGCAGGTGATCTGACGGTTAACGGAGGCGAGGTAAACTGTACCTCTACTGCGGACGGTGCAATATGGGCAAAAGGCAATATTCTGATCAAAGGAGGCGCCAAAGTAACCACTGACGGTAAATTCCCGATGGGCGGTAACGGTACTTTTACCGTAGAAGAAGCAGAGATTGATGCAAAGAATACGAATGAGAATAATATCCCTGCAATTTTCGATGAATGTGTGCCTGTGATAGCCGATGGCTATCATCTGAACTATGCAAAAGCTGTAGACTCGGAAGGAACAGAAATTGACCTGCTTTCCAGCGGTACTCAGTACTTTGCACTTTATAAAAATGTTCATTTTATCACAAAGGCTGTCTATCCGGTTTCTTTCGTTGTAACGCCAGACGGTCTGACCAATGTTGTTGTTAAAGTGAATGGTCAGGAGGTTACCGGCTCTGTCAGTTTGGAAGCAGGAACTTACCCTGTTGAAGTAACAGCCGATAACTGCAAAGCATACACCGGCAATATAACGATTACCGCCGATGTGGCAACGCATACGCAGACGGTTGCAATGACTTATTTACCTGCCGACTACACTAAGGTCGACGAAGCCATTGCCAAGGCAAATGCACTGAACAAAGACAACTACAAGGACTTCACCGCCGTGGAAGCTGCCGTCAAAGCTGTTGTCCGTGACAAGAACATCACTGAACAGAGCGAAGTTGACGCAATGGCGAAGGCTATTGAAGATGCCATTGCTGCCCTGCAATACAAGGGTGCTGACTACACTAAGGTTGATGCAGCCATTGCCAAAGCAAATGCCCTGAACAAGAATGACTACAAGGATTTCTCTGGTGTGGAAGCCGCTATCAAGGCTGTTGTCCGAGGCAAGAACATTACGGAGCAATCCGAAGTGGATAAGATGGCAAAGGATATCGAAGATGCCATTGCAGCTCTTGAGAAAAAGCCAGCCAGTACCAAAGCAGTAGCATCCGATAAAGGTCCACGGACCGGCGACACAAGTAATCTTGCTTTGTGGTTTGCCCTGCTGTTTGTCAGCGGCGGTGCTGCCATTGGTACAATGGTTGTCAGCAGAAAGAAAAAGCACAACAGATAATTGAACAATGTGATCCTCGACCCGATGGGGGATAATTGGAATATGGCTGCCGTTCAGGACTTTCATAGTAAATAAACGGGACGTACTTCATTTGATAAAAAACTAAAAAACAGCGATTTACATCAAACTTACATCAATTGATGCAGAAATCGGTGCAAGCAAGAAAAAATCGCATAATTGGCAGAATGAATGGGCAGTCCTGAAATCGGGATTGCCCATTTTTAGAAGAAAGACGAAAAACTCTTGACCTGCACGCAGCGTATACGCTTATACTATCAACATAAATCATAAGGAGGTGCATCGGATGTTATTAAATGAAATTATAAATGAGGTTGGAATGACAAAGCGTGCAGTTAAGTATTATGAAGAAAAAGGATTGCTGTCAGTGGATAAAGATAACAATGGTTATCGTAACTATACTGCACAAGATGTTGAAACTTTAAAAAAGATTTCAGTATATAGAAAACTCGGTATTAGTATTAAAGACATACAGAGCCTTTTGGAAACTGGCGACAAAAGTATTCTTCTTCGTATTTATCAAGAAAAAGTGCAGGAAAAAGTTTTAAAAGACTCAGAACTTGAAGCTTTGAAGCAATTTATAGATGATGGTGACGCAGACAAAGCAAATGAGGCACTTGATTATCAAACCGTTGAAAATGCAATTGAGTCTTTGCTACCGGGAAAAGAATGGGGAGATTATTTTAAAAGTCATTTCAAACCATTTCTTAATGTAAGGTTGAAGACTCTGGAACAGAAGCAGGCACTACAGAATATATTAGAATATTGCGATGAAACGACATTGAAAGTTCCTTTTATTATGGGAATAGGTGCGAAGATTATAGGTGGGATTGCACAAGAAACCAGAACCGCAGATGAGATGATAGCCTATTATCGTGATATGAGTGAAAGTGAATATGAAAGACTAAAAGAAAAAGTATGGATAGGTGCTAAAATGAAAAACAGTATAATGAAATACCATCCAGCATTTATTGCACAGAGAAAAATGCAGAAAGAGTTACAAAATAAAGGATATAACGATATATTCATTCCTAATTTAATGGTTCTGTCTCCAACGTATGCAGAATATAAGAAAGCGTTAGATAATGTGAACGATAGAATGTGTAGAGAACTTGGACTGTATTATGATAGCAATTATAACTTAGTTATTAAAAAAGATAATTCTAAGTAAAAGTTAAACTACCCTTTGGGAGAGGAGAAATCCTTTTCTCAAAGGGCTTTTTCTATTTATACGGATATTCGCAAACTACAAGATAAAGCCAAAACTTCATATACTCTAAGCACAAGGAGGTTGAGGTTTGGCTATGAACAACAGTTTAGCAGAAGTACACCCAGAGCTTATTACGGAATGGTCGGAGAAGAATTTACCGCTTATCTAATCTTGGAAATGGCTGGGGCTATGAGATGACACCAGCGGAACTTGCAAAAAAAGATGAATTTTATTCTATTTATTGGAGCGAATATAATTTAGTAAAAGAGAGTGGAAGTCCAGAACTTTATGATAAGATTCATAATCGAAACAATTATGCCGATATATAGAAAAGAACAGGTAAACGGATTTACGATGTGATATGTACAAGGAGGACAACGGATATGTCAATGAATGTAAGCACAACCACGGCTGCTTATGCAAATTACCAGAACAACTACAAGACTGGTACAGCAAATAAGAAAAAAGAAACAGCACAAACAACAGAAAATACGAAATTAAAGGAAAATACAACTGAAAGCATCGCTGAAAAAAACCTCAGTAAAGCGGCACAAAAAATGCTGGAGAATTTGCGTGGATCAAGAAACGACATGGATTTTATGGTTGCCGATTTTGAAAATGGTGATAATGCCAAAGATATTTTAGCCCAAAGTGATAAGGAATATACAGTTATTTTCTCAAAGGAAGAAATGGAGAAGATGGCATCAGATCCAAAATATTATGCTGAAAAAATGCATAGTATTGAAGGAGTTTTGCGTATGACAGATGAAATCAATGCCCAGTTCGGCTTTGAAAGAGCATTTGGTAAGACTAACGATAATGCAGATGCTGATACAAAAATAACAAAATTTGGCATATCTTTTAATAGTGACGGAACTACAACCTTCTTTGCACAACTGGAAAAATCATCAGCCAGTCAGAAAGAATATCTTGAAAAGCTTCAGGAAAAGAAAGCTGCTGAGAAGAAAGAGGCAAAGAAAAAGGAACAGTCAAAACAAACCGAAGTAAGAAAAACTACGGTTCAGGCAAATTCAAAAGAAGAACTTTTGGATAAGATCAAAAACATTGACTGGGATTCTATCAAACCGGAGGAGAATAAAATCGGTGGAAGGTTTGATTTTTCAATCTAGTGAATTTGGAACAGATGAAATATATGCCAATATGGAGGAATATATTATGCAGATAACAAGAGATAATTATTCGCAATATGCTCAAATGGTTCAGCAGATGTTCGGGAAAAAAGCAAGTTCAAATGATCCGTTAGCACAATGTGATTATGGTAATTTCTCATTAAGATTTAAGCCTGTGGACATTAATTTTACCAAACCAAACTGGGATACTATCATGACAAAACGAGATAAACCAGCGATGTCAGAGGAAGAATTTGACGAAGCAATAAAAGAACTTGCAAGAAAAGAGTTTGCTACTGGAAAAAGGGATGATGATGCTTATCGAAAATTGTGTATGCAGCATGGAGAAACAGTATCTCCTGATAGAAAGGCTATATATGAATCAAGCATGAAAAAAACTGGTGGCAAAATGAATGCTGCATGTATGTTTTGGGATTCAAAAGGTAATAAAACGCTTTCTTATAATCCAGAGTCAAGAAACTGGAAAGCTATAAGTACAGATGAAGAATTTGCAAGAGCAAGAGTGTTTACATCAATTTATAATGATGAGTTAGCTCGTTTGAAGGAAGAGTATGGCGAAAAAGCGAAAGGAAATGTTTCTTATAGCAAAATAAAGGTAGATATATCCGCAGAGGAATCAAAGGAAAAGAACAATAATGAAGGAAATACTATTGATTTGCAGATTTAGATTGTTGATTGCGTTTTAGTAAATAGTAGATAAAAAACGGAAAGATATTCATCGCTGGTAGCGGCATTGAGTTCATAAATTACTACTACTCTAGATAAAAGTAGTATTCCGATAAGTTAAAAGATAAAGCAGATGCAAATAGACACGAATCCCAGCGTATACCAATGAAGGAGTTTATTTCATTTCTTTAATAGTGCAGACATGACTAAAAGACAGGGCAGTGAACCAATAATGGTTTACTGCTCTTTTCACAACAAAAAAAGGTCATTTCACAACAACTGTGGCAGATATAATCTGTTCGTCCGATATAATAAATATATTTATCAGACAAAAAGGAAGTGGCAAAATGCAAATAGCTATCTGTGATGATGAAGTATCTATGGTTCAGATACTGGAAGAAAAGATAAAAAAGTTATTGCCGGATGCGGTTATAGATAAATATTTATCGGGTGATGAACTGATCGCAAGTGGCAGTAAGCCGGATATTCTTTTTCTGGATATTCAGATGCCGGGAATGGATGGGATGGAAACGGCAAAGATGCTTCGTCAGGACAATGAGGATATGATACTCATTTTTGTGACAGCAGCAGAGGAGTATGTTTTTCAGGCATTTGATGTCGGAGCATTTCATTATCTGGTTAAGCCATTTTCCGATGAGAAATTGAAAGAGGTTGTGACAAAGGCAGTCCATAACATAAAAAGGAGTTCCAGACTTGAAAAAGACGAAAAGTATATCATGGTACAGACCGCCGGAAGTCATATAAAAATTTTCCTGCGTGATATTGTGTATGCCGAGGTGTATAACCGGAAAGTTATTATCCATACACGAAGTACGGATATTGAATACTATGGTAAATTACAGGAATTAAGTGATATGGCAGGAACAGATTTTTTCCGAACACACAGAGCCTATCTTGTACATTTTAAATATGTAGAAAAATATGATGCAACTTGTGTAACTATGAAAAATGGAACTGCATTGATTGCAAAAAAGAATTATCCGGAGTTTGTGAGGAGGTATCTGAAGTATAACCAGAGGAAAGGAAATGAAGTCAGATGAGTTTAGTGGAAAGATGTTGGATGATCACATCGAAGTTTTCTGTTATTGCAATTTTGATTATTACAGGAATCTGTTTTGGGGTTTTTGTATATCCATATATGAAAAAGAAAAAGGAAGCTGCTCTGGTCAGTATTGTTTATATTGGTATTATGTCTGTGCTGTATCTGATACCGCAGCAGATTGGCAATTTTTCTGCATATATGCTGGGGGTTGTGGCTGCATTTCTTGTGATGTATGTACAGGACAGAAGAAACATCTATCAGAAAATATTTCTTGCAGTGACATTTTTTTCTATCCGTTGGCTTGCGGTTGCAATGGCAGACAGACTGGATGATTTTATCACAAAAGCTCTGGTTTTTGGGAATACGATTGCAGGAAGACAATGGCTGCAATATGGACTTTATGCTGGAACGAGAATTCTGGATATTGTGCTTTGTATCGTTTTCCTTGCAGTTGCAATCGGTCTGATCAATAAAGCATATGTATACAAAAATGATGAAATGAACGTTAAAGAGCTGGTAATGCTTATCATTCCTTCTCTTGTGGGAGTTACAGGATATGGCATTCTGCAATATTATCTGAATATTTATGAAAAAGATACAGGAAAGAGCCTGACAGATACCTATGGATTTTATGGAGCTTTAAGCTTTGTGCATTATTTTATCTCTATCATAGCAATTCTTGTTATGACTACGATGTTTCAAAACTGGAAGGTGGCACAGGAAGAACAGACAGGGCAGGAGCTGGTATTAAATCAGGTCAGTGATATGAAAAAGCATATCGGGGAAGTGGAAAAACTGTATCAGGATATCCGCAGTCTGCGTCATGACATGGGGAATCATATACAGATGCTGGAACATCTTGTGGCAGAGAATCATATGGATGATGCAGCAGAATATATGGAGCATTTGAAAAAGGAGTGGAATGAAATATCTCCTGAGATTAAAACGGGGAGTCCTGTCATTGATGTGATTCTGATGGAAAAGTTAAGAGAAGCAAAGGAAAAGCAGATTCGTTTTATATCAGATTTTCATTATCCGGGGGATACGAAATTAAATGCATTTGATTTAAGCGTGATCTTAAACAATGCACTGGATAATTGCATGGAAAATGTAAGTGGAGAAAATCCTTATATCAGTATCTCTTCTTTTCGGAAAAACAGTATTTTTATGATAACCATAAAGAACAGATATGAGGGAGAGTTAAATTATAAGGACAGTGATCTGCCGGAAACAACGAAATCCGGGAAGGAGCATGGAATTGGACTGCATAATATCCGAAGGGTTGCAAGGATGTATATGGGAGATATATCTTTAGAGCAGGAGAATCAGGAAGTGGTTCTAAGTATTATGTTACAGGTAGAATAAGGACAAAAAGCACCTTCGAGGTGTTTTTTATTTGCTTCACAACAAAAAAAGGGCGGTTCACAACATCGCTGTTTATTGTAAAGAAAGATATGCCGAAAGAATCAGTAAAGAGAAATCATGTTGTACAGATTTTTAAGGAAACGGATTTCAGAATTTAAGCTCAAGGAGGCCAAATCCTCTCCTCACCAAAGGGTTCGGATTTTGCTTCGCAAAACAAGGAGGCTAAATCCTCTCCTCACCAAAGGGTTCGGATTTTGCTTCGCAAAACAAGGAGGATTAAAATGAGAATCAATGGATTTAGTGGGACAAATACGCAGACAGGAACAATGGGAATGACACAGGGGAATGATTCTGTAAGTAAAAATATTCAGAATCAGATTGCAAATGCACAGCAGAAGCTACAGGATTTATCTTCGAATGAAGAAATGTCATTAGAGGATAAGATGAAAAAGCGTCAGGAGATACAGCAGGAGATTAACAATCTCAATCAGCAGTTAAGACAGCACCAGATCGAGCAGAGAAAGGAACAGCAGAGTAAAAATTCGTCATCTATGGATGATATGGTGGCTGGAACAAGTAACACTTCTAAAAAGAAAGACACCGGATTGTCACAGGCAAGTATGCAGGCGATGATCTGTGCAGATTCTTCCATGAAACAGGCAAAGGTGCAGGGAAGTATGGCAACACAGATACAGGGACGTGCCAGTGTGCTTGAATCTGAAATCAAACAGGATGCCGGAAAAGGAAATACTGAGAAGAAGGAAGAAGAACTGGCAGAGCTGCAGGCAAAGGCACAGTCTGCGACAGCAGCACAGATGTCTACACTTGCAGATGCAAATAAATCAGTAGAAGAAGCTGCAAAAGCGGAGAACAGCAATACAGAAGACACTGCAACAAAGAACAATACTGATAAATCCGAGAAAACACAGGAATCTGCGGGGGCTGCGGCAGAGGAGACATACAGCGTAAAGAATACGGATATCAAAGGGGAAACACAGGTGACAGTAGAAACACCGACTCTGGAAAATGCACAGAAAGCAACACAGCAGGCAGTGTATACACCGATTGATATTCGTTTATAGTTGGTAAAGGAGAATGGTATTATGTCAGAGATTAAGAGTTTTAGTGATTACACAAGTAAATATAACAGCAATGTAGATTATTCCGCATTATTTGGAGGAACTTCCGACAGTTCATCCGTAGGAAACACCAATATGCTTTCTGATTATGCTGCGATTAAAAACGGAAGCTATGGAAAACTTATGAAAGCATATTATGCAAAGCAGGATGCAGAAAAATTATCGGGGAAAGGCGATACTTCACAGAAGCTTACACTGATGAAAACAAGTGCGGATTCCCTGAAAAAATCAGCAGATGCACTAAACGATGCGTCACTCTGGGAAAAAAAGAAAATAAAAAAGAAGGATGAAAAGACCGGGGAAGAAACAGAGGTAGAGGATTATGACTGGGATGCAATTACCAAAAAAGTGAAATCTTTTATTGATGATTATAATGATGTTGTTAAGGAGGCAGGAGAATCCAATACAAAAGATGTCCTTAGAAATGCTTCATGGATGACAGGCATGACAGACAAAACCAGTCATTTACTTTCTAAAATAGGTATTACCATAGGAAAGGGTAACAAGCTGGAGCTGGATGAAGATGAATTGAAGAAAGCAGATATCAGTTCATTGAAAACGGTTTTTACAGGTTACAATTCCTTTGCAGGCAAAACAGCCCAGAAAGCAGCTGGTATATCAAATGCTGCGAACCGGGCAAGTGCGACTTATACAAACAATGGTACATATTCGAAAAAGGATTCCTCTCTAACGTCAAGTAAGATAGATAAGGAAGTATAGTATGTTAAGCCTAAATGACAAGAAGAAAAATCTTTTGTATTAATTTGTCGGGAAGGAGGAACCAGATGAGTTTTACAGTCAATTTATCCGTTGGAGGTTTACTGATAAATAGATGTAATAGTTCTAATATGTTGAAAAGTACACAGGAAAAATTGCAGCGACAGCAGGAACGGGATAATAAGGTGGCTTTTTTTGAAGCACAAAAAGAAAATTTGAAAAACCGAAAGGCTGACAGTTTGGAAGAAATCTCTGAAAAGCTGGAAATGTTTCATAATTATGAGGATGAAATTGCGGCAGCAAATCAGGAGTATAATAATTCACAGATGTTTCATGTCATGGACGAGGCAGAAGAATATGGCGAAAAGATTGCGGAAGCTGCTGAGAGGAATAAGCCTAAAACAGAAGAAGAACGAAAGGAAGAAATGGTGGATGAAGCTCTTGGAACAGAGGAAAACAAGGGCATGATGTCTGAAATCATGGACGAACTTTCGGAGACAACCGAAGAAATGACAGAGCAGATGACGGAAAAAACTGTGGAGAATATGGAAGAACTTCCAGACGAGGTTTTGCAGGAGCAGCTTGCTACAGATAGTTTAGAGGCAGCAGAAATGGTACAAACAGACACAATTAAAAGGTATGTGCCGATTGATATTAGAGTCTGATGGTATTTATCTGGGAAGGAAACAGCTATGAAGATTTACAATAATACAAATATTACATATTCTGCAATCGAACATAACAGCAGGAAAAATACAAAGCAAAATGTTCCGGCAGATTTAGAAAAGAAAATGACACAGTATACAGATACACTTTCCATTTCCAAAACAGGGCAGGAGAGCTTTCGACATTTATCTTCTGTCAGTTCTATGGATTATCAGAACCGTTTTGAGAAGGAAGTGACGGATATATTTGTCAAAGAAGATACAGAGAGTGTAAAAACTGATTCCTTTGAACATCATGTAAACAGAATGGCAGAAGCATATAACAAAATGAAAAACAGCATTGAAGAAAAATATGCGGAACAAGATTATGAGCCGGAGTATTATGTGACAGAATCGGGCAAAATTGAGGAATTAACCAAAGAAAAAGAAATGGATATGCTGAATCAGGCATATGAAAATCACAGTAATTTTATGGCAACTTCAACAGAAATCTGGT
>ENA-UAOZ01001511-UAOZ01001511.1-human-gut-metagenome-genome-assembly--contig:-NODE-1511-length-10471-cov-5.308084_pt1 | contig 10471 bp, 8 predicted proteins | sample MGYA00243474_ERZ654565 | MGnify/ENA primary metagenome ERZ654565 (study PRJEB26926, sample SAMN06164854) | human gut metagenome | biome: ENVO:00009003; feature: ENVO:2100002; material: ENVO:00002003...
ACCGCAACGGCGGCTACACCCGCATCATCAAGATCGGCGCTCGCCGCGGCGACGCAGCTGAGATGGCAGTTCTGGAGCTCGTCTGATCTGCTCTGACTGTTTGATACAGTGTTCAAAAGCCCTTTCCCAGCAATGGGAGAGGGCTTTTTTTGCGTGGCATTTTCATTGCTTCTGAATGTTCCCGGGAATAGCGGGCCAAACCGTAAACATTTCAACAATTCCACTAAAAACTCGAACCTGTTTTCGGCCAAAATGCCTCTTGATATGTTGTATGGGGGGGTAAACTTGAAGAGCAGACGGTGCCTTTTGGGGTGGGTGCCTGCAAAATAACAAACGAAAAGGGGAAGAGAACATGAGAAAAAAGAGTACGAGACTTCTCAGTGCAGCACTTGCGGTGTGCATGATGCTGTCAGCCCTGCCGGTGGGCGCGTTTGCGGCGGAGCCGGGGGCGGAAGAACAGGAAAATGGCGCGAGTGCGCAGGCGGATCCTGTGGGTTCCGAGTTTGTTGAAATCAATAGTACGAATTTCCCGGATCAGGTTTTCCTGCAGTATGTTAAGGACAATATTGATACAGCAGATACGACAGGTCAGAAAGATGGCAAACTCAGTCAGGCAGAAAGAGATGCAGTAACGGAGATCAGTATAACCAATACAAATTGTACGGATCTTACAGGCATTGCATACTTTGCGAATCTGACAGAGCTGAACTGTTCCTACAATCAACTGACGACGCTGGACGTGAGCAAGAATGCGAAGTTAAGCATTCTGGAGTGCACTAATAATGGCATGGAGGAACTGAATCTGGGTGATATTACAAACCTGAGTTGGCTGCTTTGCGCCGAAAACAATTTAACAGAACTGGATGTGAGCAAAAACCCGTATTTGGAGCGATTGCATTGCAGACATAACAAGTTGAGAAGACTGGTGATTGGTAAAAATTACAGCTTAACGATGTTGTATTTGATGGACAACCAGCTTACCTCACTGGATCTTAATGGCAAATGGGAAATCTGGAATTTCGATTATGCTGTTCAGTCTTATGCAATTGATGTGAACGAAGATGGCACATTTGATTTGACTAGTTTACCTGAAGGTTTTGACGCAAGTAAAACCGCCGAATGGAAAGGTGGTACTAGGGTCGGAAACACTCTGAATGTGAATAGCCATGAGGTGCGGTATGAATATAATACAGGGAGCAATTATTATAGACAGAAATGGATGGAGGTTAAATTAAAAGTTAATGGGCATAAATATCAGTGGCAACATGACGATACCAAACACTGGAGAACATGTGCGTTAGAGGGCTGCTCGGGTCTGACGGATGCGCAGGAAGCCCCCCATGTTTACGACAATGCAAAAGACAAGGACTGCAATACATGCGGTTATGTGCGTCCGCTGTACACTGTGACCACAGTCAATGCCACTGCAAAGCTTGAGAGCGAAGCTGAAGAACTGAAGGCTCCTGTGGCCGCAGGCACTGAAGTGATTTTGACTGCCGGAAATGCTCCCGAAGGAAAGACATTTGCAGGCTGGAAGCTGTATAATGTAAGTGATACTGAGAGTGAAATCACGGACGAAACAGAACTTGCCAAGCTGTTGAAGAATGGCATCGCCACCACCGCGACCCTGACCCTGACCATGCCCGCCTATAATGTTAAGGCGGAACCGTATTATAGCAATATTCCGTATAACATCAAAGCTGTAAACTGCACTGTGGATAAGACCGAAGCTGCTAAGGGCGATACTGTAACAGCAACGCGCAGGAAGCCGGAAGCCAACGAGCGCTTTATCGACTGGACGGTGACGGTGAATGGTGTTGAGCAAGACACGGACACCTTCCTGAAACCGGACGCGGACGACCCCACCAAAGTGAGCTTTGTCATGCCGGCTGAGAACGTGGAAATAAAGGCAAACTTCAAGGGGATTCCCACGCTGAACATCGGCGACCATGTGACTGCGAACATTGACGGCAGCGATGCGTCCGTACCGAGCGGCAGCGCTGTGCCGGTGGGTGAAACCGTGCACCTGACAGCCAATGTGCCGGATGGACAGCACTTCATCAGCTGGACGGTGCTGGTAGGCGGTGAGGAACAGAAAGCAGACACCTTCCTGAAGACCCCGGACGCGGACGACCCCACCAAGGTGACCTTTACCATGCCGGATGCTAATGTAGAGGTGGCGGCAACCTTCGCGGATGACCCCATTGGCCCGGATGGCCCCGACCCGGTTGGACCCAGCGATACCGGCAACATTCAGGGCGCGATCTCTGCTGTGGTGATCGGTGCTGCCGCAGGTGCGATTATCTATGAAGCCGGCACCGGCATCTACCGCGTCATCAATATGCCCGGCATCCCCATGCCCTCCAACCGTATCGAGCTGGCCGAGCTGCTGTGGGAGCACGCCGGCAAGCCTGAGCCTGTAAGCACCGCCCTCTACAGCGACATCGACGAGGGCGATACCGACGCACAAAAGGCCGCCCGCTGGGCAGTGGAGCAGGATCTGATGAAGGACGATGCGGACAACAATAAATTCCACCCGGCCTTCCCCGTCAGCAAGCTGCGCACCTGCCTGACCTGGAACGCCGCAAAAGAAAAAGGCTTGTTTGACAAGACCGAAGAATAAAAATCAGGACCCCGAAAGGGCTGCTGCACCAAATGTGGTGCGGCAGCCCCTTTTCTCGTTTTCGGGTGTTGGAATTGCGCCCGGCCCGTGGTATACTGACAATAGCATGTTTTCGGCCTTTGGCCGGACAAGTTTTCCACACAGAGGAGGCGCAGCGGTTGAAACATCCGAATCATTTTGGCCGGTGGTTGGCTTGCGTGCTGCTGTGCCTGCTTCTGGCAGGCTGCAGCATGCCCGGTGAACAGGTGCAGGTGGAAGAGCTTCTGCGTGCGCCCAAGCTTTCCGGCGATTACGGCGATGTGCAGACTGCCCTGAACGACTGGCTGGGGGAGAGCGCACAGCTCAAATATCCCATGCAGGGCGACCTGCTTTCGCCTTTCCTGCTGCAGGATCTGGACGGTGACGGCAGGCAGGATGCCGCCGTGCTTTACACCACCGCCCAAAGCTCCAACGTGTGCATTGCCATCCTGCAGAAGGATGATGCCGACATCTGGCATGTGCGCCAGAACGTAGAGGGCCTTGCAGACACGGTAGAGTCGGTGGGGCTGGCCCAGCTGCAGCCCGGCGATGCCACCCAACTGGTGGTGGGTTATACAGCGGCACAGGGCGACCATTATCTGGCTGTGTATTCCTACACCGACGGCGTGCTTTCCACGATCCTGGAGCAGCAGTACCAGCAGTATCTGGTGGAGGATATCACCGGCGGCGGCAATCAGGACCTGATCCTGATGTCTACGCTGGAGGACGGCGGCGTGCAGATCGAACTGCTGACCGTGGATAAAGAGGGCAGCTTCCAGCAGGTGGCTGTTATGGGCCTTTCCGCCAATCGGTTCGCCGGCTGCGCCTCGGTGGCGGCGGGTGTGGGTGCGGACGGCAGGCATTATCTGGTGCTGGATGGCTGGACCGGCATTTCCGGCAACAATCTGGCCAGCGTGCTGCTGCGTTTTGACGAGGACACGCAGCAGATGGTGCCTGCCGATCAGATCAGCACCGAAAAGCTTTACACCGCATCCCTGCGCAATGTGCCCAGTCTGGTCAGTCAGGATCTGGACGGCGACGGCATCGTGGAGATCCCCACCCAGCCGGACGAAGCGGGCCTGCTGAACATGAGCCAGAGCCGCCGCATGGATTTTATCGTGTGGATGGACTATACCAGCCCGCACCCGGAAAAAAGCTTCGGGCTGCTGGACGAAGAGACCAACTGCTATATCGAGCTGCCCATGGAGTGGGAGGGCAACCTCAAACTGACCGACAGCGAACAATATGATGGTGCAGTGGAGCTGCGCACGGTGGACGAAGACCAGCTGGTAATGACCCTGCGTCTGGTGCGCACCACCTCCAGCCTGAAGGGCTGGACCCGCCTTGGCATCGTGGCATCCCGCCAGATGCAGGCGAAGCTTGCCCCGGATGTGGAGATCCGTGATAAAAATTACCGCCTGTCCAAGGCGCTGTATCTGCTCAACTAAAGAACGGAGGAACAGTTCATGGTACGAGTGCTTGTCGTTGAAGATGAAGCCAACATCCGCGAGATGATCGCGCTGAACCTGCGCCTTGCGGGCATGGAGGCTGTGGAGGCCGAAAGTGCCGAGGCGGCTCTGCCGCTGCTGGAGAAGAAGCCGGGCTGCGATGCGGCCATTCTGGATGTGATGCTGCCGGGCATGAACGGCTTCTCCCTGTGCGAGACCATCCGCCGCACCGATCAGAAGATCGGCATTATCATCCTCAGCGCCAAGGGACAGGAGCAGGACAAGATCCGCGGCCTTTCTATTGGTGCCGATGACTATATGACCAAGCCTTTCAGCGTAAGCGAACTGCTGGCCCGTGTGAAAGCGCTGTGCCGCCGCGTCGGCCGTACTGCAGGCGGGGACGAAAAAGAAAAGGAAAACCCGCTGGGGATGCTCACCAGCGGCGAATTTGTGCTGGACGAGAACCGCCGCGTGCTGCTCAAGGCAGGCCAGCCTATTGAGCTGACGCAGGTGGAATTCCAGATCATGGAGCTGTTCTTCCGCAACCCCGGCATTGCGCTGGTGCGCGAGAAGATCTTGAAGGGTGTCTGGGGCGAGAACTATTTTGGTGACGTGAAGATCGTGGATGTGAACATCCGCCGTCTGCGCATGAAGGTGGAGGATGAACCCAGCCATCCCACCCATATCCTTACTGTGTGGGGCTACGGTTACAGATGGGAAGAATGAGAAGCGGGATCACCCGCCGGTGGCTGCGGGGCAACCTGCTCATCACCGTGCTGCTGGTGCTGCTGGCCGAAACCATGTTCCTGTACAACTACACACGCAGCTATTATAACAGCGTGCAGCAGACCATGTACCGGCGGTTCTCTTCGGTGTCCGGCCAGCTGAAAATGTACACCGGCGATACGGTACAGAGCACGGCGGCTACCCGCAGCGTGGCCCTGCGCCGCATGGTGGAGCAGTTTGCCGATAAGGACAAATACGAGTTCATGCTGCTGGACAGCTATGGCGGGGTCATTGCGTCCTCCAGCGGCACAAATGCGGACGGCATTGTGACCGGCATCGACTTTGAGCAGGCGCAGGAGGCTTCTGACGGCCTTGGTGTGGCGGTCTACCGCACCCAGTCCGGCGAGCTGGTGATGGCGGCCTGTTATCTGGTGCCCTATGCCGCCGAGGATGTGGCGGCGATGCGTCTTGTCACCAGCCTGACCCTTGTGGGAGCGCAGATCAAGAACGCCATCGCGGTAAGTGTTGTGATCGCGGCGGTGATCCTTGCTTTCACCGTGATGTCCGGCCTGTACTTCATCCGCAGCATCGTGGTGCCGCTGGGACAGGTGGAGCGCACCGCAGCCAGCATCGCCCGGGGTGAGCTGGATGTGCGCCTGCCGGTCACCGGCAACGAACACGACGAGGTGGACCGCCTGCGCGGCACCATCAACCAGATGGCCGAAGGGCTGGAAGAGACCGAGAAGATGAAGAACGAGTTCATCAGTTCCGTCTCTCACGAGCTGCGCACGCCGCTCACCTCCATCCGGGGCTGGGTGGAGACCCTGCGCACACTGGACGACCCGGCAGACGAGAACTACCGCAAGGGCCTTGAGATCATCAACAATGAGACGGGCCGCCTGTACAACATGGTGGAAGAGCTGCTGGATTTCAGCCGTCTGCAGAACGGCCGCATCCGTATGGACTGCCGCCCGCTGGACCTTGTGGCAGAGCTGACCGATGCGGTGCTGTTCTGTGAAGCACGCATCCAGCGCGAGGGCCTTGTGCTCAGCTACACCGAGCCGGAGGAGATGATCCCGGTCTATGCCGACCCGGACCGTCTGCGGCAGGTGTTCATCAACATCATGGACAACGCCATCAAGTACTCGGCCCCCGGCGGGCGCATCACGGTCAAGCTGTGGGCGGGCGAATACAAGGCTTTTGCGGAGATCATCGATCAGGGCCGCGGCATCCCGCCGGAAGACCTTGAGAATGTCAAGACCAAGTTCTACAAGGGCAGCAATTCGGTGCGCGGCAGCGGCATCGGCCTTGCGCTGGTGGATTCCATCATGACGGCACTGGACGGCACCATGGACATCAAGAGCACGCTGGGCCGCGGCACAGTGGTCACACTGGGCTTGCCGCTGTACCATAAGGCGTGAAGATTTTGTCACAATTCTGTGGTAAAATGGTCGAGAAAAATATGATCCGATAGGAGAACCCAATGAATCAACCCAAAAAGGAACGTTTCAAGACCAGCGTCGGCGGGCAGGCGCTGATGGAAGGCATCATGATGCGCGGCCCGAAGCTCATCTGCTGCGCCGTGCGCAAGCCGGACGGCACCATTGAGACCAAGATCGACCCTGTGAAGAACCACGGCATCTGGACAAAGATCCCGCTGGTGCGCGGTGCCATCTCCATGATCGAAAGCCTGATCGTGGGCTACCGCTACATGATGTACTCGGCTCAGGTGAGCATGGGTGACGACTACGACCCCGAAGAGGAAGAGACTGCCTTTGAAAAATGGGTGGGCGACCACTTGGGCAAAAAGGCAGAGGACGCACTGCTGGCCTGTGCCGCCGTACTGGGCGGCCTGCTGGCGATTTTGCTGTTCACCGTGCTGCCCACCCTCATCGTGGGCGGTGTGAACCACTTTGTAACATTGGGCCGCTGGGCCAAGGTGGTGCTGGAAGCGGTGCTGAAAGTTGGCATCTTCCTCACCTATATGGTGGCCATCTCCAGGATGAAGGAGATCCACCGCGTGTTTGAGTACCACGGTGCCGAGCACAAGACCATTGCCTGCTATGAGGCCGGTGATGAGCTGACCGTGGAGAATGTGCGCAAGTACACTCGGTTCCATCCGCGCTGCGGCACCAGCTTCCTCATTCTGGTGGTCATCGTCAGCGTGTTCCTCTACAGCGTGCTGCCGTGGGGCAGCATCGGCCTGCGGGTGCTGTTCAAGCTGCTGCTTCTGCCGCTGGTCATGGGCATCAGCTATGAGCTGCTCAAGTGGTGCGGCCGGTCCGATAACATTGCCACCCGCATCATCCGCCAGCCCGGCATCTGGGTGCAGCACCTGACCGTGTTTGAACCGGACGACAGCATGATCGAGGTGGCCATTGCCGCCGTGACCCCTGTGCTGCCCGAGGATCCGGAGGATGGCAGATGGTAATTGCTGGTTTGACCCCGCGCGAAGCGGTGCGGGCCGTGGAAGCCCGGCTTTCCGCTGCAGGGTGTCCGGATGCCGATTACGATGCACGGGAGCTGTTCCGCGTGGCAGCCGGGCGGGATGCCCGCCTTTCCGACCGGGTGCTGACCACGGAGGAAGCGGAAAAGCTGGAAGCCCTCTGCACGCGCCGTGAGCAGAGGGAACCGCTGCAATACCTGTGCGGGATCTGGAGCTTTTTGGATTTTGACCTTGCCGTTGGCCCCGGTGTGCTCTGCCCCCGGGCAGACACTGAGGTGGTAGCGGAAGCGGCTGCCAATACCCTGACGGGCATTGCAGCGCCCCGGGTGCTGGATCTCTGCGCGGGGACCGGCTGTTTGGGGCTGGGCATCAAGCGCTTCTGCCCGGCGGCGCAGGTGACCTGCGTGGAAAAAAGCCCGGAAGCCTTTGTTTATCTGGAAAAGAACTGCCGCTGCGCCCTGAAAGGGCAGGGCGGGCAGACGGAGGACTTGCTGGAGCCTACCGCGTTTGAGCAGGCAGATGCCCCGGCCTTTGACTGGGGGCCGGCGCTGAACGCTCTGCGCGCAAAGGCAAAGCCAGCCTATGCGGTGGAGCCGGTGCAGGGGGATCTGTTCACCTATTGGCAGGGCCTGCCGGAAGGGCAGCTTGATCTGATCGTATCCAACCCGCCCTACCTCACCGCCGAGGAGATGCGGCATCTGCAGCCGGAGGTGGCGCAGGAACCGGCCATGGCGCTGGAAGCAGGAAAGGACGGCCTTATGTTTTACCGTGCCCTTGCAGAGCATTACCAGAATGCACTGCGGCCCGGCGGAGCGCTGGTGCTGGAGATCGGCTGGCAGCAGCGGCAGGCTGTGGCGGCACTGCTGGCTGCAAACGGCTGGGCAGACATTGAGTGCCGCAAGGATTTTGGCGGCAACGACCGGTGCATGATCGCCCACAGACCCGAAAAATAAAAGTGAAAATAGAAACAACTTCTTGTTGTAATATTTTGATTTTGTGGTATACTATACTGGAAAGTATACGGACAGCCCGCGCACGGCGGGCAGCAGGAAGAAAAGGAGCAGCACGCTATGGCAAAAAATCAGAACAACAACACCGTTGCCCCGGCGACCAAAAAGACCGAGCCGGAGGCCAAAAAGGATGCGCTGGCCACTGCGCTGGCCCAGATCGAAAAGCAGTTCGGCAAGGGTGCCGTGATGAAGCTGGGTGATAACGCCTCCATGCAGGTGGATGCCATTTCCACCGGCAGTCTGGGTCTGGATCTGGCTCTGGGCGTGGGCGGTGTGCCCCGCGGCCGCATCATTGAGGTGTACGGCCCGGAATCCAGCGGTAAGACCACGCTGGCTCTGCACATTCTGGCCGAAGCCCAGAAGCAGGGCGGCGAAGTGGCCTTCATTGACGTGGAGCACGCACTGGACCCCACCTATGCCGAAGCGCTGGGCGTGGACATCAACAATCTGTTGGTCAGCCAGCCGGACACCGGCGAGCAGGCCATGGAGATCTGCGAAGCACTGGTGCGCTCCGGTGCCATCGATGCCATCGTGGTGGACTCGGTTGCCGCCATGGTGCCGAGGGCTGAGATCGAGGGCGAAATGGGCGACAGCCATGTGGGCCTGCAGGCCCGCCTGATGAGTCAGGCCATGCGCAAGCTGACTTCGGTCATCGGCAAGACCAACACGGTCTGCGTCTTCATCAACCAGCTGCGTGAAAAAGTGGGCGTGATGTACGGCAACCCGGAGGTCACCACCGGCGGCCGCGCCCTGAAATATTACGCCTCGGTGCGCATCGACATCCGCCGCGTGGAGGGCCTGAAGGACTCTTCCGGCCAGTTCATCGGCAACCACACCCGCGCCAAGATCGTCAAGAACAAGGTGGCCCCTCCGTTCCGTGAGGCAGAGTTCGATATCATGTTCGGCGAGGGCATTTCCAAGATGAGCGAACTCATTGATGTGGGCGTGAAGCTGGGCATCGTGCAGAAGAGCGGCGCATGGTTCAACTATGGCGATATCCGTCTGGGTCAGGGCCGCGACAATGCAAAGCAGTTCCTGAAGGACAATCCCGAGATCGCAAACGACATCGAGGGCCAGATCCGCGCCAATGCTGATAAGCTGTACGCATCCCGCCGCCCGGCAGGCAAGGGCGCTGCGGCCAAGGCCGAAGAACCCGCCAAGGCTGCAGATGCCAAGGAGCCGGTGGTCAAGGCTCCTGCCCGCAGCAGCGAGAGCGAACTGGATATTATGGTGGAGGACTAAATGTCCTTTTATAAACGCCGCCGCCCGAAGCAGGAAGAAGAAAAGTGCGCCGACCCGGCCAAGGCCCGCGCCCGCGCACTGGATGCGCTGGCCTCGCGCGAGATGTCCTCGGCACAGCTGTATGAACGGCTGTGCTATGGCTTTACCGAGCAGGCTGCAGCGGCTGCTGTGGCTGAGATGGTGGAGCTGGATTACGTAAACGATGACCGCTATGCCGAAGCCCGGGCACACAGCCTGCTTGCCGCCCGCAAGAGCCGCCGTGCGGCGGCCCAGAACCTGCGGCAGAAGGGCCTTTCCGGCGCGCAGATCGAGCAGGCGCTGGAAAACGTCTATGCCCCGGACGCAGACGGCGAAAGCCCGGAGCTGGAAGCTGCCGCCGCGCTGGTGCGCAGCCGCTACATGAAAAAGCTGGCCGATGGCCGCCGCGACCTTGTGGTGGCCGCCCTGCAGCGCCGCGGCTTTGCATATTCGGTCATAAAAGAAGCGATAAAAAGAGCGGAAGAAGAATAAAAAGCACCCCTCAAAAGAGAAAGAGAGTATCATCCCCTATGAAAATTGCGTGTATTTCCCTTGGCTGCCCCAAGAATCAGGTCGATCTGGATGTGATGGTGCACATTCTGCTGTCTGCCGGCCACGAGACCGTGGCCGATCTGGCCGAAGCAGATGTGATCCTTGTGAACACCTGCGGCTTCATTGAGAGCGCCAAGACCGAAGCCATTGAAAACATTCTGGAAGCCTGCTCCTACAAGCAGCAGAACCCGGAGCTGAAGGTCATCGTCACCGGTTGTCTTGCCGAGCGCTACCGCAGCCAGATCGAGGAAGAAATCCCCGAGGTGGACGCGGTGGTGGGCTGTGCCTCCAACAAGGCCATCGACACCATCGTGGCCCGCCTGTTCCATGGTGAGGACCATCTGGAAAGCTACGGTGCCAAAAAGGACTTTCCGCTGGGCGGCAAGCG
>ENA-UAOZ01001518-UAOZ01001518.1-human-gut-metagenome-genome-assembly--contig:-NODE-1518-length-10450-cov-6.392015_pt1 | contig 10450 bp, 7 predicted proteins | sample MGYA00243474_ERZ654565 | MGnify/ENA primary metagenome ERZ654565 (study PRJEB26926, sample SAMN06164854) | human gut metagenome | biome: ENVO:00009003; feature: ENVO:2100002; material: ENVO:00002003...
GGTCAGTGCCATGAAGCAATCCCAGAAAGCGACTTTGCCGGCGTTAGAAGGAATGACAGATTTCAAGAAGTTTGTCGCCACTCCCTTTGATGGGCGTAAGTTTATCGCCCATTGCGAGGAAGGCGAGAAGCCACTATTAAAACATACGTATCAGCCGGGAGAGAATGCCTTAATCCTCATCGGACCGGAAGGTGATTTTAGCCCGGAAGAAATCAAACTGGCTCAAGAGAATGGCTTCGAGCCGATCTCTTTAGGAGAGAGCCGGCTGCGTACGGAAACGGCCGCGCTAGTGGCTTGCCATACGATTCATGTGTTAAATCAATAGAATAATCCTATTTCCATTAAAAATACGTTAATCCTCATAAGGGTTATTAAGCAAATTGCTACATTTGTAATGATATTAACAAATCTAATCTAATAACAATTTAAGTAACATGAAAAAGTTGTTCAAATCATTCTTGATTCTTTCGGCCATAGCTATGGCTATCCCCTGTTTCGCTCAAACTCCGAATACATTGACTAAGATGGAAAAAAAAGCTGGCTGGGAATTATTATTCAACGGAAAAGACTTCTCTGGATGGCGCCAATGTAACGGTACCGCTATGCCCGCGAACTGGGTTATAGAAGACAATGCCATGAAAGTATTTACCGGCGAAGGTAAGAAACCGGGACAAGGCGCTAATGGCGATATCCTTTACCAGAACAAGAAATTCAAAAACTTCGAGCTTTCGGTAGACTGGAAAGCCTGCAAGATGGGCAACTCCGGTATCTTCTATTATGTACGCGAGGTACCCGGTAAACCTATTTATTATGCGGCTCCCGAAGTACAGGTGCTAGATAATGTGGACGCAACCGACAACAAATTAGCGAACCACCTAGCAGGTTCTCTATATGACATGCTTCCCGCAGATCCGAAAACAGTTAATCCTGCCGGTGAGTGGAATACGATCGTAATCCGTGTAAAAGATGGAAAAGTAACGCATACCCAAAATGGCAAGAAAGTTGTTGAGTATACTTTATGGAGCAAAGAGTGGGATGATTTGGTAGCTAACAGTAAATTCAAGAACTTCCCGGGCTTTACCGAAGGTATTTCTAAAGAAGGTTATATCGGTCTGCAAGATCATGGCTATCCGATCTGGTTCCGTAATATCAAGATCCGTGAACTAAAATAGTTCTTCGAATCTATCGTATATAAATAAAAAGCCCGGGATTCAGATAAATCACCGGGCCTTTTTATATCTGTTTAATAAGTAAGCCTAATTACTCCCACTCAATTGTCGCATTCGGTTTCGGAGACATATCGTAGCATACACGATTCACGTTCTTCACCTCTTTCAAGATACGATCCGTAATCTTCATCAAGATAGGCCAATCAACCGGCTCGATCGTAGCGGTCATGGCATCTACCGTATTGACGGCACGGATAATCACGGGCCATTCGAAAGAACGGGCGTTATCACGTACGCCAACCGACTTAAAGTCGGGTACTACCGTAAAGTATTGCCATACCTTTTTATCCAATCCGGCGTTCTTGAACTCCTCCCGTAAGATCGCATCCGACTCACGTACCGCTTCCAATCTATCACGGGTGATGGCACCCAAGCAACGTACGCCCAAACCCGGTCCGGGGAACGGCTGGCGATAAACCATATCATAAGGCAAACCTAACTCTACGCCACAAGCACGAACCTCATCCTTGAATAATTGACGCAAAGGCTCAACCAACTCAAACTGTAAATCATCCGGCAGACCACCTACGTTGTGATGGGATTTCACCATCTTAGCCGTCTTCGTTCCACTCTCCACGATATCCGGATAGATCGTTCCTTGAGCCAAGAAATCGATTCCATCTAATTTGCGAGCTTCTTCCTCAAATACACGGATAAACTCACCACCGATAATCTTACGCTTTTGCTCCGGATCTTCCACGTCAGCTAGCTTATTCAAGAAACGATCGGTAGCGTCTACATACACCAAATTGGCATTCAACTGGTTCTTGAAGACCTCAACGACATCCTCGGACTCGCCCTTACGCATCAAACCATGGTTCACATGCACGCAAACCAATTTATCGCCGATCGCTTTCAAAAGTAAAGCGGCTACTACAGAGCTATCGACACCTCCAGACAAGGCCAGCAGAACTTTCTTATCCCCTACCTGACGCTTTACCAATTCAATCTGGTCATTGACAAAATTCGTCATATTCCAGTTTGCCTCAGCCTTGCAAGTATCGAACACGAAAGACTTGACAGCGCCCTTGATCGCCTCGACATCATCCGTAAACTCCGGTAATTTAACCTCGCACAACGCCTTATCGTGACCTGCGGCCATTACAGGAGTGCCCATCTCGTAAATACCCGGATTCACGTCGATAGCTACACCGTCGATAACATTGTTTGGGCCACCATTGATAATGATACCTTTCACGTTTGGCAAGGCTTTTAATTCCTCAACCGTGATGTCATGCGGATAAATCTCACTATAAACGCCTAACGCACGAATAGCACGAGCCAACACCGTATTCTCATGACTACCTAAATCCAAGATAACAATCATATCTTGCTTCATGTGACTTTTAAATTTTATTGATTTTACACTTTGTTATACCTAAGACAAATGTCACTCCCACTCGATGGTTGCAGGCGGCTTCGAGCTGATGTCGTACACGACTCTATTCACGCCTTTCACCTTATTGATAATCTCGTTGGAAACTTTGGCGAGGAACTCGTACGGAAGCTGCGCCCAATCGGCGGTCATAGCGTCCGTGGAAGTTACCGCACGTAAAGCTACCGTATTCTCATAGGTACGCTCATCGCCCATTACACCTACGGATTGAATCGGAAGTAAGATTACCCCAGCTTGCCAAATCTTATCGTAAAGTCCCCACTCACGCATCAATGACATATAGATATCGTCAGCATCTTGCAGGATACGTACCTTTTCCGGCGTGATATCACCCAAGATACGGATACCCAATCCCGGTCCCGGGAACGGATGGCGCTTGATCAAATGCGGTTGCATACCCAACTCCATACCAACACGGCGAACCTCATCCTTGAAAAGAAGACGAAGCGGCTCGACGAGTTTCAAGTTCATCGTATCCGGAAGTCCGCCCACATTATGATGGCTCTTGATAACCGTACCTGTGATAGAAAGCGACTCAATCACATCCGGATAAATCGTACCTTGCCCCAGCCACTTGATATCTTTCAGCTTATGCGCCTCCTCATCGAAGACATCGATAAATCCTTTGCCGATGATCTTACGTTTCTTCTCCGGTTCCGTAACGCCCGCTAGTTCTTTATAGAACTTATCTTTTGCGTTTACGCCGATCACGTTCAATCCTAAATGCTCATAATCCCTCATTACGTTCTCGAACTCATTCTTGCGCAGCAAACCATGATCCACGAAAATGCAAGTCAAGTTCTTACCGATCGCCTTATTCAGCAATACGGCCGTAACAGATGAATCCACACCGCCGGAAAGAGCCAAGATCACTTTATCATCTCCCAATTGCTCCTTCAACTCAGCTACGGTAGATTCGATAAAGGAAGCCGGTGTCCAATCCTTGGCGCATCCGCAAATATTCAAGAAGTTATCCAGCAACTTCGTACCGTCTGTCGAATGGAATACTTCCGGATGAAACTGAACGCCCCACGTTTGCTCACCTTCCACATGGTAAGCGGCAGCCCTCACGTCGTCCGTGCTGGCGATCACCTTGAAATTATCCGGCAATACGGTAATCGTATCCCCATGAGACATCCATATCTGTGAACCCACATGGATCCCTTTCAGTAATTCATCCTCACCATCAATGTGCGACAAATTAGCACGTCCATACTCACGTGAATTAGCCGGTTCCACATTACCTCCGGATGTATAAGCTAGAAACTGCGCTCCATAACAAATACCTAAGACGGGATACTTCCCCCGTATCTCGGTCAAATCAGCCTTAAAGGCATTCTCGTCGTATACGGAATAAGGACTTCCGGAAAGGATCACACCTTTCACGTCGGTAGCGTCATGCGGGAATTTGTTATAAGGAACGATCTCACAATACATATTCAACTCTCTGACCCTACGGCCGATAAGCTGGGTTGTTTGCGAGCCGAAATCAAGAATAATAAGTTTCTCGTGCATGCAATTATGATTATTTAATTGAGTGGCGCAAAGGTAGTAATAAATTCGGGAAGCATAAACACACTGGGCAAATATTCTTCCTTATCACGATACTTTTAAAAGATCTTCCCTTGTCCTATTACGCCTTTCCTCCTGAGACATTCATTATCCACCATCCGTTGCATGATCGTCCACCAACTGTTACATGATCATGCAACGGATGGTGGACGATCATGCAACAGCCATTAGAAGATGAATACCTCAAGAGGAAAACCACAAATCCCCCTAAGGATCCGGCCAAGGGAAGCCATGAAAACAGCGAACCGCCCGACAACCCGGCGAGAGTTACAAACGGACAAAACAAAAAAAGCCTCGAAGCGTTCATTACAAACAACTTCGAGGCTTTCCTCCGAGGTTCCTGGCGGATTCGAACCGCCGTACATGGTTTTGCAGACCACTGACTAAGCCACTCATCCAAGGAACCGAATCAATCAAAAATAAAAGTAATTTTCAATTCTTAATACTGAATTTTCAATTACCAAGAGGTTCCTGGCGGATTCGAACCGCCGTACACGGTTTTGCAGACCGCTGACTAAGCCACTCATCCAAGGAACCAATCTTTCTCGTTTGCGGTTGCAAAGGTAGTCATTTTTTTGAAACTACCAACTATCAACAGCATTTTTTCTTTATTTCTTTTTTACCGTCACTGCATTCCAAGCGTTTCTTTTCGTACAATTGCTTTAATTCACAGCCTGTTGCACAATTCTCGCAAGGATTACGTTTTTCTTTTACTTTCATGAAAAAAGCATAAACACGCTGTCCAATACGGACGATACACAACAATAAAATGAGAGCTACCGCCCAATTTTGCCAATTACTCATCCAAACAGCCCCCCTATCTGATAAATTGCAAAGGACACCACCCATGCAAGGACAGTAGTGTACACCGCTGCAAACAAAGCCCATTTCCAACTGCCCGATTCTCCTTTAATGGCCGCTAAGGTGGCGATGCACGGGAAATATATCAATACAAACACCATATAGCCAAAAGCCACCAACGGAGTAATCGGAATCCGTTCGCCCAAGCTCACCGCATCGGCTTCGGCATCATCTGCATACAGAACTCCCAGCGTACTTACCACCAGTTCCTTGGCCCCTACACCGGAAAGGATACCGACACCCAGTTTCCAATCAAAGCCTAACGGCGCTATCACTGGTTCAACAGCCTTGCCTATTCTGCCGATATACGAGTTTTCCTGCTGTTCGGCCACATCCTGATATGCATCGTGGTCCGGATAATACCCCAACGCCCATATCACAATGGAAGCCACCATGATGATACCTCCCATTTTGCGCAGATATTGCGCGCCTTTCTCCCAAGTATGGCGAAAAATGGACTTCGACGTCGGTATGCGGTAAGGAGGAAGCTCCATAACAAACGGCGTGTCATCTCCCTTTACCAGAAAGCGACAGAAAAGTCGTGCCATAACCACAGCCAGTAAAATGCCGATAGCATAGATTATCAGCAATACCAAACTGGCATTGTTCGGGAAAAACGCCCCCACCAACAGCAAATAAATAGGCAAACGTGCACTGCACGACATCAGTGGATTGATAAGCATGGTCACCAGTCGGCTCTTCCGGTTTTCAATAGTACGCGAGGCCATAATAGCCGGTACATTGCAACCGAATCCCATAATCAGAGGGATAAAAGACTTGCCGTGCAGTCCCATCTTATGCATTATCTTATCCATGATAAAGGCGGCACGCGCCATATATCCGGAATCCTCCATCAAAGATATGAAGAAATATAGAATCAAGATATTGGGCAAAAAGACAATCACCCCGCCTACACCGCCGATAATGCCGTCCACTAACAAATCCTTCAGCGGTCCTTCAGACATGTTGTCACGCACCAGACTGCCCAACGCACCTACCAGCCATTCAATGCCCTGCATGGGATAATCTCCCAAGATGAATGTTCCTTCAAACATCAGATACAGGAACAGAAAAAAGATGGGATACCCCCATACGCGATGTGTCACAATGGAATCTATCACACGCGTTGTACGTGCCGTATCCTCTTGCTTGTCCACATAGGTTTCGCGAAGCGCGCCGGCGATAAAACCGTATTTGGCATCTGTAATGGCCTGCTCGCTATCTTCGTTTATTGCATTGCGCAGGCGTTGCACTTCGCGGTTACGGACTTCAATAATATCCTTCCCATTGGGAAACTCCTGTACGGTCTTCTCCAAATCCTCGTCATTCTCCAGCAACTTAATAGCAAGAAAGCGCGTGGAGTATTTATACCGTATATTCTCGTTGACACTGATTATGCGTTTCACCTCTTCAATGCTCCGCTCCAATTCCGGCCCGTGATTGATGTGGATGTGGCGGTAAAAGCCTGCCGGATGCTCCTTCTCCTCCTTATGAGTGCCGAAGTCGTGGTCGGGTACATACTCCTTGTGCCAATTGCGCAAATCATTCAGGATTTCGGCACGTATCTTACCTTTTTTATCCAGAAAATCACCACCCTCGTAAATACCGATGATAATATGGAAAAGCTGTTCTATGCCTTTTCCGGTGCGACTGATGGTAGGCAGCATCGGCACGCAGAACAACTGACCGAGCTTTACGTAATCCAACGCGTTCCCGCTTGCTTCCAGTTCGTCGTACATGTTAAGCGCGATAACCATGCGCACGTTCATATCAATCAACTGGGTGGTGAGATACAGGTTCCGTTCCAGATTGGAAGAGTCCACCACATTAATAATGATATCCGGAGTTTCGTTGATGATGTGATGACGCACATAAATCTCTTCGGGAGAATAGGCAGAGAGCGAATAAGTGCCAGGCAAGTCGACGATGCGGAAATGATACCCCTGAAAGTCAAAATACCCCTCTTTAGCATCTACGGTGACACCGCTGTAATTACCCACATGCTCGTGCGAACCCGAGGCGATGTTGAAAAGGGATGTCTTACCGCAATTGGGATTACCCACCAAAGCGACATTGATGGTGCGGCGTTTTCCCAAAGCGATACGTTTCAGTTCCTCTTCGTCCAAACGCATATCTTCGCTCCATTCCTCGTGATAGTCGAGCTGCACGGACTCCCGACACATTTCCTTTTCACCGACAATCTCAATCATCTCAGCTTCCTGACGCCGTAAAGAGATTTCATATCCCATCACCTTATACTTGATGGGATCTTTTAGAGGGGCGTTCAGCAACACCTCAACGGTTTTCCCCTTGATAAATCCCATTTCCACGATTCGCTTACGGAAACCTCCGTGTCCCAGCACTTTAACGATTACTCCCTTCTCACCGGTTTTCAATTCGGACAAACGCATAGTCTTCTGCCTTTTTTATTTTTGCTGCAAAGATAAAGGATAAGTCCGTATAGCGCAAATAATTTAGAATGTTTTTAAATAAGAGGCATCAAAGAGAGCCGATTCTGCATTGTAAGCAAGCTGACAACGGTCTGCCAAAGCAACCTTTCGGCACGGAAGTAACAAAATCCGGGAAGAAACATGTATATTTGCCGCTATGGAAAAGGAAAAAGTAGCACAATATATCAACCGGAAACAGCTTTTGCAACCGACAGACAAGGTACTTGTCGCCCTAAGCGGCGGTGCGGATTCCGTCGCTTTATTACGACTGTTGCAAGCGTCGGGCTACGACTGCGAAGCTGCGCACTGTAATTTTCACCTGCGAGGTGCAGAATCCGACAGAGATGAGGCATTTGTCCGCCAACTGTGCGTAAAACAACAAGTACCGCTACACACCGTCCACTTCGACACCGCGCTCACTGCCGAAGAACGGCACATCTCCATTGAAATGGCCGCACGCGAACTACGTTACGGATGGTTTGAGGAAATACGGCAGAAAATCAATGCCGACGCCATTGCTGTGGCCCATCACCAGGACGACAGCGTGGAAACCCTCCTGCTGAACCTGATACGTGGTACGGGCATCAACGGGTTACGGGGAATACGCCCCAAAAACGGGCACATCGTACGTCCGTTGCTTTGCCTGGAACGCAAAGAAATCATCAGTTATCTGAACCGCATAGGGCAGGATTACGTAACGGACAGCACCAATCTGCAGGATGAATACACTCGTAACAAAATACGCTTGAACCTGTTGCCCATGATGCAGGAAATCAACCCATCCGTCAAAGAAAGCATTCTCAACACCGCCGAGCATCTGGATGGCGCATCCGCCATATATAAACAAGGGATAGACGAAGGCATAAAACGGGTGCGGACAGCAGAGGGCATCTGCATCGAGAGACTGATGCAGGAACCGGCCCCCGCAACATTACTGTTTGAAATCCTACACCCGCTCGGCTTTAACACTGCCCAAATCAGAGACATATACCGTTCGCTGGAAGGACAGCCGGGAAAAATCTTCACTTCGGAACATTGGTGCATCGTGAAAGACCGCGAATATCTGCTGATTGAAGCACACCGACACCCCATACAACCCGCACTGGCAATGGAAGAACATGTCTTTACCCCAGACTTTGTCATTCCCCGCGACAAGAACACTGCCTGCTTTGATGCGGACAAACTGACACATCCTCTCCTTCTGCGCCCCTGGCGACAAGGGGACTCTTTTATTCCATTCGGCATGAAAGGCCGGAAAAAAGTAAGCGACTATATGACCGACCGGAAGTTCTCCCTTTTGCGCAAAGAGCAGCAATGGGTATTATGTTGCGGCGAAGAGATTATCTGGCTGATAGGTGAAAGAACGGACAACCGTTTCCGCATCGGTGCCTCTACAAAACGGGTACTCACAGTCCGGCTTCTTCCCGCCGGGGACAGTCCTGTCACACCCTGAGACCTAAGCGGTATAACTCTGCATCCGAAGAGTACCCCATTATCCATTCATCTTTAGGTTAGAGATACAGAACTTTAACCTAAAAACGGATCTCTCCAGCCTAAAGACACCCATCTTCAGGCCGGAGATAAAGTTCTTCTCCTATATTTACCGGCTTCTTACCTGAAGAGAACATCTCTCCTCTCCGACAAGAATCCTTCTCCTTAAGAACCTGCTTAAATCTTCTTCAGCACTCCTTGTTTGAAGATATTTTTCTATTTTTATTCGTCACATACCCCGTTATGCTTCTTATAAAAACAAACCGAATAGAGTTTCAAAAGAAGCTGAAAATACTCTTTGAACTCAATTTATGCCCGAAGGCAGATATGTCAGAATCTACTAATCCTATTTTCCTTCTGCTTCTTAAAGCAATCGGCAAGCAAGGCGGCAAACGGCGTATCAAAAGTACGGGCCTTTTGCGGACACCCTTTTACACAAGCACAGCAGCGAATACACTTTTCCACATCGGTACTACACTCATCGCCTTTCGCGATGGCGCCTGCCGGACAATGCTTCACGCAGTATCCGCAATGGTTGCAAAGTTCTGCGTCGACAGCTGGAATACGCGGCATAGGAACTCCGCTTTTGCGTAGTTTCACCACCTTCCGCAAGAAACGGAATAACGGAAAAAATGCCTGACGGGGACGTTGAATACGGTTGACGTCAACGGCATAGAGCTTATCCATGTCGGCTGCCGCTTCGATTTTAGTCCGTATCTTAGCGCCGAAAGTTTCTGCAAACTGCAAGTCATCTGCATCCGGCCGCCCTGCAGCTATGGGATTTTGCTGCGTACTGTACGAATGCTCGCCTACAAACGTAGCACCGGCAATCACTTTAAATCCTCTGTCCGATGCAAATGCGTCCAACTCCACCAATGCTTTTTCATAGGCACGGTTACCATACACAGCAACCAGCACCGCCGGAGCACCGGAAGCATGAACGTCTTTCATCCGCTCCAATGCCAGGGGTGCCACCTTCCCGCCATAGACGGGGACGGTTATCACCGTCAAGGTGCTTTCAGGAATTTCCAATTTGCCGGCCGGGTGGAAAGTAAGGTCTGTCCGGGCAACATCGGAAATGCCCGTACCGCGAACAATCGCCTCGCCCACTTGTTTAGAGGTATGGGTAGGCGAAAAAGTAATCAAACGAACTGTATATATATTCATAAATCTGTTTCTTATATAATAATGAAACAAAGATAGACTTTTAAAATTAAAAAAAAGACGATTTATTTATGAAACCAAAAATTATTATTACCTTTGTGCCGTTGAAACATTCTGCAACTCCTTGCTGAGGTGAGGATTGTTAGTCAGATTTCCGGTTCAATAACAAATATCCCTATTAAATCATAATTTACAAAAGGTAGACTTACCGATATAAGTAAAAACCATTCACACATATACCTGTCTCTTATACACATCTCCGAGCCCACGAGACCTCTCTACATCTC
>ENA-UAOZ01001523-UAOZ01001523.1-human-gut-metagenome-genome-assembly--contig:-NODE-1523-length-10430-cov-5.686169_pt1 | contig 10430 bp, 10 predicted proteins | sample MGYA00243474_ERZ654565 | MGnify/ENA primary metagenome ERZ654565 (study PRJEB26926, sample SAMN06164854) | human gut metagenome | biome: ENVO:00009003; feature: ENVO:2100002; material: ENVO:00002003...
AGATGTAGAGAGGTCTCGTGGGCTCGGAGATGTGTATAAGAGACAGGTACAGGATTTCCTCGGTATCTCTTCCGGCAGATGCCACAAGTTCACCGGTTGCATCGGCAATAAAGGAAGAGCCGTAGAAAGTAAGAGAAGAGGACTGGCCGCCATTTTCTTCACAGGGCGTTACGGTTTCGGTACCAATCCGGTTTGCAGCAGCAACCGGAATAAGATTTGCGGCAGCATGTCCCTGCATGACGCGTCGCCAGTGCCCGCTGCTGTCTACATTCAGAATCGGCTCACTTCCGATCGCGGTAGGATAGAGCAGGATCTCAGCTCCCTGAACAGCCATACATCGTGCTGTTTCCGGAAACCACTGGTCCCAGCAGATGCCGACGCCGACGGTTCCAAAACGTGTTTCAAAGACTTTGAATCCCGTATCTCCCGGAGTGAAATAGAATTTTTCCTGATAAAAATGATCGTCCGGGATATGGGTCTTGCGGTAAACGCCAAGAATGGATCCGTCTGCATCAATCATGGCAATGGAATTAAACAGGCGCTGAACATCTCTTTCATAAAAGCTGACCGGAATCACGACTCCAAGTTCTCCGGCAACGGCCTGAAAACGCCGGACAGCGGGATTTTCTGTCAAAGGCAGGGCATAATCATAATAATCGTATCGCTTTTCCTGACAAAAATATGGTCTTTCAAATAATTCAGGAAGAAGGATGAGATTGGCGCCGTTGGAAGCGGCTTCACGGACCATGGTCTCTGCTTTGTCTATATTTTCCTGTACCTGGCTGCAGCATGAAAACTGCAGTGCGGCAATTTTTATATTTCTCATAATCTGTTTCCTCTTTTCTTTGCCGGAATCTGCTGGGTAATACAGTGAATGTTGCCTCCGCCGGTCAGAATGACGCGTGCATCAATAGGAAGGATCTGTCGATCCGGGAAGCATTTTCCGAGAATTTCTGCAGCCACGGTATCGTTTTCATCGCCGAAACGGGGAAGAAGGACACAGTGATTGGCAAGATAAAAATTGATATAGCTGGCGGCAAGGCGTTCCCCGGCTTCCCGCTGATCTTCGCCAGCTTCAAAATCATAACCGAGAAGATCTTCTTCTGTAATACAGATGGGATGCTTTGGAATGGGCAGCTTGTGAATTACAAAGCTTCGTCCCTTCGCGTCAACGGTATGGGAGAGAAGATCAAAAGCGGCCCTGCTTCTGGCATACTGAGGATCGTTTTCGTCATCTGTCCAGGCAAGAAGTACTTCTCCTGGCTTTACAAAGCAACACATATTATCGATATGGCCGTTGGTTTCATCGTTGTAAATACCAAAAGGCAGCCAGATGATTTTCTCGACCGAAAGATACTGACGCAGCTTTTCTTCAATTTCCGCTCTTGTAAGAGAAGGATTGCGCCCCGGACTCAACAGACATTCTTCGGTCGTAAGCAGGGTTCCTTCCCCGTCAACATGGATGGAGCCGCCTTCCAGAACAAAGGGGCGGGCATTATAGAAGGAATCTCCGAGAAAACTGCAGATTCGTTCCGGAACCTCACGGTCATGCTCAAAGTGGGAGTACAGACCGTCATACTGGCCGCCCCAGGCGTTGAATTCCCATTGAATGCCTCTTCGCCCGCCCTGATCGTTAATCACAAACGTAGCGCCGGTATCTCTTGCCCAGGCATCCTCTGTCGGGGCTTCGATCAGATGAATCCGGTCGGAGGAAAGCAGTTCCTGTGCCGATGCTTTATCCTGTGGCCGGACGAAAAGATAAACCTGCTCATAAGCGGCAATTGCTTCTGCAATTTCTGCAAATGCCGCTCTTGCCGCTTTTGCGCCGTAATTCCAGGAGCCGGGGCGCCATGGCCAGATCATCAGCGTGCCTTCGTGGGGCTCAAATTCGCCCGGCATGTAAAAGCCATCGGCTTTTGGGGTTCTAAGACAATCGGTTTTTGAAATCTTCATATCCAAACTCCTTTATCATTCGGCAGTTTCCAGCTTTGTCCATCACCGCGATGGAAGGGAGTGGGATTCCGTTAAAGGTATTGGTTTTTACCATCGAATAAATCGCCATATCTTCAAAATACAGTCTGTCACCGATCCGGATTTGGGAATCGAAGGAATATTCACCGATTACGTCGCCCGCCAGGCAGGTATTGCAGGAAAGGCGGTAGGTATAAGGCTTTTCCCCGGGCAGTCCGCTGTCTTTGAGCGGAGGGCGGTACGGCATCTCAAGCACATCCGGCATATGGCAGGCAGCGGAAGTGTCAAGAATTAAAATTTTTCCGTTATTTTCAACAATATCGAGAACTTCCGTGACATTGTAGCCTGCGTTTAAGGCAACTGCTTCCCCGGGCTCCAGGTAAATCTGAAGACCATACGTTTCTTTCATATGGTTGATACAGGAAATCAGGCGTTCGATATCGTAATCCTCACGGGTGATATGATGTCCGCCTCCCATGTTAAGCCAGTTCATTTTAAAAAGCCACTTGCCGAATTTTTCTTCCACGGCGCGCAGCGTGGTTTCCAGATCATCCGAATTCTGTTCACAGAGGGTATGAAAATGAAGACCGTCCACAAGATCGGCCAGTTCGTCTGTAAAATCGCAGGCGCGGATGCCCATGCGGGAGCCAGGCGCACAGGGATCATAAATCGCATGGCCTTCCTGCGTGGAGCATTCCGGGTTGATGCGAAGTCCGGCTTTTGCGGTTCCGGAAGCCTTAAGTACGGGGAGGTACGTTCGGAGCTGCTTTTCTGAGTTGAAAATAATGTGATCGCAGATCTGTGCGAGCTCTTCCATATCCTGCGGGCGGTAGGCCGGAGAATACACATGATTCTCCAGCCCCATTTCTTCCTTGCCAAGCCGCGCCTCATAGAGTCCGCTGGCAGTTGTTCCGCTGATATATTTTCCAATCAGCGGATATTCCGAAAAGCAGGAAAAGCATTTCTGAGCCAGCAGAATTTTTGCACCGGTGCGTTCTTCTACCTGGTGCAGGAGCTTTAAGTTTTCTTCCAGTTTGCCTTCATCAATGACAAAACAGGGAGTTGGCAGTTCGTTTATCTTATACATAGGCTTAATCTACTAAAACAGGATTTTCTACGACCTTCCACGGAAGACCCCACTTGTTGAGTGCTTCCATATACGGATCCGGATCGAATTCATCTGTGGTGTAGACACCCGGCTTGTTCCAGAGGCCGCTCACGACCATCATGGTTCCGATCATGGCCGGAACGCCGGTGGTGTAGGAGATCGCCTGAGACTCTACTTCCCGGTAGCATTCCTGGTGGTCACAGACATTGTAAATGTAAATGCTTCTTTCTTTTCCGTCCTTGATACCGGTAAAAATACAGCCGATGTTGGTTTTACCCACGGTGCGCGGGCCAAGGGTGGAAGGATCCGGGAGAAGCTCTTTTAAAAACTGGATCGGTACGATCTGCTGTCCGTTGAAGGTAATCGGAGTGGTCGAGAGAAGTCCTACATTTTCCAGACATTTCATATGGGTCAGATAGCTCTGGCCGAAGGTCATGAAAAAGCGGATTCTTTTTACACCCGGGATGTTTTTGGCAAGAGCCTCAATTTCTTCATGGTGAAGAAGGTACATATCCTTCTCGCCTACCTCATCAAAGTTATATTCCCGTTTGATCGACATTGGCGGAATTTCTACCCAGTGGCCGTTTTCCCAGTAAGAGCCGGGAGCGGATACCTCGCGGAGGTTGATTTCCGGATTGAAGTTGGTTGCAAACGGATATCCGTGGTCGCCGCCGTTGCAGTCCAGAATATCAATCGTGTGAATTTCATCGAAATAGTGTTTCTGTGCATAGGCTGCAAAGACACTGGTGACGCCCGGGTCAAAGCCGGTTCCGAGAAGACCGGTGATGCCGGCTTCCTTGAAACGGTCCATATAGGCCCACTGCCAGGAGTAATCAAAGTAAGCAGAAAAGCCAAGCTCTTCGCATCTCTTTTCGTAGATTGCACGCCATGCCGGATCATCCGTATTTTCTGCTTCGTAGTTTGCAGTATCGATGTAAGGAACCTTACATGCGAGGCAGGCATCCATAATGGTAAGATCCTGATAAGGAAGAGCCAGATTTAATACGGCATCCGGCTGATACTGTTTGATTAAGGCGATTAATTCTTCTGTGCAGTCGGCATCCACCTTTGCTGTTGTGATAATGGTTTTTGTGGTCGGAGCCAGCTTTTCTTTTAAAGCATCGCACTTGGAAAGTGTGCGGCTTGCAATCATAATTTCAGAAAATACTTCACTGTTCTGGCAGCATTTGTGAATGGCTACGGATGCAACACCGCCGCATCCGATGATCATAACTTTGGACATTGTTTGGTTCTCCTTTTTCAGAAAATGGTGTTGGGTTCATCTTTGGCAGGTTATCTAAGCACGAAAAAAAGACAGATGACGTGCATCATCTGTCTAAAAATCGAAATTTATACATGATCGTATTGTGCAAACTTCAGGGGATGGGCAAAAATCCAAGCTTCCCCCTGTTTTCCTATGCAGAAATATATAGTCACGTACTCTTATTGACCGTTTCATAAGATGATGTGCTCGTCGTAGAGCATCGATTATAAAGTAATCAACTCATAAAATTTGCGCTTTTAACGCAATCAATAATGTGGCTCTTAACCACGCTCGGCAACTACCCCTGCCTGTCCGTCGGTTTTTTACCAGGGGCATATATTTTGCATAGGAACAGAATTGTTCGCTTGCAGTTTCAAATTATAAAGTGAAATGACACGGATGTCAAGAAAAATTTGTGAAACTATTCAGAGCCATGCGAAATGGAAGAAAAACCGCGAATCATGCTTGCATGAATGAGCGGTTTTTCAAACATGCTCCGGAGCAGAAAATGAAAAATCACAGGGTGATCCAGTAACGCTCCAGTGTTTTGTTTTCATCGGCACGATAAGCGGTGCCGTCGAACCGGCCGCCATTTTTCAGGATCGTTCTGCGGCTTCCTTCGTTGGTATCCAGGCAGCAGACCAGAATTTCGGAAAGGCCGAGGCTTTTGCAGTACGGCTGCACATTTTTCAGCATCCAGGAGGCATAGCCTTTTCTGCGTTCCGACGGGCGGACGGAGTAGCCGATGTGGCCGCCCAAGGTGCGCAGAAAATCGTTCAGGTAGTGGCGCACCTGAATCATGCCGACAAGGCGGTTGTCTGATTTGCGGATGCACAGAAACTGTGTTGCGAGAACCATGCCCTCCGGCAGAGTCTCCTCTCTGGTATATCGCATGGTATCTTCAAGATACGCCTTCATATCATCAAACCGGCGAAGCGGTCCGCAGCCGTCCATGGAATCGCTGTTTTCCAGAAAATCGTTCCGGTAGGCGGCGAGCTCGGCGAAGTATTCCTCCGACGGTTCAACTAACATCAGTTCATCGTTCATCCTTAGCATTTCTCCGGTTCCGGATACTCGACGCCGAAGGTCTCAACGGTAACGGTAGCCATTCTCTGCGGCTGCAGCGGTTTGTCGCTGTAGTCGGTGTTGACAGATGCGATTTTATCTACGACTTCCAGGCCTTCTGTTACTTTTCCGAAAGCAGCGTATGCGCCGTCCAGATGCGGAGCAGCTTTGTGCATGATGAAGAACTGGCTTCCTGCGCTGTCCGGGAACATGGTACGTGCCATGGAGAGAACGCCTGGGGTGTGTGCGAGGTTGTTCTCAAATCCGTTCTGGGAGAACTCACCTTTGATGCAGTAATCCGGGCCGCCGGCGCCTGTGCCTGCAGGATCTCCGCCCTGGATCATGAATCCCGGGATGACGCGGTGGAAGATCAGGCCGTCATAGAAGCCTTTTTTTACCAGACTGATGAAATTGTTTACGGTGTTCGGCGCGATTTCCGGGTAAAGCTCTGCTTTCATCACATCGCCGTTTTCCATAGTAATTGTAACGATTGGGTTAGACATAATTGTTTTCCTCCTGATTTTTTTACGATTTTTTGATAAGACGTAAGTAGCCATTTTTCGAAGAAAAATGAACGGATTACGAATGTTTTTGATGATTGCTGGAGTGCAAAGCACGTAGCGATCTGGTATCAAAGGGGGCAAACCCCTTTGATACCAGATCATTACTCCAGGAATGTTTCATGGATCGCACGCATCGCCTGATCTGCGTATGCTTCGTTGATCAGGGCAGTGATGCGGATTTCCGAGGTGGTAACCATCTCGGTATTGATTCCTGCATTGGCGAGCGCGCCGAACATTTTGGCAGCCACGCCTGAATGGGAGCGGACACCGGCTCCGATGACGGAAATCTTTGCCACGTTCTCATCATAATCCAGCTTTTTGATGCCGAGCGAATCCTTATTGTCGTTCAGCACATCGATCGTGCGTAGCATATCCGGCTTTGCAACGGTAAAGGAAACGGACTTTGTGCCGTCCTTTCCGAGTGACTGGATCATGACATCGATGTTCAGATTGTTCCGATCCAGTAAATTTAAGAGGCGGAACGTGCTCTCCGGATCGTTGCCAAGGCCTGCAACACGGATTTTTGCCACATTTTTGTCGGCAGCCACGCCGCTGATTAACATTTTTTCCATTTTGGTTTTCTCCCTTACCATCGTTCCGGAATTCCGGTTCAGACTGGAGCAGACCAGAAGTTCCACGCCGTATTTTTTTGCGATTTCCACGCATCTGCTGTGAAGGACTTTTGCGCCGAGCGAAGCCATCTCCAGCATTTCATCGTAAGTTACCTCTTCCATCTTGTGCGCATTCGGTACAATCCGCGGATCTGCGGTGTAGACGCCGTCTACATCCGTGTAGATTTCACAGACATCCGCGTGCAGCTCTGCCGCAAGGGCAACCGCAGTCGTATCGGAGCCGCCGCGTCCGAGCGTTGTGATATCATCGTATTTGTTGATCCCCTGGAAACCGGTGACAATGACAATTTTGTTGTCATCCAGCTCTTTACGGATGCGCTCGGTGTCGATCCGTTTGAAGCGCGCGTTTTGATAATCGGAGGTCGTGTGCATCGGTACCTGCCAGGCATTTAAAGAAACAGCACTGATGCCCATCTGAATCATGGTTATGGCCATCAGGGAAACGGAAACCTGTTCACCGGTGGCAAGAAGCATATCCATCTCGCGGCGGGACGGTTTTTCCGTAATCTGTTTTGCGGTTGCAATCAGTCCGTCCGTCGTTTTTCCCATCGCGGAGAGAACGACAACGACCTGGCTTCCGGCCTGCTGTTTTTCGATGCAGCGCTGTGCTACATTGCGGATGTGTGCAAGATCTGCGACGGAGCTTCCGCCAAATTTCATTACAGTCAGCATAACAGTTTTGATCTCTTTCCTTTTTGATTTACGCGGACAAAAGCGCAGAGCGTGTTTTACCGCGTTTTCGGGGCCGAAAAAACAGGAGTGGGACGTTTTCGGGCCGCGAAACTCTGATACATAGTATAGCGAAAACAGATAGAAAAAGCAAGGAAAAGCACAAGGAAAAGCGGTTTCGTTCTGCGGTTGTATTACCTTTTTGTTTGTGTTAAAATGATAGGCAGAAAAAGAGGAGAAGAAAGCATATGATCATAGAAACAAATTCTGCGTCGGAGACGCTTGCCCTTGGCGAAAAGCTGGGAAAAGCGGCGAAGCCTGGCCAGATTTATACATTAAACGGAGACCTTGGTGTTGGAAAAACCGTTCTGACGCAGGGCTTTGCAAAAGGACTTGGCATCACAGAGGCAGTCAACAGTCCTACATTTACCATTATTCAGGAATATACCGAAGGGCGCCTGCCATTTTATCATTTCGATGTTTACCGGATCGGTGATATAGAAGAAATGGAAGAAATCGGATACGATGATTACTTTTTCGGTGAGGGTGTCTGCCTGATCGAATGGGCAGAACTGATTGAAGAGCTGATCCCGGAGGGTGCGATTTCGATTACGATAGAAAAAGACCTCGAGAAAGGGTTTGATTACCGGAAAATTACGGTGGAATAAAAGAAAAAAATCCTGAATGTGGTGGAAAAACAAAAGGAAATCGTAAAGATTCCTGTTTCCGGCAGACTGCCAAAATGAGTTGCACAGGAAGGAAATATCAGAAAGGAAACAAAAAATTATGAAAATACTTGCACTGGACAGCTCCGGCCTGGTGGCTTCGGTGGCTGTTGTTGAAAATGACACACTGCTTGCGGAATACACCGTAAATTATAAAAAAACACATTCCCAGACTCTGCTTCCGATGCTGGATGAAATCTCGAACATGACAGAGCTGGATCTTTCGACGATCGATGCGATTGCAGTTGCCGGAGGTCCGGGCTCGTTTACCGGTCTTCGCATCGGTTCTGCAACAGCCAAGGGACTTGGTCTGGCACTTGAAAAACCACTGATTTCCATTCCAACGACGGCGGCAATCGCGTACAATATCTGGGATACTAACAAATTTGTCTGCCCGATCATGGATGCGAGAAGAAACCAGGTCTATACCGGAGTTTACTGCTACACGGATCATCGTCTCGATACGGTCTGGGAACAGGATACGATGAGCATTGAGGCACTGGCGGAGGGCCTGAATTGTCTTGACCATGAGGTTATTTTCCTGGGGGACGGCGTTGCGGTTTACCGGGAAAAATTGCAGGAGCTTCTTACGATTCCGTTTTCGTTTGCACCGGCGCACGTGAACCGCCAGAGAGCGGCCGCAGTCGCAGCACTGGCTGAGGTTTATTATAAAGAAGGAAAGATTCAGACGGCCGAGGAGCATGAGCCGGAATACCTGAGAAAATCGCAGGCGGAGCGAGAAAGAGCCGAACGGGAATCCATCAAACACGCCGATGTGCTGAAAAAACAGAAAAACGGAGAGAAGAGCGAATGATCACAATCCGGGAAATGCAGATCGACGATCTGGAGCAGGTGATGCCGATTGAGGAGGCCAACTTTTCGATTCCGTGGACAGAAACCGGATTTTTTACCTTTCTGATCCGTGACGACGCACTGTTTCTCGTAGCAGAGGAGGACGGTGAAATTTTAGGATATCTCGGAATCCTGATTTCCTTTGATGAAAGTGAGATCACAAATGTCTGCGTGGCAGAAAAAGCGAGAAGACGCGGCATCGGCCGTGCACTGATGGAAGAGCTGTTCCGTCGGATGCAGGAAAGAAAGGTGCGCGTCATTCATCTGGATGTGCGCATCGGCAATACGCCGGCACGGAATCTGTACGAGAGCCTCGGCTTTGTACAGGACGGCATGCGGAAGGGGTACTACGATCTCCCGAAGGAGGACGCAGTGCTGATGAGCCGGACGGATGAATCGGTTCCGAAGAGGTAGAGAGAAATTGTTATTGTATACGCATTTAACGCACAGGACTTTCCTTTCATTCCCAGTAGGAATGGCGGGAAAGGTGTGTTACAATCGACAGGACACAGGAGAATCTGATTTCTGTTTTGTGTCAGGAACGAAGAAAGAAACGTTTTTTGATACACGGGAGGAAGAAAAATGCGGAAATACAACAAAAATACAAATGAGCTGGAAGCGGCAGTGTGCAACTGCTGCGGAAAAAACATGAAAATACAGAATGGAATGCTGCTGGAGGGGATCTGCTCGGTCGACACGACGTGGGGGTACTTTTCCGGGAAGGACCTGGAAAAGCATGAGTTTGATCTGTGCGAGGAGTGTTACGATCGGATTACGGCATCGTTTGCGGTTCCGCCGAAGATGTCGGAGGATATGGAAGGTTAGAGCGTGCCTGAAAAGGCTTAGTCGTTTCGACTCGTTTTCGGCAGAAAGGGGAAATAGCTAATGAGGAGAGAATTTACGATTCAGTCAAAGGTGGATGGGCTGGTTCTTGACGGACTTGTAGTGGAGCCGGAGGAGGGCGTGAAGCGGACGGCGCTTCTGCAGCTCAGCCATGGAATGAGTGAGTATAAGGAGCGGTATCTGCCGTTTATGGAATATATGGCGGAACACGGTGTAGTGTGTGTGATTCATGATCACCGCGGGCACGGAAAGAGTGTGAAGTCGGAGCAGGACCTCGGATTTATGTACGGCGCAGGCGGCGCAGGACTTGTGGAGGATCTGTTTCTTGTCACGAAGTGGGCAAAGAAGGAGTACCCGGATCTTCCGTTTGTTCTGATGGGACACAGTATGGGATCCCTGGTTGTGCGCGCATACGCGAAGGAACACGACCAGGAGCTGGATGCGCTGATTGTGTGCGGTTCGCCGAGCAAAAATTATCTGCGGCCGCTGGGAGCGGCTGTAGGACACGCGGAAGCGGCGGTGCTCGGGGACGAGCATCGGAGCAATCTTCTGGAGGCGATGTCGTTTGGATCGTTTGCGGCGCGGTTTGCGGATGAGAAGAGCCGGTTCGCCTGGTGCTGTTCGGACCCGGAGGTGGTGCGGGAGTATGAAGAAAATCCGTTCTGTGGATTTACGTTTTCGGATGATGCTTTTTTTGCGCTGAATGATCTGATGAAGGAGACGTATGGATTCCATGGA
>ENA-UAOZ01001524-UAOZ01001524.1-human-gut-metagenome-genome-assembly--contig:-NODE-1524-length-10421-cov-8.184160_pt1 | contig 10421 bp, 8 predicted proteins | sample MGYA00243474_ERZ654565 | MGnify/ENA primary metagenome ERZ654565 (study PRJEB26926, sample SAMN06164854) | human gut metagenome | biome: ENVO:00009003; feature: ENVO:2100002; material: ENVO:00002003...
TTCTAGCTTCGTCGGCAGCGTCAGATGTGTATAAGAGACAGGAGATATATAGAAAATCAAGGTTGAGAAAGAAGGTGACAGTGGATGTTAAAGGCATATAAATATAGAATATATCCAAATAATGAGCAGAAAATACAGATTGCAAAAACATTTGGCTGTTGCCGTTTTGTATATAATCAGACACTGGCATACCGGAAAGAAGTATATGAGAAAGAGAAAAAATCAGTTAGTAAAACCGACTGTAACAATTATTGCAACAGACAATTAAAGAAAGAGTATGAATGGCTGAAAGAAGTGGATAAATTTGCTCTGACAAATGCGATTTACAACATGGATGCTGCATACCAGAAGTTTTTCAAGGAACACGCAGGTTATCCGAAGTTTAAGAGTAAACACGATAATCATAAGTCATATACAACAAATTTTACGAATGGCAATATAACAGTAGATTTCGGGTGCAATAGAGTAAAACTGCCTAAATTAAAAGGAATAAAAGCAAAACTGCATAGAAATTTTATCGGACAGATAAAATCGGCAACGATATCACAAGTTCCGAGTGGAAAATATTATGTATCAATTTTAGTGGAAACAGAACACGTGGAACTGCCACATATAAATCAAAATACAGGAATAGATTTAGGTATTAAGGAGTTATGTATTACTTCTGCTGGAAAGAAATACGAAAATCCAAAAATCATCAGAAAATACGAAAAGAAACTGGTGAAACTGCAAAGGCAGTTAGCCCATAAAGAGAAAAGAAGTCAAAATTACTACAAAACAAAGAAAAAGATAGCATTATGCCATGAAAAAATAACAAATACCAGAAAAGATTATCTGCACAAGATGTCCCATGAGATTATCAGCGAAAACCAAGTGATAGTTTCGGAAGATTTGCAGATAAAAAACATGGTAAAAAATCACCGTTTGGCAAAGTCTATAAGTGATGTATCATGGTATGAGCTGACAAGACAGTTAGAATATAAGGCAAAGTGGAATGGCAGGAAATATGTCAAAATAGATAGATTCTATGCCAGTAGTCAGCTGTGTTCAGTCTGTGGATACCAAAATACAGAGACAAAAAATCTATCAGTAAGGGAATGGACATGTCCTGTCTGTGGAACAAATCATGACAGGGATATCAACGCAGCAAAAAATATACTGGAAGAAGGATTAAGACAAATAGCATAAAAATAACAATATAGGGCAGGGACTGCCCGAATTAACGCCTGTGGAGATAGTAGGTTACGAGGTCTGCGAAGCAGGAAGCCCATTGGCTTTAGACAATGGGTAGTTCACTCGTTGACTAACTTTGTAATTGGGAATAGAATTAAGAAATGAGTATTTCTAAAGATAAGGACATTACAATATGGAAAGAGATTTAACAACAGGAAGTGTATTTAAAACAGTCATTTATTTTTCACTGCCATATCTGTTATCGTACTTTTTACAGACATTATACGGTATGGCAGATTTATTTATAGTCGGCTAGTTTGGCGGTGTCAGTAGCACGACGGCGGTATCGATCGGAAGCCAGATCATGCACATGCTGACAGTTATGATCGTAGGGCTTGCAATGGGAGCGACGGTTATGATCGGACGATGTATTGGTGCGAAAGACTACAAGAAAGCATCGGAGACGATAGGGAATACTGCGACGATGTTCATGGGAATTGCGATCATACTTATGATCATATTACTGGCAGCAGTCAGACCGATCGTCAGTGTAATGTCTACCCCGGCTGAAGCGGCAGAGGGGACGATCCGTTATCTGACCATCTGCTTTATAGGAATTCCTTTTATTACGGCCTATAATATTATCAGTGCAATCTTCAGAGGGATCGGGGATTCGAAAAGTCCGATGTACTTTATTGCGGTAGCATGTGCGGCGAATATCGGACTGGACTATCTGTTTATCGGAGTGATGGGACTGGATGCGGTCGGAGCCGCACTTGGAACGACCATCGCACAGGCAGTCAGTGTTATCGTGTCATTGACAGTGATCATTAAAAAAGGCACAGGGATCAAATTAAGAAGGTCTGATCTGCGGCCGAAGAGGCACACGATGAAAAACATATTAAAAGTTGGTGTGCCGGTTGCATTACAGGATGGATTTATACAGATATCCTTTATCGCAATCACGATATTTGCCAATCAGCGTGGATTAAATGATGCGGCGGCTGTAGGAATTGTGGAAAAGATCATCGGAATACTGTTCCTGGTACCATCTTCGATGCTGTCAACGATATCGGCACTTGCTTCGCAGAATATCGGTGCCGGTAAGCATGACCGTGCACGTCTGACATTGCGGTATGTATTGTACATGACAGTAGGATACGGATTAGCTGCGGCAACGATCGTGCAGTTTCTATCTGTTCCATTTGTCGGATTATTTACGAATGACGGTGCAGTACAGATACTTGGAGGACAGTATTTAAGAAGTTATGCATGGGACTGCGTATTTGCAGGAGTGCATTTCTGTTTAAGTGGATATTTTTATGCATATGGCTTGTCTATCGTATCATTTATCCACAATTCCATATCTATCGTATGTGCCAGAATTCCACTGTCTTATTATGCGGCAACGCATTTTCCGGATACATTATTTCCGATGGGGTGTGCGTCACCGGCAGGATCGATGGTGTCTATTGTCATCTGTGTCGGGGTGTTTGTATGGATGAATAAACACACGGAAAAATATATGGAAAGAACGTAGTGATTGGAGAGAAAATATATGACGATCGGAATTATAGAAGACGACACATTATTACATCAGGCACTCAAAACAGCACTGCAAAACGCAGGCTATCAGACCGTATCCGCATACACAAAACAAGAGGCTCTTACTACAATTACAGGCAGTGAGAGCCTTCTTCTCATTGACATCGGACTTCCGGACGGCAATGGACTTGCATGTTACAAAAAGATTCGGGAAAACACAGAGATACCGGCCATTTTTCTGACGGCAAGAGACGAAGAAACGGATATGTTGACAGCATTTGACACAGGAGCAGACGATTATGTGGTAAAACCATTTTCCATGAAAGTGCTTCTAAAGCGCATAGAGGCAGTGATCGGACGGAACAACAGAGAAAAACAACTGGCATGCGGAGAAATAATATTATTTCCTGATAAGAAGCAAGTATACAAGAACGAAAAGGAAATTATCCTTACAGCCAGAGAATATCAGTTACTGGAATATCTGATGTACAATCAGGGAAATGTACTGACGAAAGAAAATATCCTGGAATATGTATGGGGACTGGATGGCCAGTTTGTAGTGGATAATACCGTCAGTGTTACGATCAACCGGCTGCGGAAAAAGATAGAAACAGATGCAGGATCACCGATATATCTGAAAAATGTATTTGGATTGGGATACAAGCTGGAGTGCGTCTGAAAAAGTAATGGCAGATACAAAAAGGAAGAGAAAAGAATGAATATCATAATAATCGTAGTGGCAGTAACGGCAGGAGTAATTCTGGGTGGAACTGCCATATATGTTTATCAGGGAAAATGCAGACAGAAAGAACTTAAGTTATTGGCAGAATGTATGGAAAAGATATTGCGAGAGGAAAAGATCCGGGAAACAAAAGCAGGAGAAGAGACATTATATGCAAGACTGGAATCCAGACTGGTAAGGATCCAGGAAATGTTAAATGGACGGACAGAAGCTGCGGAGAAGAGTAAAGATGAGATCCAGAAGCTGATTTCAGAGATTGCACACCAGCTGCGGACACCCCTTGCCAATATCAGGACATATCAGGAATTATTAGAGGAAGAATGGAGTAAAACCGGGACAAAGACGGATGAAAATGTGGATAACTATCTAAATGCGATGAGATCCGGAGAACAACAACTGGAATTCCTGACAGAAGGATTCGTGAAGATGTCCAGACTTGAGCAGAACATGATTCAGATACGGAAAGAAGAGACAGATCTGTTAAAGACCGTGAGAAACTGTCTTGGAAGAATTCAAAAGAGGGCAGAAGAAAAACAGATTGCATTTAGGATAGAGCTGCCGCAGGAAGTCAACTGTCCGCATGATGCCAACTGGCTCGGAGAAGCAATCGATAATATTCTGGATAATGCCGTGAAATACAGCCGGCCTGGCGGAATCATAGAAATGAGAATCCAGAAGAATGAAATGCATGCAAAGATTACTGTAAAAGATAATGGGCTTGGAATTGAAAAGGGAGAAGAGCATAAGATTTTCCAGAGATTCTACAGAGGAAAGAACGTGACCACACAGAAAGGTTATGGAATCGGACTTTATCTGGCGAGAAAAATTATCGGCCTTCATGGCGGATTTATGATTGCAAAAAACAGATATTCGGAAAAAGGTCTGATGATCGAGATAAATCTTCCAGTCTGTTAGAAGTTTGTTAGATTTGTCCTGTATGCTGTATGAGACAAGTGAAAGTTCCGATACGAAACGGACACAATTATAAGCAAGGAGAAAAAATCTTATGGAAATGATAAAAGCAGCAGGATTAAAGAAATATTATGTGACAGATAATTATGAAGTCCATGCGCTGGACGGAGTGAGTCTGTCCGTAGAAGAAGGGGAATTCCTGGCAATCATCGGTACATCAGGAAGCGGGAAGACGACATTACTTCAGATACTTGGCGGCCTGGATGAACCCACTGCAGGTGGCGTCTGGATACGCGGCAACAGTCTGAAAGATATGACGGAAGATGAACGCACGATATTCAGGAGAAGGAATATCGGATTCGTATTTCAACAGTATAATCTGATCCCTGTTATCAATGTATATGAGAATATCGTACTTCCGCTCAGACTGGACGGTGCAGAGATTGATGAAAAATTGCTGGAAGATATTGTCAGAACGTTAAAGATTGGAGAAAAGTTAGAGAATTTCCCGGAAGAACTGTCCGGCGGACAACAACAACGAGTGGCAATTGCAAGGGCGTTAATGGTAAAGCCGGCAGTACTTTTGTGCGACGAGCCAACAGGAAATCTGGACTCTGTCACAAGTATGGAAGTAATTTCATTGTTGAAGACTTGTGCAGCAAGATTCCACCAGACGGTGATTGTTGTGACCCATCAGGAAGCAATCGCACAGATGGCAGACCGTATCCTGCGCGTAGAAGACGGGAAATTATACGATGCGGAGGTGTAATGAAATGAATGGATTTACACCGAACAATAATACGAACGTGATCCGGCTGCTTTCGGAAGCAATCAGAAAATGTAATAGAGGCAGAAACCGGATTCTTATGGGAGCAGTTGTTTTATGTATTCTTACACTGACATTTGTCTTTGGAACGGCTTACGGAAAAATAAATGCAGAATATACGAAAAACATCCGGATGGATGGAACAACGGCATCCACTTACATAGAAGAGGGAACAAAGCAGCAATATGAAAAAGCACGTTCTTTAGGATATGTAAAAGAAACCGGAAGAAGAATGAAAATGGGTGAAGCCACAGAATCCGGAAAGAAAGAATCTATCTGTTCCATACAAGTGCTGGATCAGACTGCATGGGAAAAGATGATGAAGCCCGCCTATACCGGTGTCCATGGAACCTATCCCAAAAAGCAGCAGGAAATCATGCTTCCGGTAAAGACATTAAAAAAGCTGGGAATTAATAATCCGAAAAGAGGGATGAAGATAGCACTTGATGTATCAATCAGCTTTTTTCAGACAGAAAAAGAAGAGTTCGAATTATCTGGATGGTACAGTGCTTATACAGAAGATAATGGAAGAAGCAAAGCAATCGGATATGTGTCAGAAAAGAAACTGAAAGACTGGGGGTATGATATTAAAGATGGTTCGGATATTCTGATCTGTCAGTCGAACGACATGGACTGGAAGGATACAGAAGAAAAATTATACGAAGATGTACCGATGAAAGACAATTCCCAACAGATCATCGCGACAGATACGGCAAAGAACCGGGCTGTAAAAGAGATGACGGGAAGTTATGGAATGGCAGCAGTGGAGGCTGTTGTGATTATCTGCGGAATGTTCTTACTTGTCTACAATGTGATGCAGATCTCCATGTCGGGCGATATCCGGCAGATGGCACTGCTTCATACAATCGGTACAACGAGAAAACAGATCCGTAAGATCTATATCCGGCAGATCATGCGGACGATAGTGCCGGGAGGTATTGCAGGTATAGGTTTGTCGGTTGTGTTATTGCGATATCTGATACCGCAACTATTGGGCAGACAGTATCTGAATGGATATGGAGGCGCGGAAGAACTGCAGATTTTTCGGATGGAAATCTTGTTGTTAGCGGTAGCCTTCACGTTACTGGTAATTCTGGGTGCATCGGAACAGGTGATCAGGCAGACGGTAAACAGAACCTGTATAGAGGGAATGCATTACACGGAGCAGACCGGAAGAAAGAAAAGGCATCGTAGAAGGACAGACCTGGGAAAAGGCACTTTTAATAAGAAAAAAAGAAGCGAAACACAGGAACTGTGCTTTATGGCGTGGAAAAACGTCACAAGATACTGGCAGAGATTTGTCATCACAGTCATTTCACTGTTCCTCGGAATAGAAATGTTTCTGATCGTCATGGTGATCACAACTGGAAGTGATTATGCTAATATCATCAATCAGAGACCGGATTTTCTGATTGCAGGAGCATTCAGCGAGTATGCACAAAAAGATGGAAGCGGGACGGAATATCAGACACAGTCACCGGATCAAGATCCACTGAAATCAGAAGGAAATAATTTCGAGTTGTTATATGACAATGACTATGATGAATTTTCACCGATATCCGAAAAGGTGCGGAAGCAATTATGGAACCTTGCAGGTGTGAAGAAAGAAGAATCTCACATAACCGAAGGAGCCTATGTGCTTTCCACCATATCCAGAGATGGAATACGCCCGCTGGAAGAGGATACTTATCTGGGAAACAATGTAGAATATGCGGAAGAAATCAGTATTGATTATGCTTCCGGGGCAAAGATGATCGAAGGTATGGATGCCGATACGGTTCAGATTGTCAGTGAAAATGAGTTAAAAGCATTAAAAACATATGTAGAGAAGAACAAACTGAAAGTCGATATGGACAGTCTGGAAAACGGAACAGGGGTAATGATCATCCATGATCATAAACTGTCACAAAAGCAGGAAAAACAGGCAGAAAAAGCAGTGGGAGAAACGGTATGCTTATCTCCGTTAAAGAACAAAGAAGCATGTATCCGGTGGAATTCCATGACGGACAAAGAAAGAGACAAGGAAGATGAGATAATAAAAGCAGAAACGCCGTCTACAGAATATACGTTAAGCGGCTATCTGGATAACCAGGCAGATGGCTTCCCGGAGATTCACCAGACCTGGCATGGTGCAGAAGGAGATATCTATTATCTGGTCAGTGAAAAAGGATTTAACCGTTTATCTACGAAGAGAAAGACATTTTGCATGGAATTAAACGTAGAGAAAAAGAAAGAAAAAAAGATCATGCATGAAATCCAGAAGATTCTTTCGGCAGAAAACCAGCGGCGGAAAAGCAATACACAGACAAGCCCGGACGGAGAAGGGGAAGCAGGCATTTTCTACATTGCAAGATCAGATCTTATGAAGAAAAATGCAGACTACATTCGTGGAAACAGGATTATGTTCGGAAGTATCAGTGTAATATTATTGTGTGTCGGACTGGTTAATTATTTTAATATTATGTTTACAGGAATTGTGGGCAGGAAAAAAGAGATGGAGATTATGAGAAAGATTGGAATGACACGCCGGCAGGAAAGAAAGCTGTTATTGCTGGAAGGCAGCTATTATGTACTGCTTATCGCAGGCCTTGTAGCGTCAGTTGGAACAATCATACTAAAAGGAATCGACGTTTATATGAGAAAACAGCTTTCTTATTTTACCTTTCATTATCCGGTCGGAGCGGTTGCAGGAAGTATTGTAATTCTGGAAATATTGTGCGTTATAATTTGTAACCTACTTATATTGAAAAAAATAAAAAAGTAGGTTAAAATATTAGTGGGTGATAGTATAATGGAGATGAAAAATGTATATAAAAGTTTAAATGAACAAAAATTGTATTATGAGCAGGAGTTAATAAGAAAGAAAAATGTGTTAAAAGACACAAAAGAAGAAAGAAAAAACATTACAATTAAAAAAATTCATGGGGAATTATATTATTATGCACAGTGCAAAAGGGCGGGAAAAGTGAACAGTCAATATTTAGGTCCTGTAATTCCGGGAACAATTGCAGATATAGAAGAAAAACAAAATAAAATAGAATGTCTGACAGAAGAAATCAAAGAATTAGAGTGGAATATTGAGAGTCTGGAAAAAATGATGGAGTATTACAAAAAAAGGGAAAAAAAAGAACCTGTTATGAATAATTTTTCTTTTGAAGTATATTGGAAAGATGAAATTACGGCGAGAGTATATGTAAAGAAAAAGAAAGTCATTGTATCGCGTTATACGGAGAATCCGGGAAAACAATTATTTGCATCAAAAGAGATGACGCGTTTTCAACTGGGAAAGATTATGGAAATGAGATGTTGGGAGAAGGGAAGACCGGATATCAATGAAATTCTAAATCATCTGGGATTATCAGAATACAATCCTTATGAAATAGTCAGAAAAACACATGGAGTAAGTTATAATGATTTTATTTGGTTTCGTTTTCCGGGAGAAAAATTGACCAGTAAAGATGTATTGGTAAGGTGAGAAGATGTTCAAAGAAGAAATTGGAAATGAGTTTATTGTAATTCAAGAAGGAACCAGTGAGGGAACACAGATAAAATATAGAAAAGATGGCTTCTGGTATAAAAAGGATAACAGAGGACATGAAGGACGTGCAGAATATCTGGTATCAAAATTTATGGAATTTACCTCATTAAAAACTTCAGAATATGTCACATATGAAGAGGGAACAATTAATGGAAGTTCTGGATGCAGAAGCAGGAATTTCCTGACTGGAGAAGAAGAACTGATTACATTTTACAGATTATATTACAACGAAGTAGGAAAAGATCTTTCAAAAGTAATCGGAAATATGGATACGATGGAAGAAAGGATAGAATATGTGGTGTCATTTATAAAAGAAAGCTGTGAATTAGATGTAAAAGAATATTTAAGTAAGATATTTATGTTGGATATGATCTGTCTGAATGAGGACCGGCATTTAAATAATCTTGCGATTATTATGAATGGAGACAAATTTACACCGGCACCGATTTTTGATAACGGAATTGCACTTTTGACAGCAAATCAGAGTGTAAACCGGCATTTTCCTATTGCGGATAATGTGAAAAGAGTTGTAGCCCGGCCGTTTTCTGGTTCGCATGAAAAAATGATGGAATATTTTGGAAAAGGGTTTTCTGTCGATGTGAATTCGGCTCTGGATTGGTTGGATACAGAGCCGGATTCGATGGAACGTAATGTATTAAAATATCAGATTGAACGGTATAAAGGTATTTTGAACTGATCGCTATTAAAAAGGAGCGGTTGGTGAATGAGCGTGAGCCTAAATAAATAATTTCACCAACCGCGTCTTATCCAGCACAAAAATCGATACATCCATAAAAAGATGCGCCAGTAGCGTACTAAGGATCACACCGTTGGAAGTCAACAGGAATCCGCAGTGAAATCCATACCAGCATACGATGGCAGAATAACTTCCCATCAATACAAGAAGAGGTAAATTCTTTGCGACACCCTGCAGTGTTTCTTTGATATCTTCCAGTGTAGAATCAAAGTACAGGAAACGGCCGACTGCCAGTGTGATAAAATACATGATCAGTGAATCATAGTTCGAATCATGGTAGATGAACTTGATATATAATAAGATCAGAATAATATAAAAGGCAGAGATCAGCCGCACGGACGCCTTTTGTCTGGTCGGAATTGCAGTTAACGGAACGAACAGGATATCGAACCAGTTTGTCATAAATACAGAAAATACCAGAAATAAAAGTAAGATAATATTTTGATATTTCTGCCAGTAGAGTGCGGCTTGAGGAATACGTTCATCTATAATATAATAAAGAGACAGGAACAACAGTACCGAAGTACTGGAAAATACCATCTCATAAAAGCTTTCAATAAGCGAGATTTCTTTTATTTTGTGGATATGGTTCAGCTTCCGGATCTGTTTTGACGTCAGATCCTGTGTATTAAGTTTATAGTGTTTCTTAAGCTTTGCTGCCAGAATAACGATCGCAAGCACTGCAATCAGGCAGAGCAGGGAGACAAGCATGAAGCCTCCGGCATTCTTAAAGTTAAAATAATGAATCAGATAATATTGGAACATATCATATACCTTCTTTGATGTAATATTTTTTCGGTTACATATTGTAGCACTTTGAAAAAATATTGCAAATAGGAGAATTAGTAGTGGCAGGTCTTGTAGATATGAAATTGAGTTAAATGTCAAAAAAATTAAAAAAATTTAAAAAAGTACTTGCATTTCATAA
>ENA-UAOZ01001531-UAOZ01001531.1-human-gut-metagenome-genome-assembly--contig:-NODE-1531-length-10381-cov-5.335948_pt1 | contig 10381 bp, 5 predicted proteins | sample MGYA00243474_ERZ654565 | MGnify/ENA primary metagenome ERZ654565 (study PRJEB26926, sample SAMN06164854) | human gut metagenome | biome: ENVO:00009003; feature: ENVO:2100002; material: ENVO:00002003...
CGCGATAGCGGGGGCTAAGGAGGATCCTCCCGCGCTCCGCGCGGGCCCCTCCACCTTAGCCCCCGCTATCGCATCAGGTCTGGCATACTGCATCTCAAATACAAAGGGCAGCCTCGTTGGGCTGCCCCTGGAATAACCTCCCCAGACACAGAAATCCTGACACTCCCCCTCGATATCGCAAATCAGGGTTACGTCTGGGTCGTGGACCTCGACCTGTCGAAGTTCTTCGACACTGTCAACCACTCCAAGCTCCTGCAACTCTTGTCGGACAAGCTCAAGGACGGACGAGTAGTCTCACTCATCCACAAGATCCTGAGAGCACCGATACAAGCAGGGGACAAGATCACGCCATGCGAAATAGGAACGCCGCAAGGCGGTCCAGTCAGCCCCGTTCTCGCCAACATCATGCTCAACGAGCTCGACCATGAGCTCGAACGCAGAGGGCACCGTTTCGTTCGGTACGCCGACGACATGATGATCTTCTGCAGGAGCAGGAAGGCGGCGGAGCGGACTCTCAGACACCTCAAGCCCTACGTGGAGGGAAAGCTGTTTCTGAAACTCAACGAACAGAAGACGAAGATCTGCCGCATGACGGATCCGAACCTGAAGTTCCTTGGGTTTGGCTTTTGGCAAAGCCGAGGCATCGTGAAAGCACGACCGCATCAGAAGTCCAAGGCCAAATGCAGACAGCGCCTGAAGGCCATTACCTCACGCAGTCGAGGCAGAAGCCTTGAAGCGTACAGGAAGGAGCTGAAGGCTTTCGTCTGCGGATGGGTCAACTATTTCGCGGAGTCGTCGATGGCGATATTCGTCAGAAGCACCGATGAATGGTTGCGCAGACGCATCCGACAGATCTACTGGAAACAGTGGAAGAAGGTTCGGACAAAGTTTGCGGCGCTCAGGAAACTGGGCCTAGACGACAAGGTGGCTTGGGAGTGGGCCAATACCCGCAAGTCGTACTGGCATACGGCAAACAGTTGGATACTCTCGACCTCGCTGACAAATGGCCGACTCCGAGAATTGGGATGGACGTGCCTGGGGGACGTCTACAAGTAGGAAGTTCTCTGAGGTTATTGATAACCGCCCACTGCGGATCCGCACGGTGGGTGGTGTGGAAGGGGCTGAGGATCAAAAGTCCTCACCCCTATCCGATTTCATACCGTGTCCTAGTGGGCATCCATGTGGGCCTTGAGCGCGCGGCCCGTATGGGTGTTCGTGGAGGTGAGCGTCTCGGGAGTGCCCGCGGCCACGACTCTGCCGCCGTTGGCTCCGCCCTCGGGGCCCATGTCGACGATCCAGTCGGCCTGCGCCATCAGGTCGAGATTGTGCTCGACGACAATCACCGTGTTGCCTGCGTCGACGAGGCGCTTGAGCACGCCGATGAGCTTGTCGACGTCGGCCATGTGCAGGCCCACCGTCGGTTCGTCAAGCACGTAGAGCGTGTGCGGACTCTTGCGTCCCCTGGTGGAGACGGAATCCTTGACCTTGGTGAGCTCGCTCACGAGCTTGATGCGCTGCGCCTCGCCGCCGGAAAGCGTGGGTGAGGGCTGGCCAAGCGTGAGGTAGCCCAGACCGATGTCCTGAAGGAGCTTGAGCGGGTGTGCGATCGTCGGCATCGAGTTGAAAAACTCGACTGCTTCATCGACCTGCATCTGCAGGATTTCTCCGATGTTTCGATCCTTCCAGGTGACGGCCAGCGTTTCCTGATTGAAGCGTGCGCCGTGGCACACCTCGCAGGGGACCTTGACGTCAGGCAGGAACGACATCTCGATTGTGCGCAGTCCCTGTCCGGCGCAGGCTTCGCAGCGGCCGCCCTCGTTGTTGAAGGAGAAGCGTCCCACGCCGTAACCCCGAGCCTTGCCTTCATTCGTGCCTGCAAAGAGCGCGCGGATTTTGTCAAAGAAGCCGACGTAGGTGGCGGGACACGATCTCGGCGTCTTGCCGATGGGGGTTTGATCCACTTCCAGAACACGCGCCACCGGTTCGCGGCCCGTGATTATGTCGCATCCCTTCCACTTCGCCTTGCTCGGATCGGAGCCGAGATTGCCGATCAGATTTTCAAAAAGCACTTCACGGGTCAGAGTGGACTTGCCGGAGCCGGAGACGCCCGTCACGACGGTCAGGCGGTTGAGCGGGAATTCCACGACTCCGCCTGCCAGATTGTGCATGCGGGGATTGATCACCGACAGCTTCGGGTCTGTCTCGGGATTGAAGGGACGGCTGGCAAAATGCCTGTGCTTGCTCGGATTTCTCAGGTATTCACCCGTAAGTGAGCGCTCGCACTTCATGATGTCGTCAACCGTGCCCTCGGCAACGAGTTCGCCGCCTCGAACGCCGGAGCCGGGACCGATGTCGATGATATGGTCCGCCTGACGGATCGTGTCCTCGTCATGCTCGACGACGAGCAGCGTGTTGCCCTGGTGGGTGAGCCGGTCGATGGCGTCAAGAAGGATGCGGTTGTCTCGAGGATGCAGTCCTATCGTCGGCTCGTCGAGCACGTAGCAGACACCCCTGAGGTTGCTGCCGAGCTGTGCGGCCAGACGAATGCGCTGGGCTTCACCGCCGGAAAGCGTCGGCGCGCTGCGGTCGAGCGTGAGGTATCCGAGTCCCACTTCCTGAAGGAAGGAGAGGCGAGACAGGATCTCGGCGACCGCGTCGTGAGCAATGGCCGCCTCGCGTCCCTCGAGCCTGAGGTTTCGGAAGAACTCCTCCACGCTGTCGATCGTCATTGCACCGAAGTCCGAAATGCTTCTGTCGTGCCAGCGCACCGCCCTTGCAACGGGATTCAGACGAGTCCCCAGACAGTCGGGGCAAAGCTCCGCCCCCTCCGTGTCGCTGAGGTCGGTGTTGAAGTCCTCCTTCTTTTTCTGCGCCTTCTTGAGCGCCGAAGTGATGAGACCGTAGCCTGAGCACTTCGGACACGCGCCTGCGCTCGAGTTGTAGGAGAAAAGCTTCGGATCCAGAGCAGGGAAGCTCTTGAGGCAGGAGGGGCAGGCTGCGAGCGTCGAGTAGAAGACGTCCTGTTCGAGCAGACCTGTCGTCGGTTCGTCGGGAAGCGAACGCGTCACAAGCAGGCGACCGTGCCCGTGAAGGAGCGCGGCGGCCACGATCTTTTCCAGCGCTTGCTCGTCGGCACCGCATATCCCGACGGCAAGCTCGAGCTCGTGTTCCGAATAACGGGCGAGCGAAGGGATTTTGAGGGATATGTCGATATATGCTCCATCGATGCGCATGATCCTGTGTCCGGCGACTGCGGCCGCCTCCATTTCCGCTCTGAAGATGCCCTTCTGGCGACGCACGATCGGCGCAAGCACGGCGATTTGGTCCGAGCCGAAGTCGCGGCGGATTGCCTTGATGATGTCGTCGTGGGACTGGGGGCTTGCCGGGATGCCGCAGTCCGGGCAGTACTGGGTGCCTAGCTTGACGAAAAGCAGGCGGAGGAAATGCAGGAGCTCCGTCGTCGTGCCGACGGTTGAGCGCAGGCCACCGCGCGAGGTACGCTGCTCAATGGCAACCGTGGGCGGAATGCCGCGGATTGAGTCGACCTCGGGGGCGGGAGCGGGCTGGACCATGCTTCGCGCATAGGCATTGAGGCTTTCAAGATAACGCCTCTGTCCTTCCGCGAAGACGAGGTCGAAGGCAAGCGTCGACTTGCCGGAGCCCGAGGGGCCCGTGACAACCGTGAACTTGTCCCGGGGAATCGTGACCGAGAGATTCTTGAGGTTGTGCTCCCTGGCGCCCTGAATGACGATCCGGGTGTTGTCCTCGGGGGCGCTGAGCTTCATCGGCGGGAAGTTGAAGAAGCTTTCCCGGGAGACTTCCTGCCCGTCAAGGACGTTTCGCCAGTCCCTGAGTGCGCGTCCCGTGAAGGAGCTGACCTCCTTGACGATCTGGTCGGGCGTGCCTTCGAAGACCACGAGGCCGCCCTGACGTCCGCCGGCGGGACCGAGTTCAATGATCCAGTCGGCCGTATTGAGGACGTCAAGGTTGTGTTCGATCACCAACACCGAATGTCCGAGGCAGATCAGTTCGTTAAATACGCAAACGAGCGTCGCCGTGTCGCTAAAGTGCAGTCCTGTCGTCGGTTCGTCGAAGACGAAGAGCTTCCCTGCGCTGTAGCCGCAGCGACGTCCGAGCGAAAGCCCCTCGGAGAGGGTGCCTGCGAGCTTGAGGCGCTGGCGTTCGCCGCCGGAAAGCGTGGTCAGCGGCTGCCCGAGCTTCAGATGGCCGAGGCCCACTTTGCGAAGCTGTTGGATTCCCCAGGTGATGCTGGGGTATTCAAAGAAAAGTCGCGTGGCTTCATCTGCCGTCATGTCTAGCACGTCGGCGATGCTGTAGTCGCGGTCGTCCGAGAGACGGATCTTCACCTCCAGAGTAGAGTCCTTGTAGCGCTTGCCGCCGCAGGCGGGGCAGGGCAGATAGACGTCCGAGAGGAACTGCATCTCGATGTGTTCGAAGCCGGCGCCGCCGCAGGTCGGACAGCGTCCCTTGCCGGAGTTGAACGAGAAGTCGCCGACGCTGAGCCCCAGATGGCGGGCCATGGGCGTGGCCGCAAAAAGCGATCGGATGCCGTCGAAGCTGCCGACGTAGCTCACGGGGTTCCCGCGGGTTGTGCGCCCGATGGGACTCTGGTCGACGTAGATCACATCATGGGGAATGCATCCCGCCAGTCCGTCGAACTTGCCGGGCTGGTCGGTGCTTTTGCCGGACTTGCGCTTAAGGGCGGGCACGAGGATGTCGGAGACGAGCGTCGATTTGCCCGAACCCGAGACGCCTGCGATGGCGACGATGGCCCCCATCGGAATGGCCACGTCGATGTGGCGGAGATTGTGTTCTGATGCACCCTTGATGATCAGGCGGGGCCTGTCGGCCGTCACGAATTCTGGATCGGGACGCCGCACGCGCCTGCGGCCCGACAGGTAGTCGCCTGTCAGGGTGCCAGCGTCGAGCACTTCACGCGTGCTGCCGTCGAAGATGATCCGGCCGCCGTCCGTGCCCGACCCCGGGCCCATGTCGATGAGGCGGTTTGCAGCGAGCATGACCTGAGGGTCATGCTCCACGACGACAAGCGTGTTGCCCGCTTCGGTCAGGCGGCGCATGATGCGGTTGACGCGATGCATGTCGCGCGGATGCAGGCCGATGGAAGGTTCGTCCAGAACAAACAGCGTGTTGACGAGGGCCGTGCCCAGTGCCGTCGTGAGGCTCACGCGCTGCACTTCACCGCCCGAGAGCGTGCGGCTCTGTCGGTCGAGCGTCAGGTAGCCGACGCCCACGTCGCAAAGGAACGTCAGGCGCGAGCAGATTTCGTCCAGCAGCATCTGCTCGGATTCGTCGGCGCGTGCGCGGCGTTTTTTGAAGAAGTCCCGCAGGTCTTCGATCGGGAGCGTCATGAGCTCGTGGTAGTTGAAGCCGGGCAGCTTCGCGTAGGCACGGTCGGAAAGGGTCATGCCGATCGGCTTGAAGACGCCGCCTTCGATGGTCTTTGCAAGCACGAGCTGCTTTTCCTCGAGGGTGCCGTATCGCCAGAAGAGCGACGGCTGCTTCAGGTGGGAGCCGCGGCACGAGGGGCACTCCGTGTAGGAACGGTAGCGTGACAGCAGCATGCGGACGTGCATCTTGTAGGCCTTGCTCTCGAGCCATTCGAAAAAGCGATTGATGCCGTACCACTGCGTGCGCCAGTTGCCCGTCCAGTCCTCGCCGCCCTCCCAGACCCAGCGCTTCTCCTCAGCCGTGAGCTTTTTGTAGGGCGTGTTGGTGCGAATGCCGCGCACGGCGGCGTAGGCAAGCATCTCCTGTTGGCATTCGTTGAAGGACTTTGTCGTCCATGGCTTGACGGCTCCCTCCTCGAGGGTTTTCGAGGGATCGGGGATCACGAGCGACGGATCCACCGTAATGATGCGGCCGAAGCCCCTGCATTTCTCGCAGGCGCCTACGGGAGAATTGAAGCTGAAGAGAGAAGCGGAGGGCTGGGAAAAGGACTTGTCGCAGTCTGCGCAGCCAAACCCCTTCCTGTAGGGGGCGAGCGGCGTCGAGCCTTCTTCGGTCTTGATGAGGACAGTCATCGCGCCGGCTCCCTTGTCAAGGGCCTGCTCGATCGCCTCGATCGCGCGCGACCGCTCGACGGATGATGCGCGGAAGCGGTCCGCCACGACCGTGAGAATCGTGCCGTCCTTGACGGCGCGGCGAGATTCGATGCGGGTGAACCCCTGTGCCGACAGACCTGTCTCGGCCGTTTCCAAGGCAAGCGCCTTGGGCACCTTCATGTCGAACGTGACGAGAACCCTGCTGTCCAGCCCCTCGGGCATTCCCGCGAGGCGCTCGAGCACGTCGTCCCAGATGCTCTGGGGCGTGTGCTCGACGACGCGTCGGCCGCATTTGGGGCAGTAAAGCTCTGCATGATGGGCGAAGAGCAGCTTTATGTGGTCGTTGAGTTCCGTCATCGTGCCCACCGTCGATCGCGACGTGCGCACAGTGCTGTTCTGGTCGATGGCGATCGCAGGCGGCACGCCGTCGATTCGATCGACATGCGGGCGGTCCATGCGGTCGAGGAACTGGCGCGCATACGGGCTGAAGGTCTCGACGTAGCGGCGCTGCCCCTCCGCATAAAGCGTGTCAAAGACAAGCGAGCTCTTGCCTGAGCCCGAAAGGCCCGTCACGACAGTGAAGTCTCCGGTGCGCAGGTCCAGATCGATGTTCTTCAGGTTGTTCTGTCTGGCTCCGCGGATGCGGATCAGGCCGTTGTTCGATGCGGTGTCGGTCATGCTCTTTCAGTCTGGGTTGTAAGATGCTTTCCGCAGACTACCGCAAGCAGGAGGAAAAGTGACGCCCGTCAGCCTCAAGAATGCCGGTGGGATGGGTTAATTACAAACAGTTACATTCTTGCCTACGCTTTTCTGAAAAGTATGGTATAGTTCTGCTTCTCCACTTCTAGTGGGGGATTAGCTCAGCTGGGAGAGCGCTTGCATGGCATGCAAGAGGTCAGCGGTTCGATCCCGCTATCCTCCACCAGATCAAGGTCCCTATCGTCTAGAGGCCTAGGACACGACCCTTTCACGGTCGGTACCGGGGTTCGAATCCCCGTGGGGACGCCAATTTCAAAGCCCGTCAGGTTAGCGCCTGTCGGGCTTTTGGTTTTTATGTGCGGTGCTGTCCGCACGAACATAAAAAAAGCGCCGGCATGCTTGTCCGGCGCTTTCGGGGACCCCGTCCGACCATTCAGGTACGGACGTAGGTCATTCCATTAGTGATTGCGGCGCTTTTCGGCCTCTTCCTTAACCGAGCGGCGAACCGTGTCAAACGCTTCGTTGAGCGCTGCCATCACATCCATGTTCGTGCGGTTCACGATGAGTTCCTGACCCGATGCCATCAGGTCGATGCGAATCGTGAAGGCGCCCATGGTCTGGTGACCTTCCTGGCTGACGGTCACTTTGCAGGCACCGAGCTGGTTGTCGAAGCGACGGAGCGCTTCAACCTTTTCGGTCACCGCAGTTTCGACAGCGGGCGAACGATTGATGCCGTGGAAGACGATCTGCAGAGATTGGGGCATATAACACCTCTCTTTTTGTTGTGGCTTTTTGATGGGACAATGCTCTTGTCCGTACTCCAAGTCTATATCCAATCCTTGCGCTTTGCACAAATTCCACTGGTTATCACTTAGAATGTGGCGATACGCTGTCGGGCAAGACGCCGCAGTCGTCGCCGGACAGTTAATCACAGCCTGAACCGCTACTCCCGCAAGGAAAGGGAGGCGGCAGGCCCCTTTGAAGAGATATGAGCAAAATGGATCGCAAACCTTGGCAGAACAACGGCCCGCATAGGGCTCCCTTTGGTTCCGACCGCCGCGAGGGCGGCCGCAGCGACCGTCGCGAAGGCGGCGAGCGCGGTTTCGGCCGTCGTGAATTCGGTGATCGCCGCGAATTCGGTGAACGCCGTGAGTTCGGCGACCGTCGTGAATTCGGCGGCGATCGCGGTGAACGTCGTCCGTTCGTGGCCGGCGAGCGTCGTGAGTTCAACGGTGAGCGCCGTGGCTTCGGCGATCGTCGCAAGTCCTTCGGCGGCGGCCAGCGTCGTCGCGAAGACTTCGGCGTTCGTTCCGGTCCGCGTGCCCGCGCGCTTGAAACCCGCCGCTTCTCCGAGCGCTCCGACTTCGCCAAGAACGCCGTCGTGAAACTTGATGCCGACATCGCCGACTACTTCAAGAGCGCCGAGGACGTCAACAAGGCCCTCCGCCTGGTGATCGAGCTCGGCAGGCTTGCCAAGAAGCCCGAGGTCAAGACGGAAGCTGAAAAGGTCGAGCAGGCCGAGGCTCCCGCCGTCGCCGCCGAAGAAGCCATGTTCACGGAAGACGTCTTCGAGGACGAGGACGTGGAGGCTGTCGCCGAAGCTGAGGAAACGGCTGAAGCCAAGTCCGAGGACAAGGCCGAATAAGGCTCTCTGACGGGTGACGCAGGTCACTTGAAAGCTTCGCTCCCGCAGGGAAAGCGGAGCTTTTTTCGTCTCTGGCGGATGGTGGTGGTCCACTCCCCTGCCATCGGGAATCTCCCCTAGGCAGGCACGGCCTTTTTAGTTAAACTTTCAAGGCTCAAAATCCGAAAACCACCCCCGTGCGTGCGCCGGGGCTGCGAGACCGGCCGCTTACATGAAATACATTCTTGCTCTTGATCAGGGGACCACGAGTTCCCGCGCCATTCTGCTGAATCACCGCGCCCAGATCGTTTCCCTGGAGCAGCTTGAGTTCCCGCAGCATTATCCGCAGCCCGGCTGGGTCGAGCACGACGCCATGGACATCTGGCGCACGCAGCTCGCCTGCGCCCAGAACTGCCTGAGAAAGGCGGGCGTCTCGGCCTCCGAGGTCAGCGCCATCGGCGTGACGAACCAGCGCGAGACGACGGTCGTCTGGGACAGGACGACGGGGCTGCCGATTGCCCCTGCCATCGTCTGGCAGGACCGCCGTACGGCTCCCTACTGCACGGAGCTGCAGAGAAGGGGCTTTGAAGTGCTCGTGCGTGAAAAGACGGGCCTTCGCATCGATCCGTACTTCTCCGCCACCAAGATCCGCTGGATTCTCGACAGGGTGCCCGGAGCGCGTGCGCGCGCAGAACGCGGCGAACTCGCCTTCGGCACGATCGACACGTGGCTCATCTGGAAGCTCACGGGCGGCCGCGTCTTCGTGACCGACATTACGAACGCCTCCCGCACGATGCTCTGCAATCTCGAAACCTGCAGGTGGGATGACGAACTTCTCGACATCTTCGGCATTCCCGCCTCGATGCTTCCCGAAATCGTGCCCAGCTCATGCGTGGTCGGCGAGGCGCTGCCCGAAATGCTCGGCGCCGCGCTTCCCGTGGCGGGCATTGCGGGTGACCAGCAGGCCGCGACCTTCGGTCAGACGTGCTTTGAGGCCGGCTGCGCAAAGAACACCTACGGCACGGGCGGCTTCCTTCTGATGAACGTGGGAAGCGAGCCCCGCATGAGCCAGCACCGCCTGATCGGCACGGCCGCCTGGCAGCTCTGCTGCGAACGCACGCAGTATGCGCTTGAGGGTTCCGTCTTCATTGCCGGCGCCGTCGTGCAGTGGCTCAGGGACGGCCTGCAGTTCTTCAATTCCGCCGAGGAGATCGAGTCGCTCGCCAAGAGCGTGCCCGACAACGGCGGCGTCTATCTCGTTCCCGCCTTCGTGGGGCTCGGCGCCCCGCACTGGGACAGCGAGGCCCGCGGCATGATGATCGGGCTGACGAGAGGTACGACGAAGGCGCACGTCGCGCGCGCCGCGCTTGAGGGCATCGCCTTCCAGTGTGCGGAGGTGCTTGAGGCGATGCAACTTGATGCAGGGACCGAGCTCAAGGAGCTGCGCGTTGACGGTGGCGCCTCCCGCAACAACCTTCTCATGCAGTTTCAGGCGGACATCTCCGGCGTGCCGGTCATTCGTCCCGCCATTACCGAAACGACTGCGCTCGGGGCGGCGTTCCTTGCCGGCCTTTCGACGGGCGTCTGGGAGTCGTGTGAAGAAATTTCCGCCTTGTGGCGCGTCGACAGGGTGTTCGAGCCCTCGATGACCGCCGACAGGCGAGAGTATTTGATGAACCAATGGGCCCGAGCCGTCGGCCGCGCCCGCAACTGGAATAAGTGACCATGGCTGAAGTGAAAACCACCTGCCGCGAGGAACTGCTCGCCAAACTTCGTGAAGATCCCGTCTGGGACGTCGTCGTCATCGGCGGCGGAGCCACGGGCGCGGGAACCTTGCGCGACCTCGCCATGCGCGGGGTCAAGGCGCTGCTGCTCGAACAGCGCGACCTCGTCCACGGCACAAGCTCCCGCTTCCACGGCCTGCTCCACAGCGGCGCGCGCTACGCGGTGAAAGACGCCGAGGCGGGCCGGGAAT
>ENA-UAOZ01001552-UAOZ01001552.1-human-gut-metagenome-genome-assembly--contig:-NODE-1552-length-10295-cov-3.896973_pt1 | contig 10295 bp, 9 predicted proteins | sample MGYA00243474_ERZ654565 | MGnify/ENA primary metagenome ERZ654565 (study PRJEB26926, sample SAMN06164854) | human gut metagenome | biome: ENVO:00009003; feature: ENVO:2100002; material: ENVO:00002003...
AGATGTAGAGAGGTCTCGTGGGCTCGGAGATGTGTATAAGAGACAGATAATAGATTTTACACCGCTCGATACTCTTAGGAGTTAAGGCCCCTTGGGCGAAGATTCCATGTTCTTCCAAAGAATGGATGGTCTCTTTCGGATATCGTACGGCTTTTTGGCAGGAGGCTCGTAAGGCATCCTCAAAAGCGATACGATATTTCTCCATCGTCGGGGTGTATACGACCGCTGTTTGGGCGAATCCGAGGGTATCGTTGTCTGTTAAGTGATTCAAGTCCGCGGTTATTCGTAAGCTGCTGTCTTTCCGTAAAGCGATGCTTAGAAACGGTTCCCCGAGCACGGCACGATTTACTTTTCCGGCTAAGATGCCTTGGGTGATTTCCCCGGCGGTATTGAAGGCGTAATTCAAAGGATAATCTAATCGTTGGCGGCCGAGATAGTACCGGGTAAGGATATCGGGAGTCGTACCGTTGCCGAATACATACAATGCCGGTTCTTTCAAGGGAGTTTTCTCAACGAGGTAAAGGGTTCCCCAGATCGGGCACCCCGCTAGTTTGATCTTGATCCCTTTATTGTACAAGTTCGCCGCATTGATCATGGGGAGTACGGCTATGTCGGTCTCCTGCTTGATCAGTAAGGCTTGCGCCAGATCAGGCGAGTCTACCACTTTTACTTGTACTTTTTTGTTATCTATAATTGGAGGATTCTCAAGCCAATCGGCGAATGCGATAACGGATGGACCACGAAGTACCGAAACCTTGATTACGGTATCTTCCGTTTGTGCGTGCCGGCAACCGGAGCAACAAAGTATGAATAGTAGAAAAATGTATTTAATCATATCTAGACCTCTATAAAACAATTAAGGATTGCCTCCCGGCAACCCCTAACCAACTTTGTTAACCTTAAATCTAATACTATTATGAAAAAACCACAGTGCAAATGTACTGTTTTCTATATATCTGTCAATAGAATAAATGCTAATTAGTGTTTTGAGGTTCATAAGAAAAGCTAAAAAGCCTTCTTTTGAGTCGCTAGGCTAACCAAAACAATCGTTATCGCCGATAATGGCAAAGCAAATAAGATCGGATCTATCGCATGCCACGGATATACATCGATCAAGACGTCTTGTCCGAATAAAGCCTTGCAAAGTCCTACCGGAGCCGCTTCCGCCTTATGAAGGAACAACATGGCGAATAAACTGGCCAAGCCTCCTACCCATAAGCTGGCCAAGGCCCCTTGCCGGGTAGCCCCTTTCCAATATAACGAGCAGAAATAGGTAGGTAGGAATGTAGCCGCGCAAATACCCATGAACAAGGCGGTGCCTCGTGCGATAATACTCGCGCTTAGCGTATAGCAGATAACGTAGCTGACCAAGATAGAGCATAGCACGCCGATACGTACACCTAATGTAGAGTTCGGATTTTTGCTACGTCCTAGTTTGGGGAATGCGTCTGCCCCGAAAGCCGCTCCCATGGTATGAAATTGTGCGCTAAGGGTAGACATACTGGCAGAGAGAATACAAAGCATGAAAACCGCCCCGAACCACTCCGGCATCGCTTTATTGATAAATAGGGGGATGATCTTGTCCATATCTTTTACCGCCTCGGAGGCGACTACACCTTCCGTCTTGAGGAAAAACAAATTAGACAAGGCTCCCACGTGATAAATCGCCCCTACCGTGACAATCAAGAACACGCAACCGATCAATACGCCCCTGTTGAGTTGCTTGGTACTTTCCACCATCATGAAGCGTACGACTAGTTGTGGCTGCGCTAAGCAACCGATTCCTACGCCAAGGATCAATGAGGTAACCAATGTATACCATTGTGAAGAGCCTGAGATGGGCATAGCTGTCCATCCTTGATGTCCCAAGGCCTTGAAGCGTTCGGGCACCATGGGGGCGATATCCGTCAACTTCTGGTTTGCCTCGATAAAGCCCATGTCCATGATATGGTAAAACCAAAATAGCAGGAATAGCATACAAGCGAACATGATAACCGCTTGCAACGCATCCGTATAAAGTACTCCCTTGATTCCGCCCGTAATCACGTAGGCCGCTACGATCAAGGTGAAGATCAACAAGGCCAGATGAAGGTCGATGTGAAACATCTGTTCGATGAAGACGGCTCCTCCCTTCATCACCACGGCGGTGTAGAGGGGCATGCCGATGAAAATGATCGAGGCGATGAAGATCTGTATAGACCGGGACTTATAGTGTAATCCCAATAATTGCGGGAAAGTCCGTGCGTTATGTGCCTCGCCTAACTTCCGGGTCCTTCGTCCGAAAAAGATAAAGGCTACCACTACGCCCATGAACATGTTCAATAAGCAAAGCCATTGAATACCCATGCCGAACGTAGCGGCTACGCCACCGAAACCAACGATCGCCGATGCCGAGATAAAGGTCGCCCCGTAAGACAGGGCCATGATAATGGGGTTTACTTTTCGTCCGCCTAATAAATAATCACTGGCGTTTTTCGTCTGCCTGTATCCGAGATACCCTAACCAAGCGATTACAAACATGTAAATAATGACAATAATGCCTAATGTTAGCGTACTCATTTTCGTGATTCTTTAGTAGGGTTTGTTTTTTCGTCGTCTTCTTTATTCCAAGTGGTTATCCCGAACCAAATAGAAAATAGGAGGCAGGCGAACGCTAGAAGGTAAGCCAGCCAAATACCGGGGTCGCTGATTCCGAACATATATCCGTGCCTATTAAAGTTTTATTAGATCACTTTCACAGATATACTCGAGATTCTGATGGCGGATTACCTCACGGGCGCTTTCCCGGTTGTTCGTACGCAAGATCAAGATCGCTTTTTCCCGGATGGAGAAACAATACATATATTCTATGCTGATGCCCGCTTTCGTGAAATAAGATAATGTATTGGCAAAACTTCCGGCGCATGAGCTGGTTACGATCGCTAATACGTCGGTCAGGTTTGCGCTGACGTTGTTTTCTTTTAATATCTTGTATGCCTTCTGGGGATCGCTTACGATGATACGAAGGATTCCATACTCGGAGGTGTCGGCTACGGTGGCTGCGATGATGCGGATGCGCTCTTCCGCCAATAACGCTAATATCTCGCTTAATTTCCCGTACTTGTTTTCTAGGAAAATAGAAATTTGATTGACTGTCATAAGGTGTTATTTTAATTGTTTATTTAACAAAGCTTGCGATGATCTTTCACTCGTACCGCCTTGCCATCTGTGGTTGGCAAAGATCCCTTGGCTACCAGCTTGATACGTGGTGTAAGTAATAATTCGTCCTTCAACTGACGGGTGATACCTTTCGTCAAACGCTGTAAGGCTGAATAATCATCGGTGAATAGGTCGCTCAACTCTACCTCGATCAACATCTCGTCGCTGTTGCCGATCGTTTCGAGGGTGATCAAGTAATTGCTGCCCAATTCCTTGAATTGCATCAATATCTTTTCGATTTGGATGGGGAACAGGTTCACACCCTTCAAAATTATCATATCGTCGCTACGTCCTTTGAAACGGGCTAGGCGTTTATGGGTACGTCCGCAAGGGCAATCGCCCGGTAAGATACAAGTAAGGTCACGGGTACGATAACGGAGTAAAGGCATCGCCTCCCGGTTGATGGTGGTTAATACCAATTCTCCGACCTCTCCCTCGGGCACCGGTTGCAAGGTAACCGGGTCTACGATCTCTACGATCACGTTGTCTTCCCAGATATGCAAGCCGTTCTGCTCCGTACATTCGAACGCTACACCCGGCCCGTTCATCTCCGACATACCGAAACAGTTGTAAGCCTTGACACCCAGAAGCTGCTCGATGCGTTTACGTTGTTCTTCCGAGTGAGGCTCGGCACCGATACATACGGTGTGTAGTTTGGTATCCTTTCTGGGGTCTATTCCCTCCTCATACATAACCTCGGCCAAACGAGTGGCATAGCTCGGTATGATATGTAAACAGGTGGTGCCGAAATCGGTGATGAACTTAATCTGTCGTTTGGTATTACCGGCCGCCGCAGGCACTGTCAACGCACCTAATTTTTCTGCTCCATACTGGAAACCGAGGCCACCGGTAAACATGCCGTAGCCGGATGTATTCTGGAATACGTCCGTATCCCTTAGCCCTACCATATACATGCAACGAGCTACTTGGTTAGCCCATTGGTCCAAGTCCTTGGCGGAATGTAAGACAACGGTAGGATTACCTGTCGTTCCACTGGAAGAGTGGATACGTACGCATTTCTGTAATGGGATGGCAGCCAATCCGAACGGATAGTTATTTCTAAGATCATCTTTCGTTGTAAACGGAAGTTTTTGTAAATCCTCCAAGGACTGAAAACTGTCCGGGGTAATTCCTTTCTCTTTGAATATCTTATGGTAAAAAGGGGAGTTGCCCGCTAGTTCTATGGTTTGTTTCAGTCGTTCCAGTTGGAATTTTACCAGATCTTTACGATCCATGGTTTCTATTTCTTTCTGCCAATACATCATCGTTTTTTCAATTAGAGTGTGTTTAATTCATGAAATTAGATTGCAAATGTATCTTTTATTTTGGATAACGCCATGCTTTTGTGTCAAAATATTAGTAATGACCTTTTGAAAATAAGAATTATTAGGCGGTAAGCCGTTGTAAATAAAAAAATAATAGTTATTTTTGTCCATTACGCAATTTAACTTTATGTATGGGCCATGGGAAAATATGACCACCTTTCCAAAGAAGAGTTGATTCAAAGGATTGAGAGACTGGAAGCCGATCTGGAAAAAGCCACTTTGACACCATCCGCGAGCGATAACGAACTTGAGATGCGCCAAAGCCAGCATACGATCAACTTCTTAAATATCTTGATGGATACGATCTTGTCGAACGTATTTGTGGAGATCACGGTGAAAGATATTTTCAACGGTTTCCGGTATATCTATTTTAATAAGGCGGCGGAGGAATTTACGGGGGTCAAGGCGGAAGATATCTTAGGGAAGACGGATTTCGAGCTTTTCCCTGATTCCCGGCGGGCGCATGAGATCCGAACGGAAGATTACCATACGATCAAGACGGGACGTATGGTAAAGGAAATGGTCGAGTATGAGAAACCGAATGGAGAGGTGAGAATCGTAAATATCGTACGTTTACTGATCACGAATCCGGACCCGGGAGCCTCGCCTCTGTTATTGGTCATGCTGAATGATATCACGGAGCAGCGTCAGGACCAGTTGGCGCTGATGAAAGTGCAAGAGGCGGATAAGATGAAAAACGCTTTTATCGCTAATATGAGCCATGAGATCCGGACTCCGCTGAATGCTATCGTTGGCTTTGCCCATCTCGTGACGGAAACGACTAATGCCAGTGAGCAAAGGGAATACTTTTCGATTATAAATAAGAATTGCGATTTATTGTTGAAACTGATTAACGATATCTTGGATTTGTCGAAGATCGAGTCCGGTCGGTTAAACTATAACGTGTCGGAAGTTGAGTTGAGGGATATTTGCCAAGAGGCCTATGTGGTACAATCCTTGAAGATGACTTCCGATGTGGCATTATTATATAACTCGGTCGCCATGCCTTCTGTTCGTCTGTGGATCGATCCGCACCGGGTAGAACAGGTCTTGTTAAATCTCTTGTCTAATGCCATTAAGTTTACTTCCAAAGGTTTTATCTCGCTTTTTTATGAGGTGGAAGATATGTTCGTACGTGTCTCTGTCATGGATACCGGAATCGGGATATCAGAGGAAAAGCTGGAGTCTGTTTTCGAGCGTTTCGTGAAATTGGATGATTTTTATCAAGGGGCTGGTTTGGGACTACCGATCTGCAAGATGATTGTAGAGCAGTTGGGTGGTGAGATCGGTGTGCGATCTGAGCTTGGCAAAGGTTCCACTTTCTGGTTCACCTTACCATTGGTTGTTACGGATAAGGCTGTTGTGGAGAAGGATGATCCTTCTGTTTTAAGTGAATGTCAACTATATTAAATAAAAAAGAAATGAAAAATGCGGTTGTCTTTTTAGCGACAGGCTTTGAGGAAATAGAGGCCTTGGGTACGATTGATGTCTTGAGGCGTGGTGGTGTACGGGTTATGATGGTATCTATTACGGGTGACCGATTGGTGATAGGAGCTCATGATATTCCGGTAATGGCTGATTATCTGTTCGAGGAGGCGGATTTCAGTTGCGTCGATGCCTTGATCTTGCCGGGTGGAATACCCGGAAGCAACCACTTAAATGCGCATGCCCATTTGAAAGAATTAGTCAAGGAGAAAACGGAGGAAGGCGTATTAATCGGTGCTATCTGTGCCGGACCGATGGTTTTAGGTGGTCTTGGATTGCTAAAAGGGAAAAGGGCTACCTGTTTTCCTTTCTTCGAGCCAACAATGGTAGGCGCTATCCCTACGGATAATGGAGTAGAGCAGGATGGAAATATCATCACAAGCAAGGGGCCGGGTTTTATGTTTGAGTTTGGTTTGGCGATCTTGAGGAATCTGAAAGACGAGGAAATCGCTTTGGAAGTGGCGGATGCCTTATTATATGACGCTTTGTTGCATGGGACAAAGCATTAATGTGCTTGAAATTAAAATCCCTTGAGAGAATGTCTCTAAGACATTCTCTCAAGGGATTTTTGTTGTAAAGAGTTTTCCCTTTCCTAAATTATTTCTGGAAAGATTTTTTCATACGTGCGATATCTGTCAAATAGTCTTGCAGATCTTGCTCGTGTTCTTCTTCCTCAGCTAAGATATGCTTAGCGATATCACAAGTCGTGAAGTCGATGCCGTCCGTGAATTTAGCGATTTCTTGATAACGCAAGATGGCGCAACGCTCGGAGGCGACATTCTGGTTCAGAAGGCTTACTACGTCAAAGTCTGTCGGTGAATCATATTTGCATCGGGCTAATTCAAACCATTGTTTCGGATCAAGTACCGGAACTCCTTCCAATTCGATGATCCGGTCTGCCAATAATTGGGCGTGATGCCTTTCTTCCTCGGCATGTTCCTCGAATTCACCTTGTACGTCGGAACGCATGGCTCCTTCAACGACCAAGGCTCCTACCCAATATTGATAGTATGCTAGCCATTCTTCCGCTAACGCGGCGTTTAGTTGAGATAATAAATTGTCGACATCCAATTTCCCTCTTAAAATTTTGACGCTTTCTTTTGCCATAGCTGTATTAATTTAGAATTAAACGTATTGTTCGTTTTTTATAGTTCTAACAAGCTTACTAGGGCATTGTTTATTGTTTGTCAAAATTTTAACGTTATGCTGCGATTGTTACAATTTAGGTAATTCCCAAGGTGCCCGGTAATAGGCTTTCGACAAGGCGGTAGCCTCGTTATCGCCGACAAACAAATTGTTTTTATCATCCCAATGAACTTCCCGTTGAACCCGGCAGGAGATATTCGCCAGATGAGCCATCTTCGCTACACGGGCACCGATAGCGACATCGGCGTTCGGAAGCTCACGGCTTTTAATGCAGCTCAACATGTTTCCCACATGATTATAAAGTCCTTTGCCTTCTCCTTTCTTGAAAGGAACGGCTTCCATGCGGGCTACGTTATTGGATACGACTGGTATGACTTCCCAACCGGCCCTGTCGAGTACCATCGTACCATTCTCCCCATAGAACGCTAATCCTTCCTTACGGTTATAGAGTCCGTGATTGATTCCACAGGCGTGATCCCAGATGATATTAAAATCATCGTAGGCATAAGTCGCCATTAAAGTATCGGGTGTCTCCATAGCGTCGTTCGGATAGGCGAACTTGCCACCGCCTGAGAATACACGGCTGGGAAGGCCCGCGTTCATACCTTCTAGGGCATAATCCAGTAAATGTACACCCCAGTCCGACATCAAGCCTCCGGCATAATCCCAGAAAAAACGGAAATTATAATGAAAGCGATAAGGATTGAACGGACGTTTAGGAGCCGGGCCTAGCCACATATCGTAATCCACACCGGCGGGAGCGTCGCAATCCGGTTTAACCGGAAGTGTCGGCTTGCCGTCTTGGTAAGCCCAGACCTTGACCGTACGGATCCGTCCGATATTTCCGGCTTTCAAGAAATTAGCCGCCTCGTCCCAATGCGGGTCGCTACGTTGCCATTGGCCTACCTGTACGATCCGGTTATATTTACGGGCGGCTTTTTCCATCAGGTTACATTCCTCGATCGTATTGGAGAGCGGCTTCTCTACATATACGTCTTTTCCCGCTTGGCAAGCCCAGACCGTCGGAAGGCAATGCCAATGGTCCGGCGTACCGATAATGACTACATCTACGTCTTTATTATCGATTACTCGTCGCCAGTCCTTATATAAGTGAGGTACTTTTTTCCCTGTTTTCTTCTCAACGTCGGCAGCCCGTTTGTTTAACCATTCGTCATCGACATCGCAAAGAGCCACGCATTCCGTCTCCGGATAATCAAGAAAAGTATTCAAATCCCCGTATCCCATGCTACGGCATCCTATGAGGGCTACCTTTACTTTGTTGCTAGGGGCGGTTTGTCCGTATATGGAGGAATACGATTTACCGATAAGCGGCGATAAAGTAAGTCCGGACATGATAAGTCCGGTTTTTTGCATAAAAGTACGTCTGTTCATGATATTAGTTTTTAATACTGTTATAAATATATTCCATATCCACGTGCTCCCTTACGAGGGCGGCGAGTTTATCATACTGCTCTTCCTTAAAAGCGGCATAATCGAAAGGGCCTGTAGTCGTTTCCGTGTCAAAGCCCTCAGCTAAGTTGTCCAATACGGCCGGATTATCAAGGATACCGTGCATATAACTTCCCCAGCATCGGTTGTTGAGGTAATATCCGTCCGTTCGTCCGTCTTCCAGTCGGGCTACGGGCTGTTCGGGGGCGTCGCCCAATAAGGTGGTTCGTCCCATATGTATTTCGTATCCTTTACAATCCTTATTCTCCGAGGAGGGGAGGAAAGCAAAGTCGCTTTGTCTCGTGATCTTCTCCTGCTCGATGACTGTGCATTGAGGCAGAAGACCGAGACCGGGAATCGCCGGGATATTTCCCTCGATACTTTCCGGATCTTCCAAGCGGACTCCCATCATTTGATAGCCACCGCAAATACCGATCACCTTTTTACCCGCTTTATGCGCCCGGATAATCGCCATCGCTATCCCATTGGCCCGCAGGCTTTGTAAGTCCGATAACGTATTCTTTGAGCCGGGGAGCAGGATGATGTCGGCTTTCTCTATCTCATCGATATTGTTGGTATAATACGGATTGAAACGGGGGTCCATCTCCAATACATCAAAATCCGTGAAATTAGACATTCGTTTCAGCAGGATGATAGCTACATTGATTTTCCCGTCTTTATAAGTGTTATTTTTCATATCCAACGCTACGGAATCCTCTTCCTCTATCTTGATATCCCGAAACCATGGAATTACGCCGACCACGGGAATCCCAGTCAATTCCTTTAATAGGCTCCGTCCTTCTTCGAATAAAGAGGCGTCTCCACGGAACTTATTGATGATAACCCCTTTCATTAACACTCGTTCCTCCGGTCGTAATAAAGCGATCGTTCCATATACAGAGCCGAATACGCCCCCACGGTCTATATCCGCAACTAAATAGGTAGAGGCTCCGGCAGCGATCGCCATACGCATATTGGTGATATCCCGGTCTCGCAGGTTTAGTTCGGAGATGCTTCCGGCTCCTTCCAATACGATCGGGTTATAGCGAGCTTCCAGACGCTTGAAGGCTTCGATGGCTTCCTTAAATAGCTCCTCCTTCTGGTTTTGTATCCCGAAATAATCCTTGGCGGACATATTGCCGACTGGCTTTCCGTTTAATACGACTTGCGAGCTTTTATCATTTGTCGGCTTTAGTAATATCGGGTTCATATCCGTATGCGGGGAAATACCGCAGGCCTCCGCTTGTACGACTTGCGCCCGGCCCATCTCGCCGCCTTCCGGGGTAGAGTAGGAATTGAGGGACATATTTTGTGCCTTGAACGGTGCCGGTTGATAACCATCTTGCTTGAAAATACGGCAAAACGCCGCATTGATAACGCTTTTACCCGCATCAGAGCAGGTTCCGACAAACATAATCGGTCGTAGGTGTTGCTTCATCTGTATAGATTTTATTTACACAGTGTACAAAGGTAGTATTTTTGGCCTTTTTATTAAGGAGAAGATATGAAAAAAGAAGAAGATTTTGTTATGGGCCTGTCCATCTACATGGTTTGTCTGCGTGAGAAAAAACGGTATTCCACGGCGAAGAGTTATCAAGATGCCTTGAACTCGTTCAAGTGCTTTTGCGGTATGGAGGCGATTCCTTATACCTATATTAATAGGCTGTCTCTTATACACATCTGACGCTGCCG
>ENA-UAOZ01001559-UAOZ01001559.1-human-gut-metagenome-genome-assembly--contig:-NODE-1559-length-10267-cov-11.588425_pt1 | contig 10267 bp, 8 predicted proteins | sample MGYA00243474_ERZ654565 | MGnify/ENA primary metagenome ERZ654565 (study PRJEB26926, sample SAMN06164854) | human gut metagenome | biome: ENVO:00009003; feature: ENVO:2100002; material: ENVO:00002003...
TACCCCCATATAGGACTTTTATATTTCATTGTCCTATATGAGGGTAGCATATCAATCAGCCGTGGCCTTATTTATATCATTTCACTCTTTTTTGAAATAGAACAACACCACAGCAACAACTCAAATCGACTTAAAATTCCAGACTATTCGCATTCAGCAAGAAATACTTCATTCCCATGATGACAAAACCTTCATCATTTCTCCAAGGCTTTTTGCTGCCATTTACAATGACGATCTTCTTGAAAGAGTCCGGGATATTACGCAGAGAATTGAACTCCTGCGTCTGTTTTTCTTCCGAAGTCATGTCATATGCAACCTGGATATAGTATCTCTGGTTTCCTTGATTCACCACAAAGTCAACCTCCAACTGCTTGCGAACACGTTTGCCCTCTTTATCCTTATCGAAGATATCCACGACACCCACATCAACATTGTAGCCACGGATCAGCAGCTCGTTATAAACAATGTTCTCCATGATATGAGTAGGCTCCTGCTGTCTGAAATTCAGACGTGCATTTCTCAGTCCCAGATCAGTAAAGTAGTATTTCAGATTTGCACCGATATACTTTCTGCCCTTAATATCGTATCGGCTTGCCTTGGAAATCAAAAAGGCATCTGTCAAATGGTCGATATGCTTGGAGATGGTTTTATTAGCATAAGTCATCTGGCGCTCACTGGCAAAGGTATTGGCAATCTTTGAAGGGTTGGTCGGTGCGCCGATTGCAGATGCAAGCACATCAACCAGAATCCCAATCTCATCCACGTTCTGAATCTTATTTCTTTCAATAACATCCTTCAGATAGACATTTGCAAAGATGTTCTTCAGATAGTCCGCTTTCTGTCGTTCGCTCTGGAAACTTACGATCTGCGGCAATCCTCCGTAGATCATGTAGTCATCCCAGGCATCATCATAATCGCCGTCATAGACAGAATAAAACTCTGCAAAGGAGAGAGGGTAGATTCTAATCTCATCACCTCTGCCACGGAATTCGGTCACAATGTCGCTGGACAGGAACTTGGAATTACTTCCGGTGACATACACATCAATATTGCTCATGCGGAGCAGGCTGTTCAGCACTTCCTCAAATTGTGACATAAACTGCACTTCATCAAGAAGCAGATAGTATTTGCCATCGTCTTTCATGACATCTTTGATGTACTTGAAACACACCTTAGGATCTCTTAGTTCCTCATTTTCAATACCGTCCAATGCAATCTCAATAATATGATCAACATCAACGCCGTTCTCCAGTAAGTATCTCTTAAAGATGGTAAACAGCAAAAAGGATTTGCCACATCTACGAATGCCGGTAATCACCTTTATCATTCCATTATCTTTTCGCAGGGTCAGCTGCTGTAGGTAAGCGTTTCTTTTAATCTCCATCGTTACACTCCCTATTTCCGTACATCTGCACATTTTTTAGTAATGATATTCTATCACAAAACAAGTTAAATCTCAATATCCATTCCTATTTTATGTGCATCTCCTAAAATGAAATTTTAAATTCCACTGCCCTACAGGGCGGTAGAATTTAGTCCTGCACAGTAGATATTTACTCTTTCATACATCAGTGTTATTGTAAAAGTTCCTTCTGACAGCAGTAGAAGGAGAATTATCATGAGTAAATATGATTCATATTTATTGTGTCAGACACCATTGTTTTTTATGAAAATGTAATCATATGCTATCCGTTCCGCGTCACCTTTAACATATATATTTCCACATTTGTGAAATCCAAATCGCTCAATTGCTGTCTGCATAGAAATATTATCTTTGTGCGTATCAATGCGAATATAGTCTATCTGTTTTATGCAATATTCAAAACATGCTCTGGCAATTCCTTTTACTATTCCATTAGATGCCAACCGATGAATCGTCCCATAGAGTTTGTCATCTGTCCATTTTCCATTTTTAATAACCTGATAAGTTGGTTCTTCTCCAATAATAAAAGAAAATGTTCCCACAATCATTCCATTATTTACAATTACATAGCTGTTTCCTGCATCTATATCCGTTTTTAGTATCTCCTCGCCAGGGTATCCATCTCCCCATTGTGTTTTATTTCCATGTGCAGCCATGTACTCCTTAGCAGTTGTAAAAATAGCCATAATCTGCTTAATATCTTCTCTTGTGCTTTTTCTAATTTCCATATTTCCTTTACTCATAATTCCCCTCTCTAAGTTCCGGATTTAAAGTTGACATTTCCTCCTATTTGCTTTTTATTATATTGTTTTACCTATTAAGATTCAATGCGGTGACGGATTAAGATTTCATGAAGAATAATAAATCAATCTGTAAAATAATCATCTTTTTTCCTCCATTTTAACAGCAATGCTGAATTTGTGATTACAAGCACTGAGCCGGCATTATGTACCAATGCACCTATGACCGGATCAAGAGTGCCTGTGATTGCCAGAATGATAGCTATGAAATTAAGTCCCATGGAAAATGACATATTAATCTTTATTGTAGTCATCATTCGCTTGAAAAGTGCCAGTAAATGTGGCAATTCCTTTACCTCATCATCCACCAGGGCAATGTCTGCCGTATCCACAGCAATATCACTTCCTACACCGCCCATAGCAATGCCGACATCAGCCGCCTTTAAGGCTGGTGCATCGTTGATTCCATCCCCAATCATACAGACAGCTTCCTGTCTGTTCTGATATTCATTTATGTATTTTAACTTATCCTCCGGCAGACAGTTTGCTTGAATTTCGGAAATACCAAGCTGTCTTGCAATGGAAGCAGCCGCTTTTTCATTATCACCGGTAAGAAGTACCGGCTGTACATTTAATGCTTCTAATACCTTTATTGTACCAACACTCTCACTTCGTATCGTATCAGACAATACAACATAACCAATGAAAAGGCTGTCCAAAGATATGTAGATCATGGTACATCCCCGGTTAATAAATTCTTCCGCCTGTGTTGTCATTTGCTGTGGAAACGTTATGTTATTTTCATTCAACATAGCCCTATTTCCAGCAAGAGCATGATAGCCTTCCACCTTTGCTGCCACACCTCTGCCCGGTATCATTTTAAAATCTGCTGCTTTCGGAATTGCAGACGAATGTTCACTTCTAAAGCATCGTACAACTGCTTTTCCCAGTGGATGCTCCGATGAAACTTCTGCCGCTGCACAAATAGTTTATTGTGTCAGGCACCATTGTTACCCAACTTCCGCTTCCGATGTGGATCGGCTTTGCATACTCAAGGTCATGGAAACCATCCGGATACTGCTGCGGCAGGCGCTCATCCGGGAGGAACGGATGGAATCATTTTTTCCAGAAGACGCTGCTTTCTTTTCTTCATCCACAGCGGTGTGCGGTTGAATTTATCACAGGTTTCCATCCCAAACGAATGGTATTTTTCCAGATCTTTGCTGTCGGCATTGTAGAGTCTGCCGGCTTTCATTCTTTCCCAGTTATTCATGTCTGTTTCTCCTTTTTTGGGATCGCGTACCTTATTCTTCTTTCTCCAGAAATGTCTGCACATTTTCTTTTGTAACCTTCTGATATGCGCGATATATATATTTATAATTTTTAAACGGATTTGGATTATTTTCATCCTCTGTAGCAATCGAAAATGCAAGATTTGCCATTGCTGCTGCCTGCCCTTCTTTATCATTATATACGGTTGCTGCAAGTGTTCCGTCTTTTACCGCTTCAAGCCCTTCTTTTGTCCCATCTATTCCAAAAAATACCGGCCGGTTTGTTTCCGTATACCCGAGCTTTTCATAAGCATCCATAGCACCGAGTGCCATTGCATCATTATTGGCAAGAACAACTTCCATCCGGTTGTTATATTGTCCGATCAGCTGCATCATACGGTTCTGTGCCTGCACACGATTCCAGTTTGCAATCTGATAACTCAGTTTTTCCAGTGCAATCCCCTGTTCTTTCAGGCTCTCCGCAACGCTTTCCGTTCTAATAATGGCATCCTGATGCCCCATTTCCCCCTCAAGTATCACATATTGGATTTTCCCATCATGATTGCGGTCCACATCCGGATGTTCTTTGATATAAGCTGCTGCAAGCTGTCCCTGCATCTGTCCGGATTGTTTTGCTTCTGCTCCGACATAATATAACTGATCCCACTGCATCAGATCTTCTTCCACAGGTTCCCGATTAAAAAAAATAATGGGAATATCGTGTTCCTGCGCGGCTGTAATGATCTGTGACGGATCCGTCCGGTCTGCCAGATTGACGCACAGAATATCACAGCCATTGCCGATCATTTCCTGCACCTGATCGTCCTGCGTTCTTTGCGAATTTGCAGCATCCATAATGGTCAGACTGATATCATATCCCCTTTTTTCCAGTGTCCTGCATTCCCTTTTAAAATTTTCCAGAAGTTCCCCCAGAAAGGTATCTCTCTGGTCATAACATGCGACACCAATATAAATCTGTTTCGGTATTTCCTTTTTTTCGCTTCCACATGCACCATACAAAAGAATTCCCATCAGACCAATTAATGCCATAGCGTTTTTTATTTTTCTTTTATCCATGATAACCTCTGATTTTACCGGCTGATTGTAAACAGCAGATTCCGGTTCTCCTCCGAAAAAAGATTCTCCCGCGTGAGAACGGTATATGTAATCTGCCGGTCTTTCATTTTATAGAAAAAATTACGTCGTTTTTTAATAAGTTCTGCAACACTTTCATAGCCTGCGTCAAACTCATCCGGAGCAACCAGACATTGTGCCCATCCTGCATCCAGATAATAAACTGCCTCCGTTGAATTTCCAATTCCATAGAGTACCGCCCCATACAGGTCATTATCCTTTGCCGCCTCCCCGGCTTCCACAAAGCTTGCATTATCCAAAGCCATCACGATATCCACCCTTCTTTGCGTCTGTAAATTGATTTTCTCTTTCGAATCATTTTCTTTTGATACAGACCATAAAATTTCTGCGCCACTCCCCTTTAATGTATCACAAATCCCCTTCTTTCTTTTTATCACTGCTTCTGAAGTGGCATACTGCGAATAGATCCCAATCTTCTTCCCGATCAGATTTCCACGGTAATTTTCCAGAAGCTTTTGGGCAAGATCCGCACCCATATGGTAATGATCAGGTTCTATTGTATGCAATCCGGACGGTTCTTCGGGAAATGTATCTCCCACGGCCATTATAGGAACACTTTTTTCCAGCTGTTTTAGCTTTTGCTGCCCATCCCGGTTTGCAATCGGTTTTACGATCACCGCATCTGCTCCTTTTGCAATTTCCTGATTCATAATCTCAATCTCATCATTGGCGGTTTCCATATTGTCCTTACTGATGATCACAACATCTGTATCATATTCCCGTGCTGCCATTTTCAGTCCGTATTTAAACGCTGACCACTCGCTCTCATCCACATCCGGTATGATCACCGCAATTGTTTCTGGATCATGGCCGTTTTGCTTATAGATGATAAAGCCGAGAACCAGAATCACGAGAATTCCCAGAACTGCCTCTATTATCACAAATGTTTTTTTCCCATGTTTCATTTTAAGAATCCTCCGGCATATGGTGTTCCTCAAATTTCCTGCAGTTTTCCTCACTGTAAACAATCTCTGGGATGATAACTGTCACTGTCGTTCCCTCATCCAGTTCACTTTCTATCTGAAGTCCGTATGGTTCTCCAAACAATAACCGGAGCCGGTTATTTACATTTACAAGCCCGACTCCGGAGCCCTTTTTATGTACACGGTTTGTATCCTTTAATAACAGGTCAATCTCCTCTTCCGGAATCCCCATTCCGTTATCCGATACCTGCATAAAGATATTTTCTTGCTCTTTCCATCCGCGAATGAGGATTTTTCCGCAGTCATCCATCTCCCTTACGCCGTAATTGATCGCATTTTCAAGGATCGGCTGCAGCACAAGTTTCACGATACAATCATCCAGAATATCCGGACGGATATCAAATACAACTTCAAACTTGTTTTTATACCGCACTTTTTGTATATTAACATAACTTTGCGCGTGCTGCAGTTCATCCCTTATGCGGATAACCGTATGTCCTTTTGAAAGGCTGATCCGGAAAAGCTTTGCCAGCTGCGTGATCATAAAGGCAGCTTCCTCATTTTTACCGCTCTCTATCATCCAGGTGATGGAGTCTAATGTATTGTATAAAAAATGCGGGTTGATCTGGCTTTGCAGCACATCAAATTCGCTTTTTCTTCTTTCATTCTGTTCCCATATGACTTTTTTCATCAGTTCGGAATTCTGCCGGTAGGATTCCTGAATGGATTGTCCCAGATGCCGGATCTCTGTTGAGCCTCCGATTGCAATCTTTTCTTCTTTTCCTTCCTGATATTCACGCACCGAGTGATCCAGTTTCATAATCGGCCGCGATATCCGCACGGAAATGATGCGGTTTACAAATACAAGCATCATTGCCATAAGCAGTAAAATAAGCAGGACAAACTGCTTTACATCGGCCATCTTATTTGTGAATATTTCATACGGCATAACACAGACCAGGCGCCATCCTGTATAACTGATTGCACCCACCATAACTTTTCTGTGGTTTTTTCCCAAATATTCATCGTAAATTTTTTCTTTGGACGAAGCTGCCTTTACGCTGCTTTCTGTATTCATGCCATTGTCAATTCTTGCCTGATGCGGATGATAAATAATATTTCCCTCACCATCACACAGATAAAAATACTGTCCTTTTCCTGACGTATTGATCCGTTCCATCATACGTGAAATCCCGGAATAGTCCATATCCACAAGCAGCACTCCCAACTGTGTATCTGTCCCATTCGTAAGTTCCACGACACGGCTGGAAGAAATCACCCAGTAATACCGACAGGTACCGTCATCAAATAAATTCTGTACATGGGGTGTGGAAAAATGGATATTCTCCATACGTGTTTTTGCCTGCATAAACCATCCCTGTCTGGTCACATCCGGTTCTTCTTTCTGGGCAACAACCGGCTCTGCTGCCATAAGGCTTCCGTATCCATTATATATAGCAATGCTCCTTAAGTTCTCTTTATTTGCCTCATATAAAAGATTTAACCCTTTGTGGATGGATTCGTTCTGTTCCCGGATATCGTTTTCCTTTATAACATCATAATATGCGGCATCCGATACCAGCCTCATATTCACAAGATAATTTTCTATGGAATCCACCGTCTGATCCATAATCTTTCGGTTATTATCCACAATATTCTGCTGTGTAATCCCCGAAAATTTCCAATATACCATCATGCCCATACAAACCATAATTAAGGTTGATATTACAGAAAATGCAACCATGATGGTTGACTGGATATCTCCCGGTTTATTTTTCATTTTTTTCATATGCTGTCCTGTATTTTGAAGGGGATACCCCAAACTGTCTTTTAAACACATAACTAAAGTAATTTGGATCGGAATATCCCACACTCTTTGCAATCATATAACTTTTTTCTGCGGTTTCCACAAGCATGCGTGCCGCCTTATCCATACGGTATTCCGTCAGGTATCCGACAAAAGAATTCCCTGTTTCTTTTTTGAACATGCTTGAAAAATAAGAATTTGACACGCCCAGTTCTTTACAGATATCGTCAAGCCCTAAATCTTCCTGCTGATAATTGTCGTGCACATATTCTTTTGCCCTCCCGATCAGGGATTTCTTGGAATGATACCTGGCATCTGCCATGTCATCATGCAGCATACAGCAGAATTTTAAAAGCCATTTCTGCAAAACCTGCGGTTCTAAATTACACAGTTCATTATACAAAGAACCGATACCTCCCGGTATTTTTGTGGTATCCATTTCATTGTTGACCATAAAATGATACAGTTCGCCAATGAGTTCCATAACTGCCACATGATATTTTTCCAATGATTTCAGGTCAAGGAATTTATGCTGCATGTAAACTTCTATGGCATTTGCAATATCTTCATTTTCTCCAAGGCAGATCTTTTTGAACACATTGGACAGTTCTGTTTTCTCTCCGGCATCCCTTTGGATTTTTCTCTGTGGAACAATCTCTTTTAAATTTATCGCCCGGTTGCTTCCATATAAAACACGATAGGAAACCGCTTCCCTGGCGCTTTGATACGATGCTGCAATCTTTGCAATGTGCCCACATACCTGACCGATCCCTATGGTTACTTTTGCCCCCATAATATGATGGATATATTTACAGAAACGGTCACAGGCATCCGTCAGTTCTGAAATTTCTTCCTCACTTTTTAACTGCATAATCATAATGGTATCCCCAAGATAGCGAAAACGCTTCGCGTTCCATTTTTCCCCGAGGTTCTCCCCTGCCTGCCTGCCGGTCTACCGATACCGAAAGCAGCCGTATATCCATGCCCTCCGGAACCTGACTTGCCGATGTGTGTATGATCAGGCAGCAATACCACGGGCCTGTAAAAGCAATCTGGTAATCCTTAAAATAATGCGGCATCTCCTCTTCCGGAATACGTCCTTCAATAAGCGTTGTATACAAATTCGCCTGCAGCATCGGAAGGGAATCCGCATAATATTTTTTCAAAAGATCCGTATTTCTTTTTTCACTGATCTCATAGTCCAGTTTCTCTTTCAGACGCTTAAACACTTCTGTTATTTCAACAGCATTGAGCGGCTTTAAAATATATTCCTCGATTTCAAGATGCACGGCTTCTTTTGCATATTCAAAATCATCAAACCCGGTAAAAAGCAGAATTTTTGTTGCCGGATACTTTGCTTTTATATGTGCACACAATTCCAGTCCGTCCATATATGGCATCCGGATGTCCGTCATAACAACATCCGGCTGCATTTCTTCAAGCATATCCATTGCTTTAAATCCGTTGTTTGCATGCCCGGCAACCTGAAAGCCGAGTTCCTCCCATTTAACTTTTTTAACGATGGCTTCAATGACTTCTTCTTCATCATCCACCAGCAATAATGTATACATACCTCTTCCCCCATGTTATTTTATTTATTATAGCAATTTGTCCAGATAAAGTAAAACCTTTCCAACATAAAACAGAGATGCCCTGCATGTTTCATGCATCACCGGCATCCCTGCTTTTTCATTATAGAGGAGAGTATATGTTTTATTTTTTCTGAACGTATTTCAGACAATCCAGTGTTACTGCAACAAGGATGATAATACCCGAGAATACGAACTGGAGGTTGGTATCAATACCCAGGATTGTGAGGGAGTATGTTAATGCTGTAAAAATACATACACCGGTAACAACACCGGAAATCTTACCAATACCACCGGTAAATGATACACCACCGACAACGCAGGCTGCAATGGCATCCATATCCCAGCCCTGTCCATAAGCGGCAGAACCAGATCCTACCATTCGGGTACATTCAAGCCAGGAACCAAATCCGTAAAGGATACCTGCCATAATAAATGCACCAAGTGTTACTGCAAAGACAGAAATTCCTGAAACAGCTGCTGCCTCCGGATTTCCTCCGACTGCATAAAGATTTTTACCAAAGGTTGTTTTGTTCCAGATAAACCATACAATGACAATTGCTGCAACTGCCCAGAGAATGATGGTCGGGAATCCATTGACTTTTGGAATTACCATATTTGGAATGGTCGGCTCGATCGCTCCGAAGGAAACACCTTTTGTCGCATAGGTTACCAGTCCAAAAATGACAAGCATGTTTGCCATGGTCGATATAAACGGATGCATCTTGAATTTCGCTGTAAAAAATCCGGCTATACTTGTAAAGAACGTACATAATACAATACATGCTACCAGTGCAAGAACGACTCTTGCCGGTGTCGGTACTTTCGTAAAATCAAAGATGTGTCCGAACACACCACCTGTATTTACACCCTGATGCATGATAATGGTTGCGGTTGTCATTCCCATACCAACCATTCGTCCAACGGAAAGATCCGTTCCTGTAAGAAGGATCAGACCTGCAACTCCAAGTGCTAAAAACATTCTAGGCGATGCCTGCTGGAGAATATTTAAAATATTATTATACGTAAGAAGCGGCGTTCCTTTTTTGATTGGAGTTATGATACATAACGCAACAAAAATAAGAATGATCGCGATGTAGAGTCCATTCTGTAAAAGGAATGTTCTCCGGTTAAATGTATACTTATAATTTTCCCATTTCTGTGCCTGATTTTCTGCAAATGTGAATTTGGACAACCGGAGCAGATCAATCAGATGATACTTGTAACTGTACGCATCATGCTTCCGGTCTTTAATCCTCTGATACTCTTTTTCCAGTTCAATCTTTTCATTGGAAACACGGTTCTTATATACCTGTCTCTTATACACATCTCCGAGCCCACGAGACCTCTCTACATCTC
>ENA-UAOZ01001568-UAOZ01001568.1-human-gut-metagenome-genome-assembly--contig:-NODE-1568-length-10247-cov-11.286009_pt1 | contig 10247 bp, 8 predicted proteins | sample MGYA00243474_ERZ654565 | MGnify/ENA primary metagenome ERZ654565 (study PRJEB26926, sample SAMN06164854) | human gut metagenome | biome: ENVO:00009003; feature: ENVO:2100002; material: ENVO:00002003...
ATGCAGTTTGGTAAGTATATCACAGGAAAAGGCATCTTGGCTTCTGTGGCACATACACAAGCCGAATATGAAGATATCCGTGCAGCCTGGGAGTCCGGTTATTCTCATGCTACACATTTCTATAATGCAATGCCGGGCTTCCATAAGCGTCGTGAGTATAAATATGAAGGTACAGTAGAAAGTATCTATCTGATAGACGATATGACAGTGGAAGTGGTAGCCGATGGTATTCATGTTCCTCCTACTATCTTGCGCCTGATATATAAGATTAAGGGTGTGGAACGTGCTTGTGTTATTACCGATGCTTTGGCATGTGCCGCCAGTGAAAGCAATGTAGCTTTTGACCCTCGTGTCATTATCGAGGATGGTGTGTGCAAATTGGCCGACCGTTCTGCTTTGGCAGGCAGTGTGGCTACCATGGACCGTTTGATCCGTACCTTGGTGCAAAAGGCAGAAATCCCATTGGAAGATGCTGTCCGTATGGCTTCGGAAACTCCGTCCAAGATTATGGGAGTATATGACCGCAAGGGCTCACTTCAGAAAGGCAAAGATGCCGATATCTTGATTCTTGACCAGGACTTGAATATCCGTGCCGTATGGGCAATGGGCAAGCTGGTCGAAGGAACTTGTACATTATAACAAAAGTGCTTTCAGCTATTTGAAACTCTTTATAGTTCGCCTTTCTGAATGAAATGAAGAATGACGAACTATAAAGAGTTTTCTTGTCCTTTTTCAGTGTGTAACACATACCCCTTCTTCATCAGTGATTCTATCTTCACGCTGGAATCATTGCGCAACGCTTTTCGTAAATAGGTTATTTGTACATTCAATGCCAGCGAATTGGCATAGGATGAAGTTCCCCATACATGTTTCAAAAGTATTTCCCGGTCTACCGGAACATGGAGGTTTTTAGCTAGTATTCGGAGTATCTCAGCCTGTCGGGAAGTAATCAGTACCTTGTTATTTCCCGTCCTTATTTCATTGGTGGTATAGTTAAATGTACTTTTTCCGAATGTATAGCTTTCTGTTTCAATTCTGTTGTTTGCACATTGAAACCGTTCACGGATACGTGCCAACAGCTCTTCGGGATAAAAAGGCTTTGCTAGATAATCATTGGCTTGCAGATCAAAGCCTTTCAGACGGTCGGCTTTATCGCTACGGTCTGAAAGAAAGAAAATAAGTACCTGATGATTTTGTCTCCGTATTTTTGCCGCTACCTCGAAGCCGTTCAGTTCGGGCATATTGATATCAAGCAATACCAAATCAGGCCTTATTAAGGGAAATTGTTGTAAGGCAATGCTTCCGTTTCCTGCGTAAGTAACTTCATAGCCTTCTGCCTCCAAAAAACGTTTTAAGAGCATGGAGTATTTTAAATCATCATCTGCGAAAAGTATTTTGATTGTTTTCATCTTATGTGGATTGTTGAAATGATTATTGAGGTAGTACAATACTGAAAGTCGTTCCTTTACTCGGCTGGCTGGTCAAGGATACATGTCCGTGGTGTGCTTCGGTGAGGAGCTTTACGTAACTTAGTCCTAGTCCTATACCCGGTATATTTCGGTCCGGTATATGGTTGCCGCGATAAAACTTATCAAAAACCTTGCTTTGCTCTGCTGGCGGAATTCCAATTCCGTTATCTGTTATTTGTATAGTAAGGGTGTGTTCTTTCTGTATACAGGATAAATCAATCCGGACTTCTTTGCCGGAGTATTTGATGGCATTCTCTATCAGGTTGCTGATGATGTTGGCAATATGTACCGGGTCAGCGGTGACCAAAGTGGATTTCATTTCATAGTGCGGATGGATGGTAACCTTTTTATTGGTAGGAACATTGACCAGCCGGATTAATTTATCTACGGTTTCCCGTAAATCAAAAGTACGGATGTGGAGAGGCGTGTGTTCATAGTCAGCCCGTGTCATATCCCTTACTTTGGCCAGATAGGCAGAAAGATTGTCCAGTTCAAACATGGAATCCTTTACTACTTCATCCATTGCTCTTTCGTCTGTACGCATGGACTTGTTGTTGAGAAAGGCAATACACATTTTCAAGGTCTGTACAGGGCGTTTCAGTTCATGTATCATGGTATTTACAAAGCTTTTTCTCATTTCGTCTATTTTCCGTTGTTTCAGAATGGTCTTGATCTGGTAGATAAGACAGAATACCAAAAGCAGAACTAATATCAGGCTACCCAACAGCTGCCATGCCATTTGCTGGAGCAGGGAGGGGAAAGGTATCTGTATGGATGCCGTCAATGCTTGTTTAAGTAAAGGATTATAAGGATAAGCAATATACATTTCAGGTTTGAACAATCGGGTGGAAGAGGTATAGCTTCCATGCCACAGGATAGAATCAGTCTGTATCAGTCTGATATTTGTCAGTTTTATTTGGTTGGCTTGTAATAGTGAATCAAATTTTCCGGCTTGGAAGGGGTGAGTCATCTCGGCTCCATAGCGTGTGGCTGCATCAAATAGAATTTCATTGGAAATGTTCTCTACCCGAAAACTGTCGCGGACTATAACGCTGTCCTCATTCAACAATGCATTCTGTTTTATTAACGAATCCAGATTATCAATTTCACTTTGTTGTCTATAAAAACTAATGATGCAGGTTGTTTTGCCGTTTTGGTTCACCGAATCCGGCATTTCTATTTTGTAGCTCAGTGTATATTTGTGGTTGTTAGTCCGTTTGTCATAGCGTGTATTCATTTCTTCTTTTTCCAATTGCAGTATTTGTTTATGCAGTTCCTGCATGAATGTTTTCGTTGAATAGCAATATTGGTGGTGAAGCCAAATAACCTTGACCACCTATTATCAATATAGCTGTAATGATAGTCAGTATCCATACTGTTTTTATTCTTTTTTCCATCTTTTCTTTTTTTGTTAAAGCAAAGGTACGGGCTATCCTTGGATATGCAATGTACACGAGGATTGTTTTTTTATCGGCGTAATATTTCAGTAATAACTTTGTGGTATCGGGAAGGAGGGAAGGACTTAGCTTTGCAGTATAAAATTCATCATTTAAAAACAATTCGGATTATGAAAAAGAAATTGGCTAACCTGTTATTTATGGTAACTGTGGCATTACAGGCTACGGCGCAGATAACCATTCTCTCTATGGATGATGTGAAGAAAAGCGAACCCATAGATGAATTGGTTTTCCGTGCTCAGTATGAGTTGAAGATGGTAGAGGATACTACCAAGACCGACTGTCAGCCCAATTCGGAAACGATGATGTTGGAAGTGGGAAAGAAATGTTCGCAATTTTATAGCTACACTACTTATCTTCGGGATTCTACTTTGATTGCCGACTATGCTAATAAAGTGTCCCAAGATATCTTGCAGCAACATGCCAAGGCTTATGGAAACGGGCGTATTACATATCGGATTTATAAGAACTATCCTACGGGAAAGGTGACAACGCTTGATCGGTTGGCTACCAGTAATTTCCGTTGCGAGGAAAAGAATGAAAAACCGGTATGGACCTTATTATCCGATACGGCTACTATTCTGACTTATCATTGCCGGAAAGCAACTTGTCGCTTCCGGGGAAGAAGTTATACGGCATGGTTTACGATGGAAATTCCTGTAAGTGAAGGGCCTTGGAAACTTTGTGGATTGCCCGGTTTCATTATAAAGGCTGAAGATGCCCGGGGACATTACTCATTTGAATGTACAGGTATCGAGCAATCTGATGAATCGAAGCCGCTTCTTTTCAATGGTAAAGGTTCTGAATCCATCAGTCGTAGAGATTTGAATAAGGTATATGAGCGTTATGCCAAGGACCCGGTAGGCTTTATTACTTCTACAGCCCCCAATGTAAAATTGACGGTAAAAGATGAGCAAGGTAATGCATTGAAAAACTTTGAGTTACCTTATAATCCGATAGAATTATCTGAAAAATAACAGGATGAAAACAGCAATCATTCTCTCTTTGTTGAGCTTTTTGTTTCATATTCAAACAAACGCACAAAACACGATAGAGGGACGGGTAACGGACAAAGTTACCCGTCAGCCTTTGGAATCTGCTACCGTCACTTTGCAACAGGAAGGGGATGGCAATATCATCAACTATACTTTGACAGATGTTGACGGATGTTTTCAACTTTCTTCTTCATCCTTGAAAGACAGGACAATAACGGTGTTTTATATGGGGTACAGGAAAAAGACTGTACCGGTACTTGCCGGTCGTCCGCTAACTATTGAACTGGAGCAGGAAGCTATCATGCTGAAAGAAGTACAGATTCGTTCGGGGCGTGTATGGGGACGACAGGATACCTTGAAATATGATCTCACCCGTTTTGCATCTTCCAAAGACCGGAATGTTAGCGATGTGTTGAAAAAACTTCCCGGCATCAATGTGGAAGAGAACGGAACTATAAAATATAATGGAAAAGCGATCAGTAATCTTTATGTGGAGGGAATGGACGTGAGTGGCGGGCGTTATAATCAAATAAATAATAATCTGAAAGCGGATGCCGTACAGGCAGCGGAGGTCATTGAAGGGCACCAACCCATTAAGTCCTTGCGTGGCAAGACCTTTACGGATGACGTTGCCTTGAATTTGAAACTGAAACCTGAAGTCCGTTCCAAATGGATTTATACCGTTATGGCAGGGGGAGGTTATGGAGAGAAAGCACTTTACGACGCTTCGTTCAATGCATTGCAATTGAGTCGTAACCGGCAGACTGTCTATACTTACAAGGCAAATAATACAGGCCGGAATCTGTTTTCCGACCAACAGAAACTGGCATCCGGCAATAGCTTTGACCGGGTGACGGACAGCAATCTTCCCATTTTTCTTCCTTTACCCGAACCGGCCATGCCCTTGTCGCAAAAAAGGCTGTTATTCAATGAAACGCATACAGCCTCTGCCAACCGCTTGTACCGATTGGATGAAGAAAAGCAATTACGATTTCAGTTAGGGTATATCCATGACCGTACAACCCGGCAATATGGAAGTGAGGAAATCTATTATTTTGCACAAGATACGGTGCATACGGCTACCAATCGGCATGACCGTTTAAAAACCGATTGTCTGAATGCTGAAGTGAATTATGAAGATAATACTGTAAGCCGGTACACTCGTGAAAATTTTTCGTTTGCAGGAACATGGAAATCAGGAGTTTCGGATATAACGGGTGATAATGCTATTTTTCAAAAGATAAAGAACTCACAATGGGAATTGAAGAATTATTTCAATCAACTTTACACCAAAGAAAAATACACTTGGGGAATCCGGTCGTATATCCGCTACACCCATTGCTCCGCTTCACTGACAGTGGCTCACCGCAACTTGCCCATTTTATTTGCTGATAACATGCTGATTGCCAACTGTATCTACCATAGGAACGAATTGAGTTCGTCCGATAACATCAGCGAAAACACATATCGAACTGTCATCGGACAGACACATGAGTCTATCCTTGCGGAATATGAAGAAATGAACACCGGCAATGCCTACACGGATAATGCCCTTTATGGGATGAGGAAAATAAATGGAGTGAATTATCAGCTTACAGGTGGTTTCTGTGGCGAACTTTCTTCGGTGAAACAGGAGAATGCTTACTCAGCCCATAGCTATTCTTTCTATACCGTTCCCCGTATCGAATGGGAGAGAAATGATTTTTTGTTCACTGCCGCCACTACTGTCCGGTGGACTCATCTGCCAAAGCAATCTTATAGCCGTTTTTGTGTCTCCCCATTCTTTTGTTTCCGTTATAAATTTACTCCCCGTTGGAAAATGTCCTTACTAGGAAGCTTGGATGAGAGTGAAGGAGGATTGAAGGATATCTACCCCTTTCGGTATCGTGAAGATTACCGGACTGTAGTGAAGCATACAGGAAAAGTTCCTGTAACGGTACGGCAACTTTATACCTGCTATCTGGAATACAAAAATACTATCAAGGAGTTTTTCTGGACTTTATCAGCTTCCTATTCCCACAATCGTTATAATCTGATAACAGAACGTAACTATAAGGACGGTAATTTCTATCTTTCGTCTGTGGAAAGAAATCATTCCTCTCATAGTTACATCTTGAATACCATAGGGTCGAAAGGGATCTATGACTGGAATTTGAAGACTTCTTTGGAATTGACTTTAGCACGCAACGAGGGGAAACAACTGAATGAAGGCATCGTTCAGGATTACAGGTATGACTATTTGTGCGTCGAACCTAAAATTGTGTGGGCTCCTTCTGTATTTTTCGAGGCTGAATACAAAGCGACGGTCAGTTGTGTGGGAGGCGGAATAGGAGAGGATACTAGTTTGGATCCTTTATGGGAGGTGGCTCAACGGCTGACTCTCAGTTTGGAATTTCATGATACGGAGTTTCGTTTATCCGGAGAGCATTTTTATAATGATTTAAGTAAGAACCAGCATCTGAATATTTGGCTTGCAGATGTTTCATTGATACATAAAGCCGGAAAATGGAGGTTTGCCGCTTCTGCTATAAATCTGTTTAATAAGGAACAATATCGTTATACTCTTTATTCTGCCGTGCAGAGTTATACTTCTTGGATAAAACTTCGTCCCCGTGAATTTATGGTATCCGTGCAATATCAGTGGTGAAAAAGGATTGGGATGGAGTCAAACGTGTAGTTTTCAGGTAAGGACAGTGCTGTGTGTTACTGAAAGTATGAGGTGGGCTGTATCTTTTTAGTATTGCATAATATATCCTCTTCTATCTCTTCTGTTGTTTCTTCATGGTATTCTTTGTAAATACCCCCTTCGTTCAGATAGTGGATAATATCACATATTTCCCTTAGCGAGGCAATGAGATGTGAGGAAATTATCACCGTCTTTTCTTTTGCTTTCAGTTGCCGGATGAGTCTTTTCATCAGGATACATCCCTTCAAGTCCACCCCATTGAACGGCTCGTCAAGAATAAATACGTCATTGTCTTGCAACAATAATGCCATAAATCCCAGTTTCTTTTTCATTCCGGTAGAATATTCGGCAGCATACCTGTCAAGGGGCAGTTGGAAAATTTCATTTAAATGTTGAATGGTGGGTGTATTGACCGGCAGACCTTTGGCCTTCATACAGAATTCCAAGTGTTCAAGACCCGTGATTTGGGAATAAAAGAAGTTGGATGCAGACAGATAACCTGTTTTTAAAGTTTTGCTTTTGGTTATGCTTCCGGTATAATCATAGATTCCCATTATACAATTGAATAAAGTAGTCTTTCCGGCTCCATTCTCGCCCACCAAGCCATATATTTTTCCGGGGTGATACTCCAAATGAATGCCGTTTAATACTTTGACCTTACCGAAACTTTTATGTAAATCATTCACTTCTATCATAATAATCTTTTTAAGCGTTTGTGCGCATGGCAGGTCAGCAATGCTGTAAGTGCTATGTCGGATATTAAAATAATTGGAACAAAAAGAGAGCCTAAATAAAAAGGCATTAATATACTTAATTGCACAATAAACAGCAATAGGGGGGATGGGATGATATGGCGCAACATACCGATACCAATGGCATAAATTAAGGTGGCGGTATAATAAGATAAGAAAAAGAAGATTTCATCTTGGTCATAGGTAGACGCTATAAGCGCTAAGCTGAAAGGAATGGAGGTGATGAAAACATTCCATGCTATGCTTTTTAGTTGGAAAAGGCATAAAGTCTTGAAATTTTTGAAATGAAGAAGATATCTGTTGTCCATTGTTTGCAGATAGCCTGATGCCTGTACCAATCCCCATAGTATGAGACATATTTTGTTTATTTTTATATTTCCGTGTACGGCTCCTGCGGTTGCAAAAAGAAAGAGTAGGATATAGACCCAAAAAGATTGGCGGAACATTCGTATATATTCATAACTTCCTTTGTAAAGAAAAGGAAGACGGACAGGCTTGTGTTCCGGTTTTATTTCTTTCAGGAAAGGTAATAAGACGGCGAACAGCCATAAGCCGATAGCGTCGGTAAATTGTCCTTTTATTATTTCTATTCCGGCAAAAGGTAATGCGATTAAGGCGTATTCTTTTATCAGGAACACAGAAAGATGGGGCGTTAAAGTGCGTAAAAACTCTTTGTCTTTCCGGACATTATGATAACCGGCTAATAAGAGAACGCATACCACAGGAATAGCGAAACGGTTTTCTGCCAAGAATAATATCATGATGGCAGCCACCGTTAAGATGGTAAGGAAGACTATTCTGAAGATACCCAATTCTATAACTATTCTTCCAAAATTTTTCAGACGAAGCAGCAGATACAGTTGAAACATAAAGTGCTTTTTATTCTGATTGAGGGTACAAAGGAATAAAATATCCGGCTAAGTACCCTCACTGTAAAGTGAAAATTTATTCTTTATGCTTCTTTTTCAGTTCCATCAACTCTTTATTGACGTGTGTCAATTCTTTAATTCTGTCCGATACATGATGGAAGAGGAAGTAGTCTGTCAGTACACCTGCTAAGATTAAACCAAACATTGTTATCATGAGCCACCACAGGTGGCGGTAGGTGTAAAGGAATATGCATATAAAAGGAGTTACCAGCAAATATCCGATGATATAACTCCAATTGATAAGCATTTTATATCGGAGTATATTCTTTATTTGCATTTCAAGGTTTGTTTCTTTTTTTATTTTAGTCAATAAAATAACTCCTGCAAAGTTGACTGTAAGAGCATATAGCAGAAGTCCGAATATTGCCGGCCAAAACACTAATTTACCGTTCAAATGAATAAAATCAACGAACATTAGAATCGTTACTCCTAACATAAATATAGAAGCTATTTTGTCCATCCTCAGCATTCTTTGCAGGCAACTTTCTTTTTGCCGTGACAACATCTCTATAATCTGTTGCTGATGAACCAGTTCATTCTGGCTGACCCGTTCATTCAACTCTTTCCATGCTTTTTGCAATTCTTCAAGTTCCATATAATTGTATGATTACAAGTTCGACATATTTTTTAATTTCTCTTTTATACGGTGCAGTTTTATCGCGACATTATTGCGGTTCGTTCCGGTGATTTCGGCTATTTCATCGTATGATTTCTCGTCCAGCCAAAGCAGGATAAACATACGGTCCACCTTGTTCAGTCGTTTGATGAGTGAATACATTTCTTTCAGCAGTTCGTTGTGTTCACAATCTTCCAGAATATCTATCTGCTGTTCCAAAGGTACATAGTCATACTTCTTTTTCTTTCGGAAGTCCGAGATACACGTGTTCAGGGATATGCGGTAAACCCATGTGACAAACGAACTTTCCCCCCGGAAGTTTTTGTATGACTTCCATATATTGAATACAGACTCTTGAAAAAGGTCGTTCACATCGTCCTTGTTGTCTGCATACATGAAGCATACCTTGTAAATGATGTGCTTGTATTGCACTAGCTTGTCGGCAAATTCCTGTTCTATACTCATCAGCTTTCAAAGGTGTTTTTATTAGGTTAGTCGGTGAAAAGAAGAGAAAGTTACACCTTTGTGCTATAAAAGTCTTTGTATTGAAAGTAGGTATTACAGGTCTGTTCTTTCAAATGCAATGATTTGTAATTTTCTTGATGTAGCAGGCTGGATTACTTTTTGCGGACGTTAAAGCATTTGTCGAAAAAGTCTTTTTTATTTTTCCCGTAAAAACTACTGTCCGGTCCTTTCCATGTCTTGGGAAATATCTTTTTAGTGAGTTCCACCTCTTCTTCAAGAATCGCAATATTATCAGTCATCAATGCCATGTTCAGTGCGCGGTTGATGCGGGAACCGGCATACCTGAGGCTGTCTGTAGCATATTCTTTTATGAGGATGGCATAGGCGGAATCGGCAGACCGATAATTTTTTTGGGCGGTAAGGCTGTCTCCGAAATAATCTTCAAACATCGCTTTCATTGACCATAAGTCGGCATTGAGGGTGGATTGTTTTTCGGCTTGCCGGAGTACAGACAGAATCTCATGGTACTTTTTGCAGACTGATAAATAACTGATTCTTCCCACATATACTTTTATATTGGTAGGGTCAATGGCTAATGCGCTGTCAAGTTTGGCCCATATTTCCTTGTCGTTTATAGATATATGTTCACTGTCATTATTAAAGAAGAAAGTGCTGTCTAAAGGAGGCAACCATAGGTTCCTCGCTTCTGCTACCAGACGGTTGGCTTCTTGGGTGTGGAAGTTTTCTTCGGTAGTCACGGGGTTGGAATGGTGTTTGCATGAAACAGTAAGGGTCAATAATAAGCCAAGTAAAATAGTGGTTTTCATCAGTCTGTGTATTATGGTATTAGTTTGTTGCCAACACAAAAATAGGATAAA
>ENA-UAOZ01001590-UAOZ01001590.1-human-gut-metagenome-genome-assembly--contig:-NODE-1590-length-10128-cov-11.675370_pt1 | contig 10128 bp, 7 predicted proteins | sample MGYA00243474_ERZ654565 | MGnify/ENA primary metagenome ERZ654565 (study PRJEB26926, sample SAMN06164854) | human gut metagenome | biome: ENVO:00009003; feature: ENVO:2100002; material: ENVO:00002003...
TGTAGAGAGGTCTCGTGGGCTCGGAGATGTGTATAAGAGACAGCTTTATGGTTGATATAATTTGCTTCATTTCATCCAGCTGATATATATCTATTCCATTGCTCTGCATATCTTTGATTTGGAGTATCTTATTTATACCAAATAAGTAATCAAGCACTTTCGTCTTGTCTTTCTTCACTCCTGCATACCCCTCAAATAACTTTTGATTATCTTCTTCATCAGCATACCTAAGAATCTTATCAGGGTTATTCCTTATTGTGTCTTTAAATATCTTATAGTCTTTAGGGCTTACAATCTTTGTGTAATGCTCTACCATATCTATTGTTTCGTGCCCCGAATATGTTTGTATCTTCCGATTATCCCACCCTCTAAGTTTTAACAGAGTTATAAATGTTCTTCTTCCAGTATGGGACTTTATACATTCATAACGCTCTTTTTCTTCAACTTTAACATTCGTATTCTCACCGCTATGTCTTGTTACTAGTTGCTTCCCTTTGATACCTGCTGCCTTTGCTATTTTTTTTAATAGCTTATTGAAATAATCAACTGTAACTTTCTGAGGTTCTCTATTTTTATATTCAGCCAGTATTTCTTTAGTAAGCTCAAATACAATATCAAATTCCACCTTTTTGGCTGTTTTACCTTGGACTAATTGCATAGACATTGTATTATTTTGCACTTCAATATCTTTTAGAACTTTATCTATATCGCTATATCTTTGCCCAGTCAGACATTCTAATAAAAATAACGCCAATGTATCTTTATATTTGGCATCACTAATATTATGCCAATAATCCCACAAGAGTAAAACCTCATCATCCCTTAATGCTATCTCATCTATATTTTTAGTGGCTTTATCTTTTATAGTCCACACCTTATAATTCCAGTCATTCAATGTTTGCAATTTCATAACATCATTTTCTACTGCAAACTTATTAAGCATTGTAGATAATTGAGATATTTGCTTATTGATATAGTTCAACGACAAGTGCCCGTCTTTCGTTGGAGCGTCATCTATTTTCCTTAGAAACTCATAAAAACCTTTCACGTACTTCTTATCCATATCATCAAAGGAAGATATTGCGTGTCCCTCTTTCATATATCTATCCAAATTCTTAATGCCATTTGAATAGTCTTTCTTGGTACTTGCAGATGCACCATTATATGATGCTAGCTGATTGTTAAGAAATGCTATGCAATCCATAGTCTTAATCTCTTTCTTCTTATATATATATTGTTTTAATAAAACATCGCTATTGTCTATCTCGTCAGGACATTCACAAAGGTAGTTTTTAAATTCAGAGAAACGGCTTTTCAACTCTGCTATTTTTTCATTTGCTATAGAATTGTTCTTGTTGTCTAATTCGCTTAAACGTACACTTATATATGCTTCTTGTTTTTTGGTATTCCAATGGTCTGGATATACCTTGACCCCAGTGGCAAAACGGTGTTTCTTGCCATTCATTACTATAACATAATAAATAGGAGTGGGCTTTTCTCGCTTAGGAGTTCTTAGATAAAAATTGCCTTGCAGTTCTTTGATGAATGTCTGTTGCATACCATTTGATATTATTAATGAATAATGCCGATATGGTATTCCATACTGGTATTCCAGCATGGTGTTCCATTATCGTATTCAAATGGAATGTTCGTACCTCGGAGGGGAATCGAACCCCTATCTAATGTTTAGGAAACATCTATTCTATCCGTTGAACTACCAAGGCAAATATAAGAACGCACGGTCAGGCCGTTAGGAATAGTTATCCTTATCTGGGGAATTATTCAAGTGGTCTGCCTCTTTTTGAACTACAAACGGACGGAAACCAGTAATGATGCACAGATTGAACAATACATATCTCCCGTCAATCTGCGCGCATCAGGATATATCAAGAAAATTTGTTTCACAGAACACCAAGAAGTACACAAAGGAGATACCTTACTTATATTGGACGACCGGGAATATAAAATCAGAGTCATGGAAGCTGAAGCTGCACTCAAGGATGCACAAGCCGGTGCCACAGTCATTGGTGCCACACTACAAACCACGCAAACTACAGCCTCTGTCTACGACGCCTCCATAGCAGAGATAGAAATCCGCCTTACCAAGCTGGAGAAAGACCGCCAACGATACCAGAATCTGGTGAAGAGAAACGCTGCCACCCCCATTCAATTGGAACAGATAGAAACCGAATATGCAGCTACCCACAAGAAGTTGGAAGCCGTGAAACGACAACAGAAAGCTGCCTTGTCGGGTGTGAACGAAGTGTCACATCGCCGTGAAAATACCGAAGCTGCCATACAACGGGCAACAGCCGCACTCGAAATGGCACGACTGAATCTCTCCTACACCGTAGTAGTAGCTCCTTGTGATGGGAAATTGGGGCGGCGTACTCTTGAAGAAGGACAATTCATCACTGCCGGACAAACCATCACCTACATTCTGCCTGACACACAAAAGTGGATTATAGCCAACTACAAGGAAACCCAGATTGAGAATCTGCACTTGGGACAAGAAGTAGTCATTACCGTCGATGCCATCAGCGACAAAGAATTCAAAGGAAAAATCACTGCCATCTCCGGAGCCACCGGCTCCAAATATTCCCTAGTGCCCACGGATAATTCTGCCGGCAACTTCGTGAAGATACAGCAACGCATCCCAGTCCGCATCGACTTTACCGATTTGTCCAAAGAAGACAACAGCAGCCTTGCCGCCGGTATGATGGTAATAGTCAAAGCGAAGATGGAATAATGATTAGTGTTTAATGATTAATTTTTAATTATCCATGCCCTCATCCCCCAAGAACTATCCCTTCTACAACTGGGTACCTAAGCCGGTAGGTATCATCATCCTATTCGTATTCTTTTTGCCGATACTGACTGTAGGCGGTACCTACTCGGTGGCAAGCACCGAAATGATGAGCGAACTCGGCATCATTTCCGAGCATATCCAGTTTGCCAACTTCGCCACTTCCATTGGCATGGCAGCATTCTGCCCTTTTCTGTATAGGCTGGTAGTCATACGCCGGCAGAAAATGATGTGCCTGGCAGGATTCTCCCTGATGTACATCTTCAGCTATATCTGTGCCAAGACAGACAGCGTTTTCCTGCTGGCACTATGCAGCATCTTTATGGGATTCCTACGAATGGTGCTGATGATGGTCAACCTCTTCACCCTCATAAAGTATGCAGGGCATATCGAGGCGTACGACAAAATTACACCCGGCAACGAGCCCACAACTGACGAAGGCTGGGACAAGCTGGACATCGAACGGAGTGCGGCACAACCCGCCATCTATCTATTCTTCATGGTACTGGGGCAATTGGGAACCTCGCTCACCGCCTGGCTCGCTTTTGAATATGAATGGCAGTACATACACTACTTTATGATGGGGCTACTATTACTTTGCATCCTCATCACCTTCATTACTATGCCTTATCATAAATATACCACCCGCCGTTTCCCCATCAACTTCAAGCAGTTCGGCAATGCCTCCATCTTCTGCATCACACTAGCCTGCATTACCTACGTGCTTACTTATGGCAAAGTGCTCGACTGGTACGATGACCCAACCATACAATGGGCCACAGTCTGCGCCATCATTGCTGGCGGCATATTTCTCTATATCGAGTCTACCCAGCGCAATCCTTACTATCAGCTCGATGTATTCAAACTGCGTACCATCCGTATGGGTTTCCTATTCTATTTTCTGTTAATGGTACTGAATTCCAGCGCCATGTTTGTCAATGTATTCACGGGCATAGGCATGAAACTGGACAACTTTCAGAATGCCACCCTGGGCAACTGGTCCATGCTGGGCTACCTCATCGGCGGTATAGCCACTATCTGGCTCAGCGTAAAAGGCGTACACTTCAAATATCTCTTTGCCGCCGGTTTCCTTCTATTGGGGCTTTCCGCCATGTTCATGTATTTCGAGGTACAAGGTGCAGGACTGTACGAACGGATGAAGTATCCGGTCATCATCCGCTCCACCGGCATGATGTTCCTCTACTCGCTGATTCCAACCTACGCCACCCAACGCATGCCTTACAAATATCTTTCTTCCTGGATATGTACCATGATTACCGTACGCATGGTATTGGCTCCCTGCATCGGAGCCGCACTCTATACGAATGTGCTGCAAGAACGCCAGCAGCACTACGTCACCCGCTATGCACAGAATGTAGACATGTTGCACCCCGAAGCGTCCGCCTCGTTTACCCAAACCGTACAAGGCATGCAATATCAGGGAAAAAGCAAACAAGAAGCAATCAACATGGCTGCCATATCCACCAAAGGACGCATCCAGGTGCAGGCCACCCTCTCTGCTGTAAAGGAAATGGCAGGATGGACACTCTATGCCTGCCTGATTTGCATGATATTTGTGCTTGTCGTGCGGTATCCTAAACGAAAATTACTAACTTAGCAGACAATTTTCGGTACAACCTGTAATTTTGTCTGTTATGGATACTCAACAAGAACGTTTATCCCACTTGGACCGCGCATTGTCCAACGGAGAAAACATTTGTAGTTCAGAAGGTATGCTCTGCTCCTTCCCTGCCTCCTTGAAGAAACCTTTCATGATTAATGGAGCAGGACTGATGGTCTGCCGCCAGGGCAACTTCACCTTTTCGCTCAACATGAAGGTATTCTCGGCCCAGGCAGGCGAAACAGTTTTCATTCCGGAAGATTCCCTCTTCCAAGTGCTGAGCGAATCGGAAGACCTGCAACTATTCATATTCATTTACCAGATAGAACCGATAAGGGACATCATAGGCAATTCAGTGGCAACCATGTACCTATACATGCAGCTCCGGACCGAACCATGCTACGTATGGAACACCGGAGACGAAGAAGAAGTCCTGAAATACATGTCCTTACTGGACAATACCCTGCACTTAGACAACAACACCTTCAACGACAACGAACAAAGGCTGCTTCTGCTGGGACTCACATACCGCATCTGTTCCATTTACAACCGTAAACTGATGAACCTTAAAACAACGGTTGGCCACAAACATGAAATTTTTATCCGGCTGATTCAGTTGATAGATGCACACTACACGGAAGAACGCGGTGTAGAGTTTTATGCAGACAAACTCTGCTTATCACCCAAATACCTCTCTGCACTATCCAAGTCCGTCTGCGGATTCACCGTGCAGGAACTGATATTCAAATCCATCATCCGCAAAAGCATCTCACTACTCAAGAACACCCAGAAAAATATCCAGGAAATCGCCGATTTCTTCAATTTTCCCAATGCTTCTTATTTTGGTACATTTTTCAAGAAACAAACAGGCATGTCTCCGCAACAGTACCGCAAAAAATAGAAAACGTTACGCTTTCAACCGGATAACGAAGCGGCTCCCCTTACCCAGCTCACTCTGAACAGTCAGTGTACCGCCATGCGCTTCCACAAAGTCTTTCGAAATGGAAAGTCCTAAGCCACTACCTTGCACTTTAGTGCCCGGCACTCGGAAATAACGGTCAAAAATGCTCTGGTGATAACGCGGGTCGATACCTTTTCCAAAATCCTGCACATACATTTCCACAAAATCCTCGTCATGCTTGGCGCCGATAACCACCCTCCCGTTCTCTTTGGAATAGCGGATAGCATTACTCAACAAATTGGTGAGTACCCAAGCAATCTTTTCGCTATCGACAAACAATTTAGGCATTTTTTCTTCCGGATACTCCACTTCTATCTGAATGCCGAATTTATCAGCCTGTACCTGATTAGCCTTGATGGCATACTCTATCAGTTCAATGGGCTTTGTTATTTTAGGCATCATCTGCAGTTTACCGGCTTCTACCTGCGTCATGTTCAGTAGTTCTCCGGTAATCCCAAGAAGGCGATCAGCATTTTCCTTAATGCTGTTCGATAATTGCTCCTGCTCGTCGTTCAACACCCCTACCCGTTTGTCCTCCAACAACTGCAGACTCATCAGAATAGCGGATATAGGCGTTTTCAGTTCATGAGAAATAGTCGAGATAAAAGTAGTCTTGGCACTATCCAATTCTTTGAATTCTGTAATATTTTTCAGTAAAATCACATCGCCAAGATTATGAGGTTCGTCATCATCAGCCTCTGCATTTATAATGGTAATGTAAGAAGCTTTAAAGTAACTCTCCTTATTGTCTGCATAAATCTTCAACGGTTCTTTCTTTTCACCCGGATTTACCAATTCACGAACTAAACGGCGGAGCAAATCATTCTTCAAAGAAAGCTCCTCAGCCGAACGGCGAATTACCTCTTCCCGTTTTAAATTCAGCACAGTTAAAGCCTCATTATTGATAAAGAGAATTTCCCTATTACGGTTCAAACCAATAATAGGTTCATCAATACTATTCACAATAGCCTCAAGAAATTTCTTAGCAGAAAGTATGTCGTTCAGCGTACTGGCGCGATACTCCGTCAGTCGTTCAGCCATCCGATTAAAACTATCAGCCACTTCACGAAATTCCTCGTGTCCACTCATATCCAGACGTTTCTCATAATTATGGTTCGCTATTTCAAGAATCCCACGCGTCAGTTCTTGAATAGGTTTGCTGATGGAACGGGGAAGCCATACCAACAATATGATACTGGCAAAAATACATACCCCACCTATCACAGAAATCCAGAGCAATGCACGTTGCAATCCCGGTACAGCAGCAGGACTATCCGGCTCTGTAGCCGTCAGTATCTGTAGATTCACCACAGAAAGAGCAACCAACAAAATAATCATTCCAGCCAATACCCCTACGCTGAGTATCAATTTTGTACGAATATTCATAATGTTCCTAAGAATTAATATTATGCAAGTATAATCAAATCTATGTTTACTTGTGCCAAATCACGCACAAATTTTCGGTATTTCAATATCATGAACAATGATTTCGGAAAAGAAAGTGACGGACTTCCCATGCAGACAGTTGTTATCTGTTTCTCCCTACAAGTATCAACAATGCTTCCCAGCACATCCGGCGATTGCACCTGAACGACCTCCCCTCCCAGTTCGGTCACCAATTTGAAGTGGTTCAATAAATACCTTTGATTTGCCAGACCGATGCGGTCAGTACTTTCTCTGGGAGTCTGCACATAAAGGGCAACAAACGAAGTATTGTAGCGGGTTGCCAGACGTGCAGCTTTACGAATGATGCGTCGTGGTGTTTTCTCGTTGCTGCTGATACATGCCAGAAATCTCTCATGACGGACTCCCACACTGGTAACCACTTCATTCTCCACTTTCTTTTCCACCCGTAAAGCCACCTCTTTTAAAGCCAGTTCACGTAATTGGAGAATATTTTCCGTTTTAAAGAAATTGTTCAAGGCAGTAGAGACCTTTTCCGGCTTGTAAATTTTTCCAGCTTTCAGACGGGCTATCAATTCTTCCGCAGTCAAGTCAATATTCACCACCTCATCTGCCTCTTGCAAAACGCTATCGGGAATACGTTCCTTCACCTCAATACCCGAGATGCCTTGTACTTCTTCATTGACACTCTCAATGTGCTGGATGTTAACGGCAGAAATCACATTGATACCCTCATCAAGCAAATCCATCACATCCTGCCAGCGTTTCTCATTCCGGCTACCTTCCACATTGGTATGTGCCAGTTCATCCACCACTACTATCTCAGGGTGTATCTGGATAATGGCATCCAAATCCATTTCTTCCAGCTCTTTTCCTTTATAGAATATCTTACGACGAGGAACAACGGGCAATCCTTCCAACATAGCATCCGTACCGGCACGCCCGTGTGTCTCTATATAGCCTATCTTCACATCTACTCCGTTGTCAAGTAACTCGTGTGCTTCCTGAAGCATACGATAAGATTTACCTACACCAGCAATCATGCCGATGTAGACTTTGAACTTGCCACGCCGCGACTTTTTAATCAAATCAAGAAAATGCTGTACGCTTTCTTCCCTACTCATTTCTTCTGTTTTTTTACTTGTCTTATATATGCCATATAACCCGTAACGATCATCACGACCGCCACGGGCATCCAACACTAATTCATGAGTTCTAAAGTTATATCTAAATAAATCATGGCCTTAAAGTAAAGCCGAATACCAGATGTGCATCTTCCATACGAGGGTTCCAAATGGCTTGTGCAAATACAGGTATTGAGAAACTGTCAGTAATCTTGATTTCCGTAATACCTTTCAGTGCCACATTGGTTACGGCAAACCCGCTGTTAGGAACGCCATATACTCCTACCCCAGCTTCATAAGGCAGAAATCCGCAAGTCAGGTTCAAATCTACAGACTTAACACTGAACGGATAGTTGAGTTCAACATACGAAGAATAATTCTGCCTGCCTTTGTCATCTTTGTCAGCTCCGGCAAACATTGTGTACCAAGCGATTGACAAAGGGAACTTTTCAACCGGCAATGTATAGGCTAATCCCGCTTCAAAGTGATGAGCTGTTTCGTGACTCTTAAAATTAAAATACTTTCTTGCTCCTTGTCCGCCCCACCACAAGCTGGCAACAGAAAAAGTTAGACCTGATTCTCCCAAAGCAGGTGCGCTTATGCTATTATTTATATCGCTAAACAGACTATCTATAAAGCAATTAGCTTGCATCTGCTTCCTCGCTAATTTAAAGCGGTTGACATCTTGGTTGAATTTGATAACCAAACAAGAAGTATTGAACAATAATTTAATAATCTCTTTATGGCTTGAACCACATTACAAATATAATAATTTCACTCTAAGCGAACAACATTATAGCTGTTTTCATGTTTCGGGTATGAATTTGCCAATTCTCCATATAAGGAAGAATATTTCAATATTCGTACCCACATAAACAAAGCGGTATAAGAGTTTCCTCCGATACCGCTTATAGTATAATAAGAATCTATTTGCCTTTATATTAGTTTCATTACCAAATAATAGAAATATTATCATTGGAACCATATTTTGATTGAATGGACAATAAAGTTGGAAGTCCATTTGCATTTAACGTCCATGTGAAATTAGTAATGTCCTCATAAGGGTTGAATTCTGATTCATAAGTTAGTTTTAAAGGTAAATGCTTGGTTGCTTTTCCTAATAGTCCAGCATAATAGGCAAACCACATTTCATCCATGTCAATTCCTAATGTTTCATCATAAAACATGAGGCATCCCTTGTTCTCAATCGGGGTAGTCACAGTGTTTGAAGTGTAGTCTATAGTGTAAATTTCCGAAGTCTCAGGTTCATCTGCTGATACGGTGGATGTTTTGATAATGTCACCGTCTTGATAGGTAATAGTCGTGGTCTCATTTCCACCTTCTGAACGTTTCATAGATAGCAAGTTGCCTTCTGCGGTGTATGTGAAATCCCAAGTCTCCAAATCACCGTCTTCTTCGGTTTCATCGCAATGTTTTATAAATCCATTACTTCCTATTTCCATCTTGAAGATGAATGTTTCTTCATATTGTCCCCCTGTATCTTCTGTTAATTCCACTATTACAAGCTGATTGGAAAGTTCGGCTCTTGTTGTTACAGCGGTAGGATATTTAAAGATAGCAACTGCATCATCTGTTTCAATCTTAGAAACTAAACCTGATGCATCTTGGGTGATTTTCATATCAGACACTTGCTTTGGCATCCCATTAACGAATACCTTTTGAGGATTGATACCGTTGTTGGTATCATTGTTCTCATCTTCATCATCGCTACAAGCTGTAAAGTTTACAGCACACAAGACCATTAATAAGGTCATTCCAATTAATCTAAATGTTCTCATATTAATAATATTATGCTTACTTGTTCCCTATTAGCAAGCTGTTAAAATAAATAAGGTGTGGGAACTATATCTGTCTTATCCTTAGATTAGGTCTTCGCATTACCCTTTGGAATGGATAAAACAATAGCCCCACACCAAAGGTATATAGTTCACCGAAGCGATGAATATATATCAAATGTATGGGTACTATTGCTATCATCTTCATTCCAAAATTAAAGTTGCGAAGTTTAATCTAAGAAGATAATTTCAATAACACCTTTCGTTAAATATGTCCTTCCAACTCCCTAACGCATTAGTTTGTTGGAATTGGTGCAAAGATACTAAAAGGTTTTAAATCACTAAGCATGGAGTGTGGATTAATAGTAATTATTGTGTTACAAAACAGGGAATTAATGGAGTATTTAAGCAGAGTC
>ENA-UAOZ01001592-UAOZ01001592.1-human-gut-metagenome-genome-assembly--contig:-NODE-1592-length-10115-cov-7.951093_pt1 | contig 10115 bp, 8 predicted proteins | sample MGYA00243474_ERZ654565 | MGnify/ENA primary metagenome ERZ654565 (study PRJEB26926, sample SAMN06164854) | human gut metagenome | biome: ENVO:00009003; feature: ENVO:2100002; material: ENVO:00002003...
ATAAGAGACAGTTCCATTGTAACGATCGCTGCTGTCTCAAATCCATAGAGATCTTTCACTTCGTCAAGTGCACACTTCTCTCCGCCTTTTCCTACTTCCATACGGTTTAAGGATACCATAAGTCCAACGATTGTAACGTCAGCCGCACCTTTTACCTTCGGAACTGTCTCTTCCATAGATTTACCGGATGTTGTAACATCCTCGATCATGATCACGCGGTCTCCGTCTTTCAGCTTGCTTCCAAGGAAACTTCCCTTATCTGCGCCATGATCTTTCTCTTCCTTACGGTCTGAGCAGTAACGTACTTCTTTTCCATATAATTCGCTGTATGCGATTGCTGTTACAACTCCGAGCGGGATTCCTTTGTAAGCCGGTCCAAACAGTACATCAAAGTCATCTCCATATGTCTCATGGATTGCTCTTGCGTAATACTCTCCAAGTTTCTTTAACTGGGATCCCGTCACATATGCTCCTGCATTCATGAAAAACGGGGATTTTCTTCCACTTTTCAGTGTGAAATCTCCAAATTTCAGTGCGGCACAGTCTACCATAAATTCGATAAATTCTTTCTTATAACTTTCCATTCTATCTTACCTCCGGGTTTATTTTACAATACCAACCATATCTTTTACATTCTCAAAGCCATTCTTCTTCATATAAGCTTCGATTCCGTCGATCACTTCCAGTGTCACTGCCGGATTGTGGAAGTTTGCTGTTCCTACAGACACTGCACTTGCACCTGCAAGAAGGAATTCGATTGCATCTTCTGCACAGGAAATTCCACCCATTCCGATGATCGGAATGTTAACAGCCTGTGCCACCTGATAAACCATGCGAACTGCAACTGGTTTCACGATCGGTCCGGATACTCCTCCGGTCTTATTCGCTACTGCAAATGTCTTTCTGTTGATATCAATTTTCATTCCTGTCAATGTATTGATCAGAGATACCGCATCTGCTCCACCGGCTTCTGCTGCCTTTGCGATCTCTGTGATATCTGTTACATTCGGTGTCAGTTTCATAATGATCGGCTGCTTTGCGATCTTCTTAATCTGCGCTGTCAGCTTTTCTACATTATGTGCATCCTGTCCAAATGCAAGGAATCCTGCATTGACGTTCGGACAGGAAATATTAATCTCCATCATATCAATCGGTTCGTCTGCAAGACGCTCTACAACTGCAAGATACTCTTCCGGAGCGTGTCCGCATACATTTACGATGATCTTTGTATCAAAATTCTTCAGATATGGAATATCTCTCTCGCAGAACAGATCGATTCCAGGATTCTGAAGTCCGATGGCGTTCATCATACCGCCATAAACTTCAGCTACACGCGGGGTCGGGTTTCCTGCCCACGGTACATTTGCTACACCTTTCGTTGTCACTGCTCCAAGACGGTTCAGGTCTACAAATTCTGAAAATTCTTCTCCAGAACCAAATGTTCCGGATGCAACTGTTACCGGGTTTTTCCATTCTACACCGGCAATATTTACGCTCATGTTCATTAGATTTCCACCTCCGTAGACAAGAATACAGGGCCGTCCTTACAGATACGCTTATTATTTACATTGCTGTGTGCATCCTTTTCTTTCGATTTACATACACATGCCAGACAGGCACCGATTCCGCATGCCATTCTCTCTTCCAGTGAGATATAACACTCGATTCCGTTCTCTTCTGCGTACTGTTTGATCGCACGGAGCATCGGAGTCGGTCCACAGGCATAGATCATATCTGCTTCCAGAGCATTTTCACGGATTGCGTCCATAACATTTCCCTTTGTTCCGACACTTCCATCTTCTGTGGAAATATAAAGTTCTCCGTTCTGCTCGAACTCTTCCTTAAGGAATGTCTGTGCGTCGCGGTATCCTACTACGATCTGTTTCTTCTCGCAATCCATCTGCTTCGCCAGTTCAAGGATCGGCGGTACACCGATTCCTCCGCCCATCAGAAATACTTTCTTTCCTTCTGCCTTCTCGTATGGGAATCCATTTCCAAGAGGTCCGATCACCGGAATGATATCTCCTGTGTTCAGCTTAGAAAATTCTTCTGTTCCTGTCTTCGGTCCTGTCACACGATAAACAACACGAAGTCTTCCGTTCTCTTTATCAATCTCACAGATACTGATCGGACGCGGAAGTAATTTACTTCCATCTGTTGTATACATAGAAATAAACTGTCCCGGCTTTGCGTCCTTTGCTGCCTCTGTATTGATCCACATGCTGTAGATTCCATCCGCCAGCTGCTCCTGGGAATGTACTACTGCATTTTCTTTCTGCTTTGCCATAAACTTATGCAATTCCTTTCTTGAAATTATGAGAAAAACGATCTGCGGATTTCTCAATTTCTATGGTAAATTATTTTGCCGCTGCAAGTGCTCCGCTGATATCAGCTACCATTGCTTCAACTGCTGCTCTTGATGCATCACCGAAATTCTCCGGTCCGAACTTCGCATAAGCTTCCTGCTTGTAAGCTGCAATAATTCCACGAGAAGAGTTCACAATTGCACCAAGTCCGTCTTCGTTGAAGAAATGAACGAGGTCTTTTCCCTGTCCACCCTGTGCACCGTATCCCGGTACAAGGATATAAGACTTCGGCATGATCTCTCTTAATACTTTACCCATCTCCGGATAAGTAGCTCCTACAACAGCTCCGATATAGCTGTACTCATCACCCATGCAGTCAGCTCCCCACTCGGCAACCTTCTCACCAACCCACTCATAAAGCGGTCTTCCATCAATGATTCTGTCCTGGAACTCTCCACTGGACGGATTGGATGTCTTAACAAGGATGAACAGACCTTTCTTCTCTTCCTTGCATACGTCAACAAATGGATTCACTCCGTCAGATCCAAGGTACGGATTCACTGTTGCAAAGTCCTCTCCGAATGGTGTATATTCCTTGCTTCCAACCTTAATCTTTCCAAGATGTGCTGTTGCATAAGCAGCAGATGTAGAACCGATATCTCCACGCTTTACATCTCCGATGATCACAAGGTCTTTAGACTTACAGTAATCTACTGTCTTCTTAAATGCCATCAGTCCAGGAATTCCGAACTGCTCGTACATTGCGATCTGTGGTTTTACTGCCGGAATCAGATCATAAGTCTTGTCAACAATCTCCTTATTGAACTGCCATACTGCCTCTGCTGCTCCTTCCAGAGTCTCACCATACTCTGCATAAGCCTTATCAAGTACGTGCTGTGGGATGTAGTTCAGCATTGGATCGAGTCCAACTACGATCGGTGCACCTGTCTTTTTGATCTTCTCTACCAGTTTATTAATCATTCTTCATTCCTCCATATCCTGTTACTTTTCATCGGATCACCGATGAATGATAACCTTCGGTCTTTCCTTCAGGTTGACGCGTTACTTTTCTTTACGCACAATATGATGTAAGTGTCAAAAGTATAAATTGCGTTTGTGCTCGCACAAATAAGCAATTTATACTTATTGACACGCCGAACACCGAAAACGGAATAAAATGGTGTGAACACGCCATTTTATGGGAGTTTGAGGTGTTCGAGGATTGCGGGAATTGCATAGCAATGGAGCAATCCGGTTACATCAGTGAGTGGCAAAATTTACTTTTGACACTTACATCACAATATATCATTTTTCATAATACCATATTCTTGAGAATTTTCCTAGTCATGCTTTTTAATAAATCAAAAATAAAAAACGAAGTTCTTTCTCTGTCACTCATTTAAACAGAATCTGAAAGAACTTCGTTTCTCTGATTTTATTTTTTAATATCCCGCCGGCACAAGCAATGTAAATGGATAAATCGGAATATTTCTCACGATTCCGAACCCCACCACTATAACTAATACCACATATAGGACTTTCTGATTAATCTTCTGATCCACATGATTACCACCGGTCAAAACCCAGTCAATCAATCGTGCTACAATATACATCCCAAGAAACGGGAGTAATGTCACATACATCGGATTATACCGGAATGCCATATAAAATCTTCCATGTAAAATAGAATAGCTTGCCCGCCCGGCACCGCACCCCGGACAATACAGTCCGGTAATAATATGAAAGAGGCAGGGCAGCGGATACTGGTGCGGATTATGAAAAAAGAGATAACCCGCAGCAGCCACTGCAATCACTGCCCCCGTCAGAACTGCGATGATCCTGGCTGACCTTTTTGTTTGAAATGCTTCACGCATCTTTCTCTTCCAAATCATCATCCGCTCACTTTTTAATAATAGTAATAAGCCGAACCGGAAACTGCCCCTGTCACGATCAGAACCATGTAGATCAACCATGTAAGAAGACCAATTGCAAAGGATACGATAATCCAGATTCTTGCCATCTTCGCATTATTCTGTGCTTCTTCAAGATTTCCTGCCAGCATAGCACTATTGATCTTCGCCGAGAATACGATTCCCACTACACCAAACGGAAGACAGCAACATAATGTTGAAATAATCGATAATATAAGATACGGAACCCAGTTCACTGGCTTCTGTGGCATTCCATTGAAATTATTCTGCTGATAATATCCCTGGTTTTGCTGACCATAGTTTGGAGCTTGCTGAGTATAATTCTGATTCTGCTGGTTATAATTCTGATTTTGCTGACCATACCCCTGTCCATACTCATAGTTGTTTGGTTCACCATAGGAAGTATTCTGCTCCTGATTCACACTTTTGTATGGATCGTTCTGATATGAACCTTCCACATCCGCTGGCTGTGTTGGTTCTGTCGGCTGCACATCTTCTTCTGGCTGCACTTTTTCTTCCGGCAGCACATCTTCTTCTGACTGCACTTTTTCTGTCGGCTGCTGTACCTCTGCTGTATCTTCTGTTATGTTATCTGTTGTCTCTTCCTTCACCTGTGATACAGGTTCCATCTTCTGTACCGGCTGCTTCGCCCCGCAATTCGGGCAAAACTTACAACTATCCGGTATCTCCTGATAACAGTTCATACATCTCATTTTCTCTACCTCGCTTTCGTAAGTCACAATTTTCACTTTCCCAGAGCACTGACCAATTTGCTCACTTGTTCGTTTTGCGACTTTATTTCTTATATCATAACATTAATATCACCAAAAAACTTGTATCTTCATTAAAAATTAACACTTTTCTTTTCCCAAACGGATTTCTTCCATCTGTTTTGCAGTTTCCTCATCAAGATAATCCAGAAGATAATTTTTCAGATTTACCTGCCTGCCCAGATGCTCTCCTCTGAGTTCTTTTAATGCCAACTCAACCTCTTCTTTCAGACCTGGCGCAGACATTCTGTGAGCCCCCTGTCCCATGATGATCACCTGTTCAAGTCCATCTGATGTGGCTACTGTTACATCTGCATTCTTCGCAATCCTGCGGACTGTCTTCTCAATATATTGATCTGCTGTTTCTGCTTCTTTCGTATAGACGATATAAATGTTATGATATTTCAGCACTTCACCCGGATTCCCCTCTACTTTATAAGCATCATACACAAGGATCAGGGTACATTTGCGGAATCCCTGATAGTTACTTAGAATATCTGCAAGCTTTCCTCTTGCTGCACCAATATCTCTTTCTGAAAGTTCTTTCAGTTCCTCCCATGAAAAAATTATATTATAACCATCTACCAAAAGATATTCTTCTGTTCCGGCTTTCGCTCTCCGGCGCGCTTCCCACTTCGGATCCTGGTAAGCGCTTCCCGGATCTCTTGTCTTTTCCTTTGCCCGGACAGTTACAGGACCTGTAGAACGATTCTTCTTTGGATCCGGTGTACGGACATAGATCGCATCCAACTCTTCCTGTGTCAGTTCAATACTGGAGTGCCTGCGTTTTGGAAGTGTCACCTCCATTATATCCATTTCATCATCATTTCCTGATTCCAATGTATGTTCCATATGCATATATTCTTCAACTTCATCCCAATCTACAACAAATCCTGCTCCATGTGCACAGAACACAGAACCTGTCGGATTCGCCAGATCTGCCTCTGAATCATAGGTTGACGCTGCCAGAACTTCTTCCTGATTATGACAGATATCATAACCTTTCAACGAAACTGCCATTCTTCCACGTCCACCTGTATAGGCAGTGAATTCTTTCTGATATCCACGCATCAGGGACACCGGTGCACTTCCTGTCAGCACTGTTGTCTCTTCTTCTATCATCGGTGTTCCGAATTTGCCGGACATATTTTGGATATCCGTCATAGCTCGTCCTACATTTTCTGATGGAAGTTCCATTCGGAATTCATAATATGGCTCCAGAAGAATACTGTCTGCTTTCTTTAATCCCTGACGCACTGCACGATAAGTTGCCTGACGAAAATCTCCGCCTTCCGTATGTTTCTGGTGTGCACGTCCGGAAGTCAGCGTAATCTTCATATCCGTGATCGGTGAACCTGTCAGCACACCTTTGTGCTCCTTCTCTTCCAGATGTGTCAGAACAAGCCGCTGCCAGTTCCTGTCCAGAATATCTTCACTGCACTCTGCTGCAAACTGCATTCCGGATCCACGTTCTCCCGGTTCCAGACGCAGATGCACTTCTGCATAATGACGTAATGGTTCAAAGTGTCCCACACCTTCTACCGGTGCTGTGATTGTCTCTTTGTAAACAATACTCCCTTCACCGAATTCTACCAGCACACCAAAACGTTCCTTTATCATCCGCTGTAAAATCTCAATCTGCACATCTCCCATCAGCTGTACATGAATCTCAGAAGTCTGTTCTTCCCATACAATATGAAGTTCTGGTTCTTCTTCCTCTAAAATCTTTAGGTTCAAAAGCATCTTATGTACATCACAGTCATCCGGAAGAAGGATCTGATATGTCAACACCGGCTCTAATACCGGTAAATCCGACTCTTCTTCTGCTCCGATTCCCTGCCCGGGTCTTGTATTTTCCAATCCTGTCACTGCACATACTCTTCCGGCTTCTACTTCCTGGACAGCCTCAAATTTCTCACCGGAGTAGATCCGGATCTGATTGATCTTTTCATTCAATCCTTCCACTACATCTTTTACTTTCAGTCTTCCACCTGTCACTTTCAGATAGGTCAGACGGTTTCCCTGATTATCCCTTGCAATCTTATAAACCTTTGCCCCAAACTCTGCCGGATAAGTCTTATCTTTTATATACAGATCAAGTCCATCCAAAAGTTCTTCCACGCCTTGAGAATGTAGTGCCGAACCAAAATAACATGGAAACACCTGACGGTCTGCAACTGCTTTTTGTACTTTATCCAGAGAGATTCTTCCCTCTTCCAGATATTCTTCCATCATATCATCTTCACAGACAGCCAGCTCTTCCAGCACCTCTTCCACTGCGCCCTCTTTCGCATGTAGAAATACTTTTCCACCCAGACAGTCGGATTCTGTCATGATATCCACAAATGGAACGACATTTTCCCCAAAACGCTTGCGGAGTTCTTTCAGAAGTTTTTCACCATCCGTTCCTTCCTGATCCATTTTATTCACAAAAAGAAAGGTCGGAATGTGATATCTTTTTAATAACTTCCATAATGTCTGTGTATGTCCTTGCACACCATCTGCTCCACTGACAACAAGCACCGCGCAATCCAGAACCTGCAGAACGCGTTCCATCTCCGCAGAAAAGTCCACATGTCCCGGTGTATCAAGAAGTGTGATCGTGCGATCCTTCCACCGGAATACTGCCTGCTTGGAAAAAATAGTGATCCCACGTTCTCTTTCCATCTGATCTGTATCTAGAAACGCATCTTTATGATCCACTCTGCCAAGCTTCCTGATTGCTCCGGCATGATAGAGCATGCTTTCTGACAATGTCGTCTTTCCGGCATCCACATGCGCTACAATACCTATATTTATATATCTGTCCGGCTTATTTTCTGAGTTATTCCCCATAAAATCTGCCCCTTTCATTGTTTTCTCGTTTTTCACTTACATCATGATGATGTGAGTGTCAAAAGTAAATTTTGCCACTCACTGATGTAACCGGATTGCTCCATTGCTATGCAATTCCCGCAATCCTCGAACACCTCAAACTCCCATAAAATGGCGTGTTCACACCATTTTATTCCGTTTTCGGTGTTCGGCGTGTCAATAAGTATAAATTGCTTATTTGTGCGAGCACAAACGCAATTTATACTTTTGACACTTACATCATATCATAAGAAAGAAAAGGAGTCGACTGCTCTTCTTCACAGCCAACTCCTGCTTTTCTTTCTCTGTTATCTTCTAATTATTCACTGAATGATGCACAACCAGGCTTTCCCGATCGATTGCCTTAAAAGAATACCCCAGATTTTTATAATACTCCATTACCGTCGGAAGTGCCTGAATGGTAGACTCCTTCGCCTCTGTGTCATGGAACAGGAGCATCACTTTGGTATACTCATCCGTCTCTGACTGTGCGATGATCTGATCTGCCGTAACCGTTCCTCCGTCTCCACTGCTCACATTCCAGTCATAATACTGGTATCCCTTATCCAGCACCTGCTGTGTCAACTGTGTCATAATTCCTGCCGAATATTTTTTCGAAATAGAATTCGATGCGCCTCCCGGAAAACGGATAAAGCATGGAACAAATCCAAGCTGTTCCTTTGCCACCTCTCCTATTTTCTCAAGATCATCAAAATAAGCATCCACAGATGCATAGACCTGATCATATTCATGCGTATAGCTGTGAAGTCCAACTGTATGTCCCTCATCATAAACCTTCTTGATCATAGGAAAATAATCCGGCTGCTGGGCAGTAATGAAAAAGGTAGCTTTCGCATCATACTGATCCAGAATATCAAGCACACGCTGCGTATTTGCAGACGGACCATCATCAAATGTCAGATAAACGACTTTCTCATCATCCTGCGGATCCATGGTTCCAACTGCAACTCCCGGCTGAAGAGACATGGACTTATCTCTTTCTGCCTTTGCTGCCTCTTCTGCTTTTTTCGCCTCTTCTTCGGCTTTTTTCTTCTCTTGTGCTTCTTTCTCTTTCTGTATTTCTACCTGACGTAAAGCTGCCGCTTCCCGCGCATTTGCCACCATACATACACCTGTTCCGACAATCGCAAAAAACACAAGACCTACCAGTATGTTGAAATAAATATTGTTCTCCTGACGCATTCTTTTATAACTATGCCAGACACTCACCAGTACATCTTTTATCTTTATCAACATTTCCTTTATCTTTTGCTGCATTCTCTCTCCCAATCCCTCTGCGTTACTGTAAACAACGCTCTTTTTCTTACGGATATTACTGACATCACTATTTCCAGCATCTTTCGCATACAATATCCGTATAATTATATATATTATAAACCATACTTCTTAAATATGTAGTAATGATTCATTAAGAATTATTCGAAAAATGTTACATTTCTGTTACTCACTATCCTGCACTACTGTTCACACTACATGAGACCAGCAATGCATCCCCATCCATCCGTATTTGACCATTTTCTTTACAGGTGTTAAAATAACTTTACAGATAAGCAATCACCGCATTCGTATGATCTGCTATAGAACACAGAAAGGAGAATATCCGCAATGGAGGATAAGCGTATCACCAAAACAAAACGTGCTTTAAAGTCTGCTCTTTTAAAGCTTTTGACCACACAGGCTTTTGATGCGATTTCAATCACTGAATTATGTAAGATTGCCAATGTCAGCCGGATCACTTTCTACACACATTATAAAGATAAATTTGCTCTCCTTGACGACATTTTCAATGATATGCTGATTATTGGAAAAGAAGGATACCATCGCAGACAAGAGGAAAACAATCCCGAAAACAATCTCACACAGGGATATCTGAACGTTTTGGACAGTATTTTGTCTCTTTACTATGAACGTTATGATTTTTTCCGGCATGTCGTACCGGAGACAAATCCTTACCTGGCTTTTCGATTTTATCGGATCCTTTTAGACACGGTAGAATCTCATACAGATAAGCTGAAAGCTTCTTATTCTTTAAAATATTCTGCAAGACAGATTGCCGGATTCATCTGCTTTGGTCTGTTCGGATTTATCAGTGAGTCTTATACATCAAAAGTACCGTTAGAACAGGTTCAGGCCGGAGCAAGACAGCTTTTAACAGATCTTCTGCAATCCAAAATTCTTGTATGATATTTTGCATTTGTAACTGTTCAGAGCCAAGCAAAATTTCAAAAAAGATG
>ENA-UAOZ01001593-UAOZ01001593.1-human-gut-metagenome-genome-assembly--contig:-NODE-1593-length-10114-cov-10.554628_pt1 | contig 10114 bp, 9 predicted proteins | sample MGYA00243474_ERZ654565 | MGnify/ENA primary metagenome ERZ654565 (study PRJEB26926, sample SAMN06164854) | human gut metagenome | biome: ENVO:00009003; feature: ENVO:2100002; material: ENVO:00002003...
CGTCAGATGTGTATAAGAGACAGATTATATATATATCACTTGCGGTAATATTACCGGTAAAATTACCGGCAATATTATGCGGTAATATTACCGGTAAAATTACCGGCAATATTACCGCAAAATCACACTTCTTTTCCTTTCAGCGTTGCCGAACTGCTTTCCGTGATTTTCACGTTCACAAAATCGCCCACGCGATGCGTACCCCTATCGAAAACCACTACCCGGTTCTGCTCGGTACGTCCGAAGAGCTGGTCGCGCGAACGCTTGGACACTCCCTCCACCAATACTTCGTAGGTTTTACCCACGCAGCGGGCGTTGGCTTCGGCAGAAAGGCGGTTCTGCAAAGCGATGATTTCATTCAGACGGCGGATCTTCACCTCTTCCGGCACATCATCCGGCAAATGCTTGCTGGCATACGTACCCGGACGCTCGGAATACTTGAACATAAAGGCGGCATCATAACCGCATTCTTCCATCAGGGAAAGGGAAAGCCGGTGGTCTTCTTCCGTCTCGGAATGGAAACCGGAAAATATATCCGTAGACAAACCGCAGTCGGGAATGATACGGCGGATAGCATCTACACGCTCCAGATACCATTCACGGGTATACTTACGGTTCATCAGTTTCAGGATACGGCTGCTTCCGCTCTGCACGGGCAGGTGGATATGCTTGCACACATTGGGCACTTCCGCAATAACCTGCAGGGTTTCATCGCTCATATCCTTGGGGTGCGAAGTAGTGAAGCGGATGCGTACGCCCGGTGCTGACTCTGCTACGGTGCGCAACAGCATAGGGAAAGTGACAACCTCCCCGTCCGCCTTCTCAAAACGGTACGAGTTGACATTCTGCCCCAGCAGGGTCACTTCCTTATAGCCTTTAGCCACCAAATCCGCCACTTCATTCAAGATACTTTCCACATCACGGCTGCGTTCCCGTCCGCGCGTATAGGGGACGATGCAGTAGGTACAGAAGTTATTGCAACCGCGCATGATAGAGACAAAGCCGGAGATGTGATTGCCGCAGATACGCGAAGGTATCACATCGCGGTAGGTCTCCGTTGTGGACAGCTCCACGTTAATGGCTTTCTCACCGGCTTCCACAGCCGCAATCAAATCGGGCAGGCTGAGATAAGCATCCGGCCCCACCACCAAGTCGACATGGTGGTTCGTAATCAGGTCGTCCTTGACACGTTCCGCCATACATCCCAACACACCGACAATCAGATTCTTCTTTTTCTTTTTGAGCGAATGAAAAAACTCCAGCCGGTTTAAAATTTTCTGTTCGGCATTGTCGCGGATAGAACAGGTATTCATGAATACCGCATCCGCCTCTTCCAGTGTATCGGCCACCGAATACCCCGCCATCTGCATCACAGAGGCTATCACTTCACTGTCTGCCACATTCATCTGGCAGCCGTACGTCTCGATGAACAACTTTCTGTTGTCATCAGCAGTTGCAGATTTAAAGTCTGCTCCCGTCATATTTTCCATTGTTTCTTATTTTTTTAGTTTCGCCGCAAAGATACATCTTCACGTTCAATAAAGCAGTGAAACTGTGGAAAAATAACACTTAACTTCCTCTAATTGACAGATTTCTACTAATTAATGTTAAGCGACTAAACATTTTCCGAGTGTTAATTTGGCATTATTAGAATAAATTTCCATTTTTGTGAAATGAAAGAAACATTAGATTTTTTCATAGTTAAGGTTTAGGTTAAAAAAATAAGGGGAGCTGTGAAGCTGCCCTTTTTTAATGCCAATTTATTGGTTACAATCAGATTAAATAATTACCTTTGGCGATGTAAAAAACAAAGAAAGACTTATGGAAGACATCTTCAAATTTCTGTTCGTGATAGGCATCATTACTATCGGCTTTGTAAGACAGGCCAGGAAAGAAGCGAAAACCAGTACCGGCAACGGTCCCGCCATGCCTATGCCCGATGCAGAAAGTCCTTTTCCGGAAAATTGGAACGGCGTACCCTACAACGGGTATAACCCCGAAAACCCCGGACCGGAAGTAAGCGCGCCGCGAAAGAAAGCCGCAAAGAAACATAAGTCCGCTCCCCAACAACCTCCCGTCTGTCCAAACACCGACAATATGTCTCCCGAACCCACCGAGGCCTCATCCCAATTTGAAATACACTCGGCAGAAGAGGCACGCAAAGCCATCATCTGGGGAGAGATATTACAACGAAAGTATTAATGCGATTGAAAATAAAGTTGATTCCTTACACGAAAAAATAACTATAACATTATGGCATTTAATTACATTTCAGCAGCAGAAGCTGCAAGCCTGATTAAACATGGCTACAATATCGGCCTGAGCGGATTTACTCCCGCAGGCACAGCCAAAGCCGTTACGGCTGAACTGGCAAAAATAGCAGAAGCGGAACATGCCAAAGGAAACCCTTTCCAGGTAGGCATTTTTACAGGAGCTTCAACCGGCGACTCCTGCGACGGTGTCCTCTCACGCGTCAAAGCCATCCGCTACCGTGCTCCTTACACAACCAACCCCGATTTCCGTAAAGCGGTGAACAACGGCGAGATTGCCTACAACGACATCCATTTGTCGCAAATGGCGCAAGAAGTACGCTACGGCTTCATGGGAAAAGTAAATGTCGCCATCATCGAAGCCTGTGAGGTGACTCCCGACGGTAAAATCTACCTGACTGCTGCCGGCGGTATCGCTCCCACTATCTGCCGCCTTGCCGACCAGATTATCATAGAGCTGAATGCAGCACACAGCAAAAACGCCATGGGCCTGCACGACGTCTACGAACCGCTCGACCCGCCTTACCGCCGCGAAATACCTATCTTCAAGCCGAGCGACCGTATCGGACAGCCTTACATCCAGGTAGACCCGAAAAAGATTGTGGGCATCGTGGAAACCAACTGGCCGGACGAAGCCCGCTCTTTCGCCGCTGCCGACCCGCTGACCGACAAAATCGGACAGAACGTAGCCGACTTCCTTGCCGCAGATATGAAACGCGGTATCATCCCTTCCACCTTCCTCCCGTTACAGTCGGGCGTAGGCAACATCGCCAACGCAGTATTAGGTGCTTTGGGACGTGACAAGACGATTCCGGCATTCGAGATGTACACAGAGGTTATCCAGAACTCCGTTATCGGACTGATTCGCGAAGGCCGCGTGAAGTTTGGCAGCGCCTGCTCACTGACCGTAACCAACGACTGCCTGAACGGTATATACGAGGATATGGACTTCTTCCGCGACAAGCTGGTTCTCCGCCCGTCGGAAATATCCAACAGTCCCGAAGTGGTGCGCCGTTTAGGTATTATCTCCATCAACACGGCCATCGAAGCCGACCTCTACGGAAACGTAAACTCCACCCATATCGGCGGTACGAAGATGATGAACGGTATCGGCGGTTCGGGCGACTTTACGCGCAACGCCTACATCTCCATCTTCACCTGCCCGTCCGTAGCCAAAGAAGGCAAAATCAGCGCCATCGTACCGATGGTATCCCATGTGGACCACAGCGAGCATGATGTCAACATCATCGTTACCGAACAAGGTGTTGCCGACCTGCGCGGCAAGAGCCCGAAAGAACGTGCACAGGCAATCATCGAGAACTGTGTTCATCCAGACTACAAGAATATCCTGTGGGATTATCTGAAACTGACCGACGGCAAAGCGCAGACTCCTCACTCCATGCGTGCCGCTCTGGCTATGCACGCCGAACTGGCAAAAAGCGGGGATATGAAGAATGTGGACTGGGCACAGTATAAATAAAGACAGTTCCTTCCGTTAAAAAGACCTTTCAGGCACGGGATTACGCGGATTGCACGGATAAAAAGTGCAGCATGGATTAAACTGAAAAAATCCGTGCAACCTGCGTAATTCCGTGCCTGAAAAATAAAGTTCACACCAACCGGCCATTCATCGGATAAGCATGTTACAGACTGCATCCTGGAATTTACGCGCCTCCCTGCCGGAAAGCACATTCTGATTCATAATGGCAAAAGCAATGTGGTGTCCGTTATTCGCCTTCAAATAACCTGCCAGACAGTTTATAGCGGTAAAAGAGCCTGTCTTGGCATGCACTTTCCCATAAGAAAGCGTCCCTTTCTTCATCCGGTTCTTCAATGTCCCGTCCACTCCGCCGATAGGCAACGCCTTATACAATTTCTGAAACACATCCGTGCGTGAATAAGCGAATTTCAAGAAGGCGACTAAAAGTTCAGAGGAGATGTAGTTATAGTTGGAAAGCCCGCAACCGTCTGCCAGATTATAGCGGTCGGGAAGATAACCCAGCTTTCCGATTAACTGACGGACAGCCGAAAGCCCGTCTGCAGCCGAAACATGCCTGCCGCCCGTAAACTGTGCACCCAAACGGCATAACAGAGCTTCTGCATTCAGATTATCGCTCTCCTTCATTATCCGGTTGACTACCGCCTGTACAGAAGTGCTATAAGATGCCATTCGCACTGAAACGCTGTTTTTTTGAAACTCGCGGAAAGAATAATCCGACAGACAATGAATGCCTTTTGCCCGTAAACGCTCCAGGAAGGTGTGCATAAAGAAATCCTGCGAAGAGTAGATATTCACCGTACCGGTACGCCTCCCGTCCACATTACCCGATACCGCCAGTTCATTGCCGTTCTCCAGCCAGTTGCGGGATACGCGGAAACGTCCGGCAGAGGGGGTACGGGTTTTCGTTGTATTGGCCAGCGTGTAATAAGACGAAGCGGGCGTACATTCCAAACGTGCCGTATCACCTTGTGCACCGGGAAAAGCGGTCACCGTAACCACTCCTTTATCGAGCATCAGCGGCGACAGGTACGGCTGAAAAGAATGGGGCGTATCGTCCCACAGCCAGCCGCTTCCCCAATACAGGGAGTCTTTCATGGAAACATCGCCATATATCCTGCCTTGAACCACAGAGAAAGGCAGCCGCGCCACGCTGCCGACCAAAGAATCCAGCGCCTCGTCGTCAAACTCAGGGTCGAAGCCACCGACAACGTATATATCCCCTTTCAGCGTATCACGCTCAATCACTCCCTTATACCAGACTTCCGTACGGAAAGGCTCGTCCGCCTCAGGACGCGCAAGCGCCGTAATCGTAGTCAGCAGCTTCATCGTAGAGGCCGGACGGGAAAGTTTATCCGCCTGATAATCATACAGAACCTTATTGGCGGTCAAGTCGTATGCTGAAACAGATACATTGGAACCTGCGGGCAATTGATACTTTATCAATGTATCCAGTTGCGAAGACAAAGAGTTTGTTTCAGGTGATATTCCCTGTGCAGGCAATACACAGGGAATAAACGTCAAAATCAATACAATCGGGAATAAACAATATTTTCTCATCTTCTTACAAGCTATCATTCAGTTTCTCTGTTATCCGGCTGTTTCCGGCAACCGGCTTCTCAAACCGTCCTTTACATTGATTGCAAACATACTCCCAATGGTTAGTTCCCGGAGCGGTAGCGGCCAACAAAGAAACGATAATCGCTGCAACAGCTCTCATCCGATGTCCTTTCCTAAGCATAAATTTAATATCAGAAGAACCGCAGAAAGGACAGTATTTCAATTGTTCAGGAATCATCTGGTTTTGCTCCAACAAGCTGATTGCCGTCTCATAGTCTCTTTCATCAACCAATATGTCCACTCCTGTCAGATTATCTACTTGTAATCCGGCTAACAGTGTGGACATATTCTCATTCCTCAACATGGAATCAATACCTTCATTCCGTAACGCTCCCTGAACAATGTGGGCTTGAGTTGCAGAATCGCAAGTCATCAGCTTCACGATTTTCATAACACCCCGTATTTTGTCTATCAAAGCGCTTCCTTAAAGATTTCACCTACCGTAGGATGCGGGAATACCATCTTTTTCCATTCCGAGGCCGTCAGTTTGAGTTCGACAGCCATACCAGCCAGCGTGATAATCTCCGAAGCCGGATTGCCCAGCACATGTGCTCCCAAAACGGTATCATCTTCCGCCAGCAACAACTTGCACATACCGTTAACGCCCTCATTCTCCGCGACAAAGCGACCGGAATAAGCCATAGGCAGCTTGACGGCACGATAAGGAATACCCTTTCTTTGCAAGGCCTCTTCCGTATCTCCCACGCCCGCAATCTCAGGATTGGTATATACTACACCGGGAATAGCCCTGTAACTCATACAGTCTTTCTTCCCCAGTACGGCATGTACCGCCACTTCCGCCTCGCGCACAGCGGTATGGGCCAGCAAAGAAAATCCGGTTAAATCCCCGCAGGCATATACCCCCGGAACGGAAGTCTGCATCTGTCCGTCCACCTGTATATTTCCGCGCGCCGTTTTATCTAAATTCAGGTTCTCCAATCCGAAGCCTTTCATTACGGGACGGCGGCCGACGCTCATCAATAATCTTTCCGCAATTACAAAACCCGCACCTTCGGCATTTTCATAATTTACCTGTATCTGCTGCGTGTCTCCATTTCCGGACGCAACTTCGGACAGTGCCACCACCTTTGTGTCCAGCATGAATTTAATGCCGCGCTTGGCATACTCCGCACGAAGCATGGCCGACAGCTCCTTGTCCATTCCGCCCAATATCTCGTCCAGCATCTCGATGACAGTGACCTCTACTCCCAGACTGTTGAAGAATGAGGCAAACTCCATACCGATTACCCCACCGCCGATAATGGCCAGCGACTTTGGAAGCTCCTTATTGTCCAACGCGTCGCGATGCGTCCAGTAAGGCACCGTATCCACTCCGGGAATGGGCGGAATAAATGTTTCCGAACCTGTGCAGAGCAATAGATTATCGCATTCATAAGTTTCGTCACCGCACAGAACATGATTCTTATCTATGACGGAAGCCTCGCCGGTCACGATGGTCACATTGCCGGCAGTCAGTTTTCCTTTGACACCCAACACCAGTTTCCGCACAACCTTCTGCTTGCGTGCTATAATCTTGGACAAATCAAACGAAACTTCCGACACGCTGACCGCGTATTTGGATGCGTGGCATGCATTGTCATACGTTTTTGCAGAGTACAATAAAGTCTTGGTAGGAATACACCCTTCGTTCAGACACACTCCGCCAAGATTCCGCTTTTCAAAAAGCACAACACTCAAACCGGCCTTTCCGGCTGTTTCCGCAGCCGTATATCCCGCAGGACCGCCGCCGATAATGGCAACTTGATATTTCATAGTTCTTACATTTATGGATTTCTGCATGCAAGATACGACAAGAAATTCAGAAAAAAAAGCGTAATGCCTTACATAATTATCATCTTATTGCGACATACGCTGCTCAAGCAGGCGGATAAACTCTTCCTCTTTGACTGGAAGAAGCGCTGCACACTTACCCTCGCCATACCTCACCAGGACATAGCGCATAACGGCAAATCCGCCTATCTGCATGGAGAAAGCGCGCTCTACCGACGTAATATCCTTCAGCAGGATTTCCTTCCCCCGTGAAAACCGGCCGAAAAACAGCAACAGTTTATTATCGGCAGTAACGGTATAGGTAGTATGAATCAACTTCTCGATACTGACAACCAGCAGAAGCATAAAAAGGACAGCGATGAGAATTTGCTTTTCCCAAAGGCCGTAAACGGCTATTGCACCTGCCAAAGCAACAAACAAATACTGTCCGGCAGCGATACGCGCATGAAAAATTCGATTCATTTTATCCGGTTTTTGCCGCTAAGGTAGGTATTTTTACGAATTAATACCCATAAGGGAGACAAGGAACGTACTTATTTTGTAGTTTTGCGGTGTTAAATACACGAAACTATGGTAAGAAAGTTCGATTTCCTCGTTATCGGCTCCGGAATTGCCGGTATGAGTTTTGCGCTGAAAGTGGCGCATAAAGGAACAGTAGCCCTCATCTGCAAGGCCGGCCTGGAAGAGGCAAACACTTATTTCGCACAAGGCGGGATAGCCTCCGTCACCAACCTGGCGGTAGACAATTTCGACAAGCATATCGAAGACACCATGATTGCCGGAGACTGGATAAGCGACCGTGCAGCCGTAGAAAAGGTAGTGCGCAATGCTCCCGGACAAATCAGTGAACTCATTAAATGGGGAGTGAATTTCGACAAAAAAGATAACGGAGAATTCGACCTGCACAAAGAAGGCGGACACTCGGAATTCCGCATCCTGCACCACAAGGACAATACGGGCGCGGAGATACAGGAAAGCCTGATTGAAGCCGTGAAGCAGCACCCCAACATCACCGTATTTACCAATTTCTTTGCGGTGGAAATCATTACGCAGCACCACTTGGGCATTATCGTCACCCGCTATACTCCGGGCATCAAATGCTATGGCGCCTATGTGCTGAACGAAAATACCGGAGAGGTGGATACGTTCCTCTCCAAAGTAACCATCATGGCTACGGGCGGTTGCGAAGCTGTATACCGTAACACCACCAACCCGCTGGTGGCCACGGGCGACGGCATCGCTATGGTCTACCGTGCCAAAGGCGCCGTGAAGGACATGGAGTTTATCCAGTTCCACCCCACCGCCCTCTATCATCCGGGCGACCGCCCCTGCTTCCTGATAACGGAAGCCATGCGCGGCTACGGCGGCGTGCTCCGTACCATGGACGGCAAGGAATTCATGCAGAAGTACGACCCGCGTCTTTCACTCGCCCCGCGCGACATCGTGGCACGTGCCATCGACAACGAGATGAAGCAGCGCGGCGACGAGCATGTGTACCTGGATGTCACCCACAAAGACCCCGAAGAAACCAAGAAACACTTCCCGAATATCTATAAGAAATGCCTCAGCATAGGCATCGACATTACGAAAGACTACATTCCGGTAGCCCCTGCGGCACACTATCTCTGCGGCGGTATCAAGGTAGACCTGGACGGACAGTCCAGCATCCGCCGCCTGTATGCCATCGGCGAATGCTCTTGCACCGGTCTTCACGGCGGCAACCGCCTGGCTTCCAACTCGTTGATTGAAGCGGTAGTTTATGCCGATGCAGCTGCCAAGCATGCGTTGAGCGTATTGGAACGTTATGATTTCAACGAAGACATCCCCGAATGGAACGACGAGGGCACCATCTCCAACGAAGAGCGTGTGCTCATTACGCAAAGCATGAAGGAAGTGAACCAGATTATGGAATCCTACGTAGGCATCGTCCGCAGCAACACCCGCCTGACCCGCGCATGGAACCGCCTGGATATTCTTTACGAGGAGACGGAAAAACTGTTCAAGAGCAGCAAAGCCACCCGCGAGCTTTGCGAACTGCGCAACATGATTAACGTAGGATACCTGATTACCCGCCAGGCCATGGAGCGTAAGGAAAGCCGCGGACTGCACTATACGATAGACTATCCGCATCCGCAGAAATAACATTATAAATAAAAAGCGGCCGAAAACCGGTTGCCGAATGGACCGGAATAAAGTTGCAGAGAGGATATGAAAAAGGCGCGGATTATACGAAACGGACAAAATATGCCGTATGCTTTCGTATAATCCGCGCCTGAATCCGGTATTCGGGCAGATGTACCGGTTATCAATAGTTTTCCTTCTTCACCTCGAAGTAAGCCTGCGGATGCAAACAAGCCGGACACACCTGAGGAGCTTCCTTGCCTGTGTAGATGAAACCGCAGTTACGGCACTGCCATACCACTTCGCCTTCCTTGGCGAAAACAGAAGCGGTTTCGATGTTTTGGATAAAAGCACGGTAGCGTTCTTCATGTCCTTTTTCAGCAATGGAAATATTACGGTACATGGCGGCTATTTCGGGGAAGCCTTCCTGCTCGGCAACATCGGCAAAGTGAGGATAGTCCAACGACCACTCTTCATGCTCGCCTGCAGCGGCAGCCTGCAAATTCTCCAATGTAGTGCCGATAACTCCTGCGGGATAAGATGCGGTGATTTCTACCATACCGCCTTCTAAAAACTTAAACATACGTTTTGCATGTTCTTTCTCCTGATCGGCCGTTTCGGTAAAGATAGCGGAGATTTGCTCGTAACCCTCTTTCTTTGCCACGCTTGCAAAATAAGTGTAGCGCATTCTTGCCTGTGACTCGCCGGCGAATGAAGTCAGCAGGTTCTTTTCTGTCTGAGTTCCTTTGATACTCTTGCTCATAATTCTTTTTTATTAGTTAATATAATTACGTATAGATTGTTCGTATTTGCT
>ENA-UAOZ01001599-UAOZ01001599.1-human-gut-metagenome-genome-assembly--contig:-NODE-1599-length-10093-cov-5.760809_pt1 | contig 10093 bp, 9 predicted proteins | sample MGYA00243474_ERZ654565 | MGnify/ENA primary metagenome ERZ654565 (study PRJEB26926, sample SAMN06164854) | human gut metagenome | biome: ENVO:00009003; feature: ENVO:2100002; material: ENVO:00002003...
CTCGTGGGCTCGGAGATGTGTATAAGAGACAGTTCTTGAGGTGTTGTATGCATTAAGTTCAATACGCTTGATAATGCCCTGACGGGTGACCATAACAAGGTATTTTTCCTCGTCAAATTCAGGCACTCTTATCATTGAAGTTACCTTTTCATCGGGCGAAATCGGCAACAGGTTTGCAATGTTCACACCCTTTGACTGACGACTTCCTTCGGGAACTTCATAGCATTTAAGGCGATAAACTCTGCCCCTGTCGGTAAAGAACAGAACATAGTCGTGTGAATTGATTACGAACATTTCAGCCGCAATATCTTCTTCACGGCGTGACATACCCGATACGCCACGGCCTCCTCTGCGCTGAATTTTGTAGGTATCGGCAGAAAGACGCTTTACATATCCAAACTGTGTAAGTGTAAGAACGCACTCCTCCTGCGGAATAAGATCCTCAATATCAACCTCACCGCTTACAGCACAAATTTCTGTTCTTCTCGGGTCGGCATATTTATTACGAATCTGCATAATTTCTTCTTTTACGATTTCAAGCTGTCTTGACTCACTTGCAAGAATTTCGAGATATTCTTCAATCTTTGCGTGGAGGGCTGCAATCTCGTCCTCAATCTTAGTCTGCTCCATATTTGTGAGCTGTCCGAGACGCATCTGAACAATAGCCTGAGCCTGAACATCATCAAGACCGAAACGCTCCATAAGACCTGCTTTTGCACTTGCAGTATCCTTGCTGTTTCTGATGATTTTGATTACCTCGTCAATAAAATCAAGCGCAATCTTCAAGCCCTCAAGAATATGAGCTCTGTCACGGGCTTTTTTGAGGTCAAAATCAGTACGGCGGCGAATAACCTCAGCCTGAAATTCAATGTAGCATTGGAGCATTTCCTTGAGTGAAAGAATTTTAGGCTCGCCGTCAACGATAGAGAGCATAATTGCACCGAAGGTTGTCTGCAACTGTGTGTATGAGAACAGCTGGTTAAGGACAATCTGCGGTGACGCATCTCTCTTGATGTCAATTTCTATGTGCATACCCTTACGGTCGGAGTGGTCTTCAATATTTGAAATACCCTCAATTCTCTTGTCCTTTACGAGGTCGGCAATGTTTTCAATAAGTCTTGCCTTGTTGACCTTGTACGGAAGCTCCGTAACGATAATTTTATATCTGCCGTTTTTAGCTTCGATAATTTCAGTCCTGGCTCTTACGGTAATTTTTCCGCGGCCTGTTGCATAGGCGGCACGAATACCGCTTCTGCCCATAATTATACCGCCTGTCGGGAAGTCTGGACCGGGCATACACTCCATAATCTCGGCAAGCTCAGCGTCGGGATTATCAATGAGAGTGCAAACTGCATCAATTGTTTCACCGAGGTTATGCGGCGGAATTTCGGTTGCCATACCAACGGCAATACCGCTTGAACCGTTTACGAGAAGGTTTGGAAAACGGCTTGGAAGAACAGTCGGTTCTTTAAGACGGTCGTCGTAGTTTGACATAAAGTCAACCGTGTTTTTTTCAATATCCGTAAGCATTTCAAGAGAAATTTTGCTCATTCTCGCCTCTGTATAACGGTATGCGGCAGGCGGATCACCATCCACCGAACCGAAGTTACCGTGACCGTCAACAAGCATATATCTCATGGAAAAATCCTGTGCAAGACGAACCATTGCATCATAAACCGAGGCATCACCGTGCGGATGATACGAACCCAGCACCTGACCTACAGTATCGGCGCACTTGTGGTACGGCTTTGACGGGTCAAGACCGATTTGATTCATTGTGTAGAGTATTCTTCTGTGAACAGGCTTAAGACCGTCCCTGACATCGGGCAATGCACGGGAAACGATAACGCTCATGGAGTAATCCAAAAAGCTCTTTCTCATTTCATTTTGCAGATCGACATCAATAATTCTTGCATCCTTGTTCTGATTCTGTTCGTTATCCATATTCTTTCCTCGCTTTTTAAGCTCTTGTTACTGTCTGTTCAATAATTTATAATAATGTTATTTTGCGTTTTTTGGGTGGTTTAGTGTGTGATTTTGTTTCAGTAGGGGCGTTCATTGGACGCCCGCCTTGATGAAACGATTTGTTTTACACATATTTTTTGATGTGATGAAAAGTGTGTATGAATTTGGTCGGGAAAATTTATTTTTTAATTTCACAAACTATCTTCTCGAATTGGGTGCAGCGACACGCTGCCGGCGACACGCTGTTAGAAGTGTTTTACTGCGGCTGAAATGCCTTCATAGAGTTTTGGAAAGCGTTTTTTTATGCTTGTGGGACGGAATGTTTTGGAGTCTACAAAACCGTGTTCGGTTGTACCGTAGCCAAGCTCGGTTTCCGAGCCGTCCTTTTCTATACGCTTAACCGTGTATGTAAAAATAATTCTTGCGGCTGTGATAGTCTGCACCCAAGTGCGGATAATCAGCTCGTCCTCATAAAGGGCAGGGATTCCGTAATGACAGCTCAGGTTCAAGAGCGGAGTCATTACACCTGCGTTTTCCATATCCGTGTAGCTGATTCCGAACATTTTGATATAGTCGTTTCTTGCTATTTCGTACCAAATAGGATAATTTGAATGGTGTACAATTCCCATTTTATCCGTTTCTGCGTAACGAACTGTAATTTTTGTTCTTGCATGCATAAAATCACCCCGTTTTTTTATATTTTGATTTATCGTAATGTATCAGACATCGAGATTCTGTACATACTTTGCATTTTTCTCAATGAAATCTCTTCTCGGCTCAACCTTGTCACCCATAAGGATTGTGAAGGTTTCGTCTGCCTGTTCTGCATCGCTGAGATCAACACGGAGCATAAGTCTTGTTTCGGGATTCATTGTTGTTTCCCAAAGCTGCTCGGAGTCCATCTCACCAAGACCTTTGTATCGCTGAACCTCGGTTTTGCCCTCAATCTGTGCCAAAATTTGGTCACGCTCAAGGTCCGAATACGCATATTTATGCTCTTTGCCCTTTGTAACTCTAAAGAGCGGTGGCTGTGCAATATATACATGACCTTCTTCAATGAGCGGACGCATATATCTGAAGAAGAAAGTTAGAAGAAGAGTTCTGATATGCGAACCGTCAACATCGGCATCCGCCATAATAATAACCTTGTCATATCTGAGCTTTGAAATATCGAACTCATCGCCTATGCCTGTCCCGAGTGCCGTAATAACCGGCATCAGCTTGTCGTTTCCGTAAACCTTGTCGATTCTTGCCTTTTCTACATTGAGCATTTTACCCCAAAGAGGGAGGATAGCCTGGATTCTTCTGTCACGGCCGCCCTTTGCGGAACCGCCTGCAGAGTCACCCTCGACTATGAAGATTTCTGTTTCGCTGCTGTCTTTTGACTGGCAGTCGGCAAGCTTACCCGGAAGCTGTGCGGAGTCAAGAGGAGATTTTCTTCTTGCATTTTCTCTTGCTTTTCTTGCAGCCTCTCTTGCTCTTGACGATGCAAGCGCCTTTTCAAAAATTACCTTTGCAACGGCAGGATTCTCTTCGAGATAAACCGAAAGCTTATCCCTCATAAGGCGGTCAACCATAGCTCTTACCTCGGTGTTGCCGAGTTTTGCCTTGGTCTGTCCTTCAAACTGAGCCTCTTTGAGCTTTACGCTGACAATTGCGGTAAGTCCTTCACGAACATCTTCACCGCTGAGATTCTTATCATTATCCTTCAGTTTTCCAAACTTTCTTGCATAGTCATTCATAACATAGGTGAGTGCTCTTTTGAAGCCTTCTTCATGAGTACCGCCGTCGGTTGTATGAATGTTATTTGCAAAAGTGAGCAGATTTTCGTTATAGCTTTCATTGTACTGCATTGCAATTTCAACTGCAATTGTATCATCTGCATTTCTTGATGCAAAGTAAATTACATCGGGATGAATAACCTCAAGAGAACGCTTTTTGTGAATGTACTCAACAAAGCTCCTGATACCGCCCTCATAGACAAAGTTATTCTGAATAATATTTTCAAGATCACGCTCGTCACGAAGTTCAATGTGAACGCCTGCATTAAGAAATGCCTGCTCACGAAGTCTTCTTTCCAAAACACTGTAATCGTAAACCGTGGTTTCTTTAAAAATTTCGGGGTCGGCTTTAAAGCGTACCTCCGTACCCTTAACATCAGACTTGCCGATTTTTTGAAGGTCGGTTACAATTTTTCCTCTTTCATAACGCTGAAAGTAAACATTCTCGCCGTCACAAACCTTGACTTCAAGCCACTCGGAAAGTGCGTTTACAACAGACGCACCTACGCCGTGCAGACCGCCCGAAACCTTGTAACCGCCGCCGCCGAATTTACCGCCGGCGTGGAGAACGGTGAATACAACCGTTACGGCAGGGAGTCCTGTTTTGCTGTTCACGCCGACAGGAATACCACGACCGTTATCGGTTACTCTGATTATATCGCCCTTTTCGATGACAACATCAATTTTTGTACAATAACCTGCAAGTGCTTCGTCGATTGAGTTATCTACAATTTCGTAAACAAGGTGGTGAAGTCCTCTCGGTCCTGTTGAACCGATGTACATACCGGGGCGCTTTCTGACTGCTTCAAGTCCCTCAAGAACCTGAATTTCATCAGCTCCATATTCCTGTTCAACCTTTGAAAGCTCCATACCCTCGGATTCGCCGTCAAATTCAACCAATTCTTCAGCCTCAAGCTCTTTTTCGTAGGCTTCGTCAACGGCTTCATTATTTACATTTTCGCTGATTTCTTCAATATTCTCATTCATATTTTCGTTATTTTCAAGATTATCCAAAACACTTACCTCCGTTTATTCGATTTACGAACAGTGCTTGTGTTCGTTTGTTTTTTCTGCTGTTTTTTTGATGCTGTTATATTTTTATCTTTTTGCATATCTTCTCCGAATTTTCTGAATTTTGTAAAAAACGGCACAAAAAGCAGAAAAAACAGTACAAGTATAATGTTTGTAACCAAAAGTGCTGTCACATTTGTTCTTGCAAAAACTGATATTTCAATCAGATTTACAATAATTCCGATTGCAATAATAATCAAAAGCAAAATCCATAAGCCCGAAAATGAGGTTTTGAATTGCTTTTTGCAGTGATAGCAAGTGTGAATTTTGGTATTGAGATTTTTTCTTACATCGCCGTAACGGTAAATTGTTCGGCAATGCGGACATATGGGAAGCTTGAACACTTTATCACCGATTAAAATTTTCTGTTGACCGAATAACGGTTGCCGTCATCGGATTTTTTGTTTTCTGCGGTTTCATCGGAATTTATGTAATGCCTGTTCCTGCTGACTGTGTGACGGGCAGGAGCTTCGGAGTGTATTTTTTTGAGTGACGCTCCGCTTGAGGCATGATTTTCACTTGTATTGTTGATTATGGGAACATATTCCTGCTTTGCAAAGAATGAAGAATCCGAAGAAATTTCGTTTGAATCCAGTCTTTGTCTTGCGGCATTTCTTTCAGCCCTGATTTTATTGAACACATCCGTGTTAATTTCAAAATTATCGTCGCCTTCATTCTGCTGAGTATTTATACTCGGGAAGGTGTAGTTATCGTCTTTGTCAAGCTCCGAGGTGAGAAGATTGTCGGAATAGGCAATGCCTGCCTTTTTTGCCTCCATTGATTTTTTATATTTTTTGAACGGCTCATAGTGAACAAAGCTCGGTGTTAAAGCCGCAAAAATAATCAGAGGAATTGCAACAAGCAAAATTCCGAGCGGATTGCTTGAAAGTCCTGCCATTATCCAGCCTGACATAATTGCAAGTGAAATTACGACAGCAAGAATAAAAATCAAAATCACCTTTTTGTTGACTGCAACCTTGCTCTCCTTACCGCACTTTTGGCAGACAAATTCGGCTTTTCTTCTGCTTGCAAAGGCAGAAGTGTATGAAATTCTTCTTCCGCAGTACGGGCATTTTCTCATTTTCATATGCAGAACTCCTTTTTATTATACGACTTCAACGGCACATAAGCTCTTTATACGGTGCCTGACTTCTTTTAATGAGCGTTTTTGATGAAAGCTGACTGATGTAAACCGTTATTTTACCTTTTTTTTCGCAGACAACAAAGGATTTTGGCAATTCATAAGAAACATTGACAACATTGCCGTTTTTTTCGGCGGCAGTAAGATAGTCCCTTGTTTTTTTTGAAACTGTACATTCGTCTATATCGAAAATTCCGATTACCGTTTCAACGGTGACAACGGTATCCTGTCCGAGATGAAGATACATCAGCTAACCACTCCGTTATTCAGCAGAAAAATTTTTCCGTTTCTGAGCTGTTCTTTATTCGATTTTTCACAGCAGGTGATGAATACCTGACAGCCGTGAAGTTCGTTGAGTAAAAAATCCTGTCTTTTGGCGTCAAGCTCAGAAAGTACATCATCAAGCAAAATCACCGGTTCTTCACCCATTCTTTCACGCAAAACAGACGCCTCGGCAAGCTTCAGCGACAGAACAGCGCTTCGCTGCTGTCCCTGAGATGCAAAAGCTTTGGCATTTTTGCCGTTTATTATAATTTCTATATCGTCACGATGAGGACCGTAATTTGTAAAACCTGTCCGTATATCGTCACTTTTATGTGTTTCAAGCTTTGTTTTCAGCTTTTCGTATATCTCATCGGTACTGTCATCCTCTGTAATATCACAGCCCGACACATATCGGATTTTCAATTCTTCCTTACCCTTTGAAATTCCGTCATGGTACTTAACAGCACGGTCGGAGAGCATTTTTACATAGTCGATTCTTTTTTTTACAAGCACAGCACCGTTTTTTAAAAGAGGTTCATTCCACACCGAAAGAGTATCTTCAAGTGAAGGCCTCCTGTAAATATCTTTTAAAAGTGAATTTCTCTGGTTAAGAATTCTGTTGTACTTTGAAAGAACAACGGCATTTTTCAGTTTTTCGCGACAAATTGCACTGTCAATAAACTTTCTGCGTTCACCCGGTCCTCTTTTTATAAGACTGAGATGTTCGGGAGAAAATACAACGGCACAAAAGCGTTCTATAAGCGCTGCTGCGGAATTTTTTTGTACGCCGTTGATTTCAACGGTCTTTTTTCCGCCCTTAAATAGGATTTTTGCAGTCTGCTCACGGTCCTGACCGAAAAAACGCATTTCAATTTTTGCAAAATTCCTGTCCCAGTTAATTACCTCGCTGTCCTTTGAGCCTCTAAAGCTGTGACCTCCGCAAAAAAACCAGAGTGATTCGAGTAAATTTGTCTTGCCCTGAGCATTGTCGCCGTAAATTATATTTACTCCGTCACACGGAGAAATTATATTGTCCTTTAAATTTCTGTAATTTTCAAATTTAAGAGCAATTACCTTCACTTACTTCATCAATCCCAAAGTTATTCAACGATTATCTCAAGGCTATCAAAAACAGCAATATCGCCTTTTCGCATCTTTTTTCCTCTCATGGTGCAGACCTCACCGTTTACGGTGACATCTCCGTTTTGTATGACAACTTTTGCCTGTCCGCCTGTTTCAACAGCACCGCCGAGCTTGAGTAAATCCTGCAATTTTATATATTCGCTGTCTATCTTAATTTTCTCAATTTTCATTTGCCAACCTCATAGGAACAACAACGCTTAGATAACTGTCGCTTTTGACGGGCTTTACAATCATACCCATAAGAGGACCGTTGAGAATAAGTTTTATTTCGTCCGTATCTGCATTTTTCAATGCGTCAAGCAGATATTTGTTGTTAAAACCGATTTCAACCGATTCACCGACAATCGGAACAGAGATTACATCGTCCGCTCTGCCGATAGACGAAATACACGAAAGCTTGATTTCGTCATCGGAGAAAGTACATCTTACGGGACTCTGCATTCTGTCGTTGTTAATCGGCGACATTCTTTCAACTGCGTTGATTATTGTTCTTGTGTTAATAACTACCTCTGTTTTTGTGTCTTTCGGGATTGCGGACTTGTAGTCTATAAATGTACCCTCTATAAGACGGGAGATAACTTTATAATTTTTAATTTTAAATGCAATATGTCTTTGACCGATAATGATTTCTGTTGTTTCTTCATCATCAATAAGGAGCTTAAGTACCTCGTGCTGAGTTTTTCCGGGAACAACAAAAGCATTTTTGCTGTCGCTGTCGATATTTTCACTGCGAATAGCCATTCTGTAGCCGTCAATTGCAATAATTTTGAATATACCGTTTTCAATTTCAAAGAGAGAACCTGTATAAATCGGCATTGCGGTGTTTTCACTTACGGCATAAACAGTCTGTCTGATCATTTCACGCAAGACCTTTGCATTGAGGAAGATTCCGTCAGTCTGCTCAAACGACGGAAGATCCGGATATTCAACCGATGACATTCCGACAATCTGATAATTTGCATTACCGCAGGCTATGTATGTTACCATACGCTCGTCTGTTTCGATAAACACAACCTCTTCCGGAAGCTGGCGTACAATATCAAGAAAAAGCTTCGCACTTACTACGATTTCACCTTCCTCTTTGATTGTTGCCTCAATGTCGGTTGTTATACCGATTTCAAGATTATATCCCGAAATATTAAGAGTACTTCCGTATGCTTTTATTAAAACGCCTTCAAGTGCGGGAATTGATGCCTTTGTTGACACGGCTCTTGACACATTTGAAATGGCTAATCCCAAATCTGTTCGTGAACATGAAATTTTCATCGTGTGTATTTTCTCCTGTCTATTTATTATATTTTTATTGTAGTTATAGTAGGGGATGTCAAAATGTCAAAAAACGGTGAGAATCCGCATTGGCACTGAATAAAAGCATAAACAAAAGAAGTTTTTTGATTTGTTAGCTTTTGTTGACAAATTTTTTCTCAGGTAAAACATTCAACACAATGTGGAAAAATGTGTGTGGAATGTTGAATAAACAGTTAAATAAAATCGGGCTTTCAGCCTCGGATATTTTTGATTGTATCGTCGATGAGTTCCTTAACTTTTCTGTCCTTAGCCATCATCTCGTCAACCTTGCGAAGTGTATATATAATGGTGGAATAATGGCGGTTGCCGAACTTTTCACCTATTGCAACCATTGAGAGAGTTGTAAGCTCTCTTGTAAGGTAGATTGCAATATGTCTTGCATTGCTTATATTTGCACTGCGGTTTTTCTGAGAACGGATTTCATCGGCAGTAACACCGTAGGTTCTTGCAACCTCGTCAATAATCCTGTCAACGGTAACCTCGGGCGGGGCTTCGTTGTTGAGAATATCGGAAATAATGCCCTGAACTGAGCTGACAGTCGGTTTTTCGCTGTTAAGGTAGTATTTTGCCTTGATTTTCTTTACAGTACCCTCAAGCTGACGGATATTTGATTTGATTTTTGAAGCAATGTAGTTGCAAAGTTCATCCGAAAGCTCAATACCGTCAAGCTCCGCTTTTCTTTTTATAATAGCGATTCTTGTTTCAAGATCCGGAGGCTGAATATCCGCAATGAGATCCTGCTCAAATCTTGAACGCAGACGATCCTCAAGCGTTTTTATTTCCTTTGGAGGACGGTCCGATGTGAGTACAATCTGTTTTCTTGCTTCATAAAGTGTGTTAAAGGTATGGAAGAACTCCTCCTGAGTACGTTCCTTACCGCCGATGAACTGAACATCATCTACAAGAAGAATATCAGCCTGTCTGAATTTCTGTCTGAACTCGTTCATTTTTGCAAGCTGAATTGATTCGATAAGTTCAACGGTGAAATCATCGCCTTTTATGTAGCAAATCACTTTTGACGGATCGTTCTTTTTAATTTCATTGCCGATAGCATACAGAAGGTGAGTTTTTCCGAGTCCTGAATTTCCGTAAAGAAAAAGAGGATTGTATGCGTATGACGGATTTGACGCAACAGCAAGACACGCTGCGTGAGCGAACTTGTTTGACGCGCCGACAATAAATGTGTCAAAGGTGTATTCATATGAAATGTTTTCAGGACTCTGCAAAAGAGGGGCAGTTGATGCCGATGTTGTAATTGTTGCCGCGGCAGGCGGCTTTGGATTGTTTGTTACATTTGCAGGGGTTCTAAATTCAATATTAAATTCTGTTCCGAAAATTTCACGGAATCCCTCGTTGAGAAGCTTCATATAACCTGTCTCTTATACACATCTCCGAGCCCACGAGACCTCTCTACATCTCG
>ENA-UAOZ01001610-UAOZ01001610.1-human-gut-metagenome-genome-assembly--contig:-NODE-1610-length-10023-cov-5.306581_pt1 | contig 10023 bp, 8 predicted proteins | sample MGYA00243474_ERZ654565 | MGnify/ENA primary metagenome ERZ654565 (study PRJEB26926, sample SAMN06164854) | human gut metagenome | biome: ENVO:00009003; feature: ENVO:2100002; material: ENVO:00002003...
GCTTCGTCGGCAGCGTCAGATGTGTATAAGAGACAGCACTGGAAGAGATCGATAGCCAGATGATCCCAAGCCTGGAAGAGATCACAGGAGATAAGAATATTCAGGTTCAGACAGTAAAAGACAGCAATCAGGTAGTCTTCAAGACACAGACACTTGATCTTGAGAAACGTGAAGCACTTGCTTCTTATCTGAATGAGAACTACGGGGTAGAGGCATCTGATATCGCTACAGAGAATATCAGCTCAACAGTAAGTTCCGAGATGAGAAGAGATGCTGTTATAGCTGTGATCATTGCTACAATCTGTATGCTGCTTTACATCTGGTTCCGTTTCAAAGATATCCGTTTCGCAACAAGTGCTGTTGTCGCACTGATGCATGACGTACTTGTAGTTCTTGGATTCTATGTGATCGCAAGAGTATCTGTCGGAAATACATTTATCGCATGTATGCTGACAATTGTCGGATATTCTATCAACGGTACGATCGTTATCTTTGACCGTATCCGTGAGGCGCTGGCAACAAAGAGCCGTACAGAAGATCTGAAGGATCTTGTAAACTGCTGTATTACTCAGACACTGACAAGAACGATCTATACAAACTTTACAACATTTGTCATGGTCGTTGCTCTGTATATCCTTGGTGTAAGCTCCATTAAGGAATTCGCTGCACCTCTGATGGTAGGTATCATCTGCGGTGGATATACATCCGTATGTATTACAGGTGCGCTGTGGTATGTGATGAAGACAAGACTTGGTGAGGAAGCGAAGACTGCGAGAGCAGCTTCCGGCACAAAGACAGTTTCTGTAAAAGCAGCAGACAAGAAAGAAGGAACTACTTCCACAGAGAGTAACGCAGCAGATACATCTGCAGACGACAGCTCCAAGAAGAAAAAAGGAAAGAAGACTTCTTTCAAGAACAAAAAGAGCAAAAAACGCTAAGAAATAAATAGCAGCCTGGAAACAGTAACGAAATAGAATCTGCCGTATCGAAAATGAAAAATGATTTTCGATACGGCAGATTTTTGCTATAATAAGAAAATATGATACTGACAGACTGGGAGGGTGTTTGGATGGAGAAATGGTTCGTCGCAATGAAAAAGGCGGATTTTAATGGAATAGCAGAGAAATATCAGATCTCCCCGATTATTGCACGACTGATGAGAAACCGTGAGGTGATCGGAGATGAAGCAATTGATTTTTATCTGAATGGAACAGTGGAGGATCTGTATGACGGCTTACTGATGAAAGATATGGATCGTGCGGTAGATATTCTTAAGGAGAAAATAGAAGAAGGAAAGAAAATCCGTGTGATCGGTGATTATGATATTGATGGAGTCAATGCAACGTATATATTGCAACAGGGGCTTGCAGGACTTGGGGCAGATGTGGATACGGATATTCCAGACAGGATCAAAGACGGATATGGATTGAATCAGATGCTGATCGACCGTGCACTGGAGGATGATGTAGACACGATCATTACCTGTGATAATGGAATTGCGGCAATGAACGAGATCGCTTACGGAAAAGAAAATGGGATGACGATCGTTGTGACAGATCACCATGAAGTTCCGTATCTGGAAGAAAATGGGGAGAAAAAATATCTTCTGCCACCGGCGGATGCAGTGGTCGATCCGCACAGAGCAGACTGTGAGTATCCATTTAAAGGGCTGTGCGGCGCAGCTGTAGCGTATAAGCTGGTTGAGGTTTTGTACAGAGTGTCTGGAAAGCCAGAGCAGGAGGTAGAGCATCTGCAGGAAAGCCTGATGGAAAATGTTGCGATTGCCACGATCGGTGATGTGATGGATCTGGTTGGAGAGAATCGTGTCTTTGTGAAAAAGGGACTTGAGCTTCTGAAGACAACGAAGAATGAAGGGCTTCACGCATTGATGCAATGTACAGGGGTAGATACAGCGAACTTGAATACTTATCATATCGGATTTGTGATCGGACCGTGCATCAATGCTGGCGGAAGACTAGATACAGCCAAGCGTGCACTGGAACTCCTTAATGCATCGAACCGCAGAGAGGCAGTGACATTGGCAGCAGATCTGAAAGAATTAAATGACAGCAGGAAAGAAATGACCGAAGAAGGTGTAGAAGAAGCTGTCCGGCAGATTGAATCAAGTTCCTGGAAGGACGACCAGGTGCTGGTCGTGTATCTTCCAGAGTGTCACGAAAGTATCGCCGGAATTATTGCGGGGAGGATCAAGGAACGTTATTATCGTCCGACCTTTGTACTGACAAAGGGAGAGACAGGAGTGAAAGGTTCCGGACGGTCGATCGAAGCCTATGATATGTTTGCGGAAATGAGCCGCTGCAGGGAATTATTTACGAAGTTTGGAGGACATAAGCTGGCAGCAGGACTTTCTTTAGAAGAGGAAAATGTCGAAGTTTTCCGGAAACGGATCAATGAACTGGCGGATCTGACAGAAGAGGATCTGCAGATGAAGGTGTCGATCGATATGCGGCTTCCGTTTCCATATATTAATGAAGAGCTGATCCATGAGCTTAAGATATTGGAGCCCTTTGGAAAAGGGAACGGGAAACCGCTGTTTGCAGAAAGTAAACTGCGTGTGATCCAGCCAAGAATCTTCGGAAAGAACCGGAATGTGCTGAAATGCAGACTGGAGGACCAGCAGGGAAATCAGATGGAAGCGGTTTATTTCGGAGAAGTGGAAGACTGTCTGCGGCAGATGGAAAAGAAGCAGATCATGTCTTTTACATACTATCCATCCATCAATGAGTACATGGGACGAAGAACAATTCAGCTTACAATTGTCAATTATCAGTAGATAATATCGAAAAAACCGTACAAATTGCTTAAAATGAAGAAGAATGGGAAGTTCTTATTTGAAAAAGGGAAAAATAGTGATATACTAAATCATATTAATTGTTCAGAACTAAGGCGTTTTGTGTCTAAAATTGTCGGATATGCCATACTGGCGAAATACGAAGCATTTTGGAAGTTGGATCTGAACAGAACACAGGATGAATGAAGGGGGAAGATGATATGGCAGGCACTCGGGAATATGAAGATCTGAATAAAAATCTGGAGATAGTGGACGGGCATGCAGTAAAAGCACCAGAGGATTATCAGGATCCGGAGGAGTTATATCAGGCCTTAATAGCTCGTGTGCGTAAGTATCACCCTTCTGCAGATATTACGATGATCGAGAAGGCCTATCAGATAGGCAAAGAAGCGCATAAGAATCAGTTCCGTAAATCCGGAGAACCTTATATCATCCATCCACTCTGGGTGGCAATCATACTTGCAGATCTCGAGATGGACAAAGAAACGATCGTGGCTGGAATGCTTCATGACGTGGTAGAAGATACGACAATGACACTCGATGAGATCTCAGCAGAGTTTGGTGAAGAGGTGGCACTTCTTGTAGACGGCGTTACCAAGCTGGGACAGTTGAACTATTCCAAAGACAAGCTGGAGGCCCAGGCAGAGAACTTAAGAAAGATGTTCCTTGCGATGGCGAAAGATATCCGTGTCATCATTGTAAAACTCGCAGACCGTCTGCATAATATGCGTACAATGGAGTTTATGACACCGGCGAAGCAGAAAGAGAAATCAAGAGAGACGATGGATATCTACGCTCCGATCGCTCAGCGTCTCGGTATTTCAAAGATCAAGACAGAACTCGATGACCTTTCTCTGAAATATTATCAGCCGGAAGTTTATAATCAGCTGGTTCATGATCTGAATGCACGTAAGACGGAACGTGAAGAATTTGTGCAACAGATCGTTGCTGAAGTATCAAAGCATATGAAGAATGCTGATATTGAAGCGAAAGTATACGGACGTGTAAAACATTTCTTCAGTATTTATAAGAAGATGGTGAATCAGAACAAGACACTTGATCAGGTGTATGACCTGTTCGCTGTCCGCATTATCGTAGATTCAGTGAAAGACTGTTACGCAGCACTTGGTGTGATTCATGAGATGTATACGCCGATTCCGGGACGTTTCAAGGATTATATTGCTATGCCGAAGGCGAATATGTACCAGTCTCTGCATACAACGCTGATCGGACCTTCCGGACAGCCGTTCGAGATCCAGATCCGTACAGAAGAGATGCATAAGACAGCGGAATATGGTATCGCAGCACACTGGAAATATAAAGAGACAGGCGGAAGCAACACGAAAGGACTGAACACACAGGAAGAGAAGCTGAACTGGCTGCGTCAGATCCTGGAATGGCAGAGAGACATGTCTGATAACCGTGAGTTCTTAAGCCTGCTGAAAGGTGACCTGGATCTGTTCCAGGAAGATGTATACTGCTTCACACCGAACGGGGATGTGAAGAACCTTCCAAACGGCTCCACGCCGGTTGATTTTGCTTATGCGATCCACAGTGCAGTCGGCAATAAGATGGTTGGCGCCAGAGTGAATGGCAAGCTTGTGAACATTGATTATAAGATTCAGAACGGAGACCGAATCGAGATCCTTACATCTCAGAATTCCAAGGGACCGAGCCGTGACTGGCTGAATATCGTCAAGAGCACACAGGCAAAGAGCAAGATTAATTCATGGTTTAAGAAGGAATACAAAGAAGATAATATTATCCGCGGAAAGGATCTGATCAGTGCCTACTGTAAGAGCAAGGGCATCAATCTTCCGGATATCATCAAACCGAAATATCAGCAGATCGTTCAGAAGAAATACGGATTCCGTGACTGGGATGCAGTACTTGCAGCAATCGGACACGGCGGACTCAAAGAAGGTCAGGTTGTGAACCGCCTGCTGGAAGAGTACGAGAAAGAGCATAAGAAAGAGATCACGGATGAGAATATTTTGGAGAAGATCTCAGAAGCGAATAAACAGAGAGTCCACATTGCCAAATCAAAGAGCGGAATCGTAGTTAAGGGAATCAATGATATGGCAGTACGTTTCTCAAAGTGCTGTAATCCGGTGCCGGGAGATGAGATTGTCGGTTTTGTAACAAGAGGGCGCGGAATGTCGATCCACAGAACAGATTGTATCAATATCATCAATCTTTCTGATGTGGAGAGATCCCGTCTGATCACAGCAGAATGGGAGGATAATGATCTCGAAGAAGGCGGTCAATATCTTGCAGAACTGAAGATATTTGCAGACGACAGAAGAGGACTTCTGCTGGATGTATCAAAGGTATTTACTGAAGAGAAGATTGACGTGAAGTCCATGAATACCCGGACGAGCAAGAAGGGTACGGCGACAATGGAGATGGGATTTGTTGTACACGGAAGAGAAGAATTGAATCGTGTGATCGGAAAGCTCAGACAGATTGAAAATGTAATTGATATTGAGAGAACAACAGGCTGATGGAGGAAAACAAATGAAGGTTGAAAGTATTGTACTGGGGTCAATTGGAACGAATTGCTATATTGTAACCAATGAAGAGACGAAGGAATGTTTTGCAGTGGATATGGCAGAATGTCCGCAGGAATATGTCAATTATATCAAGAACAATGGACTAGAAATGAAGGCATTGTTTCTGACACATGGACATTTCGACCACATTATGGGAATTGATGATTTCCTCAAAGCCTTTCCTGTGCCGGTTTACGCAGGCGAAGACGAACTTCCGGTGATCGAGGATGACCGACTGAATGTTTCTTGTATGTACGGACCGAAATACGCATTCCACGGAGCACAGCCTGTAAGAGACGGTCAGGTGATCGAATGCGCAGGAATTGAAGTTGATGTACTTCATACACCGGGACATACAGTAGGAGGATGCTGCTATTACCTACCAAAAGAACATAGATTGTTTAGTGGAGATACGCTGTTCTGTGCTTCCATCGGAAGAACAGACCTACCGACAGGAAGCAGCAGCCAGCTGGTACGCTCTGTACAGGAGAAGATCATGACACTTCCGGATGATACAAAGATCTATCCGGGACATATGGAAGAGACATCAGTTCAGTTTGAGAAGGAGCATAATCCATTCATATGATAAAGATAGAAAGTAAGAAGAACAAATTTACTTATAACGTATACCATGTCACAAAAGCGTTTTATCCAAAAGAGGATATCGTGCAGACAGTAGATGAGAAGCAAGAACCACTGGTGAAGATACATTTGCCGGAAGGGACTTGCTTTTCCCTTGCACCGGAAGAATGCGTGCAGACAGAAGATGTGCAGGAAGAGAAACGCGATGTAACGAAGAAAGTCTATCAGTTTCTTTCAAAGCAGACAGGACAGAAACTTGCCTGGGGAATGCTGACAGGAGTCCGTCCGACAAAGCTTGTAATGCAGAAAATCGAGCAGGGAATGACAAAAGAAGAAATCTTTGAATTTCTAAAAGAACAATATTGTGTTGGTGATAAAAAAGCACAGATTGCCTATGAAATTGCCTGCCGTGAAAAGGCACTTCTTGATCAGTTGGACTGCAAGAATGGCTATAGCCTGTATGCAGGAATTCCATTCTGTCCAAGCATCTGCTCCTACTGCTCATTCAGCTCTTCACCAATCGCTGAGTGGAAAGATCAGGTCGATCGTTACCTTGATGCGATGATCAAAGAATTGAAGGCTACGGCAAAGCTGATGCAGGGAAAACCACTCGATACGGTATACATCGGTGGAGGAACACCGACGACACTTGAAGCTGATCAGCTTGACCGTTTGCTTGGAACGATCCGGGAGAATTTTGACCTGGAGCATGTGCTTGAGTTTACAGTTGAAGCCGGAAGACCGGACAGCATCACACGAGAAAAGCTCGAAGTGATCCGCAAATATCCTGTAACCCGTATCTCTGTCAACCCACAGACAATGCAGCAGAAGACACTGGATCTTGTCGGAAGAAAACATACGGTAGAAGATGTAGAACAAATCTTTCACCTCGCACGTGAGCTTGGATTCGATAATATTAATATGGATCTGATCGCCGGACTTCCGGGAGAAGATGCGGCAGATATGCAGGATACACTTGAGAAGATCGAGAAGCTTCATCCGGATAGCCTGACAGTACACGCACTCGCAATCAAACGTGCGGCGAAGTTCGGTCAGGAAGGAAGAACAATGGATCCGGGGACTGAGATCACGCAGATGGTCGAGGCGGCAGCAGCGTCAGCAGAACGCATGGGACTTGTGCCATATTACCTGTATCGCCAGAAGAACATTGCCGGAAACTTCGAGAATGTTGGATATGCAGAGCAGGACAAGGCTGGGGTGTATAACATTTTGATCATGGAAGAGAAACAGGCCATCCTGGCTTGCGGAGCCGGAGCTTCCACCAAACGTGTCTGGAATCTACCGGATGGTTATCACATCGAAAGATGCGAGAATGTCAAGGGTATCAAGCAATATATCGCTAGAATTGATGAGATGATTGAACGAAAAAAAGCACTTTTTGAGAAGGATTGAAAATGAAAAATACCTCCCCAAAAAGGGCTGGTACATCATTTGTACATCAAATTAGTTCGAAAATCTGTGAAAATCAGTGCTAAATAATACCAAATTTACTATATGACGTACAAGAAAACCTAATAACCTTACCTTAAAAGACGAATTCATTATGCTAAATGAGTTCGTCTTTTTTTCTGTTATTGTTTAAAACTTGCGAAAGGAGGAGGAAAAATGACATGTACAGCGTTAGGAGGAAACAGCAGATGTTAAAGATACGATTAATGGGAACGAAAAGTGATATTAGATGGTTTCAAAATTTTTTGCAGATTGATTCTGACATAGAGGTATTAGAATTATCAGATATCTATCCGAATAAAGGAACAGATAGATATTATAGATCATATGCAGAAGTAGAAAGAAAAGATGGCAACGCAGGCCGCCCAACAGAGAATGGAAAAAGCAATCGGAAAAACAATACCGAAAAAGCAAATAAAGGCATCAGTTCCACCGATCAAAGCAAAGTATCCTATCATGGATTGGAAGAATCTTCCGTTTAATACAGCAGCCTAGAAAGAATCCGAAAAACTTGCAGGAAAAGAAGGATATAAACATCCGGTGCGTGTCGTATATAATCCAAAAACAATGACCTATCGAACCATCTTAAATAAATCAAAGTTCCAAGTGATTGATAAGAAGGATGGACGATATAATCATCAAGAACATCATAAACAATGGAACCAACTCACAACTTGAAAGAATTAGCAGATTTAATGTGGGTAAAATATTCGATTGAGGAGCCGTATATGGGTGAGATACCGGATTTTTGCAATTGTTATAGTAAAATGTTAGAAGGAGACAATGTCGAATATTTTAGATATCCAGAATATAGTAGAAAAAGATATTTTGCAGGAAACCGATTGGATATCGAATGGTTATCCTACAATTTTGCACTGATTTTATTAAAATTATTACAATTTGCAAATCTGACTTTATGATTTGAAAGTGACTATGGAGAAGTCTATCAAGTGAAATAGTTTTTGAGATTGCAGATGTTATAGAAGAGGTTCCGACGGTTTGCTGGTGCGGAAAGCGTGCGCAGTGCAACACAAGATATGCAGACGGCAAGATTGTTCGAAAGGGCACACAGGTCATGCTTGGATTGAGTAGCATTATGCAGGAAGCATTACAAGGAAGGCCAATTGTGGGAACATGATCCGGGAGATATTCCGGGTGATAATAATTAAAATCATAATTAAAAAAGGAGAAGCATGAAATCTCGAATCATCTCATGTCTTGATTTCTGGTATATTGCAATCAATTCTTTTGATTCAGCTTGCAATAATAGGATTCTCATGTTAATCTAATACCATGCAGTCCACATTCTGGTGGACTGCAAAAAGATCTATTAACCAAATCGGTAATTATTCAATAAGCTCAGTATCTCGAGCAGATAATCCGATGACAACCGAAAAAAGATGAATATCGTCTGAGAGATTATGTGATTAAGAAATCTTGATAATTTTGCTTCTTAAATTGTATGGATCTTCGATTCTGCTATCCAATCACTTCCATAGAAAGTAATCTTATGTTAAGATGAAAGTAGTTTTATAATCCTTTCCTCAAGCGATGATTCATCGTACAGAAGAGAGGAGAATTCTATGAGAAAAACCAGGAAAAGTGTATCAACTAAGAAAGAAATATCACAATGCAAAAGATTGAAAGAGAAGCAAGAAGACTTTATCATGCTTCCAACAGTAGATTTCTGTTTCAAGGAATTAATGCAGAATGATAACATCCGCAAGAATATCATTGCAGCACTATTAAACGTTCCAGCCAGTGAGGTAGAGAACACGAAACTTATGCCTACAATTCTTAGAAAAGAATCGAAAGATGATAAGTATGGGATTTTAGATGTCCGGGTGAAACTGAAAGATGGAGAACAGATTGACTTTGAGATGCAGGTAGAAGCATTTGATTGTTGGGCAAATCGTTCTGTTTATTATCTGAGTAAGATGTATACAAGTGAAATAAAAGAAGGCGAGGGATACGATTGCTTGAAGAAGTGTATCCATGTGAGTATTCTTGCATATGATCATTTTCTAGATGATAAAGAGTGTTATCGGAGAATTGCATTTTGTGATACGAAGACAGGAAAAGAGTATACAGACCTTATGGAGATGCATATCTTAGAATTGTCAAAACTTCCACCGGAAGAGAAGAATGAGACAAGTTTGTTACAGTGGATGCGCTTTCTTGGAGGAAAAACCAGAAAGGATTTTGAAGAGATGGCAAAGAAAAATTCTGAATTGGAAGAAGCATATGACGTATTGGATAAATTAAGCGCGGATGAAAAAAAGAGGTTAGAATACGAGACAAGACAAAGAGCGATCAGAGATTACAATATAGGAATGTTAACAGCAGAAAGACGGGGAATTGAGGCTGGTCGTAAGATTGGAATGGAGGAAGGAAGAGAAAAGGGACGAACAGAAGGAGTAAACAGAATTAACCAGTTAAATATTGAATTGTCAAAGCTTGGGCGCACAGAAGATATATTGAAAGCGGCAGTTGACAAGGAATATCAGGAAAAGCTGTTGAAAGAGTTTGAGTTATAATCTAAATTTTATGGAATGTTTTATCAATTCGAGTTGACCACATAAAGCAAAAATGAATAATGTATAAAAG
>ENA-UAOZ01001613-UAOZ01001613.1-human-gut-metagenome-genome-assembly--contig:-NODE-1613-length-10012-cov-5.274882_pt1 | contig 10012 bp, 7 predicted proteins | sample MGYA00243474_ERZ654565 | MGnify/ENA primary metagenome ERZ654565 (study PRJEB26926, sample SAMN06164854) | human gut metagenome | biome: ENVO:00009003; feature: ENVO:2100002; material: ENVO:00002003...
AGCGGGCCAACAAGCGCCGCAAGATGTACAACGGCATGATCCCCTGCCAGCTGTATATGTACTACAGCGCGCCCAAGCTTGAGCACACTGCAAAGCCGATGCCGAAGTCCGGCTTTGACGGAAAGCGCACTGCACCGAACCGCTTTAACAAGAAGTAATTGAAAAATGTTACCTGCCGCACCGGAGCTGTCCAGTGCGGCTTTTTACATTGCAGCCGGTAATTACCGAAAAAAAAACAAAGCGGGGCCTGAATTGGCAGGAGATGGAAATGGACGCAAATACAGGAAGTTTTACGCTGTGTTCCGCGCCACGTGCGGCAAAGATGAGACAAATTCATGCTCTTTTTACAAAGGATGGTTGAACCTGGGCTGAAAATGGATTATACTTACCTTATTATTCTGCGGTTCTTCCGAGGAGGAAAAGGTGCGTATGAAGGGTAGGATGCGGCCATATCTGCCGGAGCTCACCATCCGGGATTACAATATCTACCTGCGCTATCTGCGCGGGGTGCGACGTCAGCTGTACGAGGCGTACGGATTATATTCCTGCCATCTGCTGCGGAGCAACGGCGTGCTGTTTGCCATCCTTTCGGACAGTCTGGCCGGGCGGCAGGCCACTTGCCAGCGCAAGCGGGTCCCGGGCACACTGGCCTGGCGCAGGCTCATGTGCCAGACCCAGGGCATCCGGCTGGCCGCGCAGGTGGAGGTGCTGCTGGGCTGGCACAACCTGCAGGACCGCAAATACAGCGAGCTGCGGCCGCTCAAGCGCCTGCGCCGTGCGGTGGACCGTCTGCTGCTGCGCCGCGCCTATGAGCGTGCCGTGCAGGAGAACCCGGCGCTGGAACGGCTGTTCGTGCAGGAGCGGGATCAGGCCGTGGTGCAGATGAATCTGAGCGCCAAGAACTACTCTCTTGCCGCTGAACCCATGAGCAACATTTACGGTGCACTGTATTCCACCCTTGCCACCGACGACCCCAGCCAGCGCAAGAGCATGCGCTACATCGGCAGCAGCATCGGCCGCATTTTTTACCTGCTGGATAAGGCTGAGCGCTTTGAGATGGACAAGAGCAGCGGCCGCTACAACGTGTTCGTAGTCAACGACCTGCGGGGACAGGCTGCGGCGGTGGAGAATGCCCGCCGTCAGGCACTGGCTGCCGCCAACGATCTGATCCGCGTGTACAGTATGCTGGACATCAAATTGAACCGCGGCCTGCTGGATAACATCATGCTGCTTGGCCTGCACCATGCGGTGGACCCGCTGGAAGCCGGTGCTGAGCGCGAAAACTGGGAGATCCCATGAAGCAAAACCATCAAAAAAGCTGGGCCATGGCTTACTGCGGCATTGTGGCGGCGCTGTGCGTCGCACTGATGCTGCTGGGAGCTGTGATCCCCATTGCCATGTTCATTGCGCCTGCAGTGGCGGGCTTTCTTGTTGCAACAGTCTGCGTGGAGTGCGGGATGCAGCTGGCTTTGACGGCCTATGCGGCAGTCAGCCTGCTGGCACTGCTGTTCGTGCCGGATAAGGAAGTAGCGCTGATCTTTGTGTTTTTGCTGGGGTATTACCCGCTGGCAAAGCCGAAGTTTGAGCGCATCCGCCCTGCGGTTCTGCGCATTGTCTGCAAGCTGCTGCTGTGCAACGGCGCAGTGCTGGCCATGTACGGGCTGGTATTTCTGCTGGTGCCGGCAGGCAGCATTTCGCAGGAGCTGCGCACCACCGCGCTGGCTGTCTCGCTGGCAACGCTGGTCATGGGTAATGTTGCCTTTGTGCTGTACGACCGGGCATTGCATAACATGCTCATGATGTACCGGCTGGTCTGGCGGCCGAAACTTCATAAAACTTTGGGCTGGCGCTGAGCCAGCCTTTGTGCTATAATGGGGCATCAGAAAGGGGAGAGCGCAGCACACAGGTAACGCAAAGCGCCGGGCCACGCGGGTGACAGCCGCGAGGGTGACGAGGAGAGGAATCATCGAAAGATTCGGCGGATGTTTCTCCGGCTGAGGGCTAGACCAGCCGCAGAGAAGGGCAAAAAACGGCAGCAATACCGCAACAGATCCCTTCAAAGAAAGCCATACAAGAACATAAACTGTACTAGGAAGCTGACTGGATATCACTGCGCCTTTTTGCGCGGGAACGGTCGGTATGGAGGTGTTTTGTATGTGCGGCATTGTTGGTTATGTCGGTAAGCGCAGTGCGCAGGACGTGCTGCTGGATGGTCTGGAAAAGCTGGAGTATCGCGGGTACGACTCCGCCGGTGTGGCGCTTGCGCTGGACGGCGGCATCCGCGTGGTAAAAAGCAAAGGAAGGCTCACCGCCCTGCGGGAAAAGCTGGCGGCGCAGCAGCTGGCACAAAGCTTCTGCGGCATCGGCCACACCCGCTGGGCTACCCATGGCGAGCCCAGCGATGTGAACAGCCACCCGCATTCGACCCCGCGTGTGAGCATTGTGCACAATGGCATCATTGAAAATTACGGCCTGCTCAAGGAGCGCTTGGCCGCAAAAGGCTATACCTTCCAGAGTGAGACGGACACCGAAGTGCTGGTAAAGTTGATCGACAGCTGCTATACCGGTGACCCGCTGCGTGCACTGCAGCAGGCGCTTGCCAAGGTGCGCGGCAGCTATGCGCTGGCCGTGCTGTTCCGGGATTACCCGGACACCATTTTTGCAGTCAAGCGGGAAAGCCCGCTGATCGTCGGCTGGGGCGAGGGCGAAAACTTTGTGGCTTCGGATATTCCGGCACTGCTCAAGTATACCCGGAAATACAGCGTGCTGGAAGAAGGGGATATGGCCGTCTGCACCACAGAGGGCATCCGCTTCTACGACGAATTTGGTGAGCCGGTGGAGCGCCAGCAGCTGACGGCGGACTGGGATATGGAAGCTGCCGAAAAGGGCGGCTATCCCCACTTTATGCTCAAGGAGATCAACGAGCAGCCTGCGGCCATTATGGCCACGGTCAGCCCCCGTGTAGAGGACGGACTGCCGGTGCTGCGCATCCCGGAGCTGACCGATGAAGTGCTGCGCGGTATTGGCCGGGTGCATCTGGTGGGCTGCGGTACGGCTATGCATGCCGGTATGGTGGGCAAATCTGCCATTGAAGCGCTGGCCCGTGTGCCCGCCGAGGTGGACATTGCCAGCGAGTTCCGTTACCGGGACCCCATTCTGGAAAAGAACGATCTGGTCATCATCATCAGCCAGTCCGGCGAGACCAGCGACACGTTGGCAGCGCTCAAGCTGGCCAAGAGCCGCGGTGTGCCGGTGCTGGCCATCGTGAATGTGGTTGGCAGCTCCATTGCACGTGCCGCAGATTATGTAATGTACACCTACGCCGGGCCGGAGATCGCGGTAGCATCCACCAAGGCGTATATGGTGCAGATGTGCGTGCTGTATCTGTTTGCACTGCGGCTGGCCTACGCGCGCGGACGGCTGAGCGAGGCAGAGACCCGCCGCTATACGGCCCAGCTGCTGCGCGCACCGGAGGTCATCAAGCCGCGCCTTGCAGATTGTGAGCAGATCAAGTACCTTGCCAGCCGCTATGTGAACACCCAGAGCTGCTTCTTCATTGGGCGCGGCTTTGACTATGCGCTCTCGCTGGAGGGCAGCCTGAAACTCAAGGAGATCAGCTATGTGCACTCGGATGCCTATGCAGCCGGTGAACTGAAACATGGTACCATCAGCCTGATCACCGATGGCGTGCCGGTGATCGCACTGGCCACCCAGAAACAGGTGTACGAAAAGACCATTTCCAATGCCAAGGAGACCCGCAGCCGCGGCGCAAGGGTGCTGCTGTTTACCACAAAGGATGCCGTGGTGCCGGAAGGCGTGGCAGATGCCGTGATCCGGCTGGATGAGTATGAGGACATTCTGATGCCGCTGCAGCTCATTGTGCCGTTACAGCTGTTTGCCTATTATATGGCTGTTCTGCGCGGCTGTGACGTGGATAAGCCGCGTAATCTGGCCAAGAGCGTGACCGTGGAGTGACGGCATAAAACGCAGCCAGAAAGCCCTGCACGAAACAGAAATAACAAAACAGGACCTGCTCTGAATCACTGAAGTGCATTCTGTCAAGTAGAAAAAAATAATATAAGGTTTTTGTTCGCCGTTTCCACAAGGAGACGGCGAATTTTTTGTGCAAAATCGGTATCAGGCAGCTCGGTTCATGGCACCGACATGAGCCTGCATCGACATCTGGATGAACAGACGGTGCTGGTAACGGCGGTTGTTGCAGCAGTCAATCGTGAAGAGTGATTGTTCCTTCTTGACATGAAAATACCCCCAGAGTACTCAGAGTTTTTGTCTCTGTTTACTCTAGGGGTAGCGTATCACATGGAATGCTGGGGCATTGTGATTTATAGATTATTTGTTTCGGCAGGAGGTGCTTCCGATGCAGACGTTTCTACCGGAACATCGTCCTCCGGGTCGCCGAAGTTGTCGTGGTAAGTCTGCAGCAGGTCGATCTCCTTGTTGCGCTTCAGGCCGTGGATGACCAGCTTTTTGATCACATCATAGATGACTGCAAACAGCGGCACACCTACGATCATGCCCACAAAGCCCCACAGACCGCCGAACAGCAGGATGGCGAACAGTACCCAGAAACTGGAAAGACCGGTGGTGTTGCCCAGGATCTTGGGGCCGATCACGTTTCCGTCCAGCTGCTGCAGCACCAGAACGAACAGGACGAACCACAGCGCCTTGATGGGGTTCTGAATGAGGATCAGCAGGGTGGCGGGCACGGCACCGATGAACGGGCCGAAGAAGGGAATCACATTGGTCACGCCGATGATCACGGAAACCAGAAGGGCACTGGGGAACTTGAAGATCAGGCAGCCGATATAGCACAGCACGCCGATGATGGCGGAATCCATGATCTTGCCGTTGATGAAACCGCCGAACATCTTATCGGCGTACTTCACTTCTTCCTTGATCAGCTCTGCCCAGCGGGGCTTGAAGATGCTGTAGAGCACCAGCTTGGCCTGCTGCACAAAGCGCTTGCGGCTGGCCAGCATATACACGGCCACGATGATGCCGATGATCAGGTTCTTGGCCATGGTCACTACGTTCAGCACACCCGCTGCGGCACCGCTGACGATGTTCTGCATGGAGGGCAGGAGCCGGGTCTTGATCAGATCATCGATATTGGTGCTGATGGTGGCATAAGCAGAGTTGAGCATGTCCATGATCTGCTGGTTGTTCTCAATGAACTCCACATGATTCGCCCACTGCACGAACTTTGCGAGGTTGCGCTGCGCAGTGTAGTACAGGGTGGTCACGCTGGTAATGAGCTGCGGAATGATCATCATGCACAAAGCGTAGATGAGGAGCAGGCCGAACAGGATGGTCAGCGTAACGGACAGCACATTGACCAGACCATGCATCTTTTCCGGGATGAACCGGCGCAGAAAGCTCTCGATGGTGTTGCACACAGGCTTGAGCAGGTAGGCGATGACGGCACCGTAGATGAACGGCATCAGAATGCCGGTCAGCGTGGAGATGGCATCGCCAAAACCATCGAAGCGGTAGATCAGGAAAAAGAAGATGATGCTCAGGGAGATCGCTCCAAATCCTGCCAACATCCCGTAGAGGTAGGGCTTGACGTGCGGCTTTTTGTCCATCATGATAGACTCCATTTCAGCCGCGGACAGCAGGAATCCCCGCGGCACTTATCAGATTTTGTTGCTCCTGCGCCAGATGTGCATTTTTTCGGCTTCCTTGATCAGGTCTTCACGGAAGTCGGGATGTGCTACGCTGATCAGAGCTTCGGCCTTTTCCCAGGTGGTCAGGCCCTTCAGGTTCACGCAGCCGTACTCGGTGCACAGGTAGTGGATGTTGGCACGGGTATCGGTGACGATGCTGCCGTTTTCCAGAGTGGGACGGATGCGGCTCTCCAGCTGGCCGGTCTTCTTATTAAAGAAGGTAGAGGACAGGCAGATAAAGCTCTTGCCGCCCTTGGAAAGGTATGCGCCCAGAACGAAGTCCAGCTGACCGCCGGCACCGGAGATTTGCTTGAGGCCTGCAGTCTCGGCGTTCACCTGACCGAACAGGTCGATGTCCACAGCGTTGTTGATGGAAATAAAGTTATCCAGTGCGGAGATGCTGCGGATATCGTTGGTGTAGTCCACGGGTGCAGACATGCACTCCGGGTTATCGTTCAGGTAATCGTACATTTTCTGGGTGCCGGCACCGAAGGCGTAGACCTGACGGCCCTTGTCCAGCTGCTTGCATGCACCGGTGATCTTGCCGGCCTTGGCGATATCCACAAAGGCATCCACATACATTTCGGTGTGCACGCCCAGATCCTTCAAATCGCTCTGTGCGATCAGGCTGCCGATGGCATTGGGCATACCGCCGATGCCCAGCTGCAGGCAGGCACCGTTGGGGATCTGCGGAACGATCAGGTTGGCAACCTTCAGATCCACTTCGGTAGCAGCACCGGGAGCGGCCATCTGGCCGATGGGCGGGTTCTCGCCTTCCACGATGCCGGTGACCTGAGAAATGTGGATGCAGTTCTCCATGCCGCCAAGGCAGCGGGGCATGTTCTTGTTGACCTCAACGATGATCTTCTTGGCTTTTTCGCACACAGCACCCAGATGAGATGCACTGGGGCCGAAGTTGAAGTAGCCATGCTCGTCCATGGGGGTCACCTGGAACACCGCCACATCCAGCGGATCCGGGCTTTCGCGGTAGTAGCGGGGCAGCTCGGAATAACGGATGGGGGAGTAGAAGGAGAAGCCCTGTGCAATGGCCTTGCGCTCAATGCCGCCCATATGCCAGCTGTTCCATGTCATGTGTGCAGCGGGATCGTCGATCTGGAAGATCGCGGGCACCCACATCAGGATGCCGCCGCGGAAGTTGACACCTTCCAGCTCAGGCAGACGCTTTGCAATCTCGGCATCCACCGCCACAGGGGTGTTCACAGCCCAGCCGTAATCCACCCAGTCACCGCTTTTGACCAGTGCGGCAGCCTGAGCGGCGGTCATTTTCTTCTGAGCATACAGTTCCGTAAAATCCATTATAAACCATCCTCTCCTATAATAACATAAAGGAATTGTAAATTTATCATTTACTCTTCCTGCACGGACAAATCTTTGCAGGATGTTTACCACCTGTTGGCAATTTGAACACAGCTCTGACACAGGCGGATGATATCCTGATAACCAGCAGAAGGCAGCTGTCGGACAGGGCAGCAGATCTGCACAACTTAGTTATAACATTAACAATGTGTAGAATCAATAGTTTATCGAGAAAATTTTGACCGACTGGCAATATGGACAAAATTCGCGGAGTTTTTGGACGATTGTTTGGTGCTGAAAAACCAAAATCTTTGCAAAAGGACTTGATAAAATTTTGACGATATGGTTTACTTATAGCGTAGCAAGCAGCTGCGATGCAGCATGACATTGATTGTTTAAATTTTAACGATAAAACGTACAGCTTGCACAAAAATCTTGCACCCAAGACTGGAAAGTGCTATCATGGCAGAACCAAAACGCGCTTTTCACAGCGCTCAAGGAGGACACCAGACGATGGCAACAGCAGTTTATCCCGGTTCGTTCGATCCGGTCACAAAAGGGCATCTCGATATCATCAAGCGCGCAGCAAAGATCAACGATCATCTGATCGTGGCGGTGCTCAACAACAGCGCAAAGAATCCGCTGTTCACCGTGGAGGAACGCGTGGAGCTTCTAAAGGAATGCTGCAAGGGCATCCAGAATGTTTCGGTGGAGAGCTTCGACGGCCTGACCGTGGAGTTCGCCAAGAAACGGCACGCTTCGGTGATGGTGCGGGGCCTGCGGGCGGTGACGGATTTTGAAAACGAGATCCAGCTTGCGCAGACCAATCACGCACTGATGCCCGGCATCGAGACCATGTTTCTGGCAACGAGCATCAAGTGGAGCTACCTTTCTTCCACCATTGTAAAAGAGGCAGCTTACTACGGCAGCGACATCGGTAAGTTCGTCACACCCAATGTGGAAAAGGCGGTCAACGAAAAGTATGCGCTGATCCGGCAGAAAAAAGACCCCGAGACCTAATTTGTAAAAGCGCTTACGGGCGTTTTGATAAAAATGGCTTACGAAAAGTAACACATACACAATTCAGGAGGCTATTCACATGAAAAAGATCGTTATCGCATCTGCATGCCGTACCGCTATTGGCAAGTTCGGCGGCACTCTGGCAAACGTTCCCGCAGTTGAGCTGGGCTCCATCGTCATCAAGGAAGCTCTGAACCGTGCAAACGTCGCTCCCGAGCAGGTCGATCATGTCTACATGGGCTGCGTCATTCAGGCCGGTCTGGGCCAGAACGTTGCTCGTCAGGCTGCTCTGAAGGCTGGCCTGCCCATCGAGACCCCGGCTGTCACCGTCAACGTGGTGTGCGGCTCCGGTCTGAACTGCGTCAACATGGCTGCTCAGATGATCGAGGCTGGCGATGCTGACATCGTGGTCGCAGGCGGCATGGAGAACATGGACATGGCTCCCTTCGCACTGCAGAAGGCTCGTTACGGCTACCGCATGGGCGCTCCCATGGGCAAGAGCGAGATCGTGGATACCATGGTCAACGATGCTCTGTGGGATGCCTGCGGCTTCAACAAGCACATGGGCATGACCGCTGAGAACGTCTGCACCAACGAGACCTATCAGAAGAAGTACGGCTACAGCCCCATCACCCGTGAGATGCTGGACGAGTTCTCATACAACAGCCAGCTGAAGGCTGACAAGGCCATCAAGGACGGCGCTTTCAAGGACGAGATCGTTCCTGTTGTCATCAAGGGCAAGAAGGGCGACACCGTGTTCGATACCGATGAAGGCCCCCGTCTGACCCCGGTCGAGAAGCTGGCAACCCTGAAGCCCGCTTTCACCAAGGACGGCATTGTGACCGCAGGCAACTCTTCCGCCATCAACGACGGCGCTGCTGCTCTGGTCATTATGAGCGAGGAAAAGGCCAAGGAGCTGGGCGTTGAGCCTCTGGCAACCTGGGTCGCTGGCGCTCTGGCCGGTGTTGAGCCTGAGGTCATGGGTCTGGGCCCCATCGCAGCAACCAAGAAGGTCATGGCAAAGACTGGCCTGACTGTTGCTGATATGGACCTGATCGAGGCAAACGAGGCATTTGCTGCACAGTCTGTGGCTGTCAGCCAGGCTTTGAACTTCGATATGAGCAAGGTGAACGTCAACGGCGGTGCCATCGCTCTGGGTCACCCGGTCGGCGCTTCCGGCGCTCGTATCCTGGTCACCCTGCTGTACGCTATGAAGCACCGTGGTGCCCACAAGGGTCTGGCTACCCTGTGCATCGGCGGCGGCATGGGTTGCGCTACCATCGTTGAGATGTAAGCTCCCCCTTTGGGATTGAATTGAATGACAGCCCGCGCCCCGGCTCAGACCGGAGACTCTGCCGGGGCGCGGGAGCTGTTTTGAAACACTGAGAATCTGAATTGGAGGTTTTCACAATGGCTTTTGTAAAAACCGAGGTGCAGGGCGCTGTCGAGATCATCACCATCGACCGTCCCAAGGCACTGAATGCCCTGAACCCTGAGGTTCTGGCAGACCTGAAGGCAGCTTTTGAGGCTGTCGATCAGGAGACCATCCGCTGCATCGTCCTGACTGGCGAAGGCGACAAGAGCTTCGTTGCAGGCGCTGATATCGGCTCCATGAGCACCATGACCAAGGCAGAGGGCGAGGCCTTCGGCAAGCTGGGCAATGACGTGTTCCTGATGATCGAGAGCTTCCCCATCCCCGTCATTGCAGCCGTCAACGGCTTTGCACTGGGCGGCGGCAATGAGCTGGCCATGAGCTGCGACATCCGCATCTGCTCTGACAACGCCGTGTTCGGTCAGCCCGAAGTTGGTCTGGGCATCACCCCGGGCTTCGGCGGCACCCAGCGTCTGGCACGTCTGGTCGGCATGGGTATGGCAAAGCAGCTGGTCTACTCTGCACTGAACATCAAGGCGGACGAGGCTCTGCGCATTGGTCTGGTGAACGCTGTGTATCCTCAGGCTGAACTGATGGAGAACGTGCTGAAGCTGGC
>ENA-UAOZ01001620-UAOZ01001620.1-human-gut-metagenome-genome-assembly--contig:-NODE-1620-length-9970-cov-4.174685_pt1 | contig 9970 bp, 10 predicted proteins | sample MGYA00243474_ERZ654565 | MGnify/ENA primary metagenome ERZ654565 (study PRJEB26926, sample SAMN06164854) | human gut metagenome | biome: ENVO:00009003; feature: ENVO:2100002; material: ENVO:00002003...
TGTATAAGAGACAGATTCACGCCCTCCTTTGTGCGGTTTGTCACACGGGAGGGCGCTTTATTTTTAACGTCCTCTCCGGAAAGATTCCTTTTTCCTAAGGGAGGACAATTGATATGAAAAGCACAAAAAATTCAACCCGCACCCTGACAGTGCTGGCCCTGCTCATCGCCATGAGCATCGTGTTCAGCCGGGTGCTGAGCATCTCAACGGGCTTTGTCCGGTTCAACCTGGGCAGCCTGCCCGTGCTGCTGGCGGGCATCGTGTTCGGGCCCGGGGCAGGTTTTGCCGTGGGTGCGCTGGCGGATATGATCGGCGGTATCCTGGCGGGCTACGCCATCAACCCGCTCATCATGCTGGGGGCGGCCTCCATCGGCCTGGTAGGCGGCTGGCTCTGGCAGACTCTGCCTCACACCCTGCGGCTGGGCCAGCGGCTCCTGCTCAGTGTGGTGGCGGCCCATGTGGTGGGCTCTATCGTGATCAACTCGCTGGTGCTCCACATTTTTTATGGCTACGCCTGGAGCGTGCTGGCAGCCCGTGTCCCCAACGCGCTGATCCTGACGGCGGTGAACACCGTGCTGCTCCGGCTGCTGATGGAGAATAAGGCTGTGATGGCAGCAGTGAAAAAGTAAAGAAGGCTTATGGTATGAATTACGAATCGGCATTGGAATACATCCACGCGGTGCAGTGGGCGGGCCACAAACCCGGTCTGACCCGTACCCGTACTCTGCTGGCGGCGCTGGGCGACCCGCACAAACAACTCAGATTTATCCATGTGGCGGGCACCAACGGCAAGGGCAGCACTGCCGCCATGCTGGCCTCCTGTTTGCAGGCGGCCGGGTACCGCGTGGGCCTGTACACCTCGCCGTTCATCAACCGCTTCAATGAGCGAATCCAGGTCAACGGCCAGCAGATCCCGGACGAGGAACTGGTGCGGCTGGTGGAGCAGGTAAAACCCGCTGCCGATGCCATGGCCGATGTGCCCACCGAGTTTGAGATCATCACGGCACTGGGAATGCTTTACTTTGCCGAGCGGCACTGTGACATCGTGGTGCTGGAGGTGGGTCTGGGCGGCACGCTGGACTCCACCAATGTCATTGACCCGCCGGAGTGCGCGGTCATCACGGCGCTGGGCATGGACCATGTGAAAGAGCTGGGCCCCACCATCGCGGACATTGCCGCGGCCAAGGCGGGCATCATCAAACCGGGGAGCCCGGTGGTGAGCTACGGCGGTGTGCCGGAGGCGGATGCCGTCATCCTCCGGGTGGCAAAAGAGCGGAACGCCCCGCTGACCGTGGTGGATTTTGACAAGCTGAAATTCGAGGGCGGTGATCTGGATGCCGTGACCTTTGATTTTGATGGCCTTGATGGCGTGAAGCTGCCCCTCATCGGCAGCTACCAGCCGCGGAACGCGGCCGTGGCCATCACGGCCTTGCGGGTGCTGCGGGGCAGGGGATGGAATATCCCGGAAGAGGCCATCCGCAGGGGTCTGGAAACGGTGAGCTGGCCGGGCCGCTTTGAGCTGCTGCGGCATACCCCGCCGTTTTTGCTGGACGGCAGCCACAACGCCCACGGGATGCGGGCCACGGTGCAGAGCCTGAAAGACCGCTTCCCCGGCGAAAAGTTCGTCTTTCTCGTCAGTATTATGGCAGACAAGGATGTGGACGAGATGCTGGCCCTGCTGGCCCCGCTGGCAAAGCGGTTTGTAACGGTAGCGGCCCACACTCCCCGCGCGATGCCCGCCGAGACGCTGGCCGGGCATATCCGTGCCCGGGGCTGCAAAGCCGAAGCGGCTCCCAGCATTGAAGCAGGCGTGGCCCGGGCCGTGGCGTTGGGCGGGGATGGCCCGGTGTGTGCACTGGGAACCCTCTACTTCTCCGGCGACGTGCGCACGGCATTCAACGCTCTCAACTAAACGCACAAAAAGAAAAAGCGATGGCCCTTGCAGGTAGGCCATCGCTTTTCTTTGTCCCTACGGTGGGACAACAGGGTAAATGATAAGAAGGTAAATGAAGAAAATAGCAATATATAAGAAAGAAGAAAGAACACAGAAACAGGGATGGAACGTTGTGTTCAACAGCCTGTCCTGTTGGATACAACAATAGCACGCTTACCGGAAAAATGCAAGAGGTTTTTGAAAAATTTTTCTTACAGAAGTAGAAAAATCACACTTTTCCATAAAATGTTGCAAAGAGTGACCGGGGAAAGCGGCGCGTGGGGAACAGCACTCCCGGCGGGGAGCCATGTACCTCAAAAGCCGGGCGGGCTTTGCAGTGGGAAGATGCATCCAGCGCTTTACAAGCACCGGGCGCTGTGCTAAGATAAACCTGTATTGCATAAAATCAGAGAGCATATTTTAGAGGGAACAAAATCCATGGGAGAAAAAACGAAACAAAGTACAAAAGCGCCGCTCTTTGGCGGGCGAGAGCTTTTATTCAGCCAGCGGGAGTTGTTGCTGCTGGTGGGGCCGCTGCTGGTGGAGCAGCTGCTGGAAGTGACAGTGGGCATGGCGGATACCATGATGGTGTCCCGCTGCGGCGAGGCGGCCATCTCGGGTGTCAGCCTGGTGGATATGATCAACAACCTCATCATCGTGCTGTTTGCGGCACTGGCCACCGGCGGCGCGGTGGTGGTGAGCCAGTATCTGGGAGCACGGGAACAGAAAAAGGCCGACGCAAGCTCCGGCCAGCTCATCCTGCTCAGCGCACTGCTGGGCGCGGGTGTGGCGCTGTTCTGCTTTGTGCTGGCCCGGCCCATGCTCCGGCTCTGCTATGGGTCCATTGAAGCTGACGTGCTGGACGCGGGCGTGCTGTACTTAAAGATCACGGCCCTGAGCTACCCCTTTTTGGCGCTGTACAATGCGGGCGCGGCCCTCTTCCGCAGTATGGGCAACTCCAAAATTTCCATGCAGATCAGTGTGCTCATGAACATCATCAACATCGTGGGCAACGCGGTCTGCATCTTCGGCCTGAAAATGGGCGTCGATGGCGTTGCATGGCCCAGCGTCGTCTCCCGTGTCATCGCGGCGGTGCTCATTCTGGGCCGCTGCTACCAGAAAGGCCACGCCCTCACCGTGCCCAAGACCATCAAGCTGGATGGCAAGATGGCAAAGCGCATCCTGGGCATCGGCATCCCGTCTGCCTTTGAGAACAGCCTGTTCGAGGCCGGGCGCATTCTGGTGGTGAGCATGATCTCCACCTTTGGCACGGTGCAGATCGCGGCCAATGCCGTGGCCAACAACCTTGACGGCATGGGCACCATCCCGGGCAAGGCGCTGGGCCTTGCCATGATCACGGTGGTGGGCCGCTGCATCGGTGCGGGCGACAGTGAGCAGGCCGTGTACTACACCAAAAAGCTGCTGGTCTGGGCCTACATCGCCATGGGCGTGTTCAACGGGGCCATTCTGCTGTTCCTGCCGCAGATCGTAAGCATCTATGCGCTGTCCGGTGCAACGATGCAGCTGGCCATCCTGCTGGTGCAGATCCACGCCGGGTTTGCGATCCTGCTCTGGCCGGCCTCGTTTGTGCTGCCCAACGCCCTGCGTGCCGCCAACGACGTGAAATTTACCATGGTGACCTCCATCCTCAGCATGGCCATCTGGCGGCTGGGTTTCAGCTACCTCATCGGCGTGCATATGGGGCTGGGTGCCATTGGTGTCTGGATCGCCATGGTGGTGGACTGGGTCTGCCGCGTGGTCTGCTTTGTGCTGCGGTTCCGCAGCGGCGTCTGGAAAACAAAATACATTGCGTAACCACAACGTGAAAAATTACAGATTGGAGCAACGGACATGAAACTCATCAGCTGGAACGTCAATGGCCTGCGGGCCTGCCTGACCCACGATTTCGCCGCAAGCTTTGCCGCGCTGGACGCCGACGTCTTCTCGGTACAGGAGACCAAGATGCAGCCGGGCCAGGCGGATTTTGCGCCGGAAGGCTACACAGAATATACTTACTCGGCGGAGAAAAAGGGCTACAGCGGCACGGCCTGCTGGTGCAGGACCCAGCCGCTGGCCGTGACGACGGGCATTGGCATCGACCAGCATGACCACGAGGGCCGGGTGCTGACGCTGGAATATCCGGAGTTCTATCTTGTCAACTGCTACACCCCCAACAGCCAAGACGGCCTCAAGCGGCTGGATTACCGGATGCAGTGGGAAGACGATTTCCGGGCCTACCTGTTGGGGCTGGACGCAAAAAAGCCGGTCATCCTCTGCGGCGACCTGAATGTGGCTCATACCGAAATGGATATCAAGAACGCCAAGACCAACCGGATGAGCGCCGGCTTTACCGACCAGGAGCGGGCCAAGATGACCGAGCTGTTGGCGGCTGGCTTTACGGACAGTTTCCGTGCCCTCCACCCGGACGAGGTAAAGTACAGCTGGTGGAGCTATCGTTTCCATGCCCGGGAGAAGAACGCGGGCTGGCGGATCGACTATTTTATTGTCTCCAACCGCGTTGCCGATAAGATCAAAGTGGCGGAGATCCACAACGAGGTGTTTGGCTCGGATCACTGCCCGGTGGAGCTGGTCATCGACCTGTAAACAAGGAGTATTTTTATGATAAAGAATTACCTGTTGGTCTTCCTGATCTCGATGTTCCCCCTCATCGAGCTGCGCGGTGCCATCCCGGTGGGACTGGGGCTGGGCCTGCCCATCCTGCCCACCTACCTCGTCTGCGTGGTGGGCAACATGATCCCGGTGCCGTTCATCTACCTGTTTGCCCGCAAGTTCCTCATTTGGGGCTATCACAAGCCGGTCATCGGACCGTTCTGCCGCTTCTGCATCAACAAGGGCGAAAAAGGCGGCCGCGCGCTGGAAGCCAAGGCCGGGCGTGGCCTGGTGGTGGCGCTGCTGCTGTTTGTGGGCATCCCGCTGCCGGGCACCGGTGCCTGGACCGGTACGCTGGCGGGCTCCATCCTGGATATGAAATTTAAAGATGTGCTCATTGCCTGCATGGGCGGCGTACTGCTGGCGGGCATCATCATGGGTCTGGCCAGCGCCGGGCTGCTGGGAGCTGTGAGCACGCTTTTTGCAGTGAAATGACTGGCAATCTGCTATGAAATATGCTAGAATGAGTACGATATGTCGCTTACGACAAAGAAAGGACGAACCAACATGGATCAGGCATTGAACCAGAAGATCGACGCGTTTATTGCGGCGAACAAAGAACAGATCTTGCAGGACATTGCAGCCCTCGTTGCCATCAACAGCGTGGAGGGAGAGCCCGCGGAGGGCGCTCCCTACGGCGTGGGCCCCCGTGCAGCCCTGGATAAGACCCTGGAGCTGGCGGCAGGCATGGGCTTTGCCACCCGCAACTGTGAAAATCACATCGGCTATGCCGAGCTGGCGGGCGCGGACCCGGAAAAGTATCTGGCAACCATCTGCCATGTGGACGTGGTGCCTGAGGGCAATGGCTGGACGGCAGACCCCTTTACCATGCAGATCAAGGACAACTACATGATCGGCCGCGGCGTGGCGGACGATAAGGGCCCCATGGTGGCGACCCTGTATGCCCTGAAGTTCCTCAAGGAGGAGGGTGTCTCCCTGCGCTATCCCATCCGCGCCCTCGTCGGCGACAACGAAGAGACCCACATGCGCGATGTGGACTACTATCTGGAGCACTACAAAGCTCCCGTCTTCTGCTTTACCCCGGACGCGGAGTTCCCCGTCTGCAACGGTGAGAAAGGCCAGTTCAACGGCAAGCTGGTCAGCCCGGTGTGCAATGGCGAGATCAAGGAGTTTGTGGGCGGTGTCGCCAACAACGCGGTGCCGGACCGTGCCAGCGCTCTGGTGGAGACCGATATCACCAAACTGAGCAATGCCCCCAACATCACGCTGGAGCCGGAGGGCAACGGCGTCCGCATCCGCGGCTGGGGCAAGAGCGGCCACGCCGCCATGCCGGAGGGTACCGTGAACGCCATTGGTCTGGTGGTCAACTACCTGCTGGACAATAACCTCTGCAATGACGCCGAGCGCGAGTACCTGAAAGCCATCCAAAAGCTGCACAGCTCCACGGCCGGTGAGGGCCTGGGCATCCAGTGCGCTGATGGCCCCTTTGGCCCCCTGACCATCATTGGCGGGCGTGTTTATATGGAGAATGGCCGCATCGTCCAGACGCTGGACAGCCGTTTCCCCACCTGTACCGACGGCGAGACCATCGAGAAGCAGATCAAGGCTGCCATTGGCAGCGGTGCCGAGCTGACCGACATCGGCGTGAACAAGCCGTTCTACATCGAGGCGGACACCCCCGCCATCAAGGCCTGCATCGACACCTACAATGAGGTGACGGGCGACCACGCCACCCCGTTTACCATGGGCGGCGGCACCTATGCACGCCACTTCCCCTATGCCGTCAGCTTTGGCCCGGAGCACGCGGAGCTGCCCATCCCCGAATTCGGCGGCCCGATGCACGGTGCCAATGAGTCCGCTCCCATCGACAAGCTGCTGGAGGCCCTGAAGATCTACATTCTGGCCCTGCTGCGGCTGGAAGAGATCGACTTCTAAGCCATGCGGGTGCTGGTCATTGATGGACAGGGCGGCGGGCTGGGTCGTCAGCTGGTGACGGCCATCACGGCCCTCTGCCCGGAGGTGGAACTGACCGCCGTGGGCACCAACAGTATGGCCGCTTCGGCCATGCTCAAGGCGGGTGCCGCCCGGGCGGCTACCGGCGAGAATGCCGTGGTGGTCAACGCCCGCCGCGCGGACATCATCGTGGGGCCCATCGGTATCGTCATTGCGGATGCCCTGCTGGGCGAGATCACTCCCGCCATGGCGGCGGCCATCTGCCAGGCGGACGCCAAGCGGGTGCTCATCCCGGTGAACCACTGCGAGAACTTCGTGGTCGGCGTGCCGGAGGGGCCCGTCAGCCAGCTGGTGCAGACTGCGGCTCAAAAAGTAAAAGAGCTGTGCACCACAGGCTGTAAATAAGCGGAAATAACAAAAGCAGGTACGTTTGAGGAAACTCAGACGTACCTGCTTTTTGCATCTTAAAATAAGGGTCAATTCTTCCGGCGTTTGGCCAGCTGCTCGGCGGTAGGGGGAGTGTCGCCCTGGGCGGCGCGCTCGATGGCGCTGATGCGGCGGTCCAGCTCGGTGAGGCGCTGGGCGGTGACATCGGGCAGGTCCTGCTGGTCGAGGTCGTCCGAGGGGACGATGGCCTTGTTGTTGATGCGGACCACCTCGGCGGGGACGCCCACGGCGGTGCAGTTGGCGGGCAGGTTGCGCAGCACCACGCTGCCGGCACCCACACGGGCGTTATCGCCGATGAAGACGGGGCCCAGCACCTTGGTGCCCGCGCCGATGAGGACATTGTTACCCAGGGTGGGGTGACGCTTGCCGGTGTCCTTGCCGGTGCCGCCCAGAGTCACACCGTGGTAGATGGTGCAGTTGTCGCCGATCTCGGTGGTCTCGCCAAAGACGATGCCCATACCGTGGTCGATGAACAGGCACTTGCCGATCTTGGCACCAGGGTGGATCTCAATGCCTGTTTTGTGGCGGCCATGCTGGCTGACCCACCGGGCCAGGAAAAAGTGCTTGTGCTCATACAGCCAGTGCGCTACCCGGTGATACACCAGAATATGGAAACCGGGGTAGAGCAGAATGACCTCCAGCACGTTGCGCGCGGCGGGGTCTTTGCGCTGGATGTTGCGTGCGTCCTCCAATAAGCTCATGGAAGAGCCCTCCTTTATATACAATGTTCCCAATGCAACGCCGCCCATCTCTTGGCGGCCCTCTCTTTTGTGCTCCTTTATAATAGCACAGGTGAACTTTAATGTACAGTGAAACGGTAGGAATTAGACCGGATTTTTTGCGGTTTGCCTGCCCGGCGGGGGAGCGTGGTGGATTTTCGGTAGAGTAGCTAAAAATCCGGGCAATGAGCGGCAAACCTTTTTACAGGAAAAAAGCGCAGAAGCATTGACACATTTTGCGTTTCTATGATAAAATATATCGAAATAAATCGCAAACTTAAAAGGAGAAAACACGATGCAGGCTAAAATGATGCGCGCAAAACTGAAAAAGCAGTTTGCAGCCGTTTTTGCTGTGGGTTCGTTGTTTCCTTTTTTCGCATTTTGAACTTTTCCGCTGTGGAAAAGTTCTTTTTTTTGCCCGTCCGCGGGCAGTCCGCCCATTGAAACTGAAACAGGGAGGTAAATTGAGATGCTGCTCATCAATGCTGTGAACACCGAGGGGCACCCCCTCGAAATCTACATTCGGGACGGCAAGATCGCTGCCGTCGGCCAGGATCTGAGCGCGCTGGCCGGTGAGGGCGAGACCGTCCTCGATGCAGGCGGCCTGACGGTTCTGCCCGCCTTTGTAGATCTGCACTGTCACTGGCGCACCCCGGGCTTTGAGTACAAAGAGGACATCGAGACCGGCAGCCGGGCGGCTGCGGCAGGCGGTTACACGTTCGTGAACCTGATGCCCAACACCAAGCCCGTCTGCTCCTCGGCGGCACAGGCTGAGATGGTGGAACAGAAAGCCGCCGAAATCGGTCTGTGCGACGTGAACCAGACCGTCTCCATCACCAGGGACTTTGACGGCAAGACGCTGGACCACCTCAAGACCCTGCCCGCCAGCGTGAAGTTCATCACCGAGGACGGCCACGGCGTGCAGGACAACGCCACCATGGCCCGGGCATTCGCCATCTGCACCCAGCGGGATATCACGGTGATGAGCCACGCCGAGGATATGGAGATCAGCCCCTGGGACTACCGCCTGGCCGAGGATCTGGAGACCGTCCGCAACTGCTGGCTGAGCGAGTATTACCAGACCAAGCTCCACATGTGCCACGTTTCCACCCGGGGCGCCATCGAGGCCATCCAGATGGCAAAGCTGCACGGCGCTCCCGTTACCTGCGAGGTGACGCCCCACCACCTGTGGTTCACCAACGATGTCTGCGATTACCGCGTCAACCCGCCCATCCGGACGGCGGACGATGTGCAGGCACTGGTGGACGCCATCCGGGCCGGTGTGGTGGACGCCATTTCCACCGATCACGCGCCCCACTCCGAGGAGGACAAGCTGAAAGGCATGGCCGGTATGGTGGGCAGCGAGACGGCGTTCGGCGTCTGCTATACCAAGCTCTGCAAAGAGGAGGGCCTGCCGCTGGAGCTGCTGGTCCACCTGATGAGCACCCGCCCGGCAGAAATTCTGGGCCTGGCCAAGGGTCAGCTGGAGCCGGGCTACGACGGCGACTTTGTGCTGGTGGATCTGGAGCACCCCTATACGGTGGACAAGGACAAGCTGCACTCCAAATCCCACAACACCCCGTTTGATGGAGCCGAGCTGCACGGCAAGGTGTATGCCACCGTCAAGGGCGGAAAGCTGACCTATCAGGCGGAGTGACCCGGTTTAGTAGATTCATTTATATATAAGAGTATGGAGGAACCAATTATGACGAACATGGATAAGCTGTACGAGGCAGTAGAGGCCCGGGGCCCGGTCTGCGTGGGTCTGGATACCGATTTCAGCTACCTGCCCGCTGATTTTGTGGATAGCACCCTGTCCAAGGGCGAGAACATCGTCCGCTTCAACAAAAAGCTCATCGACGCCACCAAGGCGGTAGCAGGCTGCTACAAGGTGCAGATCGCATACTATGAGTCTCTGGGTCTGGAGGGCCTGAAAGCCTACGCCGACACCCTGAAAGCCGTCCGTGAGGCAGGCGTGCCCGTCATCGCTGATATCAAGCGCGGCGACATTGCCAAGACCGCTGAAATGTACGCGATGGGCCACTTTACCGGTGATTTTGAGGCCGACTTCGTCACGCTGGCTCCCTATATGGGCCTGGACTCCATCAGCCCCTACCTGCCCTACGCGGAGAAGCAGGGCAAGGGCATGTTCGTGCTCTGCCGCACCTCCAACGGCGGTGCCAAGGACTTTGAGTACGAGAAGCTGGCCGATGGCCGTCACGTTTATGACCTGGTGGGTGACAAGCTGAACGCTCTGGGCAAGGACTACATGGGCGCTGTCTCTTAT
>ENA-UAOZ01001631-UAOZ01001631.1-human-gut-metagenome-genome-assembly--contig:-NODE-1631-length-9906-cov-9.721754_pt1 | contig 9906 bp, 9 predicted proteins | sample MGYA00243474_ERZ654565 | MGnify/ENA primary metagenome ERZ654565 (study PRJEB26926, sample SAMN06164854) | human gut metagenome | biome: ENVO:00009003; feature: ENVO:2100002; material: ENVO:00002003...
GATGTAGAGAGGTCTCGTGGGCTCGGAGATGTGTATAAGAGACAGCTATAAATGGTGCTTCTGTTTTCTGTATAAAGTAACCGTATGGGCTGACATCGTACACATCATAAGCATTGGAATCCCTTGAACCACTTTTATAGCGGTTGATAATGAATTCATCTTCTCCGTCAAAATCAACATCAGAAAAGAAGAAAGGAGAATCATCCGAAAGGTATTCTTCGCTCTTTAATTTAGCCGTATAGTCTAACTCTATAACTGTGTTGTTCGGATATGTGTTACCTTTATCATATAGAATCTTATCAGTCCATTTCTCCGCAAAGTGGTAATATTGCACTCCTTGTTTCTCTAAACAGAATAGAGCATTACCTACCTCACCATTTTGCAGCCACATTACTTTTACTGTATATCCGTTTATAGGCTGTTTGTACTTAATGTAGATATGCGGCTGATTGAAACATTCAAAATCCTGCGGAACAGATGTTTTATCTGTTTTGCAAGCTACTAAACTAAGTAATCCAATAATGATAAATGGCAATTTGCTCATTACCTTTCTATTTATAATATGATTGTAGTAATGAATATCCGTTTATGGGCGTTCTCTGTTTTAGATAATAGCTATGTTCCGCTAAAAACAATATATGGTCTGAATTTTCAAATTCATATATTCTTTTTCCATTTTCACTTTCAAGAAAAGCTGATTTATTACTGATTTTCAGATTTATAAAATGTGTGCCATTTTGTTCCCATGCAGTAATATTAAGTGCTTTGATAATATCATGCTGTCTTTTCTCACAATCATACTCACCATGAAAAAAAGCGAAATAGTCTTTGGTTCGTGGGTTGAAGTTCCATCCGTTTCCATTCGGATATTTAAGTTCTAATTGGTTAGGATATGCTTCATTAAATTCAGACCAATATAAACTATTCATTACTTCAAAGTCTGCTTTCTTAATTCGGTCAAAGCAAAAGCCTTCATCTTCTCTAAGTATGTACTTATCCATAATGCTTGCCATGTGTATTTTAAAAAAATAGTCCATCAGCAAACTGTCACTAACGCTTGCATAATTCTCTGAATGGAAAACAAGACCACATTTATTCTCAAATTCTATCACATATTTGCTCGTTGCTAAAAGTCCCGAACATTCATAGAGCTTCATTCTTATTAGTTGTTGTCCTGTTCTTTGGTTAAGCCAATCAAAAGTCCAAGAATCGACTAATTTTCTGTTCTCTTTAAACATAATTACGAATCATTTATGCTCTCTAATTCCCAAAAGAGACAGATATAAAATAAGGTGTGGGAACTATATCTGCTTTATCCTGAAATCCGGCTCTCGCATTGCCTTGGCATGGATAAAACAATAGCAACCCACACCAATTTTGACAATATCTAAGAGCCTTATAGATATAAGGTAGGTATATATCAAATGGTGGGGTGCTATCGCTACCATCTTCATGCCATTTCAAATTTGCGAGATTTGATTTCAGAAGATAATCTCAATAACACCTTTTCGTTAAATATGTCCTTTCAGTGTCTTAACGCATTAAGACCTCTGAAATTGCTGCAAAGTTAGCGAAAGGTTTTGAATGTCTAAAGATAAAACACTGATAAATGTAGTTTCAAGTGTTCCAAAACATATCTGTAGTAAGGTATTAGGCAATATTGCCCTTTTTTCTTCGTAGCTTCAAAGGTAGGTACTTTTTTTGATTGGGGTCTATAAAAAGATTTCTTTCCGAAAAAAGTACCCGTAGATTCTGTGGATTGAAAAGATGCTGTTCTATTAGAGATAATAAGGTATATAGATTTGTAGTCTAACTAAGTAATGAATGAAAGAAGTATCTAATCTTCATAATAGGCATAAAAAAAGTCCGCAAATGCTGCGAACTCTTTAAGAATCTGTTTACTACTTTGCCTTTTTTATAGCTTCTATTAAATCATCAAGGTCTTCATTCTTAAAATATTTCTCTCCTTTTATGGTTTGTGCCCTATAAATTTCACAGTTATTTGTGGTTTGAACTGGATATAAGACATCTTCATATTTCAATTTGAGAACTGTAACCCCGAAAATCTTTGAGATAAACAACTCTGCCATTTCTCCCGTAAGACTATTTTCTTTGCCTTTTCCTGGAAACTCACCATATAACAATACGTTACCTAAAGAGAATGTATCTTCCATATCTATTGCGCTTTTAGTTAATTAGACCACAAAATTAATGATTCATTTGCAATTATAGTGCCATTCGTGAGGATAAATTTGCCCCAAAATTGCACATGCCATAAACTACAAGCCATATTATGCCATTTTAAAAAGAGAGTTTCCCACTCCGTTACAGAACTGGTATGCACTCCGTTTTTCTTGGAACTATCAGAATGTGACAAACTTTTCTGTTTCTGTAAATGATTCAGAAACTTCAAACTTTGTCACATTCCAATAAAACAGGTGTAACTATGATTGTATATAAATAAAGATGGATAAAATCAGTATCAGCAAAAAAGGATTGATAATACCAATTATTATCAGTAGGAGAACAACCAATGTTCCCCATAGTATCAATTTTCCATCATCTTCCATTTTGTAGTATTTTTAAATTATTAAAAAGGTCTGTTCCCATATTTATACTCTAATATGGAATTACACACCCTATCATAAAAGGAAAAACCACAACCCGTATAAAAGTAGCTTAAATAGGTTGCTTGGTACTCTTCTTGTAATGCTTGGTTGTTGCTAAGCAGGTCTGCAAACTTTTCCAACCAATATTTCAAGGCTTGTATAACTTTGATATAGCGTAGGTTGTTATCCACATACCCCAATCTGTTTTCCAAGTCTTTAATGTGCTTTATTACTTTCTCTGTCTGTTTATCCATAGTTCTGTAAAAATAAGAAAGGACACCTAAATAAATAGATGCCCTCTCATCAATTAGTCAATAAACCATTTGTAATGCTCATCCCCATGTAGGGCTGCATTGATTCCAACAGCCATTTCAGTTGCATTCAAAGAGCGGTCTAAGAATGAATCTATATAGCTACTCTTATTTGCACCCGTTAATAGGTTGTAGAACTTCCACATATTCAAGTCATTTCCAAAGCTGCCAAAGTTCTCATCATTAATGTAGGCTTTTGCAACACTGTTTATTTGTGTATCAGTAAGCAACATTCTTGGCAGTCTCTTTTGGTAGCCATTGGGCAAACACTGATAAAGCCTCATTTTGCCCAATATTTGTGCAAATTGGTGTTCACTCATTGAAGTATTGCCCAACTGTTGCATCAAATGCAGATGTTTGGCAGGATTGTAGTTGTTGAACAACTCCAAGGCAGAACGGTAAAGTTCACTTGTATTGCTCACCCTTAAATCATCCTTGTAACCGTCTGTAAAGATGCACATGTTGCAGCATACTTGGTTTTTAAAGCCTATTGCCAACCTAAACAACTCTGGAACTTTCTTGCTGTATAAGTTCATTTGATTGTAGGCTCTAACTCCTACTATTGAAAGGTGCAACTTGTTTCCCTCAACCGTTTCATAGATTGTAGGAATGTCAATACTGAAAGCTGCCCTCTCATAGTAGATAGTTTTGTCTGATTCCAACAACTGATTGGCAGGTTTGTGGATAGCTTCGGGAATGCGACCCTTAATCACATGAGAGACACGAATATCGGGTGTTCCGATAGTCTCACCATTGTAGTAGGAGTTTGCGGCTTCCCAAACAGTTTCAATAAATGCAGCATGGTTTACTGTAAGCTCATTGTCTTTTGCAAAAACGGGAGTAATACAGTCATTTTTCAAATGTTGCAAGGTAGCTTCTTGGGTGTTTGCCTCAATGAAATGATTTACCCTTTTAGGCGTTGCAGTTTCTTCAATAATGGTTGCTTCTTCTGCAAACTCACCTAAATTCATTTTCTCTCTGTTCTCTGTTGGCATGATAACTAAATTTCTCATATTGATAAAAGTTTAAATGATTAATAATTCTTTTTTATATCAATATACAGAGGGGGACTTGAGGGGTTGTGGGCACGCGCTACAGCCACTCTTATATATTTTAGCTTACTGACTGAATGGGGAGGGGGCTTTCTGTATAAAGTACCTTATAATATTTGCTCTCTTGACTTTCAGCCAAACTGAATATAGGTGATTCTTTAATAAGGTAGTCTTTTTAATGGTATTAGGTATATGTGGCATATTATAAAGTAGGTACTATATAACTCTTCCTAACGTGGAAATATTCGGAAAATCGGAATCGGGGAAAATGTGGGGCTGTGGTTCTGTGCCAAAAATAAAAGCCGCAAGAATTTCCTGCGATTGTATATTATTAGTTAGTACGAAAATTACTCTGTTTCATTAGTTATTAAGGTTGATAGGGACATTTTACTTAATTTCTGTATCGGGTATAGAAAGGCAAGAAAATGAGATTTTGTCCCATTTAGCTAAACTAATTCCGAATTTAATTGATAGCCTCTTATATTACCCGATTTAAATGGATTTGCTTGATAATAGAGACCGATAAGTTTCGGTTCTATATTTTCTTCGGGGTGTATGTTCAATCTCTCATATATTCTCGTTAATTCATTAACTATTTTCTCATTGGAATATCTGTTACCAACCTTGAATATATTCTTAACCAGTCTGATAACTTTATTCCCCTTACGTTGTGTCAGAATCATTTCTTCTTTGATTTTCTTTTTGGAATAGTTAAGTTCTTCTATCCTCTCTTTGCCCAAAGTCTCAAACGCTTCCACAATGAACGGGTCAATCTTCCGTATATCATTGATATAGTCTAAGGCATATTCTGAATAGGGAGTTTCCATTTCACCAAGTTGCTGTACCATTTTTCTGCGCTTGTCCTTTACCGAGCGTGCAGCCTTGATAATCTTTAATTTCTCGTCATTCTCATTATATTCGCAATTCTCAAATGTGGGATTGAAGAAATGACAATCATTGTACCAATTCATTATTTTTTGTCTTGATTGGTATCTGTTGTTCACCAATACGGAATTAATCTCATTGTCTATGGCAAACCAGTTCTTTGTAAAGTCCGAATATAGGAATTTACGGAACGGCATGGTTTCAAGAACTGCACCGAAAGCGAATCTGCTTTCTCTGTTATCCGCACTTTTGTATAAGGTTTGTATCGTGTTATAGGCAAATTCATGTGCCGAAATTTCCCATTCTATCTGTTCCCTGTCTTTGGTTATGATTTCGGGATTCACCCGATAGATATGTGTTGCCGATTTTATGCCGTTACGGAATCTTCCGCAAATCTGTATGCAGTCCGTATCTATGTCAAGCATGGTGTATTCGGAATTATAAGGGTCTGTAACCATTACCAAATCGGGCTGATAAGGCAAATCCAAGTCGAATGCCGTAAAGAATCTGCCAGTGAAGAAGTTGTATTTCTTCATGGTTTCTGCGCTCCAATCACTATAAGCATTATCAAAGGAGTATTCATTTTTCAGTTTCAAACGGCTTTTTGGCGCACAGTAAACGGCTGAATCTTCCAATATGTTAAATTGTTTCATTATGGAGTAAATCATTACCACAGAATTGACGAAAAAACAGACTGTTCCCTCTGTGTGATTGCCTAAATATTCACTTATTGCCTTGTGTATATTATAAGTATGTGTAACCGCAATTTCTTGTCTGTAATCATAATCGGCACTTACTTCCACTGTTTCAAACTCCTTAAATCTTGGGTCACTGAATCCGATAGGAGTGGCGGAAACAAGAGCCTTGCTTTTAAAACGGAAAAAGTCATTCATGGGCAGCACTATGTCCGTTCTGTAATCCACATCCTTAATTAATTGGTGGCATTCATCCATCAGCAGGAAGAAATGATTATAAATGTCAATATCGCTGCAAGCATTTTTCACCTTACCGAAACTTTCGGGAGTAGTCATTATCTTATGCAGTCTGTTATTGGTTAGATAATTGCGAATCTTATCTGTTGTGACATCTTCATAAACGCCTAACAGATTGCTGTATTTGCCGCACTTGCTTTTGATAACGGGTACATTGGGAACTACGATAATGGAGTTCCTTTCGGTTTCAAGCTCCAAAGTAGTAGCACCACAGCCGGGTATTCTTTTGGAAAGTATGCAGTTTGACGGAATCTCACCCATTACGTCAGACAGGTATTGACCTTTATGTAGAGTAATCATAATCCTTTGCTGTTTAGATAATCTATAAATTCATCGCTTCTCCTTATGCTGAAAAAGAGTTTTCCGAAACGGAACAGTCCCCTAAGTTTTATATAGGCTTCGGTTTCCCGTAGAAAAGGGATTCTTGCAATATTGTATTTCTGTTCTATCAGTCCTTTTACCACATCCTCTTGGAACTCGCTGTATAGCTTGGGTAGTTTGGACGGGAATACTCCAAAATCCTCATAATCTCCCGTTTGCAGATAGTTAAGAATCCACTGCCAGCCTTGTGCGTTGAGTTGGTATCTTATACCCGTTACTCCTTGACTGCTTATCCATGCTTCACCGTTCACTTGGATATAAAGCTGCTTGTGTTGTTTCATTAGTAGCTTCACTTGTCTGTGTGCAGCTTCATTGTTATATGTTTGGGCAAACTGTATCAGTTTCATTTTCTCTATTCCGATTAAAAAAGAAAGTCGAGAGAGGTTGTTCCCTCGACTTTCTTCAAAGCTGATTGTTTAGGCTACTTAATTCTGTTTGGGAACTTGTAATTTGGCTCTCCTTGTTGATTCGGGCTTGCAGGCTTCGCTGATAAGGTTGTTCACTTCAAGCGTTGCTTTCATACAGAACTTTACATTTCCTTTTGGGGTGGGAGAAAATCTCACGCAACGGTAACGCTCTCCATAATTGTTATACCAATCCTTTTCAACATACCCATATATGGGAGAATTTATATGCTGTTTGAACAGTTCCATTACCAAGTTTTCGCCGTCTTTGGCAGTATCTACCTCATGTTCTTCCGCTTTATAATCATCCAAGAGCTTTGTAATTTTTGCCATACAGAAATTTATTGCAGTAATAAGGTCTGAATCTCCTGCACTCTCAAGATGTTGTTTCATACCAGTATCGTAAGCGAATGTAACAGAAATAATCAGTTCACCTTTTGAAGATTGTTTGAAACGCATATCTGTTTGGGTGGGAGACATGGAGAATGCTTCTTGCAGTTCTTGAACGAAAGTTGCACTCACTTTGGTATTCTCTACTATGTTTTCACTAACAGCAAAATCTATTGATTTCATAAATCTAAATTTTAAAGTGTTACACATTAATTATCAGTTCAATCGGTCACTACTAAAGCTATGCGCACTTGCTTATTTGTTCCCTTTTGACATTGCAAAATTAGGGCAGAAATAAAGGGTGACAAAGCATTTTAGCTAATGCCCATGTGTGTAGAAAACGTGTCTGTTTCAGTACGCAAAAAAAATGCGTACCGAAAAGAACATCCCTTTCAGTACGCATTTCTGCTATGGTTTTATGTATGTTGTTTATGAAACTGCGTTGTAGTTATTAGCTATGACGGACGGGAATTTCTCATTCTTGTATCTTCTAAGGAGATTGGAGAGCATTCTGTTCTTGTTGCCCTCCGAATCGTATTCTTCATTATATCTTTTGCCATCATAGCCAACTGTATAGATAAGCCTTGAAACAAGCATCATCTTGTCTTTAGATACCTTTACCTTTTTATTGGGTATGGTGGTAGCCTTTCTTCTTTCAATAAAGAACAGAAACATATCCGTAAACTTCCACTTCTTATAAGATATGTCAAGACTGAACTTGTCTGTAAAGCTGATTTTTGACGATAAGTCATTTCTGATAAAGCCCTCCAGCCCTATGTCCTTTAATTGTTTAATCATAGTTTCTCTGTCTTGTTCGCTATGTATAATATTGCTATATGTATTGGTAAAATGCTGCAAGGCTGCTTGAATGATTCTGATTGTGTCCTCCCTTTCAACAACATAGCTTTTCTTGTTGTTCTTCTTTAAGGTGATACTTGTAGCCTCCAACAGATTGGCATGAAAATAACTAAAGTCTTCCAATACGGACTTGTTCAATGCAGGTGCGTTTGTGCCAATATCCTCTATAAAGTCATATACGAACAGAAGTAGATACCAAAATTTGCTAACATCCAACTTATACGCTTCAATGGTATTCTGTAAATCTTCATTAGTTAGAAACTTCTCTTTGAAAGAATCATCCAGCTTTCTGTATTCTCGTTTCTTGTATTCTTCCAAAGTTCCTTTGAAAGTTTTCATTTCTTGTGTTCTCTCGTACCTTTCTTCAACGGACAAGTTTCTTTCCGCATATCTGTTGGCGAATATGGCAGGTGCGGAAGATTCTACGGGTATCATTCCCATATCTGTTTCTGCATAATCGGGCAGGAAGTGGTTGGCTACTTCCCACACATACTCTAAAAGTGGCTCATTTAGACATTTGTAGCTTTCATGCCAAGCCACTTTTAAATCGGGCAGTTCTTCTATCTGATACATAGTGTATTCATATTAGTTATACTGCAAAATAAAAGAAAAGTCTGCAATCTTTAGTGGATTACAGACTTCTTTTTCGTTATAGTAGGTTCTTCATTGCATTGTTTATCTGCTCATTGTCGAAACTATCTAAATAAACTTGTGTTACTCGTTCCGAACTGTGTCCCATAATCTGCCCTATGATAGCGGTTGATATACCTGCTTTCTTCATAATGGTAGCTTGGCTATGTCTTGCAACGTATGTGGTGATTGGAATAGGTATGCCCAATTCTTCGCCAATCTGTTTTAAGCGTTTATTTACTTTGGTGATAACTTTATGCAGTCTATTGGCTTTCTCTTGTTCCGTTGTATGTCTGTTTGAAAATATTGGGAACAGATAAGGGTTGTTCTTGTCGTGGTACTTCTTTATGAGTTCAACCGCTTGCGGAACTAACGGTAATTTGATGAGTTTGCCAGTCTTGCATCTTTTATAGACAAGTCTGTTGTCTATGATGTTCTTCTGTGTTAGATTGGCTATATCCACAAAGTTAATGCCACCCATGTAATAGGTGAAAGCAAACAAGTCTATGGGTAGGCGCATGAATCTGTTGTCTGTCTGATATTGCAACACTCTGTTTATGTCCTCCTTGCTCAACGCTCTTTTGGCGGTTTCTTGATTCAGCTTGGAGACCTTGTATTTCTTGAAAGGGTAGTGTTCCGCTTTTACCATATCTTCTTGTATGGCATAATTATAGATGGTGCGCAATGTCCTGAATCGTATGCCGATGGTATTCTCCGCAAGTCCGTTGTTTCTAAGCCATGTCTCGTATTTCTTTAGCCAAGCAACATCTATATCTGTGAAATGAATATTCAGATGTTTATTGTACTTGATGAGTGAATTGTACACTTGTTTAACAGAAAGCATATATCCACGTCTGTTTTCTTCTTGAAGAAGTCGGAGATACTCATTAAATGCTTCTTCTACCGTTTTCGGTTTAACTGAATTAGAAACTTGCTCATTCAAGGTATTGGCTGTAAACAACTTATCCTCTGATTTCAGTTTAACTATTTCCGTTTCATACTCTTTTTTCTTGTTAGCTATGAGTATGTTAATATACTCTTTATTAGGACAATTCGATTTTGGAATGTTCTTTTCAAAGTTCCAGTGTTCTGCTCTTACAGACACACCTAAACTTTTATACTTTCGTTTGCCATCCATGCAGACACAAACCATAAGCGGATGTTCACCATTACCAAGAGTTTTTGACTTGTAACACAATACATTAACGGTTGTAGCCATATCATTTTTCGGTTTACATCTTGGTTTACATGAGAGTTGAAAAACCACCGAAAAAGACACCGAAAAGACATAAAAAAAGCAGCTACTTTTATTAGTAACTGCCTGATAATTAATCTTTTGAAAGTGGTGCCACCAGGAATCGAACCGGGGACACAAGGATTTTCAGTCCTTTGCT
>ENA-UAOZ01001648-UAOZ01001648.1-human-gut-metagenome-genome-assembly--contig:-NODE-1648-length-9835-cov-7.256953_pt1 | contig 9835 bp, 8 predicted proteins | sample MGYA00243474_ERZ654565 | MGnify/ENA primary metagenome ERZ654565 (study PRJEB26926, sample SAMN06164854) | human gut metagenome | biome: ENVO:00009003; feature: ENVO:2100002; material: ENVO:00002003...
TAGCTTCGTCGGCAGCGTCAGATGTGTATAAGAGACAGTATACGGACCGGCCCATTTATAATCGTCCAATCGTCCTTTCATGGAGAAGCAGCCCATAATATTCACACGTTGTGCGACCAACAACGCATATTGCGCAACCATATTGACATTCCTTTCACAGGGTGTCATAATACTTGCGGAGATAGTATTTGGAATACTACAAAACTATACTCTGACTGAATCACAACAATTTCATATTGAGAAGTTACCCCGCCGGAAATGGCGGAAAGCGAGCTTATATTTATTTAAGACATAAAATAAGACTCAGGGAATACGAAGAATAGCAAAAGCATTTGCAGGGACCAGTATGCCTTGACGAATGCTTTTTTTGTAAGGAGACCAATAAGAAATGACAGTTGAGATGTTAAAAGGAAAGATTCATCGTGCTACAGTAGTACAGGCCGAACTTGACTATGTTGGAAGTATTACTGTTGATGAAGACCTGCTGGAAGCGGCAGGAATTATGGAATATGAGAAAGTTCAGATCGTGGACGTAAATAACGGAAGCCGATTTGAAACTTATACGATCTGCGGCAAGCGCGGAAGCGGAATGATCTGCTTAAATGGTGCTGCGGCAAGATGCGTAAGTACTGGTGACAAAATTATTATCATGTGTTATGCACATTATGATTCTGAAGAAGCCAAAGAACATAAACCACAGGTTGTTTTTGTAGATGATGAGAATAAGATCAGCCGTGTTACAAACTATGAGAAACACGGATTGCTGAAAGATATGGCATAACTGCAAAAGTGATTGTAACCTATAAATGAAAATGAAATTTGTTGAATTCAGAACAAGAGGCTATCTCCTAATTTAGTTTTAAAAGGAGAACACCATGCAGGTAACAAAAACAGTAAAGGAAACAAGAGATTTAATTAAGAACTGGAAAAGAGAAGGAAAAACAATCGGTCTTGTACCGACAATGGGATTCCTGCACGAAGGACACGCAAGTCTGATCAAGAGATGTCGCGAAGAAAATGATATCGTTGTTGTATCTGATTTTGTAAACCCGACACAGTTTGGACCGACAGAAGATCTGGAAGCATATCCAAGAGATTTCAAACGTGACAGCGAACTCTGCGAGAGCCTTGGAGCTGATGTCATCTTTCATCCGGAACCGGAGGATATGTACCATGATCCACATGCCTTTGTAAGTATTGATACTTTATCAGATACACTGTGCGGTAAGACAAGACCAATCCATTTTAAAGGTGTATGCACCGTTGTCTCTAAGTTATTTAACATTGTAACACCGGACAGGGCATATTTCGGTCAGAAAGATGCACAACAGCTGGCAATCATCCGCAAAATGGTACAGGATCTGAATTTTGATATCCAGATCGTAGGATGCCCTATCATCCGTGAGGAAGACGGACTTGCGAAATCATCCAGAAATACATATTTAAGTGAAGAAGAAAGAAAAGCCGCACTTTGTCTTTCAAGAGCTGTAAAAGCCGGTCAGAATATGATCTGCAAGGGAAGCAAAGCTGAAGAAGTATTAACAAAGATGCGCGAGATTATCGAAGCTGAACCTCTGGCAAAGATTGATTATGTATCTATGGTAGATGCACTGGATATGCAACCGGTAGAAATCGTAGAAAAAGACGTTCTGGTCGCCATGGCAGTTTACATCGGAAAAACCAGACTGATCGACAACTTTAGCTACGAGGTATAGCATATGGAAAATGTGATGAAAAAAGTAGGAAAAGCCAGTTCTTTTCTTACAAAATATATTGGAATTATTATCATCTGCTTCTCTGTGATCGCATTTTTCTGGCGCGATGGATTCGCGTGGACAACCAATTATACATCCATCTTCTTAGGTGTTGCCATGTTTGGCATGGGGCTTACAATCAAGATGGACGATTTTAAGAGAGTTTTTTCAAGACCAAAAGAAATCGTGATCGGATTTGTGGCACAATACACGATCATGCCTGTTGTGGCATGGGGATTATGCCAGCTGATGCATCTTCCGACAGATCTTGCACTCGGCGTTATTCTGGTCGGATGTTGTCCTGGGGGAACAGCAAGTAATGTGATCACATATATTGCCGGAGGTGATGTGGCACTCTCTGTTGGAATGACGATCACTTCCACGCTTGCGGCCCCACTGATGACACCGTTATTAGTGTATCTGCTTGCCGGTGCCTGGGTAGAAGTATCTTTCCTTGCAATGGTAATTTCTGTTGTGAAAGTTGTACTGGTTCCGGTCCTTCTTGGTATTTTGATCAACTGGATCTTTGGAAAGCAGATTCAGAAAATATCAGAAGTACTTCCACTGATTTCTGTTGTATCCATCGTAATGATCATCAGTGGAATCGTATCTGTCAATGCAGAAAAAATCTTAAGCTGTGGTCTGCTCGTACTTGGAGTTGTGGCACTTCACAATCTCTGCGGAATGGGCATCGGGCTTGGAGCCGCAAAACTTTTACATATCGAATATGATAAAGCTACTGCGATTGCGATCGAAGTCGGAATGCAGAACAGCGGCCTTGCGATTTCTCTTGCAACAGCTAATTTTGCAGCCAATCCACTGGCAACGCTTCCGGGAGCGATCTTCAGTGTATGGCATAATATATCAGGCTCTTTATTCGCCGGGATCCGCCGTGGCGGAACTGGTACGAAAGAAGCTTGCCTGGAAGTAACTGAATAGATAAAAAGAAAACTCCTGTGATTTGAATCTACAAAATCACAGGAGTTTTTCCTTTTTATTTATTATGCTATCTTTCCACTTATAATGCTATGCCTGTTGATCTCTGGCAATCGTTTCTTTCGTTAATTTCCTAATACTACCGCTATCTTGATCTCTTTCTCTGTCTCACTAAGATCGAATGTTCCTCCATCTTCTACTGTAACATGTACTTCATATAAGGTATCTTCCGACAGTTTCTCTGGAATCGTTCCATCTTCTGTCTGAATCTTCCACAGATCTTCCGGAACCTCTGTCAGCTTACCGTCTTTTCCATAAGCAAACAGCTTAAAGTCATCTGTTTTGCCTGCAAGCCCCTTCATTCGTATCGCCACAGTCGTACTCGGATGTACATTTTCTACCGTTATCGTATTCAGCCATCCTGCGACATTGCCCTTACCTCCGTCTTCCGTAAATTCTTCCTGCGTTAATATATTTCGCATTGCCTTGTCCAAGTCTACTTTTCGGTAAGGCATTTCCGGAAGATATACGAACCGATCCTGCAGTCTGAGGAGTTCAAGATATCCGGTTGGACAGTATAATGCATTTCCACTGCTTCCTGCATACATACCGATTGCCATATTGTTATATCCTGGTTTGTCTGACACGTCCATTGAAAATGCAGTCTCACCGGTCTCAAAATCTATCATAATAAACTGCCACATACCACTGTCCAGGTCCTGAACATAACCGTAAATGTATCCTGTTGCGGTTGAAAGCTTCATCATCGATGTATCCCGGATATCATCTCTGCACCAGATACTCTTCATTTCATATCCGTCATCTGTCTTGATCGTATCAACACGCTCAACTCCCGGCATGACCATTTTATTTCCTTTCTGCAGCCAGTTTACATCATAGATATTTTCATATGTCTGTACAGATGAGTCGTTATCTGCGTCCGCAAGCTTCGCACTTCCTGCTCCAAACCAGTTACATACGATTGTGCTGACTGTACCTTCACTGTTATCATATACGATTGCTGAATTTTCTACGGATACCTGCATTTCTTCCGGCAGCTCATCAATAACAGGTGTGCTTGCAACCTTTTCACCGGTCTTCATATCTAATGCCATCAGATTCACCGGATTCTGATTATCTGTAAACATGACCAGATTACTGGTTAGTGATGGCGAACATCCACTCCCCCACGCCAGACCTCCTCCGGTCGTTTCATCACCTTCTTTGCTGTCTTTTGCCCCTGCACTTTCATACGGAGTACACCATTCGACCTGTACACCGTTATCTGCTTTTAACAGATAGCAGTTCTGATTTGTTAAGATGACCGCACCCTCTTTCGAAGAGGCAATTCCATTTTCTGCCCCTTCTCCAGGAGTTAATTCATATACAAATGTAGATGCTGTCAGATCAACCTCTTCTCCATTCAGAATTGCGTTGATCGCATCTCTGGAAATGTATCCCATCGCACCTTGCTGCTGACGTTCCGGATAGATTCTGAATCCGCCGGTTGCAAACCAGAGATTCCCCTCATAGTCAAACACTACGGATAATAAATTCTGATCCAATATCTTTCCGGTAATCGCCTCTGCCGCTGCTTTAATATCAATATCCAACACTTTTTCAAATTCCGGCAGCACATTTCCTTCCTCGTCTGTTGCTTTCAACATAAGTACATGATTGTTGCTTGTCGGACACACCAGACGATTATTTTCATCAACAAAGGAATAAGAACTTTGTATCACATACCCTCCACCGTCATGCTGTTTTGGTGAGAAATATCCGATCGTCTGTGTTTCTTCTGCATTGATATCACGAATTGCAAGTCCTCCCAACAACGGAACAACTGAATGTCCATAATTGTCAAAAAATACCGCCGGAGACGCATTCGGATTCACCTTTTCATAAGAAACATTAATTTCTGGGTAAATACCAACAGGCAGTACCTCATCTGTTGAATCTGAGTTATAACAATCATGGTGGATATTCGCATCATTTTTTGCCATATAAGGATTCTCATCGATTGCCTTTTGGGTAAGCGGTTTTATCGTTACTCCTGAGCTTACACTTTCTGTTTTTGTCTGTTCCTGTTTCACCTCATCTGTCTTTGGTTCATTCGATGAACAGCCTGATGTAATTGCAACTGCTGATATAATAAATGCTAAAAGAATTGTTCGTTTTTTCATATTATTCTGTCTCCTTTTTCTCGTAATCTGTAACTGTTCAAAGCCAAGCAGAATTTCATAAAACAGGTATAAAATGCTTGCATTTTTAAGACTGTTTTTGAAATTTTATTTGGCTCTGAACAGTTACATTTCTATTATAAAAAAAGCGCTGTTATTTTCAATTCTTCTGGCACGAATCATGCTAAAATGGCACGAATTGTAAAAGACACCATCTCCTGACTGAATTACTTTCAGCCAGAGATGGTGTCTTTGTTATCCACATTCTTCTGTTAAATGAAATCTTTTTTCCACATTTATTCCATGTTTTTCACATTCCGGATGTGGATTTCCCATTACTTTTCACACTGCGTGTGTCCAGCAACAATTTCTCTTCATTTTTAAAAATTAATATATCCCTGCAGCCAGATCGTACCTTTGAACCGTCTTCCGATCTCCGGCTCTCCCATCACGGAATCTGCCGGAACACAGATATCAAATGTCAGTTCATTTACATTCAGGCGCATCTGATACAATCTCACACCTGTCATTCTGTTGATCCGCTCTCTCACCGCCAGGATTTCTCCCATGATCGAATACATATCACATTCTGCTCCAAACGGCATGAAATATGTGTCCACAATGGAAAATACATCCTCATTCGCCAATCTCTTTGACACCTTAGAATAGAGATCCATATCGTCAAATGTCAGCGTCTCGATTGCTGCCTGGTCGCCCTTGCGGGCTGCGTTCATCAATTCTCTTCTTGTATCTGACGCACGCTTTTCATTTAAAATCTGCTGCTCATTTTTATTAACCGGAAGCAGGATCATTCCACCTTGTGCCAATCCTGAAAATGTCACTGAGGTCTGCACATCTTTTGCAAGACCAGCCTGTTTCTCCCGCATATATTCCACACCATTCTGCAGTGTGAAGATCAGACTGATTCCGATCTTAGAATCTTCACAAAGACCAACATACTGTTCTTTCTCAATCTTTCTCTGCACATCGATTTCTGCATACGTTGTAACTCCGCTTCCCTCAAAGTATGGGAAATAATATGCAGCTTCAAAATGTTCTTCATCATCAAGTTCTCCGCAGAGTGTGATCCCTACATCCTGACCGAACTCTTTCTGGAATTCGCAGAAATCTTCGCCCGGTCTGTAGGATACAATTGTCTGATGTGTGAAATTCTCTTCTACTTCTTTTAAGAGCTTTTTCAGATCTTTTCTTGTTTGAATATTTTCAAATCCAATTGCTTTTAAATACTGATGCATATTTTATTTGCTTTATATTTCTTTATTTGTTCTTTGGTGTAATTTCTTTGTTTCCACCCATGTATGGCTGAAGAACTTCCGGAATTCTTACAGAACCATCTGCCTGAAGATTGTTCTCAAGGAACGCGATCAGCATTCTCGGTGGAGCAACAACTGTGTTATTTAATGTATGAGCGAAGTAGCTTCCGTTCTCTCCTTTGATACGGATACCAAGTCTTCTTGCCTGGGCATCTCCTAAGTTAGAGCAGCTTCCTACCTCAAAGTATTTCTGCTGTCTTGGTGACCATGCCTCTACGTCAACAGATTTTACTTTCAGATCTGCAAGATCTCCGGAGCAGCACTCAAGTGTACGTACCGGAATATCCATAGAACGGAAAAGGTCTACTGTATTCTTCCACAGTTTGTCATACCATTCTTTGCTTTCTTCCGGTTCGCAGACAACGATCATTTCCTGTTTCTCGAACTGATGGATTCTGTAAACTCCACGCTCCTCAATTCCGTGAGCACCTTTTTCTTTTCTGAAGCAAGGTGAATAACTTGTCAGAGTCTGTGGAACCTGATCTTTCTCCAGTGTCTGTCCGATGAATTTACCAATCATGGAATGCTCACTTGTTCCGATCAGATAAAGGTCTTCTCCTTCAATCTTGTACATCATGGCATCCATCTCAGCGAAACTCATAACACCTGTTACAACGTTGCTTCTGATCATGAAAGGTGGTACACAGTATGTGAATCCTCTGTTGATCATGAAATCTCTTGCATAAGAGATAACTGCTGAGTGAAGTCTTGCGATATCTCCCATCAGATAATAAAATCCGTTACCTGCTACTCTTCTTGCAGCATCGAGATCGATTCCATTGAAAGATTCCATAATGTCTGTATGATATGGAACTTCGAAATCCGGAACAACCGGCTCGCCAAATCTTTCTACCTCTACGTTCTCACTGTCATCTTTACCGATCGGTACGGAAGGATCAATGATGTTCGGGATGATCATCATATTCTTTTTCAGTTTCTCTTCTACTTCTTTCTCTTCCTCTGAAAGTTCATTGATACGTCCATTGCTCTCTGCAACTTTCTTCTTCAGTGCTTCTGCTTCTTCAATCTTCTTCTGAGCCATCATTGCTCCGATTTCCTTAGAAGCTTTGTTCTTCTCTGCGCGAAGTGCTTCTACTTCCTGTTTGATTTCTCTGTTTCTCTTATCCAGTTCAATTACTTCATCAACAAGTGGAAGCTTCTCATCCTGAAATTTATTTTTGATGTTCTGTTTTACTACATCCGGATTATTTCTTACAAATTTGATGTCTAACATGTTATTTACCCTTTCCTGTCTAATTTCTTTTTTACTATTTATTTTTCTTGAAAAATAGCTTTCTCAAGACTTTCTCTTTCTTCCTCTGCCAGCTGAATTGTACTCTCACCTTTTACAATATCTTTCACATATGCATAACAGCCCTGACGGCTATGCATTATATTTAAGATCCATCCAGTATTGTTTTCATCTAACATTGTAATTGCAAAACTTAATTCGCCTCCCATTTCATGGAATGCATCATATTTTACGATTCCGACTTTCTGGTAATGCGTTTTCATTCTATTGTAAAGTTCTGCAATCTCCTCACGGTTTTCTTCTACCTGATCTACGACTTCGTCGATCTTGTCAAACCGTTCAAAAATGGATTCCTCCAGTGATTTCCCATTCTTTCCCTTCATAAAGGTATTAAATACTTTTTCCAGGTGTTTATACTTATCATACACTAACACAAGTACGACAAGCAAGGCTACCTGCAAAATAAGTAAAATAAGAAATGCGTAGAATGGATCAATTCCCAGATTGCCAAATACTCCAGTCACTTCTACCATCTCCTTTTTAATTATGCTGGATTGTCATGAGCAACTCATAGATTCTTTCCAGATCATCCGGTGAGTAATACTCAATCTCAATCTTTCCTTTTCCATTTGCTTTCGCGTGAACACTTACTTTTGTACCGATCAGACTCTTCATCTGCTCTTCAATATTTGTGTATACGAACTGATTTTCTACTTCCGGCTTTTTTTCTTCCTTTTTCGGATTCTTCAGAGCCTTTACCAGTTTCTCTGTCTCGCGAACACTAAGCTTCTCATCAAAGATTTTGTTGGCAAGCATGTACTGCTGCTCTTCATCCTCGATTGCCAGCAGAGCTCTTGCATGGCCTGTACTGATCATATCGTCAATGATCATCTGCTGAACTCTGTCATTCAGTTTTAATAATCTCATTGAGTTCGTAACCGCAGTTCTACTCTTTGACACTCGTTCAGCAACTTCATCCTGTTTCAAGTTGAATTCTTTCAACAGTCTCTTATAAGCCATTGCTTCTTCAATCGGATTCAGATTTTCTCTCTGAATATTCTCAATCAAAGAAATCTCAACAATTTCCTGCTCTGTAAATTCTTTTACGATAATTGGCACTTCTTTCAATCCTGCCAGCTTTGCCGCGCGCCATCTTCTCTCACCGGCAATAATTTCATAATAGTCCTTCTTCTTCTGAACAAGAATCGGCTGCAATACACCAAACTGCTTAATTGAATCTGCAAGTTCCATCAATGCATCTTCATCAAAATCTTTCCGTGGCTGTTCCCGATTTGGTTCAACTTTATTTATCTTCACCATGATCGGTCCTGCCTCTAAAATTTCTTCTTTCGGAGCTGCCTTTTTCTCGTCCGCTTTTACAGAAGGTTTTGCGCTTTTAACGTTTTTGTTTGGGATTAGACTATCCAATCCTTTTCCAAGTCCGCTCTTCTTCACAGGCATACTTATTCTCCTTTATTAATCACTTCTTCTGCTAAAAGCATGTAACTCTCTGTTCCTTTGGATTTTGGATCATACAGATTGATTGGAAGTCCATAACTTGGTGCTTCAGCCAATCGGACATTTCTCGGAATAATTGTCTTATAAATATTTTGGTTCAGGTTATCCTTTACATTTTCCACTACCTGTAATGATAAATTTGTTCTTGCATCGTACATTGTAAATACGACACCTTCCATTTCAAGTTTCGGATTCAGTCTATCCTGAACAAGTTCAATCGTATGCATCAATTGACTTAATCCTTCCAGTGCATAATACTCACACTGAATTGGAACAATCACCGAGTCAGAAGTAGTCATTGCATTAATTGTAAGCATGCTCAATGCCGGAGGGCAGTCAATAATTATAAAGTCATAATTGTCTTTTATCTTTTCAACTTCATCTCGTAAAATATATTCCTTATTGTCAACGCCAATCAGTTCAATCTCAGCGGCTGATAAATCAATACTTGACGGAAGCACATCTACACTCAGATTTTCTATTGGTTCCTTGCAAATACACTCCTCAATTTTACACTTACCAATAATAAGTTCATAAATTGTCTTTTCAACCTCATTCTTATCAACGCCCAATCCACTGGACATATTTCCCTGAGGATCCATATCTATAGCAAGCACTTTTTTTCCCGAACTAGCTAAAGAGGCTGATAAGTTGATTGCTGTTGTAGTCTTACCAACTCCGCCTTTCTGATTCGCAATTGCTATCACTCTACCCATTATTTTTACTCCTTTCTCTCGGACATTCATTATTATATCACCTTTCTTTTCATTAATCTAGAACTAATCAAATGTTTCACGTGAAACATCGTTACTGTTCACACAATGTGCGACCAGCAACGCATCTCGCCATTTTAAATCGCCT
>ENA-UAOZ01001661-UAOZ01001661.1-human-gut-metagenome-genome-assembly--contig:-NODE-1661-length-9778-cov-6.907950_pt1 | contig 9778 bp, 5 predicted proteins | sample MGYA00243474_ERZ654565 | MGnify/ENA primary metagenome ERZ654565 (study PRJEB26926, sample SAMN06164854) | human gut metagenome | biome: ENVO:00009003; feature: ENVO:2100002; material: ENVO:00002003...
GTGGGCTCGGAGATGTGTATAAGAGACATGTATTCTATATGTCGGTTTTATAGGTAAAGACGGCATATCTGAAACAATCTTTTTTATTCATTACAGATACTTTTAAGAATATTCCATGGTAATGAAAGTGAAAACTGTGCTTTTATCTGCACTATACAAGAACTGTACCTTGACAAATAAATAGGAAGATATTCGATCAGAGAAAGTTGCTTTTCCATTACATGACGTTTATAATAAAGAAAAGGGAAACAGATATAGTATACTGATCAAGGCAGCCGAAAGGACGGCTTTACCACTTAGATCTGCTCCGAGATTCGGAGAAAGGGGTGGTAGCATGGTTACATATAGTGACTTGTTCACATTTGTTATTATGATATGTGCCATCATAACGCTTGTCAGAAGTGTCAGAAATGATACCCATGATAAGACAAAAAAATAACCGTCCAGCTCCTGAGAAAAGTTGACGGTTATTTTTGTAACTTATAAACTTGTTTCACCGGAGCAGATAGGTATTTGCTTATCACCCGGCTGTCTTGATAGGTATATTATAAAAGTTTCCAATTCGTTTGTCAACGTCGTAAGTAAAAGAATCAAAAATAAAGGATAAAGGAGAATCAGAAGTTATGAGAGAGAGAGGAAGAAAGAACAGAACCAGTGCCACAATGCTGGCAGGATGGAAAAAAGCAGTCGTATTGATGCTTGCACTTATCGTGTGTATCAGCAGCATCGTAGTACCACAGCCGGAGGAAGTATCGGCAAAGCAGGCAGTATATCTGGATTACTATGGCAAAGATAAGCCCAAAAATCAAATCGTGTTTGCAACATCGGATGATGCCAAATGGCATAAAGCAAATGAAGGCTGCTGTAATGTTTCCAAAAACAATGGAACATACAATCATTATCACTGCATGAAAAAGAAAACTGTTTATGCAGGAGAGAAGTTCACGATTGTTCCGGTTGCCATGTTTAAAAATGGAGTGGTGGTAGGATCAAAAAACAGTAAAGACGGTATCAAATCCGGTGAACTGAAATACAAATCCTCGAACACCAGCATTGCAACAGTAAATGCAAAGGGTGTTGTGACAGTAAAGAAAAAAGGAAAATGTAAGATCACTGTGACATCCATCTATGATTCCCAGGTAAAAGGAACATTGAGTCTGACTGTAAGCAAGGGAAAGCAGAAAGCAAAGATCACTTTAAAAGAGAAAAAAGCATCCATCGTTGTCGGAAAGACAACCACTATCAAAGTAAAATCCTTTAAAGGGATCAGCAATAAGAACATTGCCTTTTCTTCCAGTGACAAAAAAGTTGCGACGGTATCATCCAAAGGAAAAGTAACCGGCAAGAAAGCAGGAAAGGCAACGATCACTGTAACTTCCCTAATCAACAAGAAAGTAAAAGCTGTGTTTAAGGTAACCGTAAAAACGGCGGATATGATTGATACGGACTATTCCGAAAAAGGAAAAGGTAAGATCGTCCTCGAAGAAGATAACGTGGTTCTGTACCCGGAAAAATCTTTCCATAAGATTTATAATCATTGTGGTGATGCACACAGCCTTGAATTTTATACCGAAGATCACGAGAGCATGGATCAGTTTATTGGAGAACAGCTTTTAGTACAGAAAGAAAAGTACGGACAGGCACAGATCAAGGTAAAACGGATCACCGGTGTAAAGAACAGTGCTGTTTCCTATAAGTCCAGCAACACAAGTGTTGCAGCCGTTTCTTCTACCGGTTTTGTTACACCGAAAAAGGTAGGCACCGCAACGATCACAGTTACATCAAAAGCCAATAAGAAAGTCAAAGCTGCTTACAAGGTAACTGTCAAGAAAAATGACATGGTACTGGCAGTGGGATTTGATATGTATGATAATATCAAGTACTATGTGAAGAAACATGAGGATGGCACGATTGAGAACAGAAGTATGCCTTTTGCAACAGAATTTTTCTCCGCAGATAAAAAGGTAGCAGCATCAAGTGATTATGATTATACTATTGCAGGCAATAATAAGATTATCATGACCAGTAGCAATGAAAATGTATTAAGAGTAACGGAAGATGAACGTCTTGAGGTTATTGGGAGAGGATCAACTGTTATCACTTTAAAAACAGCGGATGGACGTTGGAGCTATTCGTGGAAAGTGACGGTAAGCGACAAAACAACTTCTTTTTCTAAATATAGGACAGGTTGCGTAACAGGAAAAGACATGGATGAAACTGATGAAAAGGATGGCTGGGTAACCAAACTTTAAAACAGTAAGGAAAATTAAATAAGTAAGAAAACTATCAAAATTAATTTTGATAGTCGAAAAAATGAACTGCTTGGAATCTCTGATTACCTTGCAGTTCATTTTTTATTTACCACGGTATTTTCAAAATGAAAATATAAATACACAGGACGGAAAGTCGAAAGGAGATCTATGAAAGAAAAAATATTGAAACTAAGCAGATTTTTACTGCTCTGCGCAGTAATGGTTCTGATCACCATGATCCCACAGAACATAAAAGCGATCACGGTAGAAGAAGCAGGAAATGTCTATATGACAGATTCGCGTGCAGGAGATGGTCAGCCGCTGTATGGGCGGCTGAATATTAACTATACCGGAAATACGAACTATGATACATGGTCTCATGATATTGTTACAAACTATAACACCTATGACAGTAAAGCAGACCAATATAAAGCTGCAGAAACGGTATTGAAAAAAGCAGACAACTCCGTGATTGGAAAGAAGATCAAAAACAACAGATCTGCAAAGCTGACAAAATCGTCAGGTGGGGATGGAACAGTACGGGCTGCATATTTGGTATGGCAGGCAAGAACAAGTGTAGACAGATCGACGACAGATGCAGCTGCTTTGGCAAAATCAGAAATCGCCTTTGTACTGCCGGATGGATCGGCAAAACTGATAAAGGCACAGTATGCAACTTATGATAACCGGTCGATCGATTATATAGATCAAAAAAAGGAAAATGGAGTAAATAAACAGTACACTTTTGTCAATATGTATGCAGATGTAACAGACATCATTAATAAAAGTGACAAAATCTACGGAACGTATTCGGTATTTAACATTCCGTATTATGAACATATCGGTGGCGGTGAGGGCGCCGGAGGATGGCAGCTGATCGTTGTGGAAAACTGTGATATAACGGTTCCGATGAGAGCAGTACGTCTTAGAATGTCTGCGGATTTTAATATTGATGATGTTTCAAAGCATAATGGAGAATGGGTAGAAAAAGACATTAAAACCGGAATGGTTACAAGTGTGAAATCAAAGGCATACAAGGCAAATGATAAAGTGCCTTTGACCGGACAATATCTGATGATTTTTGTGGAGAGCACTAATAGTAATTCCAAATTTACCAAAATGAATCTGTATGCACAGAAAGCGTCTGAAAAGTTTGATAGAAACAAAAAGATTTTCGGACTGTCAAAAGATGTAAGTCCGTATTTATCGATCAATGGAAATGCGCTGTACAGTAAAGCGACGACAACAAAAGGAGATCTGGTCGATTTTACAATTAAAAAGGAAAGTACACAGCCTGCCTATGCAAATCAGTATTATACTTTGCAGACCAATACCGGAGATTTTACCAAATGGGTTACCATGTTTGTGACAGGTATTGCGATAGATATCTCGGATAACTTTGCAGAGGGAAATCAGGTCACAACGGTAAAGAGCCCTACCACAGTTAACGTTTCACAGAAGATCACCAATAAAACCCTGCAGACAAAAACAGGTTATTACAATGGAAAACTGGTAGTCACATTAGATAAAGCACTGACTCCGACCAATACGAAACCGGAATTGACAGTATATAATAAAGAAGCTGATACAAAAACAACAATAAAAGGAACATGGAATGCGAAAAATCATACGGTAACCTTTGCGGTTGATACACAGGGAGATAAGGGAACAGATTATAAAAATAGTAAATTCATAAATCCAAGCAGAGGCAGTTATATCAGTTACAGTATCGACTGTACATATGAGAAAAATTCCGGAGTGGAAGAGTTTAAGAATGGATCTAAGCTGTCCGGTGATTTGAGATCACAAAATGTTGCAACGAGGACTACCATTGATGACATATTATCGAAAGAATCAGTCGGAGTTCCGATCTATGTACTTACTGTCAAGATCGACAAAACCACGGTCAATAAAGCTGTAACACAGGTATTTAATAATGGGACGGCGATCACTGGTGCCGGTGGCACAGTAAACAGTAGCAGCACGGTATCTGGTGATTATTACATGGCATCGTATGAATTGCCGTGTAATGCAAACATTGTTTCCACACCGACCTTTAATACCGGCTGCGTGTTCAGCATGTGGACGGATCTCAATGAAAAGACTGGTGTTTCGACAAACTGTAAGGTTACATCTGATTATGTGAATGATAAAACCTATGCCTATGAGAGAAGCATGCCTGCTTATAACATGACCTTAACTCTTACCGGAGTGTTAGATGAAGCTGTTTATACCGTTCGTCACTGGAAACAGAAAACAACGGGCATTGCTTCCACACATGATGATAAAAATTACGAGCTTGCCGAGACAGAGACAAAGAAAGCACAGATCGGAAGCAAAGTAACGCCTGCAGTAAAGACATATACCGGATTTGACAGTCCGAAAACACAGACGAAAGCAGTCACTGCGGATGGAAAGATGGTCATTGATTATTATTATGAAAGACACCTTTACAATGTGACCTTAAATGCTGGGACAGGCATAGAAAAGACGATCGGAGCAGGACCGTACCGTTACGGCCAGAGCGTAACGATCGACGCCAATGTAAAAGAAGGCTATCACTGGCTGAACTGGACTGGTAATTATACCGGAGGTTCCGGTGGAGATCAGACCGTGGATACAAAGAAATTTACATTCACAATGCCGGCAGGAAACGTTACAATGACAGCCAGTGCAGAAGCAAATAAATATACGATCCATTTTGATCCAAACGGCGGAGCCGGACATATCGACGATATCGAAACCACGTATGATACCGATGTGACGCTGCCGGATGTATGGAATGCAGACGGAACAGCAGCCTATGTGAAATATACACTGGATGGACAAAACGTGACAGAGGATGTGATTGCCGGAGTGATTCCAAAGGCGATGATGGATGGATATGAAGAGGAAGAAACGGAAGATATGGAGGATACCGAAGATCCGGATAATGCGGAAGACCCAGAGGGTGCCGGTGATTCAGAGAATGAGGATTCCGAAAACAATGGAGATGATTCGGATGCAGGTAATTCAGATGCAGACGCACAGAATTCCATGAATGCTGTGGAAGAAGCAGGCAATGCAGAAACTGCAGACAACTCTGATGAATCAGACGAGGCAGAAATGGCAGACAGTTCCGATGAAGCAGACGAGGCAGAAATGGCAGATAATTCTGATGAATCAGATGATACAGACAATCCTGATGTAACAGACGATACGGATCAGAATGAAAAAGTTGCCGTGACAAAAGAGAATAAAGATGATGCCGAAGATATCGATGCTTTCAATGACTTAGAGGAAGAAGACATCGAGGAAAATAAGAAAGCCGAGGAGCCAAAGAAAAAAGTCTATGCATCCGTATTTATGGGATGGTCCTTAGAAGATGGCAAAGACACCTTTATCCCGCAGTGGAAAGCCGGAGATGCCGTTCGGAACCTTGTGGCAGAAGATGGTGGAGAGATCACACTTTATGCTGTCTGGGACGACTGCCCGTGGATTCAGGCACAGGATCTCTATTATACCTTAGAGCAGGCACAGAGTGGTTTTATCACGGAAGAAGAAATCTTAAGCCATGCAACGGCAACCGACCGGGAAGATGGAAGTCCGATTTTACCGGGAACCAATCCGGCACCGAGTGATCCGGAAGTGTTCACATCTTTCACGATCCCGGACTACCAGGCAGAAGAATTTACAAATCTGCAGCATGACTTTGCCACATCCGAGAATTTAACAGTGGTAGACCATGTGGGAAACACTTATGTGAAACAGATCATGGTGCATGTGACCGATACGACACCGAAAAAACCCACACAGATGGATCTGACCGGAGTTACCCGTTTCATCAACAGCAAATATTATAACAAATCGTTTGAAGAAGGCGGACTTGAAGATAATTCTATCTGGAAAGTCGATCCGGAATACAAGGCAGCACTGGAAAGCGCATTAAATAACATGGATCATGATACTCCGGTGGAAACCTATGTATTTTCAAAGGAAACGATCAAACAGATGAAACAATATGTGGAAACTCACGGAATTGGAAACAGCAAAGAACCGGATGCGTTGAGAAACTTCTATAATCTGTTCCTTGCACTAAATAAGAAATAGAGAATAAAACATCAATATTTCCCTTTACAATTCCTGCCATAGGGCGTAAATTAAAGAGTGCTGGAATCATTTTCCGACAGTAAAAATATGGAGGTTTACAATGGCAAAAGAATTGTTAAAACGAAGCGAAGTAAAAGAAGAATATACATGGAATTTAAAAGATATGTATGCGTCCGACGAGGATTGGAAAAAAGATCTGGATGAGATTGACAAGATCCTGGATGAAATCGGAAAGATGGAAGGTAAAGTAGCTGCTTGTGCGCAAAATCTGTTATTTGTATTAGAACGCGCAGCTAAGGCAGAGGAAAAACTGGATTATGATTTTAATTATGCAGAGCGTCTGTTTGATGAAGACCAGAAAAATACGGCACATCAGGCAATGTCCCAGAAAATGTATTCTATGCTGACGAAGGTGTCAAGCCAGACTGCATTTATCGTTCCGGAGATCCTTGCAATGGATGAGGCTGTTCTGGAAGGATACTATAAAGAACTTCCGGAGTTAGAACTTTACCGTAAACAGATCGAGGAAATCGAGCGTACCAAGGCACATACACTTTCTGCTGAAATGGAAAAACTGGTAGCGATGACAGGCGATATGGCGGAGACATCCGGACAGGTATATTCCATCATCAACAACGCTGATTTTGTATTCCCGGAGATCAAAGATGAAGAGGGAGATACCGTAAGACTGTCCCATGGTAATTTCGTTCCGTTTGAGGAGTCGGCAGACCGCCGTGTGCGCAAGGATGCATTTGAGGGATTTTATGGTGTGTACAAACAGTATGCAAACACACTTGCTGCATTATATAATGGTCAGGTAAAACAGCAGGTTTTCTATGCAAATGCGAGACACTATCATTCAACACTGGAAGCCGCAGTGGATGCTAACAATGTTTCTCCGACTGTTTATCATAATCTGATCGATACGATCAATAAGAATATGGATAAAATGCACCGTTATGTACGTCTCCGTAAAAAATGCCTTGGCGTGGACGAACTGCATATGTACGACGTTTACACACCAATGATCGCAGATGCCGCAAAGAAGATTTCTTTTGAAGAAGCGAAAGAAACCGTGTTAAAGGCATTAGCACCACTTGGGGAAGAATATGTCGCAAAGGTAAAAGAGGGATTTGAAAGCCGCTGGATCGATGTTTATGAGAACGAGGGAAAGAGAAGCGGAGCTTATTCTGCAGGAGCTTATGGTTCACATCCATATGTGCTGTTAAATCATAATGATACCCTTGATAATATGTTTACGCTGGCACATGAAATGGGACATGCGATGCATTCCTATTATTCAAATTCCAGTCAGCCATACATTTACTCCCAGTATAAGATCTTTGTTGCAGAGGTGGCATCTACCTGTAACGAAGTGCTTTTAATGGAGTATTTGCTGAAAAATACAACTGATAAAAAGGAGCGTGCATATCTGCTCAACCATTATCTTGACAGCTTTAAGGGAACTGTTTACCGTCAGACTATGTTTGCTGAATATGAAATGTTAAGCAATAAGATGGTGGAAGAGGGAGAGAGCCTGACCGCTGAGACGTTAAATAAATTATATTATGACTTAAATTGCAAATATTTTGGACCGGATATGGTATCAGATTCTGAGATTGCCTATGAGTGGGCTAGAATCCCTCATTTTTATTACAATTTCTATGTATATCAGTATGCGACAGGATTTTCTTCCGCAGTTGCACTGGCACATGGAATCTTAAAAGAGGGAGCATCTGCAGTAGAACGTTATAAGAAATTTTTATCCGGCGGATGTTCTGCATCTCCGGTAGAACTGCTTAAAATTGCAGGCGTGAACCTTGAAACACCAAAGCCGATCCAGGAAGCACTGGATGTGTTTGGGGAAGTGCTTGATGAGATCGAGGCATTGCTTGCCGAATAATGAATAACCGGTGGAAAATTGTGGAATACTATATCTATACAAGAACAAAACAGGAGGATTTTGTTTTGAAACAGGTAGAAGTATTGATCGATGCACCGGAAAAAGCAAAGAAGCTGTGTCATATCTTAAGTGGCCATAAAGGAGCGTTTGACCTTGCAAAAGGCAGATATATCGTAGACGGGAAATCCATTATTGGAGTCTGTACGATGGATCTGTCGAACCCCCTGACATTGACCATACATGAGGAAGATGACACGGTACTGGAGGAAATCCGCGAATTTGTAGTAAAAGCAAGATAACTCATTTGCCGAAAAATGTAGAATTGCAAATAACTGAAAGAAAAAGACAGTAACAATCGAAATTGGGTTGTTGCTGTCTTTTTTTGTGTTATACCTGTTGCAGTTTTCCATTAAAGATAACTGCGTATTTCCTTGGCGAGGTTTTCCTCAAGGTGGATCAGTTCCTTACAAAATCCCTGCGCCTGTTCGTCTGCTGCTGCATACTGGTTATAATAACGGCAGAGTGACTTGACACCCATGTTACAGCCCTCGGTTAGAAGATCGGCGCACACTGCATCACTTTCCTCGACTGCTAATTTGGCATTTGTTTTCAGCCAGGACATTCCCTTTGCAAGCGCATTCGGTTCTTTGACCGGATCATCACATTTTTCTAACTGTGCATGGATCTCATTTTCAAGACGCTCGTGTTTTTCTTTGGATGCCATGATGACATTTTTGAAATCTGCATCCGAAATTTTATCACAGATCTCATCCATGGAATAAACAGCCATTTTTGTGCCGGCATTACATTCCCGCAATAATTTTACAGTATCTCCGTTTAACATATAGAATCCCTCTTTTTCATGATTTTTATATTCACAATAGATAGAATGCGGAACATGCATTCTGTTGTTTAATATGTCTTGAAACAGAATGAATTATGTATTGTTTCAGAAGTACAAAACATTTCTTTGAAAAATAAAAACAGAAAACTTTACATGATTTTAAACATGTGTCTTGTCATATGTAATGATAAGTGGTATACTACGAAAAGTTTCATTAAAAATCTGAAATGAATGGGCAAAAAATTTGAGAAAGAGTTAAGAGGGCGTATGATAAGTTTGGAAGAATTAGAAGAGTGGAAAAAGAAAAGAGATGCCGTGATCCTGGCACATTATTATGTAAGACCGGAAGTCCAGGCACTTGCCGATTACATCGGAGATTCTTATTTCCTGAGTAAAAAGGCAACAGAGCTTGCAAATAAGACGATCGTACTCTGTGGCGTGACATTTATGGGCGAGAGTGCAAAATTGTTAAATCCGGATAAAACAGTACTGATGCCGGATCTTGCTGCGGACTGCCCGATGGCACATATGGTAACAAAAGAAACCGTACAGGCCGCGAGAGACCAGTACGATGACCTTGCGGTCGTGTGTTATATCAACTCGACACAGGAGATCAAATCGTGGTCGGATGTCTGTGTAACCTGTCTCTTATACACATCTCCGAGCCCACGAGACCTCTCTACATCTCGT
>ENA-UAOZ01001663-UAOZ01001663.1-human-gut-metagenome-genome-assembly--contig:-NODE-1663-length-9773-cov-6.605063_pt1 | contig 9773 bp, 8 predicted proteins | sample MGYA00243474_ERZ654565 | MGnify/ENA primary metagenome ERZ654565 (study PRJEB26926, sample SAMN06164854) | human gut metagenome | biome: ENVO:00009003; feature: ENVO:2100002; material: ENVO:00002003...
CGAGATGTAGAGAGGTCTCGTGGGCTCGGAGATGTGTATAAGAGACAGGGTTTGTGAATCGGGTGTGAAAGAAATGTTGAAATGGGGAAGCCGCGGGTTCTTTCCACTTTCCATGTGGAATCTGAGCGTTGAATGTTGAAAACTCCGTGGAAAGAGTGGAAAGATTCGGCCCAAAACCACTATATCTTGTTCTGTTTTGCACCAATTGTGCGTAAAACTCCCCATATTTTGGGTTTTATCCCCTTTAAAAGTCGGACTTTTCAGCCCGTGCGGGTGTCAGGCCTTGACGTTTTTGATGATGTCGCTGACCGTCTCCCGCAGATGCTGGTCGTTCTTCATGTCCCGCTCCATGGTCTTGAGGGAGTAGACGATGGTGGAATGATCGCGGCCCGAGAACTCCCGGCCGATCTCCTCCATGCTCATTCCGGTGACTTCGCGCAGGATGTAGATGGCCACGCGGCGGGCGGAGGCCACATTGGCGTTCCGCTTGGTGCCCCGGATGTCGGCAGGGGAGACGTTGAACGTGCGGGAAACCTCGCCCACGATCTTCTCGATGGTGACGGGTACGGGCTGGGTCTCGTTGAGGATGTCCTTGATGGCGTTCTGTGCCACGCTGATGACAGGCTGGATGCCCTCCAGCATGTAGTAGGCGTTCAGCTTTTTCACTGCGCCCTCCAGCTGGCGGATGTTGTTTTTCAGGTGGTTGGCGATGAATTCCGCCACATCCTCGGGCAGATCCAGGTGGAGCAGCTCGGCCTTGCGCTTGACGATGGCCACGCGGGTCTCGAAATCAGGCGGCTGGACATCGGCGGTCAGGCCCCATTCAAAGCGGGTGCGCAGGCGCTCCTCCAGGCTCTTGATCTCCTTGGCCGGGCGATCAGAGGCGATCACGATCTGCTTGTGGGCATCGTGCAGGGAGTTGAAGGTGTGGAAAAACTCCTCCTGGGTGGATTCCTTGCCGGCGATGAACTGGATATCGTCCACCAGCAGCAGGTCGGCCACGCGGTACTTCATCCGGAAGTCCTCGGTGCTGCCGGCGCGGATGGCGGCGATCAGCTCGTTGGTGAACTGCTCGCAGGTAACGTACATGATGACGAAATCGGGGTGGGTGCGCTTGATCTCGGTCTGGATGGCCGTGAGCAGATGGGTCTTGCCCAGACCGGAGCCGCCGTAGATGAACAGCGGGTTATAGGCTCCGGAGGGGTTGGCCGCAACCGCCTGCGCCGCAGCAAACGCAAACTGGTTGGAGGGACCCTTGATGAAGTTCTCGAAGGTGAACTCGTAATTGCCCTGGGGCGAGGCGGGGTTTGCCTCGTACTGCTGGGCCAGCACCACCTCATGGGGCGGGGTGCTGGGCACCACCAGCGTGATGTCCACGTCAAAGCCCAGCACGGTCTTAAAGGCCTCTTTCAGCAGGCCGAGGTAGCGGTCGGTGACGATCTTGCAGATGAAATCGTTGCGCACCGACAGGGTGATATGGCTCGAGTCCTCAAAGCTGATGGGCTCAAGTCCGTCGATGTAGAGATTATAGGTCGGCTCGGCCATCTGCGTTTTGCAGTATGCCTGGGCGGCCTCTAAAACGTCCTTGAAAGAATCCATAAAACATCCACTCCATTGAATTGGTCGAAGTTTTCAACAATGCTGCTGATACCCCGTTAGTATACCACAAAAATCTCCCTGCGTCTATATTCTATAATGTAATTTATAATACATAAGAAAAGACGCTCCATCGTGCCCTCGCGGCTCTTGTGTCCAAGGCGGTTTTTGGCCACAAGATATGGTGAAAGAAAAGTTTTCCACGGAGAACCGGTGAAAAAGTTGAAAGCTTTTTCACAAAGAAATTTGAAAAAAGTTTGCTGGAAAGTGAAAAAAATGCTTGACAGAAGGGGATAGTGTGCGATATACTGTTGAATTGCAAGCCTGTCCCCAATTTGGGACCAGAAATACCCCATTACCGGGGACGAGTTTTTACGGAGGATACAACCATGAAGAGAACTTTTCAGCCCAAGAAGCGTCATCGCAAGGAAGTTCATGGCTTTCTGACCCGCATGAGCACCAAGAACGGCCGCAAGGTCATCAATGCTCGTCGTGCAAAGGGCCGCAAGAGCCTGACTGTCTGATCTGAGCCCGCGTGGCAATGGGTCAGCGCAGAACTGAACATGCGCAAAAGACCGCTGATATTGAATTGGCGGTCTTCTTTTTTATCCAATTGTGCGTTTTAACTAAAAAGTTTCGCAAGAATTGTACCAGAAAAACGCCCGGACAGACTTTCCTTGCGGGCGTTTTTTTGCTATACTGACAAATGAGCTTTGCCTTTGTGCAGGGCTTGTTTGATTCTCGAAGAGGGAGGCGCCAACAAATGCGCTATCGTCCCATCCGCCGCAACGCGGAGTTTGGCCGCGTGTATGCCCGCGGCAAGTCTTATGTCAACCCGGCGCTGGTGCTCTACGTCCTCAAAACACGGGGCAAAAAGACCCGCGTGGGCCTGACGGCCACCAAAAAGATCGGCCACGCCGTCCAGCGCAACCGCGCCCGCCGCGTGATGAAAGCCGCCATTGACGAGCATCTGGATTACAACATCGGCGGCTATGACCTCATCTTTGTGGCCCGGGGCATGACCCCCCGCCTCAAGAGCTGGCAGCTCTCCAGCGTGGTGGCCAAACTGTTTGCCCAGGCCGGCCTGCCGGATAAGGCAAAGCAGCCGGGTGCCAAGCCCCCTGCCACGGTCCCCCCGGCCCGCAGGCCGGAAAGCGAGTGAACCCGCTCTCGGCATGGTCCCGCCGTGCCCTGTGCGTGCCCATCCGCTGGTATCAGAAGTGGATCAGCCCGGGACTGGGGCACAACTGCCGTTTTACCCCCTCCTGCAGCCAGTATGCCATCGAGGCCATCCAGACCCACGGCTGCATCAAGGGGCTGCTGCTGGCCGCTGCCCGCATTGCCCGGTGCAACCCGCTGGGCCGCTGGGGCTACGACCCCGTGCCGGAGCCCGGCCGCTGGCGCAACCCGGCCCGGAAGCTTTCTCCGGCCAGACTGTTTTCCACAAGACACGGAAAATAAGTGGAAAACAAACCTTTCCGTCACGCCTGCGGCGTGCCACCCGTTCCCCTTTCGGCACTTACGTGCCACCTCCCCCGGCCGGGGGAGACTTTCCTAACAGGGGAGGCTGAGCAGAAAGGCGATTCAAATTTGCTTCTTGTGACGCGCTGCGCTGTGGACAGGCGTCCTTCGATAAAAATAACCGCTCCGCGCCACAGACGGGGCAGAATGGACGAAGCTATGAACCCTTTATACATCCTCGGCGTGCCACTCGGTTATGTGATGGAGTGGATCTACAAGCTGATCCCCAACTACGGCTGGGACATCATCCTCTTCACCCTGCTCATCAACATTGTGAAGACCCCCCTCCAGCTCAACCAGCAGAAAAACACCGTCCGGATGTCGGCATTCCAGCCGATGATCGCGGACATCCAGAAAAAGTACAAGGATAAGCCCGAAAAGCAGAATGAAGAGATCATGAAGCTGCAGCAGGACTTCGGCTACAACCCCATGTCCGGCTGTGCCCCCATGCTCATCAACTTCCTGGTCATGTTCGGCGTCATCGAGGTCGTGTACCGCCCGCTGCAGCGCATCTTCCACATCGGTACCGCTGCCATGAACGCGGCTGGTGATGCCTTGACGGCCCTGGGCATCGGCTTTACCACCGTCACCCGCGACACCAACATCATCGCGCAGGTCATGGCGGGCGAGTCCACCGTGACCAGCGCCTTTACCGCCGACCAGGTCAGCACCATCACCGAGTTTGGCCAGCACATGGATTTCTTTGGCATCGACCTGACCCGTGTGCCTCAGTATAACCTCTCGGCCGATAACCTGCCCCTGCTGATCCTCCCCATCCTGGCCATCGTTACCATGTTCATTTCCACCCACATCAGCATGAAAGCCTCCGGCCAGCAGATGCAGGGCAGCATGAAAGCGACCATGTATATGATGCCCCTGATGTACCTGTTCTTCTGCTTTACCGTGCCCTGCGCGTTCTCTCTGTACTACGTCATTTCCAACGTCATCATGACCGTGCAGACCCAGGTCATGCGCAAGATCTACGACCCCGAAAAGGTCAAGGAAGAGGTCATGGCTGAGATCGCCGCCCACCGCAAGGAGCAGAAGCGCGGTGTGAAGAGCACTACCCTCAAGGTCAAGGACGAAAAGACCGGTGAGATCGTGGAAAAGAATGTCTCCGCCAGTGAGATGAACAAGCGCCGCCTGGAGTATGCCCGCCAGCTGGACGAGGAAAAGTACAAGGACGAGCGCACGGTCCCGCTGAGCGAGCTGGAAAACAAAAAGGAGGACTGACCGTATTATGATCCGTACTCAGGAAGCAACCGGCAAGACGGTTGACGAAGCCCGCGCCAACGCCTGCGCCAAGCTGGGCGTGCAGGCCGACGATATCAACGTGAGCTATGAAGTGCTGGAAATGCCCCAGAAGACGGGCTTTCTGGGCCTGAAGCTGACCCCCGCCAAGGTCCGCGTGACCGTGGAGGAGGCAGACCCCGTTCCCGCGGCACCCGTGGTGGAAGAAAAGGCTGCTCCGGCTCCCGTGGCCGAGGAGCCCAAGGCAGAGGAGAAGACCCCTGTGGAGGAAGCTCCCGCCGCCCCTGCAGCAGAAGAAGCTCCCGCCGCGCAGCCCGTGGAAGAGGCGGCGGCAGAGGCTGCCCCTGCTGAGGGCGAAGAGGTGGAAGTGCCCATCCATATCGAAGAGAACAACAAGGTCAAGGCCGCTGTGGACTATCTGCGTGAGGTCATCGCGCGGATGGGCGTGGAGAACGTGACATTCAGCGCTGTGCAGAAAGGTGAGGCTACCATCATCCGTCTGGATGGCGAGAAGCTGGGTGCTCTGATCGGCCGCCGCGGCGAGACCATGGAGAGCCTATCCTATCTGGCAAGCCTGGTGGCCAACCGCCTGGAGGGCGATTACATCAAGCTGGGCCTGGATGTGGCCGGCTACCGTGATAAGCGCGAGAGCGACCTGACCGCTCTGGCACAGCGCATTGGTGCCAAGGTCCGCAAGACCGGCCGCAGCTTTGCCATGGAGCCCATGAACCCCTATGAGCGCCGCATTATCCACTCTGCCATCGGCAAGATGGAGGGTGTCCGCAGCGAGAGCAAGGGCGAGGGCCGTGACCGCCGTGTGGTCATCTACTCCACCGCTCCCGACGCACAGACCGAGAATACTTACGGCGAGCGCCGCGGCCGTGGCGGCCGTCCCAATGGCCGTCGTCCGGGCGGCAATCGCGGCGGCTACCGTGGTGGTGACCGCAATGAGCGCGGCGGCCGTTCCGGCGGTTATCGCGGCGGCCGCAGCGGCAACCGTGGTCCCCGCGGCTCCAGCGTGCCCGAGCGCACCTATGCACCCCGTGACGCGGAGAGTGCCGCCCCTGTGGCACCCAAGCGCACCGAGCGCGTGGATGATTTTGCTGATCTGAGCTTCGGCAAGATCGAGCTGTAATTTGGATCTTGAGAGCCCCTTTCCCGGCCGGGAAAGGGGCTCTTTTGGATGTTTGGGAACCTTGTCTAAATTTGCGGGAGATTTTTCTCCAGGTTGTCCATTGTAAAGAGTCGGACTAAAGCTTTATACTAGGAGCACGGAGCGCTTTGGAAATTTGAGCCCCAAAGCAGAAAAGAGAGGATATTATGCAAGAGAATAAGATTTCCCGCCGCAATTTCCTGCGCGTGGCCGGTGCATCGGCTACGGCTGCTGCCGTGAGCGGTCTGGCCCCCTCGGCTGCTGCCTGTGACATCAAAAACCTGTGGAGCATGGACCTGCAGATCCTTGCTACCAGCGATACCCACGGCAAGTTTGACCCCTGGGATTACGCCGCCAACAAGGAAGACGCTTCCGGCAGCGTGGCCCAGCAGGCCACTGCGATCCGGGAAGCCCGCACCAAGACCACGCTGGTGGTGGACGCGGGCGATACCATCCAGGCAAACTCGGCAGAACTGTTCCTCAATGACGAGATCCACCCGATGATCGCGGCCCAGAACGCCATCGGCTACGATGTCTATGTCACCGGCAACCATGAGTACAACTATGGCATGGCCACGCTGGAAAAAGTGCTCTCCCAGCAGAAAGCCAAGGTGCTGACGGGTAACGTCTACAGCCCGGAGGGCAAGCCTCTGGCCGACGGCTATACCATCATCCACAAGGGCGGCGTCAAGATCGGCGTCATCGGCATGGTCACCCCCAACATCACCCGCTGGGACGCCAAGAACCTTGAGGGATGGACCGTCACCAACCCGGTGGATGAGAGCCGGAAGATCATCGACCAGATCAAGGGTCAGGTGGATGTCATCATTGGCGTTATGCACATGGACGTGGAGAACGAGTATGGTGTTTATGGCTCCGGTGTTACCGACCTGGCCAATGCCTGCCCGGAGTTCGATGTCATCGTGGCAGCCCACGGCCACAAGAGCATCCCCAACAAGATGATCAACAACGTGCTGGTGGTGGAGAACAAGAACGCGGGCGCTACCGTGTCTGAGATCCACCTCTACCTGCAGCGCGGCCTGGACGGCAAGTGGAAAGTGAAGAACCGCACCTCCGAGAACCTGCTGATCAAGGATTACGCGCCGGACCCCGAGCTTACCGCTCTGCTGGCCGAGTACGACGCCCGCGCCAAGGAAGACGCCGTGACGCCCATCGGTGAGCTGCGCGGCGGCGACCTGGCCCCGGCCAATGAGATCGACTGCCTGCCGCAGGCCATGATCCAGGATACCGCTCTGCTGGACTTCATCAACGAAGTGCAGATGTACTATACCGGTGCACAGGTCTCTGCAACGGCTCTGACCTCCATGACCTCCCAGATGAAAGAGGGCACCATCCGCAAGTGCGATATGGCCAGCATCTACACCTACCAGAACACCCTGTACAAGCTGCAAATGAACGGCCTGCAGCTGCGCAAGTTCATGGAGTGGTCGGCTGCGTTCTTCAAGACCTGGGAGCCGCAGGATGTCACCATCGCCTTTGATTCCTCCGTCCGCTACTACCTGTACGATGCCTTTGCAGGCGTCAAGTATGATCTGGACATCTCCAAGGAGCCGGGCAACCGCATCCGGAACCTGACCTGGATGAACGGCAAGGCCGTGCAGGATACCGATAGCTTTGTGGTGGCTGTGAACAACTACCGCGCTACCACCCAGCTGCTGACCTATGCGGATATCTTCGCCGAGGGCGATGAGCTGCCCAAGCTGCTGGAGATCGACGTCCGTGGCGATGTGGGCGGTGTCCGCGAGCTGCTGGGCGAGTACATCCGCACCGTCAAGGGCGGCGCCATCGAACCCCATGTGGACAATAACTGGAAGATCGTGGGCAACAACTGGAAAGCTGCCGACCACGAAAAGGCTGTCCGCTTGCTGCGTGAGGGCAAGCTGGCACTCAATGAGAACGCCGACAGCCGCACCCTGCCCGGCAAGGCCATCACCACGGCAGACATTGCCGCGTTCTGATGCCTGGTTCCCGGGCAATTGACCCCTTAAAAGAAGCGAAAGGACGTGCAGCTATGATGGCTGCACGTCTTTTTTGTGCAAAGATGGCGAAAAACCTCGGCTGATATTCGCCATAATGTGGAAATTTTGGTGGGGGGGGGGTAAACTTGTGTAAAATCATATCTTTTTGGAACGAAATATTGTATAATAAGATTAAATGTGGATGAGTCCGATGCAAAACAGCAGGCTTGGCCGGAGAGGAGACCCCGATGCTGGAAAAACTGAAAAAGCTTCTGTTGTATGCCGGGGCAGAGCCAGAAGATTTTGCACGCTGTCAGATGGATGTGCAGATCGCCAACCGACGTCGGCTGACCGCGTTTCTGGGCACGGCTTGTGCCTTTTTTGTGGCGCTGACCCTTGGTTCCTGCATGGTGCCGCTGCTGTATGACCATATCCCGGTTTTTGCAGTGGCCCTCATTGTCGGCCTGGGACTGCTGGCCGTGGAGCAGATGCTCCCGCAAAAGCTGGGTCTGTTTTTAAACTGGGAGATCTACGCCTTTGAAGCCATGGTCTATGCCTTGGGCATTTATCTGGGCACGGTGCAGAGCCCGGATCAGCGCGCTACCGCGTTTTTTGCGTTTCTGCTCTGTGTGCCGATGTTGTTTATGATGCGGCCTATCCTGCACATTGCCAATGTGCTGCTGTTCGACGGCATTTTTCTGGTCTGCGTCACCCGCTTCAAGGACTGGCGGGTCATCCCCATGGATGTCTGCAACGCGTTGGTGTTCGGGGCCATCTCCTGCATTGTGTCCACCTTTGTCATGAGCATGATGTACGGCAACTTTATCACCAGCAGCAAGCTGACTACCGTGGCGGAAAGCGACCTCAACACCCGGCTGCACAACCGCAATGCCTACGAGAACCGCCTGCGGGATTACCCGCTCCGGTGCAGCAACAGCCTCACCTGTGTTTACATCGACGTCAACGGCCTCCATGAGCTGAACAACACCTACGGCCATGAGGCGGGCGACAAGATGCTCCGCACCGTGGCCTGCATCCTGCGGGAGATCTTTGGGGAAGAGGACAGCTACCGCATTGGCGGAGATGAGTTTGTGGCCTTTGCGCTGGACAGCACCGGCACGGAGCTGAACGAAAACATGGAGCAGTTTATCCGGCAGGTGGAGGAGGCAGGCTATTCCGTGGCCGTGGGCACTGCCTCCCACAGCGCGGGCGGCATTGACATTGACGCTCTCGTCAAAAAGGCGGAGAAGCGGATGTATCTGGACAAAAGCAGACATTACGAACAGCTGCGGCGCGGCACCGAAGAATGAGCACAGCGCAGGGAAAACTCCCACAGGCGCTGTGCTTTTTTGCGCCCTTATATTTCTTTTTCCGGTGGTTCGTGGTACAATATACTGTAATTGAAATTTTGGAGCGGGAGGGAACCTCATGCAGAATACGACCATTGCCGCCATTGCCACGGCACCGGGGGCGGGCGGCATCGCGGTGGTGCGGCTGTCCGGGCCGGAAAGCTATGCCGTGGCCGCGCGGGTGTTCCACCCGGCCAACCCGAACAAGAACGTGGAGGAGGCCAAAGGCTACACTGCCCTGTTTGGCTCCTTTGTGGAGGGGGACGACGCCTTTGACGAGGGCGTGGCCCTGTTTTTCCGGGAACCCCACAGCTACACCGGGGAGGACGTGGTGGAGCTTTCCTGCCACGGCGGCAGTGCGGTGGCCCGGCGGCTGGTGGAAGCCTGCATCGCGGCAGGGGCTGTCCCGGCAGCTCCCGGCGAGTATACCCGCCGCGCGTTCCTCAACGGCAAAATGAGCCTGACCCAGGCGGAAGCCGTCATGGACATTATTTCGGCAGACGGCAAACAGGGAGCGGCGCTGGCCAACGCGTCCCTCTCCGGTGCGCTGGCGAAAAAGATCGGGGCCGAAAAAGAGGCCCTGACCGGCCTGCAGGCCCATCTGGCTGCCTGGGTGGATTTCCCGGAAGAGGATGTCCCCGAGCTGGACGACGCCCACCTGCACACGGTGCTGGGGCAGGTACAGCAGGAGCTGGACGGCCTGATAAAAAATTACGATGCCGGGGCCGTGCTCCGGGAGGGCGTGGACTGTGCCATTGTGGGGCGGCCCAATGCGGGCAAATCCACGCTGCTCAACCTGCTGGCCGGGTTTGACCGGGCCATTGTCACCCCGGTGGCGGGCACGACCCGCGACGTGGTGGAGCAGGCCGTGCAGCTGGGGGATATCCGGCTCAACCTGTTTGACACCGCAGGTCTGCGCCAGAC
>ENA-UAOZ01001691-UAOZ01001691.1-human-gut-metagenome-genome-assembly--contig:-NODE-1691-length-9598-cov-5.960285_pt1 | contig 9598 bp, 10 predicted proteins | sample MGYA00243474_ERZ654565 | MGnify/ENA primary metagenome ERZ654565 (study PRJEB26926, sample SAMN06164854) | human gut metagenome | biome: ENVO:00009003; feature: ENVO:2100002; material: ENVO:00002003...
GAGGTCTCGTGGGCTCGGAGATGTGTATAAGAGACAGCTGATAAGTTCCGTTAGGGTCTAATATGAACTCATTTGTATGTTTCGGGTTCGCATTCTGCTTGTCCGCCTCTTCCACGCTCATGGGCTTGCCTTTGGTGATCCCGAGAACTTTTTCCAGTTCAAGGTTATGCATGGCGATGGCCTTCTTTTCCTCATACGTCAGGTTACCCGGCATTTCCGCTATCATTTCGTTTATCCGTCTTGTCAAGGCGTCCACCGCTTCCTGCGCTCCCGTATGGGCCTCAGCCATATACGGGTGTTTGTCCGAGAACAGTCTGGCGTCCTTACCCGGATTGTTCTCCAGCCCGTCCTGCGGCTTGTCGGCGGGATCGAAGTCGGGTAGGGGAGTAGGCTCCTCGTCCGTGGATGAGAGGGAACATTTGCAGTTCCAGCGGTCGCCCGGCCGGTGGTTATTCCAAAACGGATCATCAATGGGCCGTATCGTTCCCCAGAACCGGCGGTGGTCGGCTCCCGGATGCAGGGAGGTGGACGGCATCCATTTCAGGTTGGGCAGCACGTCCTTCTCACGCTCGAACTGTCGCCAGTTGGCGGCCTGGTGCGCCCGGATTATCGCCGTATCGTATTCGGTCTCCAGCCACTGGTAGATTTGATGGTCCGCAATGGGCATGACCTCTTTCGCCCACCGTTCGAACGGTTTTAAAACGCCGTTCGAATCGAGCAGCAGCGCGGCCATGTCGTTCTGCATGCGGTGTACCTTGAAGGCGGCGAATACGGCGTTGTTTCGTTTCAGTTCCTCGTAGAAGTCATGATCCGGATCATCTGCCGGACGCTTTCCGAACCCTTTGTCGGTGGCGATGTCGAGCGTATCCCAGACGGCACGGAACATCTGAAGCTCGATGTCCGTCATGGGGTGGAAGTCCTTTTCATAGATGCGGCGTACGAACGCCTCCAGCACGTCCCGGTCAAAGGTGAAACTGGAGGATACCTCGTCTGCGGCATCCCGGTAAAGGGTGTCGACTACCAGTCTAAAGCCGCCCCGTCTTTGTGCGGGGCGTGGACGAAAAAACTCTTCAGCCACGCCATGAAGTTCCTTTTCTGTCGCCCCGTGGGGGCTTCATCCTCTTTGTCCGGCTTTTCTTCGGGCTTTTCTTTTTTGCCTTCCGGCGGAACGGGTGAGGCCGGTGTTTGTGCCTTTTGGGCGGCTTCCGCTTTCAGCTGCTTGTAGTTCTTCGGTTTCTCTATGCCGAACTTTTCGTAGAGAAAATCGTCATCGATGGGCAGGTTGAAGTCCCTTTTCAGGGTGGAGAGGACAGTCATTTCGGTTTTCGTGTCCGTTTCCTTCTGCTCGGGGAAACAGAACTTTCCGCCGGAGGTATCGATGCCCATTACCTGGAAAATGTCGGTCATGTCGTAGTTAAGCACGTTCAGCAGGAAACGGCAATCCGACTTCAGCTTTTTGTCCTCCACCTTCTTGTGTACCGTGCCCAGGGCCTGTGTCCCGGTCTTGGAGGCTTCCGTGGTCAGCGTGTTGCCCAGTACCAGTTTCGATATCTCGCTGTTGCAACGCTCGCAGAGTTTGTCGTATAGGTCCGCCGATCCGCTCTTGTTACCCGCTTCCCTGAGGTTCAGTTCCGTGTCCTTGCCATGGATGAACACGCCCAATGATCCGATGCCCGTCGCGTCCTCGATGGCACGCTGGCGTGCCTCGTCGTCGTCCGTCTCGTAGGTGTACTCCTGTATGGGCATCCCGAAGACTTCGGCGAACTGCGCCCAGTCGGCCATGTCGTTACGTTTGTAGATAACCCACGGCGCGGCCTTTGCCAATAACCCCATATCGTCCTTGTCCCCGACAAAGAGCAGGTCGGGGTATTCATCCCACGGGGTTCCCGTGATGTCCGTCTGGTGGCGTAATATGAGGCGGCGCACGGGGTCGGCGTGCTTTCGGGGGATCAGGTCGTAGTTGATCCACGGTCCTTCGCGGTAGAACTGCATGAGCGAGAATCCCCACCAGCGGGCGGCAAGGATATCCTCGATGCAGCGCCGGAACCACGGCGACTGCAACTGCTCGTTTATGCTCTCGTCCGGTTTCCCGTCTCGCTGGAACTCTATGTCCAGTGCCAGCACGGCCTCGACCCTTTTGTCGATGACGCTGGACAGGTGCGCGTCCATCAGTATGTCGCTGTACAGGTCGTACAGTTTGAACCGACGTGAGTAGTCCACGTTCTCGAAGGCGTGGATGGCCGCCGTCATGTCGGCGATGTCGATGCCGAAACGTCTGGGCTGCGTGAGTACGATGGTTTGCGTGCCCGTGATGCCCGGCCGGCGCAAGTTCCCGCCTACGGTGATGCGCCCTGTATTTTTCTTTCTTCTTCCCATGATTTAAAAATGGTTTGAACGTTTATGGTTGCTTTTTATGATAAAGCCGGAGCGTGTCCGGCGTTCTTCCTGCGGCAGCAGCGGTGCGCCGTCGATGCTGATGTTCCCGTCCGCCACCGCCTCCAGCCATTCCTTTGCCCGGTCGTAGCGGTCTTTTCGGACGGAGGACATGTTGCGCGGGTTGTGGATGCAGAAGATGTGGTACACCGTGATGTCCACGGCCATCATCAGCACCAGCTGGTTGCGTTCCTGACCGGTTGCGGCGAACAGGCGGTCGCAATCATACCGCCGTGAGAGGTATCCCCTCATTTCGGCCAGCGTACGGTCCTCGCATATCTCCACGATGGACTCGTCCTCGCGTGTCAGCGCGTCCAGTATCTCGCGGTGGATACTGGCGTCATAATCTGTCAGTTCGATAAATTGGCTCATTGTCTGTACTTGTTATTTTTGCGCAACACGCTTCGGGCGATCTTCTTTGCCGGTTCCATGTCGCGCTGTTTACGGTCTATGATACGGTTCCCGCCTTCCACGCAGTCCGGCCCGTCGGCGGGATATGTAAGCTGTAGGTTGAAGAGCCGGAACTGGTCTGCCAGCCGCTTCATGTGTGGATTGTCCCGCTCCGCCTCGTTAAAAATGAGGTTCCCTTCCCGGTTGAGCGGTTCGAGGTTGGCTTCGATACGGGTGGCCTTGTCTGTTTTCTTATCCTCGTCGCCTCTGATGTAGAGTTCCACGCCCTGCTCGCGGCGCACCTTTCTGACCAGTGGCTGGAACACCTGCTGGAAGAAGGGGTCTTGCAATTTGTTGTTCTCCATGTAACAGTACACGGGGCATCGTCCGCCTACGAAGTCCAGTAGTTGCACGTACCACTGGATGAACTCCGCGTTCAATCCCCGGTCGAGAAATGCCTTGATGACATATAACCGCCCGCTGATTTTTCCCAGGAGGCAGAGCGCCTTTGTGGAGCTCTTCTTGCTTTTGTTCTCGCCCGGTGTGGGGTCGCCGTAGATGACGAGGAACTTGAATTTGGAGAGGGCGGGCACTTTCCCGTAGGCGATCTCCTGGAACACCTCGCCGTCGGCCACCGGGTTGTTGAAAAACTCCTTCTGAGCGGCGGATGCGCTGACCAGGGAGAGGAACAGGTCGATGTCCTCTTCCGAGTTCTTTTCGGGCCATGAGGATATGCCGTTTTTACCCCGTATGTTGATGATATCCACATGCCCGATGCCCTTCGCCTTCAGTTCCTCCGCCTTTTCAATGGCGCGTGTGATGCAGCAGTCCGCCGCGATGATGTTCCCGTTGAACAGCACCCGGTAATGTCCGGATACGGACATGGTCGGTATCAGTGCCTCTTCCAGCCACTTCCATTTGGCCTTGATGCGTTCCGGGTTGCGGCATTCCTCGTCGGTGTCTATATCGTCAATCAGGATGCAGTCCGGGCGGAAGTTCTTGTTACGTGTACCACGGGGCGACTGCCCGGCTCCGATGGCTCGGAAGGAACAACCCGACTGGCAGGTAAATTCCCCTGTTTCCCATGCGCCCGGCTTTTTCTGCGTTCCGTAGTCCTGTATGATACGCTGGTTCTCTTCGAGATTGGCCATGAAGGGCAGGAGTAGACGCTGGGCGTTGTCCTGCGAGTTGGAGATGAGCAGCACGTTGCGCACCCGGCGGGTCAGCGCCAGCTTGATGATCTCCACCATGGCGCGTGCGGACTTGGCCAGCTCTCGTGACCAGGCCCTGACCTCGTACCATCTTTCATGCGCCATCATACGCCGTGTCGCCCTCTTGTGGAAGTCGGCGGGATTGCAGGTGTAATACTGCGCGAAGTAGTAGCGGAACCATGCCTCGTCGTCCGCCTCCAGCCGTTTTTTTCTGGTCTCGATCTCGGCGGTGGAATCCGCCGGGTTGATGTCCGAGTTTTCCCGGATGGAAGCGACCAGTTCGTTCCATCCTTCCAACGCCATCCGGTCTTGTGGTGTAAGCCTTTTCTTTGCCATGTCCTATGCGAGTTTTGATTTGACAAAAGCATCCAGCAGCGGGCAGACCTGTTTGGCCTGCTCTGCGTCGTAGGTACGCAACCATTTGAGCAGGTCGGCGAACACGGACGTGATATCCGCCAGCCCGACCTCCGTTTCCATCTTCTTGATGGCGTTCGCCAGCTTGGAGATGGTATCCGCTTCTGCGGCGTTGGGAAACCGCTCTCCCTGTTCCCGTTGGGCGATCTTGCCGTTGAGCTCGGCCAGTTGTCGGTACAGGTTCTTTAGTTGTTCCTCCTTGGTGATCGTGACCGATACCTTCAGGTGTTCCCAGTTTTCTGCGTTGATCCATTTGTTCACGGTGACGCGCGACACTCCCACCCGCTCGGCGATTTCCGCCTGCGTGAGGTTTTCCTTTACGAAGAGCAGTTTCGCCCATTCCTTGCGCTGTCCGGTAGTCATTTTATCCGCCATAGTGTCTTTTTTCAGACAAAGGTGGCTAAAAAACGACGTTCGGAAAAAAACTTGCCGCATGATACAACTTTATAGCGTAATGATAACATTATAAGCTGTGTATGATAAAAAACAGATTTGCCTGATCCCCTAAATACCTTCATTTTTGCACCGTAAACACGGCGGGAACCCGCCCTAAGCGATATAGAGAAATGAACCGTTTTTTTAATATGATACCCGGTGAGGACGCCTGCTGCATCCTTTTGTACGGTGACATCGGCGAATACAGCGATGTCACGGCGGCTGCCATAGTTCGCGAGCTCATGGAGGCGGAGGCATCGGGAAAAAGGATCGATGTCAGGATAAACAGTAACGGCGGCGATGTCTATACAGGTATTGCCATCTTCAACGCCCTACGCGGCAGCAAGGCGGATATCCATATTTATGTGGACGGCATCGCCGCCAGTATGGCCAGCGTGATCGCCCTGTGCGGAAAGCCCGTCGAGATGAGCAAGTACGCGAGACTGATGCTGCACAGCGTTTCGGGAGGTTGTTACGGCAACAAGACGGAACTCAGGCGCTGCTTGGAAGAGGTGGAGGCGTTGGAAAACACCCTCTGTGAGATGTACGCCCCGAAACTGGGCACCAGCGTGGAGGATATCCGGGCGCGTTACTTTGACGATGCCGACCACTGGCTGAAGGCGGACGAGGCCCTCGCGCTGGGTTTTATCGACGGGGTTTATGATGCCGATCCCGTACCGGAGGACAGTACGCCCGAACAGGTTTACCGCATATTCAACAACCGGCTTGAACAGCCATTAAACGATACCCAAATGAATTTAGAAGAAGTAAAGAAACGTCCGCGCTTCAAGGATTGCGCGACGGACTCGGACGTGTTCCGCGTGATGGACGCGCTCGAGGAGGAGGCGGGAAAGGTTCCCGGCCTGACAGCCGAGGTGGACAGGTTGAAAAAAGAGAACAAGGCTTTTACGGACAAGGCCAAAGAGGAGGACGAGGCGGCAAGGAAAAAATTGCTGGACGATGCCGAGGCCGACGGCCGTATCGATGCGACCACGCGTCCGGTGTATGAGAACCTGCTTAGCTCTGACCGTGAGAACGGGGAGAAAGCCCTGCAGAACCTGAAACCGAAAAAGAGAGTGACCACTGACCTGCGCGTGGAAGTGGGAGGCGAAAGCCCGTGGGACAAGCGCATGTCGGAAATCAAGAACAAACTAAACCGATAAACAATGGCAATAGTAGTAAAGAACACCAATTACAACGGCGAGGTACTGGAGCAGATCCTGACGCTTGCCGCCACGGGGAACGAGATCGTCGAGAAGGGGCTGATCATGGTCATTCCCGGCGTGGAGAAAAAAATCAGCCTGCCGCGCCTTAAAAGCGGCAAGATGTTGCAGAAACGTAAGGAACACCCGGGCATCGAGGATTCCAAGGGGAATTTCAACTATTCGGAGAAATCCCTTGACCCGGTGGACTTCATGGCCTTTACCGTGTTCAATCCCCGCGCCTACGAGCAGATTTGGCGCAAGTGGCAGCCCAAGGGCAACCTCGTGTTCGCCGAACTGCCCCCTGAAGGACAGAACGCCCTGCTGGCCGAGCTGACCAAGCAGGTGAAGTTCGAGCTGGGCGACCATTTTATCAACGGCACGTATGGGGATGACGACGACCATCTGATGAACGGTATCCTGACACAGATGACGAAAGATACCGAGCTTATCATCGTATCGGGTAAGCCGGCGACCATGTTGGAGAAGTTGAAGGCCGTGCGTAAGGCTATCCCCGTGGCCATCCGTAACAATCCGAACCTGCGCATTATCATGAGCGTTAACGATTTTGACAAGTACGACGATGAGTTGACCGAACGGGAGGCCAAGAACGCCAGCGAGACGGACGTGAACAGCAAGCGTTACAAGGGCATCACCATCGAGACGCTCTCCGCGTGGCCGGACGATCTGATCGTGACCACCCTCTGCTCGATGGGCGCGGACGGCAATTTCTTCGCCGCTGTCAACTTGCAGGATGACGAGGACGTGATCCAGATCGACAAGGTGTCCAATGCCAGTGAGCTGTATTTTTTCAAATTGCTGATGAAAGCAGATACGAACATCGCTTTCGGCGAGGAGGCTGTCGTGCTGGATACCCGTACCAACCCCGTGTTCAAGGCCGCGGAGAAAACCATTTCCGTGGAACCGGCCACCCTCACGTTTGAGAGTACCGGCGGCACGCAGAAGGTTGCGGTGACGGCTTCCGGTGAGTGGAGAGCAAGTGCGGCTCCGGCGGGCTTCAAAACAGTGGAAACGGACGAGGGCCTGACCGTTACGGCTGATCCGAACACAACCGGCAACAACAAGACCGGTACGATCACCGTCACCCTTGATGCCGACCGCAGTAAGACGGCCGAAATCACTTTGACCGCCAAAAAACAAGGAGGAGAGGGGTGATGGCCAAGTTGAAATACCTTGTCATCCATTGCACGGCCACGGCGGAAAGCCGTGAGGTGTCATCGGCGGACATCCGCCGTTGGCACACCGCCTCGGTAAGCGAGGGTGGCCGTGGCTGGAAACAGGTGGGTTACACCGACCTGTTTCACCTCAATGGCGGCGTGGAGCGTTTGGTGGACAACAACGAGGACGCAAATGTAGACCCGTGGGAAGTCACCAACGGTGCGGCGGGTTACAACTCCGTTTCCCGGCATATTGTGTATGCCGGAGGATGTGCCGCTGACGGCAAGACTCCGAAGGACACACGTACGGCCTCTCAGAAGAAGGCATTGGAGAAGTATGTGAAGGATTTCCACCGCCGCTTTCCGGATGTTCGCATTGTAGGACACAATGAGTTGGCGGCGAAAGCCTGCCCCAGCTTTGACGTACAGAAATGGCTTAAAGAAATCGGTATTAACCAATAAAAAAAAGAAGAAAGAAATGAAACGAATTATGTTGTTTTTGATGCTGATGCTTGGAACGGTGTCGGCAGTAATGGCCCAAGGAGTCGATGTTCCGGTTACGGATTATGACGCGATGATTGGCACGTTTGCCGGTTTTGCGGCCGGTGTGGTAGTATTGACGGAAGGCTTGAAAGGCTTGTTTCCGAATATGAAAGGCTGGGTAACCCAAATTGTCAGCTGGTGCGTCGGTATTGCAGGCGCCATGTTACTGTGGTGGTTGGATGCCGGATTCGTGTCGGATGTCCAGTGGTATATAGCCCTGCTTTACGGTTTCGGTGCGTCCCTTGTTGCGAACGGGATCGCGGACACAGGGTTGGTGCAATGGCTTATCGGCCTTATAGTCAAGAAATCGGAAAGCAAGGCATAAACAGGTATCAGAGATGGGGCTTAGTGAAATACTCAACCTGGTACTGGGCGGCGGTTTATTGGCGGCTGTCATCGGGCTTCTCACGCTGAAGGCGACTGTCCGCAAGGCGAATGCCGAGGCGGAGAAGGCGAGGGCCGAAGCCGAGACGGTCCGGATTGACAACACTGAGCAAGCCACCCGGATATTGATAGATAATATTGTTGAACCATTAAAGAAGGAATTGAATGAGACCCGGGAAGAACTGCGTGCGACCAAGAAGGAGTTTGGGTCTACCAAGCGCGAGATGGCTCGGCTTCGCAAGGCTATCGGTGATGCCGGCAATTGCAAGCATTCTGATGCTTGTCCTGTGCTTTTCCGGTTGCGTGAGCACCCGAAAGACAGTGAAGGAGACCTCCCGGACGGAGGCGAATCGGATGGCGGTGGGCAGTCTGGCCAAAGAAGTCCTCCTTGTACGGACGGAGGCGGTCCCGAAGTCGGAGGTACGGCTGGCGATACCGGCTGACAGTTTGATGAAACTACCCCCCGAAGCATCGTATAGCGGAAAGAGCGGGCAGGCGAACGTGTCGGTAAGCCGCGACGGAGACGTGATCGCCGTGCACGCGAGCTGCGATAGTCTGCAAATCATGGTCGAGTATTATGCGGGCAGGTCCGAGACGTACAGGAAGGCCTGGGAGGAAATGGCGGATTTGTACGAAGCGGAGATAAAACAGCGTTCGAACCCCGTTCAAATCTTCTTATATGGTTTCGGGGCTGGAATACTGATATGCGTTTTAGCGGTAATATTAATTCAAAAACAAAAGAAAGATGGCGGATAAGAATTTCATGTACGGCATCGGTGCCGTGAAATATAAGGATTTTGTCGTGGGCTATATCGAGAAAGGCTCCTTTGACTTGGGCGGCCAGAAACCTGAGGCGGCGAAAATCGAGGCGGAACAGGTGCCCGGTGCCCCGGTACTGGTCATAGCCCAGTCGAACGGTAGCATAGCGCCGACGTTCAATGTGATCCAGATGGACTTTGATAACCTGCACAAACTGCTGGGCGGTTCTCTTCATTACAAAAAAGAGGACACGGAAAAGAAAACCCCGGTGGGCTGGACGGCTCCCTCGACCGCGATGGTGATGCAGGGTCCCTGGGAACTTGCCCTTGTGTCCGGGAAGAGCATCCTGATGCCCAATGCGACACTGCTCTCCAATTTGGGCGGCAAGCTGACCCTGACAGAAACGGCGAAGATCGAGTGTACGTTGGAGGTGGCAATGCCGGAGGACGGTTCACAGCCTTACGGTGTGTTCGATACGGAATCCATTCCCAGTGAGTGGGAACAGTACAAGCTGCCGGCAGCGGAAGAGGCGACGGCACAAATCCAGACTGGGGAGGGTTAGCGTATGGATGACCGGTTGGAGCAGCTGGTGGAAATGGAATGTGCGGACGCGTTGCTGGACGGTGGCGTGTCCGTTCCCCTTAAAAGG
>ENA-UAOZ01001717-UAOZ01001717.1-human-gut-metagenome-genome-assembly--contig:-NODE-1717-length-9456-cov-9.929688_pt1 | contig 9456 bp, 10 predicted proteins | sample MGYA00243474_ERZ654565 | MGnify/ENA primary metagenome ERZ654565 (study PRJEB26926, sample SAMN06164854) | human gut metagenome | biome: ENVO:00009003; feature: ENVO:2100002; material: ENVO:00002003...
TTTAAACTTATACAGCTCCAAGCCGTTTCATGTAGCTCCATGTCAATCCGTGGAACCACTTTTCCTGATTGGACGTCTATGACTACCAAACCGAACTCTTTTTTCTGGATTAGTACAGCTTCGCACCAGCCGGAATATGGTCATCTACCATCAGAAGATGGAGCTTTTCTTCTCCTTCTTCCTCATGGATTGCACTGAGCAGCATTCCACAGGAATCAATTCCCATCATAGCTCTCGGTGGAAGATTTACGATAGCGATAAGAGTCTTTCCAACCAGTTCTTCCGGTTCATAATAAGTGTGAATACCGCTTAAAATCGTACGATCTACGCCTGTTCCGTCATCCAAAGTGAACTGTAACAACTTCTTGGATTTCTTAACTGCTTCACAAGCTTTTACTTTTACAGCTCTGAAATCTGACTTGCTGAAAGTATCGAAATCAACCATTTCTTCAAAGATTGGCTCGATCTTTACGTTGGAGAAGTCAACTTTTGCTGTCTCTGCAGGAGCAACTGTGGCTGTCTGAGCTACATTATTTGCTTCGTTTTTTGCAGAACCTTGTGACTTCATTGTCGGGAACAGTAAAACGTCGCGGATTGCTGCGCTGTCTGTGAGTAACATCACAAGACGGTCGATTCCGTATCCGATACCACCCGTTGGCGGCATACCGATCTCTAATGCATTTAAGAAATCCTCGTCTGTGTGCTCTGCCTCGTCGTCACCGGCTGCTGCATTTGCATCCTGTGCTGCGAAACGCTCACGCTGGTCGACCGGATCGTTTAACTCGGAGTATGCGTTACACATTTCCCATGTATTGATGAAAAGCTCGAAACGCTCTACCTTTGTAGGATCGCTCGGTTTCTTCTTGGTAAGCGGAGAAATCTCAATCGGATGATCCATGATAAAGGTCGGCTGGATCAGTTCTTTCTCACAGAACTCCTCGAAGAAGAGGTTGATGATATCACCTTTCTTGTGGCGTTCCTCGTATGCAATGTGATGCTCCTCAGCAAGTTTCTTTGCTGCTGCATCATCTGCTACGGTATCAAAGTCGATTCCGGTATATTTTTTAATCGCATCGTTCATGGTCATGCGTGTAAATGGCTTGCCAAGGTCGATCTCAATGCCATTGTAGCTGATCTTTGTACTTCCGCAGACTTTCTCTGCAAGATAACGGAACATGGACTCTGTTAGTTCCATCATGCCCTCATAGTCTGTGTATGCCTGATACAGCTCCATCAGTGTGAACTCCGGGTTATGACGGGTGTCAACACCCTCATTGCGGAATACACGGCCGATCTCGTATACACGCTCAAGTCCGCCGACGATCAGTCTCTTTAAGTATAATTCCAGAGAGATACGCAGTTTTACATCCTCATTTAAGGCATTGTAATGAGTCTCAAACGGTCTTGCTGCTGCTCCACCTGCATTCGATACAAGCATCGGAGTCTCAACTTCCATGAAATCACGGTCAGCTAAGAAGTTACGGATCTCTTTTAAGATTTTGGAACGTTTGATGAATACTTCCTTGCTCTCCTGATTCATGATCAGGTCGATATATCTCTGGCGGTAACGCATATCTGTATCAGTCAGTCCGTGGAACTTCTCCGGAAGGATCTGTAATGATTTTGACAGCAGTGTCATCTCCTCAGCATGGATAGAGATCTCACCTGTTTTGGTACGAAAAGCGTATCCTTTTACGCCCCAGATATCACCGATATCGGATTTCTTGAAATCTTTGTAGATCTCCTCACCAATATTGTCTCTTGCAACGTATACCTGGATACGTCCCTTTAAGTCCTGAATATTGCAGAATGATGCTTTTCCCATCACACGTTTGAACATCATACGGCCGGCAATCGATACCTGCTTGCCCTCCATTGTTTCAAAATTGTCAATGATATCGGTTGAGTGACTTGTCACATCATATTTTGTGATGACAAACGGATCTTTTCCGTTTTCCTGCAGTTCATGCAGCTTGTCATAACGTACCTGAAGCAGCTGGTTTAAATCCTGCTGGTTATTGTTCTGCTCTGCCATGTTTATCCTCCACTTGTTTTATTCCACGGACAGACATTCTGCCCTTGCGTCATATCTCTTAGTTTGCTCTGTGAATTGAAAGCACTTTGTATGAAAACTCACCTGCCGGTGTCTCGACAGTAACGGTATCACCTACCTGTTTGCCAAGCAGTGCCTTACCAACCGGCGACTCGTTTGAGATTTTACCTTTTAAGCTGTTTGCCTCGGTAGAACCAACAATCTTATACTCTAATTCCTCATCAAATTCGCAGTCAAGGATCTTTACGCTGCATCCAATGCTTACTTTATCTAAGTCAGCCTCTTCCTCTACAACTACTTCTGCGTTCTTTAAGATTTTCTCAAGTTCTTCGATACGTGCCTCGATATCTCTCTGCTCATCCTTTGCAGCGTCGTACTCAGCATTCTCAGATAAGTCTCCCTGCTCTCTTGCCTCTTTGATCTTCTGTGAAACTTCTTTTCTTCTTACAACTTTTAAGTTCTCTAATTCGTCTTCCAGTTTCTTGAGTCCTTCATAAGTCAGAATGTTTTTCTTGTCCATTGCATTTACCCTTCTTTATAATAATTATTGTTCGGTTCATGTATACGGCGGCACAATACTTTGCACCAGACGCTATGAACGATAAAAAGCCTTCTCAAATCTGTCCTGCCACGGCGCCCCCGTCTTCTTTTTTGGTCTCTTAACAATCACAGTATTATAACCGATAGGCACTGCTATGTCAAGATTTTCAGCTGTTCGCCAGGCTCTTTTATGGATGGGGATATAATGTTTTCCCAACGCGATCTGTTTTTCATACAGAGCACTGTTCCATTCAAAATCAAGCAGAAAAATACTGCTGTTTTTTTCCTTATTCTTTGCTAATCCAAGACGCTTTTTCGATACGATAAGTGAAACCAGTCCGGTCTTCTCATACATTGTCTCTGCAAACTCATGAAAATATGCAGGCCGGTCTGTATAAATTGTAAGCGCATTAAGCTCATCCCCGATCTGCTCCAGCACATCGAGCGTCCCTGCCGGCTCAAACATCCCTGCTCCATCCGGTTCCTCATCGATCACCTCGACAATCGCGCACTCCGGCTTCACACTTTTTGCCGCAAGAATGCCTTCGTACACTGGTTTAAAATCATATAAAAATTCATTGGAAAAGTACATCGCGCTTCTCCGTCATATTCCTTTTTCCATCTTTATGACAGCATTTTCTGATTCAGTACTTTTTCCGGAATTTTACTTATGTCTTTTTTGTTTCCTTCATTTTAACTTTACCGGATTGAATTTTTCTGCCAGTCGCTAAGTCACGAATCGCCTTTTGGCACTCGGATCATGCCATAAAACCGCAGACCTCCTGAAACAATGCCTCAAGCTGCTCATATGTCTCCACCTCGTTGATCCTGCCCCGCAGCTTAGAAGAGTTACGGTAGCCGGCTGTATACCAGGTGGCATGTTTCCTGATCTCACGGATCCCGGTGTATTCGCCTTTAAATTCAAGCTGCATGCGCGCATGCCTAAGAAGCATCTGCGTCACTTCCTCGAACGTCGGTTTCGGAAGTTCTTCACCCGTCTTAAAATAATGAAGGATCTGCGCAAAGATCCACGGATTTCCCTCCGCACCGCGTGCGATCATAAAGCCGTCACAACCGGTCTGTTTCTGCATTGCGATCACGTCCGCCGCCGTTAAAATATCACCATTTCCGATCACGGGGATGGAAACTGCCTCTTTTACCTGTCTTATGATATCCCAGTCAGCCTTTCCCGAATAAAATTGTGACCTTGTCCTGCCGTGGACTGCCACTGCCGCAGCACCGGATTCCTGCGCAATGTGAGCCATCTCAACCGCATTGACATGTTCCTCGTCAAATCCTTTGCGGATCTTGACCGTAACCGGCTTTTTGATTGCACGGGCAGTCTTTTCAATGATCTCCCCGGCGAGCTTTGGATTTTTCATAAGCGCAGAACCGTCGCCGTTGTTGACCACTTTCGGCACCGGGCAGCCCATGTTGATGTCTAAAATGTCAAATGGTCTGTCCTCGATCTGTTTTGCAATCTCACTCATGATATCCGGGTCAGAGCCAAACAGCTGCAGCGACACCGGATTCTCGCGTTTGTCGATCGTCAAAAGTTCTTCTGTATTTCTGTTTTTATAAAGGATCGCCTTTGCGCTGACCATCTCCATGCACAGCAGTCCCGCTCCCTGTTCCTTGCAAAGCAAACGAAATGGCAGGTCTGTCACGCCTGCCATCGGTGCTAATATCAGGTTATTTTCTAACGTTACATTTCCAATCTGAAGTCGTCTGATTTCTCCCATGCCACCATTTCCTAAATAATTCGCTCTCTTATACCCGATCCGGGCATCCTGAATCTCCCGGTCAGATATCTCTTATTTCTTAATCTTACCTGATTTACGGTTCTGCTTCTTATAAATAAGGTTCATTCCCTTCAATGTCAGGTTCGGATCATACACATCGATCACATCTGTCTCATTTGCAATGATACGTCCCAATCCACCGGTTGCAACAACCTTGACCGGTCCCATGTCAGCCTCTTCGATCATATGTTTCACGATATATTCCGTCTGTCCGATCTGTCCATATACAAGACCAGCCTGCATGCTTGAGATCGTCTCTTTCGCCAGAATGCTCTCCGGTTTGCGAATTTCGATCTCCGGCAGTTTCGCCGCATCTTCCCACAGTGCCTTTGCAGAAATACGGATTCCAGGTGCAGTCACACCGGAAACAAATGCACCGTTTTTATCGACCAGATCATAAGTTGTGGCAGTACCAAAATCAAGTACCAGTACCGGTCCGCCATACAGTTCATACGCTGCCGCTGCATCTACGATACGGTCTGCGCCGATCTGGCGCGGATTCTCTGTTACCACACGGATTCCCGTTTTTGTACCCGGTTCCACAATGATCGGATTGATGCCAAAATATTTGATGATCGCACCCTCTAAGGAATGCATCACATTCGGAACAACAGATGCTATGATCGCATCCTCAATATCATCGTGTCTGATGTTGTTCTGCTCTAACAGGTTTGACAGCAGCATTCCATACTCGTCCGAAGTACGCGGCATCTTCGTCGTGATACGAAAAGTTGCCATTACCTCATCCCCACGGAATACTCCTACAGTGATATTTGTATTTCCTACGTCAATCGTGATTACCATCGTATTTTCCTACCTTTTTCTTTACATTTCTGATTCGTCCACACCAATATATAACACTTTATAATACATCTCTAAAGCGCGAAGCAGTTCTTCTTTTGTGCGCTGCAGCTCACGTATTTTTAATCCACAGCCGATCTCATCATATAAAAGATCGTTCTCATCACTGGAAGTACGGAACTCTAAATTGCCTTCCTCATCAAATACAACCTGAAAAATACCACCGATATCCTCCGTAAAAAGGACACACATAATCTTTAATTCATCTTTGATCGAGTCCGGCAGTCCCTTAAAATCCTGATTCAGATAAAATTTTTTATTGTAAGCGCTCGCTCCGCAGAGCACTACTTCTTCTCTCTCAGACATATCCATATACTCCTCTCACGGAAACTTCGCCCGAGGATACCAGTTTTCTGCCTTCCCAAGTATCCACGATCAGCTCTCCATGCGGCGTAATTCCCATTGCTTTTGCCTCATAAGGCTCTTTGGGATCTAACACCCTGACCTGCTTATGCATATTGATCAGGTGTGCATCATATTCCTTGACCAGACCACTTAAGTCTTCTGTCTCTAAAAATATCCCATAATAACGTTCAAACTGCTCTAATACTGCTTCGATCAGCTCTGCACGGTTCACATGCTGTCCGGTCTCCATCAGAATCGAGGTCGCCACCTGTTCAATCTCTTTTGGAAATGATTCATTCTGGACATTAATACCAATACCGATGACAACATGATTGATATAGTCTAACTGTGCACTCATCTCGGTTAAAATTCCACAAACTTTTTTGCCGTTCATCACAATATCGTTCGGCCATTTGATCCCTGCTTCCTGTCCAGTTTTCTCCGAGATGGCTTTCGATACTGCAAGCGCTGCTATGAGCGTCAACATAGAAGCGCGATCCGGTGCAAAATCCGGTTTGAGCACCAGAGTCATAAATATCCCGACACCCGCCGGTGATTCAAATCCTCTTCCACGGCGGCCGCGGCCTGCTTCCTGTTTTTCCGCAACAACCAGCGTTCCAGTCGGATGTCCTTCCTCCGCAAGCTGTTTTGCCTTTGTGTTTGTGGAATCAATTGTATCAAAATAAAAAATTTCACGACCTGCCCACTTTGTTTTCCGGATGCTTTCCAGTTCTGCCGTATTCAGGCAGTCCGGTGTCGACACGATCTTGTATCCTTTATTCTGCACTGCCTCGATCACATATCCAGCCTCTTTTAACTGCTTCACCGCTTTCCAGATTGCAGTGCGCGATACTCCAAAGTGCTCACACAGTTCCTGACCGGAAATATAATCATCGGCTTCCTTTAATGCCGCTAGTAGCTGTGTCCTCATCTGTTTCCTCCAAAATATCCATACCCGGTACACTGTTCTTTGCTCATCTTACATTTGTGTGCCAGCACAAATTTTCACACTAATCTCCGAGCGTTGCAAGCATCACTGCCTTGATCGTATGCATACGATTTTCCGCCTCGTCAAATACGACAGACTGTCTGCTCTCAAATACTTCATCCGTTACTTCCAACTCACTGTAACCGAATTTCTCATAAACTTCCTTGCCGATCCTGGTCTTTAAGTCGTGGAATGCCGGCAGACAGTGCATGAAAATGGCACCCTCTTTTGCATTTGCCATAGCTTCTTTATTTACCTGATATGGCATCAGATCGTGGAGACGCTCCTCCCAGATCTCATCCGGCTCACCCATGGATACCCAGACATCCGTATAAATAACATCTGCATCTTTTGTTCCTTCTTTAACATCCTCTGTCAGGGTAATAGAAGCGCCCGTTTCTTTTGCAACACCTTCGCAATACTCTACCAGTTTTGCATCCGGGAAGTATTTTTTACTCGTACATGCAACAAAATCCATGCCGAGTTTTGCGCAGGTCACCATCAGGGAATTACCCATATTATAACGTGCGTCGCCCATGTAAACCAGTCTCACACCTTTTAATCTGCCAAGGTGCTCACGGATCGTCAGCATATCTGCAAGCATCTGTGTCGGATGAAACTCGTTGGTCAGGCCGTTCCATACCGGTACGCCTGCATATTTTGCAAGCTCCTCGACGATATCCTGTCCATATCCACGGTATTCAATACCATCAAACATACGTCCTAACACACGGGCGGTATCCGGGATGCTCTCTTTTTTGCCGATCTGGGAACCTGACGGGTCAAGGTAAGTAACATGCATGCCGAGATCATGTGCTGCCACCTCAAAAGAGCAGCGTGTTCTGGTGCTTGTCTTTTCAAAGATAAGTGCAATATTTTTTCCGGTCAGGCTGTCATGCGGGATGCCCTGTTTTTTCTTCGCTTTCAGATCTGCCGCAAGGTCGATCATGTATGTAATCTCTTCCGGTGTAAAATCCATTAGTTTTAAAAAATTACGTCCTTTTAAGTTCATGTCCTTTTCTCTCCTTTTGCATGGCTGCGCATATTTTCTTTTTATGCCACAACGGATGGTACACCACGCGCACCATCCGTTCTGATAAATTTTTTCTGATTTTATTTATGATCTGCTGCAATTTCCGTAACGGATTTTGCAAGACCTGCGATTCCCTGGATCTCAGATGGAATAATGATCTTGGTTGCTTTTCCATCTGCTGCTTTTGCAAATGCCTCTAAGCTCTTTAACTGGATCACATTCTGATCCGGTGCAGCTTCTTTGATCATGCGAAGTCCGTCTGCATTTGCCTGCTGAATCTTTAAAATAGCTTCTGCCTGACCTTCTGCCTCGCGGATCGTTGCCTCTTTCTTGGCTTCTGCACGTAAGATCGCTGCCTGTTTTTCAGCCTCTGCATCAAGAATTGCGGATTCTTTCTTACCTTCTGCAACAAGTACCGTTGATTTTTTCTCACCTTCTGCACGGAGAATCGCTTCACGGCGCTCACGCTCTGCTTTCATCTGTTTCTCCATCGCATCCTGAATTGCTGCAGGAGGGATGATATTTTTTAACTCAACACGGTTGACTTTAATTCCCCATGGATCCGTTGCAACGTCCAAAGAAGATCTCATTTTCGTATTGATCGTCTCTCTGGATGTCAGTGTCTCATCAAGTTCAAGATCACCGATGATGTTACGCAGTGTAGTTGCGGTCAAGTTCTCAATCGCCATGATTGGATTTTCGACTCCATATGCATAAAGCTTCGGGTCTGTGATCTGGAAATATACGACAGTATCGATCTGCATCGTTACATTATCTTTTGTGATAACCGGCTGCGGCGGGAAATCTACCACCTGCTCTTTTAACACAACTCTCTTTGCCACACGGTCGATAAACGGTGCTTTGAAATGAATACCTACAGACCATGTTGCAAGATAACCTCCCAGACGTTCTACCACGCATGCAGTTGCCTGCGGAACGATCTTAACACAGGATACTGCGATCAGCAGTGCTACAATAATTAAAATAATCAGTGCTACAATTACTCCTGGCATATAAAACTCCTCCCTAATTCAATTTTAAATACAGTATACTATCTGTTTTGTGCCTTTATTCATATTACTATATTTACTTTGAGATTACAACTAATCTTTTCATATGCGGTTACCAGATATTTTTTTTCTTCTAAAATGCCTGATAAGCACGACAACGGTTCCCACCAGAAATGGAAATACAAATGTGCCAAAGCGGTACAAAAGCGATGCTGACCCCGCCATGCCCGTGCCGACGATTCCGGCAAAAAGTGTCGTGAACACAAACTCTGTAGAGCCAATTCCCGCCGGAGACGGAATCACCGCCGCAAGCATAACGGACAGTGACGTGATCGCAAGCACCTGCGACAGAGTCAATGCCGGATTTCCCTGAAACTGGACGCCTTTAAAAAGAAGATACGGGATTCCATACCAGAAACAGCATTTCAACAGACAAAGAAAGATCACGCCTGTGGTTGCTTTTTTATTTTTCAGTAAATGCTTCGAGGCATCCTCAAGCATCATGCACTGTCTTTTGATCTCCGCTTCCATTATTTCAAATCTTCCGTGGAATTTTTGATTTACGATATCCAGCAGCCGGAAGATCAGCCGGTGGAATTTCTTTGAACAGCAGAACAGGAACAGACCGATGGTGATCACAAGTGTGACCGCATATCCGCCTGCTAAAAGTCCCGCGTAATCTCCAAACCAGTTTCTCATAAATTCCCAGTTCATCACAAAAAAGATTGCAGAAAACAATGCAATGCTTATTTTGTGGAGCGCATACTGTATCATATACCTGTCTCTTATACACATCTCCGAGCCCACGAGACCTCTCTACATCT
>ENA-UAOZ01001720-UAOZ01001720.1-human-gut-metagenome-genome-assembly--contig:-NODE-1720-length-9444-cov-5.208755_pt1 | contig 9444 bp, 4 predicted proteins | sample MGYA00243474_ERZ654565 | MGnify/ENA primary metagenome ERZ654565 (study PRJEB26926, sample SAMN06164854) | human gut metagenome | biome: ENVO:00009003; feature: ENVO:2100002; material: ENVO:00002003...
TGTACTGCTTGACCTCCTCGCCCTCCTTGTTGACGATCTTGATGACGGGGTTCTTGGTCTTGTCCTTCGACTCGATGACCACCTTCTCCGAAAGGCCGGTCTGTTCGTCACGCTCCTCACGGTAGGTAATACCCTCGACGACGCTGTCGTAAACGGCCTTACCTTCGTATTCGGAGATGATAACGGCATTGTACGGATCCCATTCGCAGATCAGGTCGCCCTTCTTGACCTCGGCACCGTCCGCCATGAAAAGCGTCGCGCCGTAGGGCAGGTTGTGCGTATAGAGTACGATCTCGGTCTTCGGGTCAACGATGCGGAATTCCGACTGGCGCGAAATGACGATGTTCATCGCCTCGCCGGCGGCATTCTTGCCCTTCACGGTACGCAGCTCGTCGATCTCCAGACGGCCTTCGTATTTCGAAACGACATTGGTCTCGACCGCCGAGCCTCCGGCCACACCACCGACGTGGAACGTACGGAGGGTCAGCTGCGTTCCCGGCTCACCGATGGACTGTGCCGCGATGACGCCGACCACTTCGCCGCGCTGTACCATGCGGGCCGTAGCCAGGTTGCGTCCGTAGCACTTGGCGCAGACGCCCCGGCGGGATTCGCAGGTGAGCACCGAGCGGATTTCGACCGACTCCAGCGGCGACTTCTCGATCGCCTCGGCGATGTCCTCGGTGATCTCCTGTCCGGCGCCGCAGATCACCTCGCCCGTGAGGGGATGGATCACGTCGTTGAGGGCCGTGCGGCCCAGGATGCGGTCGTAGAGGGTCTGCACCACGTCGTCGTTGCGCTTGATGGCCGTAGCCGTCAGGCCGCGCAGCGTGCCGCAGTCCTCCTCGTTGATAATCACGTCCTGCGCCACATCGACAAGACGGCGCGTGAGGTAACCCGCGTCGGCCGTCTTGAGGGCGGTATCGGCCAGACCCTTGCGGGCGCCGTGCGTGGAGATGAAGTACTCGAGCACCGACAAACCCTCCTTGAAGTTGGAGAGGATCGGGTTCTCGATGACCTGCTGGCCGCCTTCGACACCCGACTTCTGGGGCTTGGCCATCAGGCCGCGCATACCCGAAAGCTGGCGGATCTGCTCCTTGGAGCCTCGGGCGCCCGAGTCGAGCATCATATAGACGGGGTTGAATCCGTCGTCGTCCCGCACCAGCGTGTCGATCACCGACTTGGTGAGCTTCGTGTTGATGTTGGTCCAGATGTCGATGATCTGGTTGTAGCGCTCGTTGTTGGTGATAAGACCCATGTTGTAGGACTCGATCACCTCGTCCGAGCGGTCGTAACCCTCCTGCACGAGCTTCTGCTTCTCGTCGGGGATAATCACCGCGTCGAGGTTGAACGACAGGCCGCCCCGGAAAGCCATCCGGTAGCCCATGTTCTTGATGTCGTCGAGGAATGCGGCCACCTTGTCGGCGCCGGCTTTCTTCATCACCACGGCGATGATGTCCCGCAGCGAACGTTTTGTGAGGATTTCGTTGATATACCCCACCTCGGCGGGCACCACCTGATTGAAGAGGATGCGGCCGATGGTCGTCTCCTTGAGCACGCGCACGGGATTGCCCTGCTCGTCCAGGTCATCGACCATACACCGCACGATGGCGTGCAGGTCGGCCCGCTTCTCGTTGTAGGCGATGATCGCCTCCTCGGGACCGTAGAACGTGAGCCCCTCGCCTTTGACGCCCTTGCGGGGCTTGGTGATGTAGTAGAGGCCGAGCACCATATCCTGCGAGGGGACGGTGATCGGGGCTCCGTTGGCGGGGTTGAGCACGTTGTGCGAGCCGAGCATAAGCAGCTGGGCCTCCAGGATGGCGGCGTTGCCCAGCGGCAGGTGCACGGCCATCTGGTCGCCGTCGAAGTCGGCGTTGAACGCGGTGCAGGCCAGCGGATGCAGCTGCATGGCCTTGCCCTCGATCAGCTTGGGCTGGAAAGCCTGGATACCGAGGCGGTGAAGCGTCGGGGCGCGGTTCATCAGCACGGGGTGGCCCTTGATGACGTTCTCGAGGATGCCCCAGATCACGGGATCCTTGCGGTCGATGATCTTCTTGGCCGACTTGACCGTCTTGACGATGCCGCGCTCGATGAGCTTGCGGATCACGAACGGCTTGTAGAGCTCGGCGGCCATATCTTTCGGAATACCCATTTCGTGCATCCTGAGCTCGGGGCCCACGACGATGACCGAACGGGCCGAGTAGTCCACGCGCTTACCCAGCAGGTTTTGGCGGAAACGGCCCTGCTTGCCCTTGAGCGAGTCGGAGAGCGACTTGAGCGGGCGGTTCGACTCGTTTTTCACGGCGTTGGACTTGCGCGAGTTGTCGAACAGCGAGTCCACGGCCTCCTGCAGCATGCGTTTCTCGTTGCGCAGGATCACCTCCGGGGCCTTGATCTCGATCAGGCGCTTGAGGCGGTTGTTGCGGATGATTACGCGGCGGTAGAGGTCGTTCAGGTCGGAGGTGGCGAAGCGTCCGCCGTCCAGCGGCACCAGAGGCCGCAGCTCGGGCGGGATCACGGGGATCACCTTGAGCACCATCCATTCGGGCTTGTTCAGCCCGCCCGAGGCGCGGAACGACTCGATCACGTTGAGGCACTTGAGGGCCTCGCTCTTGCGCTGCTGCGAGGTCTCGGTCGAGGCCTTGTGCCGCAGGGCATAGGACATCGAGTCGAGGTCCACCTGCTGCAGGAGCGTGAAGATCGCTTCGGCGCCCATCTGGGCCACGAATTTATTGGGGTCTGCGTCGTCGAGTGCCTGGTTGCCCTTGGGCAGCGTGGCCAGGATATCGAGGTACTCCTTCTCGGAGAGGGTCTGGAGCTTCTCCACGCCCGCCTCGGCCGCCACGCCCGGGTTGATGACCACATAGCGTTCGTAGTAGATGATCGCCTCCAGCTTCTTGGAGGGGATGCCCAGCAGGTAGCCGATCTTCGACGGCAGCGAGCGGAAATACCAGATGTGCACCACCGGGACCACCAGCGAGATGTGTCCCATGCGCTCGCGGCGCACCTTCTTCTCGGTCACCTCCACCCCGCAGCGGTCGCAGACGATGCCCTTGTAGCGGATACGCTTGTACTTGCCGCAATGACACTCGTAGTCCTTGACCGGCCCGAAGATGCGCTCGCAGAACAGACCGTCGCGCTCGGGCTTGTAGGTACGGTAGTTGATGGTCTCGGGCTTGAGCACCTCGCCGCTCGACTGGGCCAGAATCTCCTCGGGGGAGGCCAGGCCGATCGAAATCCGGCTGTACCCGCCGTTTGACTTGTTATCTTTGTTGAATGGCATAATATGATCTTTTTTCTTATCTTCTAATTACCGGCTCCGCCTATTCGAGTTTGACCGAAAGGGCCAGACCCCGCAGCTCGTGCAGCAGCACGTTCATCGCCTCGGGGATGCCCGGCTTAGGCAGGTTGTCCCCCTTGACGATGGCCTCGTAAGCCTTGGCCCGGCCCATCACGTCGTCGGACTTGATGGTCAGGATCTCCTGCAGGATGTTGGCGGCGCCGAAGCCCTCGAGCGCCCACACCTCCATCTCGCCGAAGCGCTGGCCGCCGAACTGCGCCTTACCGCCCAGCGGCTGCTGGGTGATGAGCGAGTAGGGACCGATCGAACGGGCGTGCATCTTGTCGTCGATCATGTGGCCCAGCTTGAGCATGTAGATCACCCCGACGGTGGCCGGCTGGTCGAACATTTCGCCCGTGCCGCCGTCGTAGAGGTAGGTGCGGCCGCTGCGCGGGATGCCCGCCTTGGCCGTGTACTCGTTGATCTGCTCGAGCGAGGCGCCGTCGAAGATCGGAGTGGCGAACTTCATGCCCAGCTCCTTGCCGGCCCAGCCCAGCACCGTCTCGTAGATCTGTCCCAGGTTCATACGCGAGGGCACGCCCAGCGGGTTGAGGCAGATATCCACGATCGAGCCGTCCTCGAGGAAGGGCATATCCTCGTCGCGCACGATGCGCGCCACGATGCCCTTGTTACCGTGGCGGCCGGCCATCTTGTCGCCCACCTTGAGCTTGCGCTTCTTGGCGATATAGACCTTGGCCATCTGGATCACGCCCGTCTGCGGCAGCTCGTCGCCGTTGGTGATGTTGTATTTCTCGCGCTTGACGGCGGCGTCGGCCTTCTTCCACTCGATCGTATAGTTGTTGATCGTGCGTTCGATCAGCGCGTCCGTGTGCTCGTCGCCCGTCCAGCGGCAGGTTCCCAGGTTGAGGTAGCCCATCGCCACGCCGCTCTTCTCGTCGGTGGACTTGGAGGCGATCTCCTCCAGGAGCTTCTGCGTGAACTTCGTGCCGGCGGGATAGAGCTCCACGCCGAAATAGTCGGTGATGCCGACGCTGACACGGCCCTGCACGAGGGTCATCAGCTTCGACACGAGCCGCTTGGTGAGCTCCGCGATGCGGGCGGCGAACTGCTCGTCGAGTTTCTCCAACTGGGTTTTCTCGGCGTTCTTGCCTTTCTTGCCCTCCTTGCTGGCGCGGCTGTACAGCTTGGTGTCGATCACCACGCCGTGCAGCGACGGCTGGGCCTTGAGCGAGGCGTCCTTCACGTCGCCGGCCTTGTCGCCGAAGATGGCCCGCAGCAGCTTCTCCTCGGGCGAGGGGTCGCTCTCGCCCTTCGGGGTGATCTTGCCGATCAGGATGTCCCCCGGATGGACGTTGGCGCCGATGCGGATGATGCCGTTGGCGTCGAGGTCGCGCGTGGCGTCCTCGCTCACGTTGGGAATGTCGGAGGTGAGTTCCTCCACGCCGCGCTTGGTGTCGCGGACCTCCATGATGTACTCGTCCACATGGACCGAGGTGAAGATGTCCTCGCGCTGGATGCGTTCCGAGATCACGATGGCATCCTCGAAGTTATACCCCTTCCAGGGCATGAAGGCCACCTTGAGGTTGCGGCCCAGGGCCAGCTCGCCGTGCTGCGTCGAGTAACCCTCGGTGAGTATCTGTCCCCTGACCACCTTGTCGCCCGTGAGCACGGTCGGCTTGAGGGTGATCGAGGTGTTCTGGTTGGTGCGGCGGTAGCGCGGCAGCTCGTAGGTGGTCACCTCCGGCTCGAACGAGCAGGTCTGCTCCTCCTCGGAGCGCAGGTAACGCACCTGGATCTTCGAGGCGTCGGCGAAGACGACCTCGCCGTCGCCCTCGGCGATGATCTGGATGCGGCTGTCGGAGATCATGTCCCGCTCGATGCCGGTGCCGACGATCGGCGCCTCGCACGTCACCAGCGGCACGGCCTGGCGCATCATGTTCGAGCCCATCAGGGCGCGGTTGGCGTCGTCGTGCTCCAGGAACGGAATAAGGCTTGCGGCGATCGAGGCGATCTGGTTGGGAGCCACGTCCATCAGATTGACCTCGGCAGCCGTGACCACCGGGAAGTCGGCACCCTGGCGGGCCTTGATGCGGTCCGGCCGGAGGAAATGGCCCTCCTCGTCGATGGGCATGTTGGACTGGGCGACCACCTTGCCCTCCTCCTCCTCGGCCGAGTAGTAGCGGATGCGGGAGTTGTCCAGGTCGATGCGTCCCTCCTCCACCGAGCGGTACGGGGTCTCGATGAAGCCCATGGGCGAAATCTTCGCATAGACGCACAGCGAGGAGATCAGGCCGATATTCGGGCCCTCGGGCGACTCGATCGGGCAGAGGCGGCCATAGTGGGTATAGTGCACGTCGCGCACCTCGAATCCGGCGCGGTCACGCGACAGACCGCCTGGGCCGAGGGCCGAGAGGCGGCGTTTGTGCGTGATTTCGGCCAGCGGGTTGATCTGGTCCATGAACTGCGAGAGCTGCGAGGTGCCGAAGAAGGAGTTGATTACCGACGACAGGGTTTTGGCGTTAATCAGATCCACCGGGGTGAAAACCTCGTTGTCGCGCACGTTCATCCGCTCGCGGATGGTGCGGGCCATCCGCACGAACCCGACCGAGAACTGGTTGGAAAGCTGCTCGCCCACCGTGCGCACGCGCCGGTTGGAGAGGTGGTCGATGTCGTCCACGTCGGCTTTCGAGTTGATGAGCTGGATCAGGTATTTGATGATGGCGATGATGTCCTCGCGCGTGAGCGTGCGGGTTTCGGGGTCGATGTCCAGGTCGAGTTTCTTGTTGATCCTGTACCGGCCCACGTCGCCCAGGTCGTACCGCTTGTCCGAGAAAAAGAGCTTCTCGATCACGTCGCGGGCGGTCGCCTCATCGGGCGGCTCGGAAGCGCGCAACTGGCGGTAGATGTAAACCACGGCCTCCTTTTCGGAGTTGCAGGGGTCTTTCTGCAGGGTGTTGTATATGATCGAGAAGTCGATGCCCGACTGGTTCTCCTTGTGCAGCAGAATGGTCTTGGCGCCGCTTTCGATGATCTGGTCGATGTGCTCCTCTTCCAGCACGGTTTCGCGGTCCACGATCACGTTATTGCGTTCGATCGAGACCACTTCGCCCGTATCCTCGTCCACGAAGTCCTCCACCCAGGTCGAGAGCACGCGGGCCGCCAGCTTGCGGCCTACGGCCTTCCTGAGAGCCGTTTTGGAGACCTTCACCTCGTCCGCGAGGTCGAAAATCTCGAGAATCTGCTGGTCGGCCTCATAGCCGATCGCCCGCAGAAGCGTGGTGACGGGGAGCTTCTTTTTGCGGTCGATGTAGGCGTACATCACGTTGTTGATGTCCGTGGCGAACTCGATCCACGACCCCTTGAAGGGGATGATGCGGGCCGAGTAGAGTTTGGTGCCGTTGGTGTGCATGCTTTGGCCGAAGAACACGCCCGGCGAGCGATGCAGCTGCGAGACGATGACCCGCTCGGCGCCGTTGATGACGAACGTGCCCCGCTCGGTCATGTAGGGGATCGTACCGAAATAAACGTCCTGAACCACCACGCCGAAATCCTCGTGCTCGTCGTCGGTGCAATAGAGCTTGAGTTTGGCCTTCAGAGGCACGCTGTACGTGAGTCCGCGCTCGAGGCACTCCTCGATCGAGTAGCGGGGCGGGTCGATATAATAGTCGATAAACTCCAGGACGAAATTGTTCCTGGTATCGGTGATGGGGAAATTCTCCTGAAACACCTTGTAGAGCCCCTCGTTCTTGCGGTTCTCGGCGGTGGTGTCCATCTGGAAAAAATCCCGGAACGATTTAAGCTGCACCTCCAGCAGATCCGGGTAGGGCACCCGGTTCCTGACTGTGGAGAAGCTAATTCTTTGTTGTTGTTTTGTAGCGGACATCGGCAAAATCCATTGTTTAGTTGAGTGCAGTTAAGGGCTGCACACCCTCGAAACGGGCTTCCGTCTATCCCGTCAATGCCCCCAGCGTACAATGTACCCTCTGAGAGCATCCCTAACCCCAAAGAACAGGCACAGCGCTGACGGCACTCCTGATCTTTAGACTAAGAAAGGCATAGAGCTTACATCGCGCGTAAGCTCTATACCTGTTGTCCGAAGACTTTAAGCAGACGAGCTACTTAACTTCAACTTCAGCACCGGCCTCCTCGAGCTGAGCCTTGATGGACTCGGCCTCCTCCTTGGAAACACCCTCCTTCACGGCCTTGGGAGCTGCGTCAACCAGCGCCTTGGCATCGCCGAGCGAGAGACCTGCGAGGTCCTTCACGGCCTTGATAACCTGGAGCTTGGCCTGACCGGCGTTCTTCAGGATCACGTCGAACGACGTTTTTTCGGCGGCGGCAGCCTCGCCGGCGCCGGCAGCAGGTGCGGCGACTGCGACAGCAGCGGCGGCGGGTTCAATGCCATACTCGTCCTTGAGGATGGTAGCCAGTTCGTTTACCTCCTTAACTGTCAAATTCACCAATTCTTCAGCTAATTTCTTTACATCTGCCATAGTTGTAATTGTATTAAATTTCTTGTTTTTTGTTCTTAATGGTTAGTTTCTTTCTTCCAGCGTCTTTACGATGCCCGCGATCTTCTGACCCGCGTTACCCTGCAATGCGGAGATAACCCGCTTGGCCGGGGACTGCAGCAGGGCCACGATGTCGCCAATGAGCTCCTCGCGGCTCTTCACGTTGCAGAGCGCGTCGAGCTGGTTGTCGCCCACATAGACGCAACCCTCGACATAGGCGGCCTTCAGCAGCGGCTTGTCGCCCGATTTGCGGAAATCCTTAATCAGCACGGCGGGAGCTTTCCCGGTCTGCGTAAACAGCACCGAGGTAGGACCCTCCAACACCTTCACCAGCTCGGCGTCGGCCTTATCGACCTGTTCGAGCGCTTTGCCCAGCAGCGTGTTTTTGACCACGACCAGCTTGACCTGGCTCTCGAAGCACTTGCGGCGCAGCGAGGCGGTCTGCTCGGCATTGAGCGACTCGATGTCGGCGATGTAAAAGTGAGGATACGCGTTGAGCTGCTCGGCAAGACCGTCGATCACAGCCTTCTTTTCTTCCTTGGTCATCTTCGTTCTCCTCCCTCTTATTTAAGTTCTACTGATTTGGAATCGACCTGCAGACCGGGGCTCATCGTGGTCGAGAGGTAAATACTCTTCACGTAGGCGCCTTTGGCGGCAGACGGCTTGAGCTTGAGAATCATGCCCAGCACCTCCCTGGCATTGTCCACGATCTGGTCGGGCGAGAAGGAAATCTTGCCCACCGACGTATGGACGATACCGAACTTATCGACCTTGAAGTCGATCTTACCCATCTTCACCTCGCGGACGGCTTTACCCACCTCCATGGTCACCGTACCCGTCTTGGGGTTCGGCATCAGGCCGCGCGGACCCAGGATACGTCCCAGCGCACCGACCTTGCCCATGACGTTGGGCGTGGTGATGATTACATCCACATCCGTCCATCCGCCCTTGATCTTATCCACGTATTCGTCCAGCCCGACATAGTCGGCACCGGCTGCCTTGGCCTCCTCCTCCTTATCGGGGGTGCAGAGCACCAGCACGCGGACCTGCTTGCCCGTACCGTGCGGAAGCGTCACCACGCCGCGGACCATTTGGTTGGCCTTGCGGGGATCAACTCCCAGACGCACGTCGATATCCACGGAAGCATCGAATTTCGTAAAGGTAATTTCCTTCAGAAGAGCGGCGGCCTCGGCAAGTTTGTAAGCCTTTTCGAGCTCCACCTTTGCGTAGGCGATCTTTTGATTTTTTGTCAACTTACTCATCTTCGTTACATATTAGGAAATTCACCGACGACGTTGATACCCATGCTGCGTGCGGTACCGGCGACCATACGCATGGCGGACTCCAGCGTGAAGCAGTTCATGTCGGGCATCTTGTCCTGAGCGATCTCCCGGACCTGATCCCACGTCACCTGTCCCACCTTGTCGCGGTTGGGCTGTGCGGAACCCGTCTTGACCTTGGCAGCTTCCTTGAGCTGGATGGCTACGGGCGGCTGTTTTACGACGAAATCGAACGACTTGTCGGAATAGACCGTGATGATGACCGGAAGCACCTTCCCCGCCTTGTCCTGCGTGCGGGCGTTGAACTGCTTGCAGAAGTCCATGATATTGACTCCTTTGGAACCCAACGCCGGGC
>ENA-UAOZ01001753-UAOZ01001753.1-human-gut-metagenome-genome-assembly--contig:-NODE-1753-length-9314-cov-7.715520_pt1 | contig 9314 bp, 6 predicted proteins | sample MGYA00243474_ERZ654565 | MGnify/ENA primary metagenome ERZ654565 (study PRJEB26926, sample SAMN06164854) | human gut metagenome | biome: ENVO:00009003; feature: ENVO:2100002; material: ENVO:00002003...
TATTATAGATTATATGACCTTAAAAAATCTGTCCAGTTAATTGTAACCTATCCACAATCCGTAGTGTTGGTGTCCGAGGTGCAGACTTAGTAACAGATAATTATTGGGAACAAATTGATTTGTTCTCAAGTGTGGAGAAGCGTGAAAAGCAGATGAAGATGGATTCGGCGGTGGATGAGATACGCAAAAGATTTGGATTTTACAGTATCCAGAGGGGACTCATGTACCGGGACAGGATTTTGTCGGCAGTCAATGCGAAAGAAGAACACACAGTACATCCACATGGGTACTTTTCAGGTTAGCAACGAGAAGTGCCAATAGAGTAAAGAAGAGGGAGGCGGAACATGAGCGAAGCAGCAAGAATTAATCTGGTAGACAGAGCACCATTGACGGAGAAGCAGCAGAATGTGTATGAAAGCATTATGCAATATCAGCGTGTGAATGGCTATGCTCCTACTATCAGGGAGATATGCAAGATGGTAGGGGTGGCATCGACTTCAAGTGTTTATGCACATCTGAAAATATTAGAAGAAAAAGGCTATATAGCAAGGAAGATGGATGCTTCCAGAGCAATAGCAATCTTGTAAGGAAGGTGATTACATTGAGCAATAAGGTATATGTTGATGTACTTGCAGAGTTTTCAAAGGACGGACTGCTCATTCCCAAAGAGATAACATGGGAAGATGGCAGAAAGTATGAGATTACACGAGTAAAAGACAAGCGCAGAGCAGCCAGTACAAGAGCTGGTGGAGTTGGAGAGCGTTATACCTGTGTGGTAGCTGGAAAGGAAATATTCCTTTTCTATGAAAATAACAATATGTGGTTTATGGAAACACTTACCGAGGAACTTCGTGGTGTTATTTTCCAGAATCCGCTTACGGATGTGTGGGAGACAGCAGACCAGTATCTCAGCGGAAATGTGCGTGAGAAACTTGCCATAGCAGCCACTTATGCGGAAAATCACCCGGTGTATGCCCCAAATGTACAGGCTCTTACGCAGGTACAGCCGAGGGAGCTGGACGCATCGGAGATTGAGGTGCGTATCGGTGCCACTTGGATTGATCCAAAGTATATCAATGATTTTATGCGTGATATTTTCCAGACACCGGAACATTTATTTCGCAGGGATACGATTGGTGTGCAGTTTTCGGGTGTAACCGGAGAGTGGAACATTAAGGGGAAGAATGCAGATTTTGGTAATACACTTGTAAATATGACCTATGGTACAAGCCGGGTAAATGCCTATAAGATACTGGAAGATTCCCTGAACCTCAAAGATACGAGAGTATATGACACCATTGAGGAGGATGGAAAGGAAAAGAGAGTCCTCAATAAAAAGGAAACCATGATTGCAAGCCAGAAGCAGGAAGCAATAAGGGAGGCATTTAAGGACTGGGTATTCCGTGATCCGGAACGCAGGCAGACACTTGTGGCAAAATATAATGAGCTTTTCAATTCCACCAGACCAAGAGAATATGACGGTTCGCATCTGAAATTTCCAGGCATGACACCGGATATTGAATTAAAGCCGCATCAGAAAAATGCGGTTGCCCATGTGCTGTATGGAGATAATACCCTGCTTGCGCACTGTGTTGGTGCCGGAAAGACCTTTGAGATGACAGCGGCAGCAATGGAAAGCAAGCGTCTGGGATTATGCCAGAAGTCATTATTTGTAGTACCGAACCATTTGACGGAGCAGTGGGCAAGTGATTTTCTTCGGTTATATCCTGGAGCAAATATCCTTGCGGCAACGAAAAAGGATTTTGAACCCGCCAACCGTAAGAAATTTTGTTCCCGTATTGCCACAGGCGATTATGATGCCGTTATCATCGGGCATAGCCAGTTTGAAAAAATCCCGTTATCACAGGAAAGACAGGCGGCAACCATTGAAAGGCAGATTGATGAGATCGAGCTTGCCATTGAACAGGCGAAAAAGGATAATGGGGAGCGTTATACCATTAAGCAGATGGAAAAATCAAGGAAAGCATTGCAGGTGCGTCTTGATAAATTAAATGATCAGAGGCGGAAAGATAATGTCGTAACCTTTGAGCAGTTGGGTGTAGACAGGCTGTTTGTGGATGAGAGCCACAATTACAAGAACCTGTTCCTTTATACGAAAATGAGGAATGTAGCTGGTATTGCACAGACAGAAGCGCAGAAGTCCTCCGATATGTTTGCCAAGTGCCAGTATCTTGATGAAATCACAGGCGGCAAGGGTGTAACTTTTGCGACCGGAACGCCAATTTCCAACAGCATGACGGAGCTTTATACGAATATGCGTTATCTCCAGTATGGTACGCTTCAGAAGCTGGGACTGGGACATTTCGATGCGTGGGCGGCTTCTTTTGGGGAAACACAGACCGCCATAGAACTTGCACCGGAGGGAACCGGATACCGGGCAAAGACAAGATTTGCGAAGTTTTTCAATCTTCCGGAGCTGATTGCACTTTTCAAGGAGAGTGCGGACATTCAGACACCGGATATGTTAAAACTTCCTGTGCCGGAAGCAGAGTATGAAAATGTGGTGTTAAAGCCGAGTGAATTTCAGAAAGAAATGGTGGCTTCTCTTGCGGAACGTGCTGAAGCAGTCCGGGACAGACAGGTGCAGCCTTACGAGGACAATATGCTAAAGATTACAAATGACGGAAGAAAGCTGGCACTTGACCAGAGGCTGCTCAACGATATGCTTCCGGATGAGGAAAATTCTAAAGCGGCAACATGTGTGGAGAAAGCCTATGAGATATGGGAGAACACCAAAGAGCAGAAGTCAGCACAGTTGATTTTCTGTGATTTATCGACACCGAAGGGTGATGGCACTTTCAATGTGTATGAGGATATAAAAAACAAGCTCATGGAAAAGGGAGTGCCGGAGCAGGAGATCGCATTTATCCATGATGCCAATACAGAACTTAGAAAAGCGGAGCTGTTTGCAAAAGTAAGAAGCGGACAGGTTCGTTTTTTATTAGGTTCCACAGCAAAAATGGGAGCCGGTACGAATGTGCAGGACAGATTGATTGCACTGCATCATCTGGATGTGCCTTGGCGTCCTTCTGATATTGAACAGCAGGAAGGTCGTATTTTACGACAGGGCAACCAGAATGATAAGGTCAAGATATTTCGTTATGTTACGGAAGGTACGTTTGACAGTTATTCGTGGCAGCTCATCGAGAATAAACAGAAATTCATCGGACAGATCATGACCAGCAAATCCCCGGTGCGAAGCTGTGAGGATGTGGACGAAGCGGCACTTTCCTATGCAGAAGTCAAGGCACTTGCCACAGGTAATCCCTACATAAAAGAAAAAATGGATCTCGATATTCAAGTATCAAAGCTGAAACTGATGAAGGCAAACCATACCAGTCAGAAGTACAGGCTGGAGGATAACATCACACAACATTATCCGCATCAGATCGCCATTTTCAAGGAGCGTATCGAAGGCTTTACCGCTGATATGAATAAATATGCGAAAAATAAGCCGGAGGATAAGGAGCAGTTCTTTATGCAGGTGGGTGGAAAATCATACACCGACAAAAAGGAAGCTGGAACTGCAATCATAGCCATGTGTAAGGAGATTAAAGGCATCAATGCCAGTGCGGATGTAGGTGAATATCTTGGATTTAAGCTGAATGTAACCTTTGATTCTTTTAACAATAAGTTTGTGATGAATGTCAAGGGAGCCATGAGCCACCCGATGGAGGTCGGCTCTGACCCGCTTGGAAATATCACAAGAATCAACAATGTACTGGAAGCCATGCCGGCACAGCTTGAGGAAGCACAGACGAAGCTATCCAATGTGGAACATCAGCTTGAAACAGCAAAAGCAGAGGTAGACAAGCCATTTCCACAGGAAGCAGAACTTGCCGAGAAACTGGAGCGTCTGGCAGAGCTTAATTCTTTACTCAACATGGATGAAAAGGGCGATGATGCGATTGGCATGGATGACGAAGCCACGGAACCGGAAAAACCACATGAAGATGTGAAATCGGTGGATGAAAAAGGGGATGAGGTTGCTGATATGCCAGCAAGGTAGAGTAATCTTGGAAAACCGGTTACGGATAATAAGCTGTCAGACCGACCAGCAGAACGGACTTCATTGCAAGAAAGGCTCGCAGCAATGAAGGCAAGAGTGTCTGGGACACCTGCAGGAAGGGATGCAGTAGATAAGGCAAAGGGGAAAGATCAGATTTTATAAAAAGTTTTATTCCCAACTTTATTCCCAACCTGTCAGAACTATTCGGGTTGGGAATAAAAGCAGGATTATTAAAATGTTATAGCAGATGATGTAAGGGCAGTCAGTAGTGGCTGCCTTTTATCGTACAAAATGGAGGTCATTTATGGCAGAAAATAATACAGAAAAACAGCGTGTGCAGGAGCTTACGGATAAACTGGAGCAGGGATTGCAGGATTTATTCAACAGTGACAGTTACCGCAATTATCTTAGCACGATGTCAAAATTTCATAATTATAGTTTTAACAACACGTTATTAATTGCGATGCAAAAGCCTGACGCTACGCTAGTGGCCGGATACAAGGCTTGGCAGAAGAATTTTGAGCGTCATGTAAATAAAGGGGGAAAGGCAATCCGTATCCTTGCACCTGCACCTTATAAAATTAAAGAGGAACGGGATAAGATTGATCCGGTTACACAAGAGTTGTTGCTTGATAAGGACGGAAATCCGCAGAAAGAGGAAGTCGAGATAACAATTCCGGCATTCCGGGCAGTATCCGTTTTTGATGTGGCGCAGACAGACGGAAAGCCGATACCGGAACTTGCGGCAAAGGAGCTTCTTTCAGATGTGGAAGGATATCAGGATATGATTCATGCAGTAGAAGCCATTTCACCAGTACCGATTGAACTGGAGGAGATTGCAGGAGATTCCAAAGGCTATTATGACAGGGAAGCAAAGCGGATTGCGGTACAGGAAAACATGAGCGAGAGCCAGACATTAAAGACCATGATCCATGAGGCGGCTCATTCTAAGCTGCACAGTAAGGAAGTGGAGCAGGATGAGCAAATGCGAAAAGACCGCAACACCAAAGAGGTGGAAGCGGAGAGCATTGCTTATACGGTATGCCAGCATTTTGGAGTGGACACTTCCGATTATTCCTTTGGATATATTGCCGGATGGAGCAGTGGCAGAGATACCAAGGAACTGAGAGCTTCCATGGATACGATACGGAGGACAGCTTCGGAGTTGATTACCGGGATAGAGGAACAATTACAGGAATTACAAAGGAACAGGGAAGTATCACAGGAACAGACAAAGGACAGTATTCTCCTCATACAGAATACTGACCTTTCAGAGTTCAGTCTGCTTGATGTTTATGGCATGGACAGACCGGAATTGATGCAGGCATTATCGGAAATGTCGGATGATGACAAGTTGAGCATACAGGCGTATTTGGAGAGCAAAGGCGCATGGACGGCAGAAATCGGCAATCAGGATTCCGGAGAGTACGGAGAGTATCATCTGGATGTGCGTTATAACACGGATACAGATGAGCTGATTGATATGAAGGAGAGAAAGGCAGCCCATGATAAGGCAATGCAGGAAGAACTTGCAGAGAGTGATTCCAACAGGGAAGCACAGCTCTTGTATGGAAATACTGACAAATATGGCATTTATCAGTTAAAGGATAATCCGGAACTGGATAAGTTTCGTTTTGAAGGAACGGAAAGCTTGAAGCGTATGGGAATAACCAAGGATAATTTTGATGCAGTATTGCCGGAAAATTATAAGCTCGTGTATATGGGAGAACTGGCAGAATTGCAGGGGCAGACACAATCGGAAACATTGGAAGCAATCTATACAAAGTTCAATATTGACCATCCGGCGGATTACAAGGCACATTCCCTGTCGGTTAGCGATATTGTGGTATTACATGAGAACGGGGAAAACACCGCACACTTTGTAGATTCGTTTGGATTTACAGAGCTGCCGAAGTTCATGCTGACACTGGAGGGCAAAGAGAATGAGATAGAGACGGAGCTTGCGGTTCATATCGCAGACCGTTATATCCTGATGCACGAATGTGAGGAGGGATATGATTATTCCATTCTGGATGAACAGTACCATTTGCTGGATGGCGGTGTCTACGATAACCCGGATATTACCATTCGCAGGGCAATGGATATAGTGATTGCAGATTTGAAAGAACCGAGGTTTTCAGCGGTCACAGAGCAGTATTATCGTGATGAATTTTTGCAGGGCGAGGTGTATGCAGGTTCCGAAGCAGAGATTGTTGATTTTGAGGAACTTTCGGAGAAAGCCGAGGAAGTGGAACAGGCAGATTTGGAAGCAAAGCAGGCAGAATTTAGAGAGAACAATCCGGATGTGGTTGCAGATTTCCGGGCAAGGACGGAAGAACTGTTTCACAGTCTGGACGGACAGAGTGCGGAAGATATTGAAAAAACAGTGTATGCTTATGTGCAATCGCAGATTGATGAATACGGTCTGGATGCAGAAATTGTGGATGTGGTGGTATCCGGGAGTCGTTGCAGGGGCATAGAAAAGGAAAATTCAGATTTGGATGTAGTAGTAGAATACACAGGTTCCACCAGAGAAGATGACCTTTTCAATATGCTGCATGAGGACAGCATTTATATCGCAGGCATTCAGGTGGATATTAACCCGATCACAGAGGGCAGAACCGGAACACTGGAGACATATCTGCCGGAGGTGGAAACCTACCTGCAGGAGAAGGCACAGCAGGAGCAGACCAACAATCAGCTTGTCACGCAGGGCAGAGAAAACGCACTGGAACAGCAACCGGAAAAAGAAAAAATGATAGAAGAAAAGACACTTTCAGAATTGGAAAAAGAGCCAGTGGTTGAACCGGAGACAGTCCATATCACATTTACGGTTGCAGAATGTGGCGAATTTCACACTATGGGAGAGTTCCATGAGGGTATTGAAACGATAGAGGAAGCTATGCAACTCTACAATGTCATTGATCCGTCCCGTATGCACGGAATCCCTTCGCTTGGTGTAAATATGCACATTGACGGTACAGAAGAATGGGAAGATGAGGAAGCGGATATTGTCAGAGGAAATTGCATAGATGTGGATTTTCTGAATTACACACCAGAGCTTCGGGATACTCCCACAGAGCAGGATGCCCTTAAAAAACTGATTGCAGCATATCCGGATAAAGAGGTTAATGACGGGGAGACAAAGGAAGCAAAGATACAGACGATTGCGACAGAACTTGACCAGTTATCCTATGATATTGACACTTTTGAATATAGAGACTCGGTACCGGACAGGGAAGCACAGGTTCAAATGATTGCAAATGATATAAAAAGCGGTAATGTGAAGCCATTACAGATTTTTTTGCAGACATCTATTGATGAGGGAATTGACGAGGACAGCGAAAGACAGGCAAAAAAGCTGATTGCTAAGCTGGCAGAATATAAGCCGCTTGCCAAGATCGAGGAGCTGGAGGAGCAGAATTATAACATGATTGATGACAGGCTCAACAATGGCGTGGAGAAATTCAATCGTGAGGAAGAAAAGAAAGAACAGGTGGAAAAGCCGCAGGCTCGTACTTCCTTAAAGGAGCGTCTGGCAGCCAAGCAGACGGAAGTGGCACAGGGGAAGAATAAAGATGCAAAAGAGCAGGATAAAACTAAAAAGACGAACAGGGAGGAAATATAGGAATATGAATAATCCATTTACGGTAGAAGAAACAAATTTGATGTGTGTCTTTGAGACATCAAACAGAATGAAGCTGATGGAAGAAATCAGACGGGTAATGCTGCACATAAAGGACAGTGATATGGAGGAGCTTGCTGGGCAGGTGTTGAGAAAGCTAGATGGAATGACAGATAAGGAATTTTTGAAAATTTCTTTTGAAGCAGCAGAAGAATAGCGGTAGTAAGTGGGTAGATAGTCGGTTGCAATGGCTGGCTACCTGCTTTTTATTTTACAATCATAAAATTGATTGTGAAAAATCGTTGGATAAGTTATAATTTCGGTATGCGTTTTGATATTAGAAAAACAAATATTTTATAAAAAAATAATTGGAAATCATAGACAGTTTGGAGGTCTTAGTGTGGAAATCGAAAAATTGGAAATCATAGAAAGTAATGAGTTTCAAAGTTTATTTAATAAATCAAAGAAATTGATTGACAGTGCCAGAAGTAATATGGGACAAATGGCAAATGCAATTACGGTTCTTACCAGTTTTTTTGCTGGGAAGATATATTGTAGAGCAGGAACAACAGGGAGCAGAAAGAGCTAAGTATGGAGCAAAAGTCCTGGATTCCTTGTCATCATATTTGACAGAAGAATACGGAAGAGGTTTCTCAAGAAGCAATGTTGCGGGAATGCGGCAGTTCTATATGGCTTACAAAGACAGAGAGAATGAAATTATCCAATCGGGAATTGGACAATTTGAACAGGCTTTTGGAATTGTCCAATTCCCGATTGGATAATTAGAGACGGCATATAAAAAAATGCCATTTAAGTTGAGCTGGACGCATTATCAGATTCTTATGCGTATAGAGCTGGTCACATTATCGTGTCTTGATGCGTATAAATGATGAACAGGCAAGAAGATTTTATATGGAAGAATGTGCAAAAGCAGCATGGAGTGTTCGTCAACTGGAACGGCAGATCAATACGATGTATTATCAGCGTATTTTAGCAAGCCAGGATAAGATAGCGGTTGCAAATGAAATTCAAACAACAGAGCCAAAACCAGAATATGAGAAAATAGTGAAAGATCCTTATATTATGGAATTTCTGCAGATTCAGCCTGACACACATGTATATGAAGGAGATTTGGAACAGGCATTGATTGATCATCTTCAACATTTCCTTTTGGAACTTGGAAGAGGATTTTCATTTGTAGCACGCCAGAAAAGGTTTACATTGGATGGACAGGACTTTTTTATTGATCTGGTATTTTACAACTATATTTTAAAATGTTTCGTTCTCATTGACTTGAAAATGGGTAAACTGACCCATCAGGATCTAGGACAAATGCAGATGTATGTGAATTACTATACTCGTGAAATGATGAATGAAGGAGACACGCAGCCTATTGGGATTGTACTTTGTGCAGATAAGGGAGATTCTATTGTAAAATATACGCTTCCTGAAGATAATCACCAGATATTTGCATCGAAATATTTCACCTATCTGCCGTCAGAGGAAGAATTGAAACGTGAATTAAATTTGAAAGAATTTCACAAAAAAGAATAAAAACGGAAATGCAAAGCGGAAGTTATAGTAAAGGAGATTTACAATGGAGTTTTGGATTTTTATGTTGATTATGGATTTGCTTCTTCCATTTACGATGATTGGTTT
>ENA-UAOZ01001770-UAOZ01001770.1-human-gut-metagenome-genome-assembly--contig:-NODE-1770-length-9197-cov-5.660687_pt1 | contig 9197 bp, 10 predicted proteins | sample MGYA00243474_ERZ654565 | MGnify/ENA primary metagenome ERZ654565 (study PRJEB26926, sample SAMN06164854) | human gut metagenome | biome: ENVO:00009003; feature: ENVO:2100002; material: ENVO:00002003...
GCTTCGTCGGCAGCGTCAGATGTGTATAAGAGACAGGCACAGATTGAGGAACGCCCTTTTGAAATTCTGGATTTTAATATGGGATGTCCGGTGCCGAAGGTAGTAAATAACCGGGAAGGCTCTGCATTGATGAAGGATCCGAAACTGGTGGAGGAGATTCTGACCAAACTTGTAAAAGCAGTGAAAAAACCGGTGACTGTCAAGATTCGAAAAGGGTTTGACGAGGAACATGTCAATGCAGTGGAAATCGCAAAGATTGCGGAAAGCTGTGGAGTGGCGGCTGTTGCTGTACATGGAAGAACGAGACAGCAGTATTATTCCGGAAAAGCAGACTGGGATATCATCCGGCAGGTGAAAGAGGCTGTGTCCATTCCAGTCATTGGAAATGGGGATATTCTCTGTGCACAGGATGTGATTCGGATGAAAGAGCAGACCGGATGTGACGGCTTTATGATCGGGCGTGGAGCCCAGGGAAATCCATGGATTTTTCAACAGATTCTGCATCAGTTAGAAACAGGAGAAGAAATGCCGCGTCCGTCCAGACAGGAAGTGGTGGATATGATGCTTCTGCATGCACGGTTGCAGCTTCAGATCAAAGGAGACTATATTGGCATCCGGGAAATCCGTAAGCATGCAGCCTGGTATACGGCCGGATACAAAAATTCTTCCAAACTGCGGGGGAAAATCAATGAAGTAGAAAGCTATGCACAGCTGGAAGCATTGTTGGAACAGTGGCTGGCAGAGGAAAAACACATCTTTAGACAATGATATCATAAAATAGTAAAAAACAGATAGGAAGTGGCTATATAAAGAACATTCTGAACAGACTATGCGTCCGTTGTCACCGGTTGATCCACTGGCTGCAGCAGCTCATAGATAAATGGAATGCCGGCAGGAGAGCGAAAAAACCAAATGGGACCCTGATGGATGACGTGGAGGATGTATCGACCAATCCGTGGATTTATGCCACGAGAGAAGTGATTGAGCAGATTCTGCTGTACCGGGGACGGGCATCCGGTCATAGAGTTGATTGTGAAAGCGATATTTACAAAAAGACAGGTGAAGAGGTGTTGGAATCGAAAGCTGCAGAAAGACACGATTTGCTGGAAGCATATCGGGAGTTTCGACCGATGATTCTTGACACAGACTCTCCGGAGCAGGTGTTTGGTGAAGAAGACGATGTGGATCAGATTTTAGAACAGCTGTATCCTGGACTGAATTTTCTGGAAATCTGTACAGACCGTCCCCAATATTTTGCGGCATTTGCGGACAGGATGGAGCACGAATGCGGGCTGATCGTCCGTATATTGCCGCTGGCTGAGATGCATCAGAGTCGGGCGGGAATGGTTCTTGATTTGCAGCGGTATGGGGAATTGCATGTCCGAGAATTTCGCAGAGATGTGATTTACCTTCCTTTTTATAAGCGAAGATGGCGGGAATATCGGGAAGTAGAGTCTCAGGAAGCATGCGTTTGCAACAAGCGATGTGCACTTCGGCAAAAAAATAGTAGTTTGCCAGAAAATACAGGGGAGATCCCAAAGCGGAATCTTGACATAGAAGTTCCGATTGGTTATAATGTAGTGATTGTGAAAGTGGGTAAAACTCTTCAAAAATTCAGATAAATAAACGATCAGGAGGATCAGCAGAGATGGATAAGAAAAATCTTTTAACTTACCAGGGTTTACAGAAACTGGAGAGTGAGTTGCAGGACTTAAAGGTAGTAAAACGAAAAGAGATTGCACAGAAGATTAAAGAAGCCCGTGAGCAGGGTGACTTATCAGAGAATGCAGAGTACGATGCAGCAAAAGATGAGCAGCGTGATATCGAGGCTCGTATCGAGGAAATTGAGAAAATTTTGAGACATGCAGAAGTTGTTGTTGAGGAAGAAGTAGATCTGGACAAAATCAGTGTTGGCTGCCAGGTTCGTATCCTTGACTGTGAATTCGACGAAGAACTTGAGTATAAAATCGTTGGTTCCACAGAAGCAAACAGCTTAAAAGGAAAAATTTCCAATGAATCTCCGGTAGGAAAAGCATTACTGGGAGCAAAAGTTGGCGATATTGTAAATGTAGAGACACAGGCTGGTGTTTTACAGTACAAAGTACTGGAAATTCAGAGATCAAATTAATAGAAAAGGAGAACAGGAAATGGCTGAACAAAAGAATGCACAGAATGTAGACGTAAACCAGCTCTTAAAGGTTCGTCGCGAGAAACTGCAGGATCTTCAGGAACGTGGAAAAGATCCGTTTCAGATCACCAAATATGATATGACACATCACAGCATGGAAATCAAAGATAACTTTGATGAGCTGGAAGGAAAGACCGTAAGCATTGCGGGTCGTATGATGTTCAAACGTGTTATGGGAAAAGCTTCTTTCTGCAATATTCAGGATCTGCAGGGCAGCATTCAGTCCTATGTGGCACGTGACAATATCGGAGAAGAGTCCTACGCAGATTTCAAGAAATATGATGTAGGTGATATTCTCGGTGTCAAAGGTGAAGTATTCAAGACAAAAACAGGTGAGATTTCTATTCATGCGACAGAAGTTACACTTCTTTCCAAGAGCCTTCAGGTTCTGCCGGAGAAATTCCATGGTCTGACTGACACAGATACCCGTTATCGTCAGAGATATGTAGACCTGATCATGAATCCGGAAGTAAAAGATACATTCATCAAACGTTCCAAAGTTATCAGCAGTATCCGTCGTTTTCTGGACGCACAGGGATTCATGGAAGTTGAGACACCGATGCTGGTATCTAATGCAGGCGGTGCGGCAGCAAGACCATTTGAGACACATTTCAATGCATTAAATGAAGACCTGAAACTCCGTATCTCTTTGGAACTCTATCTGAAACGTCTGATCGTAGGTGGTATGGAACGTGTATACGAGATCGGCCGTGTATTCCGTAACGAGGGTCTTGATACCCGTCACAACCCGGAATTCACTCTGATGGAGTTATACCAGGCATACACAGATTATCATGGCATGATGGATCTGACAGAGAATCTGTATCGTCATGTAGCTAAGGAAGTAACAGGATCTGAGGTGATCACATACGGTGAGCATACCATGGATCTGTCCAAACCGTTTGCCCGTATCACTATGATCGATGCTGTAAAACAGTACGCAAACGTAGATTTCAATGAAATTCACTCTACTGAAGAAGCAAAGAAAGTTGCAGACGAGCATCATATTGAATACGAAGAGCGTCATCAGAAAGGTGATATCTTAAATCTCTTCTTTGAAGAATATGTAGAGGAGCATTTGATTCAGCCGACTTTTATTATGGATCATCCGGTAGAGATTTCACCGCTGACAAAGAAAAAACCAGAAGATCCGGATTATGTAGAGCGTTTTGAGTTCTTCATGAACGGATGGGAGATGGCAAATGCGTACTCTGAGTTGAATGATCCGATTGACCAGAGAGAACGTTTCGAAGCACAGGAAAAAGCATTCGAAGCCGGCGATGATGAGGCGAACCATACAGACGAAGACTTCCTGAATGCATTGAGCATCGGTATGCCGCCAACAGGTGGTATCGGTTACGGAATTGACCGTATGGTAATGATGATGACAAACAGTCCGGCTATTCGTGACGTACTGCTTTTCCCGACAATGAAGAGCTTGGATAAATAAACCTAGTGTTTATGCGGGGTTGAGGCATTTGAGTACGTCAAAGGACGCATTAAAAGACGCATTTTGACATAGTCATTTACATCAGTATGAAAGAGTACACAATCTGAAAAGAAAAAGATTCAATCAAATATGAACTACTAAGAGGACATTTTCTAAAGAAATTTAGAAGATGTCCTCTTTTTTGCGTTATGGAGAAAATACGTCATTTGTTATGAAGTCAAAGTGAAAGGAGCACAGCAATGAATGAATCAAAGAAGAAAGATAGATATGAGGATGCAAAAAAGTTTGTAAGATATTCAGATGGTGCAAAAATGTACAGTATGGGAATGACAAAATTTCAAGAAGTGGCTAAGGATGCCAAGGCTTGTTATAAAATTGGTCAGCTTGTACTTGTTAATACAGAAATATTGGATAAGTATCTTGAAACTTTTCATATTACAGATTCTGAGTTTTATAAGTAGGTGATGTTATGGTAAATACATTGAGTGGTTCAGTTTGTGCCTATAGAAAAGAAACTGTAAAAAAAAGATTTATTCGTATTGATGAGGTAATGGCTTTATTAGATGTAACACAAGATGAGGCAATGGATATAGCGTTGGCTGCTGGAGCAAGATATCAGCTTGCAAAGATTATATTAGTACATAAGGAAAGGTTGATGAAACTTATGAAACATTCTGCAAGAGTTCCTAGTTCAAATAAAATTGTGGAAAAGAAGTTTGTGAGAATCGGAGAGGGTTCAATGACTTACAGCATAGGACATCATAGATTTATCGAAATGGCTAGAGCAGCTGGAGCTGTATATAAGATAGGCGAAGCAAAAGGAAATACTATTCTGATTAATCTGGAGGTGTTTGATGAATATATGGAGCAATTCAGAGAACCGCCAACAGAAATGAAACATCCATTGCCAAATGTGAAAGGAGACTGATGAATGAGTTACTCATATAAGTGCTATTCAGATACAAAGGATTTTATGAAAAAATTTGTCAATGCAGAGGAAGGAGCGATTATTTATGGGATAAGTAAATCGAGAATCATAGTAATTGCGAGAGAGGCAGGAGCAGTCTATAAAGTCGGTAATTCAGCATTAATCAATACGGAATTATTTGAAAAATATCTTGAACGATTCAGAGAGCCGGCAAGAGAACTGCCTAAGCATACATGGAACAAATTAAAGGAAATGACAAATACACCAAAAACTGGTGAAAATTCGTAAAAATACACCAGTGGTGTCACTTCCGTAAAATTAAAGTGCATTGTAGAATATCAATTGTCCAAGAGAGATTGGACATAACAATTGAATAATCAGTTACAGATTTGCAAAGTAGTTTGCACTACAGAATTTCTGTAGGTAGTAAAATTACGGGGCATGTACCTGGAAGATGAAAGTCACAGCTATCATATTAGTAGCCTGATGGATCGAAAGATGAAGGGTGAGAAGTTGGATGGAAATCTGGAAAAAGGATTCGGCATGTTGCGTAAGGCTTCTTGATATCCGAGAGAATGTAAGAGGTGCAATCAAGACCACGGATACGGATATAGCAAAGACAGCACTTCTTGCAAAAGGATTTCGTGAAGCTGGTCAGACAGCAGCTAATGCATTCCGTACTTTTGCTGACAAACCGAAGGTAGATTATTCTCAGAAAGAGCAGAAACATCCCATTACAAAGGCGGTGCTTGCACCTATGAAAGCAGTGAAAAAGATGCTTGTATCAATGGAACTTCATTTGGATGCATCTATTGATAAGCTGGATAATCTGGCTATGAATGTGCAGCTTGATAAGGAAAAGCATATGGAGAATGCGAAAGCACAGGAACAGACAGAGCCGGAGAGGGCAGAAGCTGAGCGAGTAGAAGCAGAGGTTGTATATTCACCGATGGTCGCTGAGCCGCAGGAGTATCAGTATAATGCAGATGCATTTGAGGCTAGAGATGCGGATGAGGTGAAGCAGGAAGCGGCATATAAGGAAGTTTCGAAGGTAAGGGAAGATAAAGCCAGATAGATTTGAGGACGTGGGAGAGATTCTGCGTCCTTTTTTAATGCGGATAAATATGATAGATGTTATAATGTGAAAAGATAAATGCGAAACATGCGTTATATTAGCAAAAGTTGTTAATTATATAAAGGTGGGAGAAATTTGGCAAAAAGTAAAAAAACAAAAATACATAAAAAGATAGATGGTCAGCTTTTACAGCTGAATAAAAAGTTTAGTGATCTCAAGATGAAACAGAAGGATAAGATTACAGGCTGGGTGTATGAAGAATACAGAAAGTATGTAACAGAGTATGATAAAGTACCTGATTTACTAGCAGATGAGCAGATTGTTGAAGTTGTAATTGATAAGATAAATGAGGCACAAATCTGGATACCTGAAGGAGAGATATACGATTATTATCGAAGAAAGAAACCACAACTTCAAAGACGGCTGGATAATGAAAAGGTAATTAAGTTTAAATCCTATGTCAGCTTTTATAAAAGTATTGTTGATCAGGACAGGGCATCCGTTGTTATATGCAATCTCAAACATGAGATTATCTACATGAATCCGGCAGCTGTTACCAGCTATGCGAAGCGAGGCGGTGATAAACTTATTGGAAGAAGCCTGTTAGATTGTCATAATCAGGAATCCAGGAATAAAATACAGAAAGTAGTGGACTGGTTTGGGGCAGATGAGAGCCATAACCTTGTCTATACTTTCCATAATGAGAAGCAGAATAAAGATGTTTATATGGTTGCACTCAGAGAAGAGGGAAGACTGATAGGATATTATGAAAAACATGAATATCGAAACGCAGAAACTATGAAACAATATGATTTGTGGTGATGTTATGGCACAGGACGAATGGTGCAGACAGTTATTCAGGAATCAGGAAATACGACAGGAACTTACTCATGTGGTAAGAAGAAAAAATGGAATGAGGTAAGCAACAATATGGAATCAAAACAGAAAAGAACAGCTCTTGTCACTGGTGGAAGTTCCGGAATCGGACGATGTACTGCAGTAGCATTGAGTAAGGCAGGCTATATAGTCTATGAGTTTAGTCGTCGGGATGTTCCTGTAGAAGGCGTGAGGCATATGTGTGTAGATGTGACAGATGAGGCTTCCGTGCAGGAAGCTGTTGGGAAGATCCTTTTGGAAAGAGGAAGTATCGAGATTCTTGTAAACTGTGCAGGCTTTGGTATCTCAGGTGCGGTGGAGTTTACAGAATCAGAACAGGCGAAAGCGCAGTTTAATGTGAATTTTTTTGGAACTGTCAATGTAAGCAGAGCTGTTCTTCCTTCTATGCGCAGACAGCACAGAGGGCATATTGTCAATATCAGTTCTGTGGCAGCAGTGGCACACATTCCGTTTCAGGCATTTTATTCTGCCAGTAAAGCAGCAGTGTCTTCTTATTCCTGTGCGCTTGATAATGAAGTAAGTCCTTATGGTGTCAGGGTGACAGCAGTAGAACTTGGAGATATTCATACTGGTTTTACACAGGCCAGACAAAAGACAGTTTTGGGTGATGATGAATACGGCGGCCGTATTTCACACAGTGTCAGTCAGATGGAGAAAGATGAACTGAGTGGGATGTCGCCGGAGGTTATTGGTACATATATTGCGCGGCTTGCACAGAAAAAGAACTGCGCACCAATTTGTGTGGCGGGTGTGAAGTATAAGATTCTGAGATTCTTATGTAAAATTCTGCCATGTACATTACGGGGAAAGATTGTTGGTTCTATTTACGCAAAATAACTGAGATTATTTTATAGAATCCCGATATAGCCCGGGTGTCTGGATATATAACAGCTTTTTTCAGCTTTACGTTAAAATAGTTTCATGCTATCATTATTTTATTAAAAATTTTGATAACGTGAAGCTGTTTTTTGATTGTGGGGTGTAAGGAATGGGTAGATTTGTAAATCCTGATAACAGTGCATTTCAGGTGGCACTGAATTCTCCGATATATGTGGATAAAACCGGATTGTTGGAATATACAAACAGCGTACTTAATACAACAGAAGCTTATATCTGTAACTGCAGACCACGCAGGTTTGGAAAATCATATGCTGCAAATATGCTGGCCGCTTATTATAGTAAAGGCTGTAATTCCGAAGAAATGTTTTCAGGGCTGGATATAAGCAGGGAATCGGATTTCAGGACTCACCTTAATAAGCATGATGTGATTCATCTTGATATTCAGTGGTTTCTGGCAAACTGCGATGAAGTGGATAATGTTGTAGCGTTTATCACGAAATCAGTACAGGATGAATTAAGAGAGATTTATCCTGGTGTCTTGCCTGAAGAGGAGATAAGTTTGTCAGAATGCCTTTCACGTATCAAAAATGATGTGGGTCAGAAATTTATTGTAATTATTGATGAGTGGGATGTTTTGATTAGAGATGAAGCTGCGAATAAAAAAGTACAGGAAAAGTACATTAATTTCCTGCGGGCAATGTTCAAGGGAACGGAACCGACAAAATATATTCAGTTAGCGTATCTTACAGGTATTTTGCCGATAAAGAAAGAAAAAACGCAGTCTGCATTAAATAATTTTGATGAATTTACAATGCTTGATGCAGGAGTGATGGCGCCATATATTGGATTTACGGAAGTTGAAGTGAAGGATCTTTGCGAAAGATATCACAGAGATTTTGAAAAAGTAAAATATTGGTATGATGGTTATTTGCTGGAGGACTATCAGGTATATAATCCTAAGGCAGTAGTAAGTGTTTGTGTGCGGGGCAGGTTTAGAAGTTACTGGTCTGAGACTGCTTCTTATGAAGCAATTGTTCCTTTTATCAATATGAATTACGATGGTTTGAAAAACGCTATAATTGAAATACTTTCCGGTGCCTCGATTAAAGTAAATACAGCTGCTTTCAAAAATGATACGGTGAATATACAAAGCAAAGATGATGTACTTACGTATTTGATCCATCTTGGTTATCTGGGATATAACCAGAACAGAAGAACTGCATTTGTTCCAAATGAAGAAATCCGGCAAGAGCTGACTACGGCGGTTGAGAGTAGAAAATGGAATGAGATGATTATTTTTCAGCAGGAATCAGAACATTTACTGGAGGCTACGCTGGACATGGATGAAGAAGCAGTTGAAGAGGGAATTGAGAAAATCCATACAAAGTATGTTTCGAATATTCAGTATAATAATGAGAATTCTTTGAGCAGTGTACTTGCAATTGCATATCTGAGTTCAATGGAATATTATTTTAAACCAGTTCGTGAACTGCCGACAGGACGTGGGTTTGCAGACTTTGTATTTATTCCGAAACCAGAATACGTTTCCAGTTATCCGGCGCTTGTCGTAGAACTTAAATGGAATAAGAATGTCAAGACAGCATTACAGCAGATTAAGGAAAAACAATATCCGGATTCAGTTCTGGATTATACCGGAGACATTTTGCTGGTTGGGATAAACTATGATAAGAAGACAAAAGAACATCAGTGTCTGATTGAAAAGTATGAGAAATTATAAAAGTATTGATAAAAAGGAAAACATTTTCTATTGAGAGGTGACAGACAATATGGAATTAAAGGAGAAAACTCCACATACGAT